>Ga0302279_10001562_pt1 | contig 32216 bp, 37 predicted proteins | sample III_Bog_N3_3_FD_194541 | JGI IMG/M metagenome (GOLD analysis project Ga0302279, IMG submission 194541) | Peat permafrost microbial communities from Stordalen Mire near Abisko, Sweden - III_Bog_N3_3 | ecosystem: Environmental > Terrestrial > Soil > Wetlands > Peat | place: Sweden: Abisko...
CACCCCCTCATCCCGAGCGTACGCCACCCCCTCATCCCGAGCGTACGCTACCCCCTCATCCCGAGCGTACGCTACCCCCGCTGTCATCCCGAGCGTAGCGCGTAGCGCGGAGTCGAGGGACAGCGATCAGGCCCGGCGATCACAGCGCGCCACCAAGCTTCGCGATCACAGCGCTCCACCAAGCTCGATGATTGAGGCGGTCCCTCGACTCCGCGCCTACGCGCTACGCGCGGGATGACAGGGGGGCGCTACGCGATCCAGAGGCCGCGGCCGAATGTTACCGCGTAGTGGAAGAGGTCGATCAGCAGCATGGCGAGCACGCCCAGGCCGAGGGCCGGGAAGTGCCGCCAGACCAGCGCGAGCGCGATGCAGACGGTGACGATCCCGTAGGCCAGCCGGTCGACGGAGAGCAAGATGCCGGCCAGCACGACGATCGCTACGCCGGCGAGCGTGTAGATGGTCGCCGCGGTCCCGAGTTCGCGCCGGTAGACGAGCGCCGCGACGCACGCGCACGCGCACAACAGCACGGCGTACTCGGGTCCGTTCCAGGCTTGCCGTTCCGCGTCGACGCCGAAATACGCCACGACACCGGTGAGGACCAGCGGCAGCCGGCGCCGCGTCAGCCATGCGAAGCCCAGCGTGAGTGCAGCGATGAGGTGGAAGCGTTGCATCCCTGCGATGCCGGCGACGAAATCGTTGCGCCAGGCGACCGTGTCGATCCCGATGTACGGCCGCCAGCCGAACTGCGCGTGCAGAAACGCCAGCGGATCGCCGAAGCGCAGCGCGCAGTACAAACCGAAGCCGCACACGCCGGCCAGCGGCGCGAAAGCGGTGAGTCCGGCCCGCCAACCGCGCCGCTCAACGAGCGCCGCGATCGCGAGCGCGGGAGCCAGCGCGATCCCCGGCAAGCGGGTCGCCGACGCGAGCGCGCCCCAGAGCGCCGACCAGCCGAGCCGGCGCTCGTCGAAATTCCGCAGCGCGAGCGCGGTGAACAGCATGAACGTCCCCTCGGAGTACGTCGTCGAGCCGAACAGCGATTGCGGCGCGCAGCAGAGCATCGCGACGGCCCAGCGTCCGGTCGCCGCGTCGCAGCGCTCGCGCAGCCAGCCGTCGACCACGAACAGCATCGCCAGGAACGCCGCGTTGTTGACCAGCGCGCCGGCGATCGTGAACGGCAACCCGAGTCGGCTCACCAGCCACACCAGCATGGGGTAGCCGGGGAAGAACGCAACGTTAAACTCGCCGCCGCCCGGCCCGAAGAAGTAGCCGCGCTGCACGATCATCCGGTACCAGCGGCCGTCGAAATGGGCCAGCCGGTCGAGCCCGTCGAGGTGTTCGTGGGCCGGCAAGTGGGCCACCGGGTGGGCCGGTGCGACGATGAAGATCGCGACCGCGATCAGCGCCCGCGTCCCAAACCAGCAACCGAGGACGAACAGGCGCCGCGCCCAGACGCCCTCCGGAAACGTCATCGCGGGAGAGATCAGCCGCGCGGGGCCGCACCTCCCGCCGGACTGCGACACAAGTCGTCCAGGGTGCTTCGCTGCGGCTGCGGAACGGCCCCAAGCCATGAAATTGATCGAATATCAGGGCAAAGATCTCTTCCGGCGCGTCGGGATCCCGACGCCGCGCGGTGTCTTTGCCACCACTGCCGCCGACGTGAAGTCGTTCATCGAGCAGAACCCCGGCTCGTGGGTGCTCAAGAGCCAAGTGATGATGGGCGGCCGCGGCAAAGCGGGCGGCATCAAGTTTGCCGACGACGCCGCGCAGGGCGAAACGCTCGCGAAAGAACTGATCGGCAAGCACCTCGTCTCGATTCAGAATCCCGACGGCGAGACGGTGAAGTCGCTGCTGGTCGAAGAGAAGACCAGCATCGCGAGCGAGGCCTACATCTCGATCACGGTCGATCGCGACACGCGCACGCCGGTGTTCATCTGCAGCGCAAAAGGCGGCATGGACGTCGAGGAAGTCGCCGAGCACGATCCGGACGCGATCGTGAAGTACTGGGTCGATCCGGCGATCGGCTTCTCGCCGTTCATCGCGCGCTCGCTGTTCTTCGCAGCGAAGTTGCCGGCCGGCTACGGCAAGACGTTCCCGAAGATCTGCGCCGGACTCTACGACCTGTTCATGGACTACGGCGCGAATCTGCTCGAGATCAACCCGCTCGTGCTCACCACGACCGGCGACGTGATCGCGGCCGATGCGAAAGTCGATCTCGACGACAACGGGCTCTGGAAACATCCCGACGTGCAGGCCTGGAACAAAGCCGCGCCGTCCGATGAAGACCAAGAAGCGGCGCTGGCGATTGGCCTGGGCATGTTCAACTATAAGAAGTTCGCCGACGAACCCGGCGAGCCGCCGAAGGAAGTCGGCACCATCGCCAACGGCGCGGGCCTGGGCATGGGGACGATGGATGCGGTCAAGAACGCCGGTGGCGGCGCGTCGAACTTCCTCGACATCGGCGGCGGCGCGCAAGCCGAACTCGTGAAGAAGAGCTACAACCTCGTCACGAGCGATCCGCGCGTCAAGGCGATGTTCATCAACATCTTCGGCGGTATCACGCGCGGCGATCAAGTCGCGCTCGGCATCGTCGAAGCGCTCAAGGGCGACGACGTGCGCAAGGTGCCGCTGGTGATCCGGCTGACGGGCACCAACGCCGAAGAAGGCCGCAAGATCCTCGCCGAAGCGGGCTTCTTCCCGGTCGAAACGATGGATGAAGGCGCGGCCAAAGCCGTTGCGCTCACGAAAGGTGCGAACTAGCGATGGCGATCTTCCTCGATAAGAACTCCAAGGTCATCGTTCAGGGCATCACCGGGCGTGAGGGCCTTTTCCACACGAATAAGATGATCGCGTACGGCACGAACATCGTCGGCGGCGTGACGCCCGGCAAGGGCGGCACCAAGATCGAGAGCGGCCAGCCCGTCTTCAATACGGTCAAGGACGCGGTCGACGCGACCGGCGCGACGCATTCGATCATCTTCGTCCCGCCGTTCGCCGGTTCGGACGCGCTCTACGAAGCCTACGAGGCCGGCATCAAGTTCGCGGTCTGCATCACCGAAGGCATCCCGGTGCACGAAATGCTCAAGGTCGTCGCAACGACCAAAGGCATGCGCATCATCGGCCCCAACTGTCCGGGCATCATCTCGCCCGGCAAGTCGATCGTCGGCATCATGCCGAGCAACGTGTTTAAGGCCGGCAACATCGGCATGATCTCGCGCTCGGGCACGCTGACCTATGAGATCGTCGACGGTCTCACGCGCGCCGGCTACGGCCAGTCGACCTGCGTCGGCATCGGTGGCGACACGATCATCGGCACGTCGTTCGTCGACTGCCTGCGCGAATTTGCCAACGATCCCGAAACGCACGCGGTCGTCGTCGCCGGCGAAATCGGCGGCGCGGCGGAAGAAGCGGCGGCGGCGTTCGTCGGCGAGCACATGCCGAACAAGCCGGTCATCGCGTTCATCGGCGGTCGCTCGGCGCCCAAGGGAGCGCGTCTCGGCCACGCGGGCGCGATCATCTCCGGCAACACCGGCACGCCCGAGAGCAAGGTCAAGGCGTTCGAAGCGATCGGCGCTCCGGTCGCCGACCGGCCCTCGGATATCCCGCGACTCTTGGCGGAACGGCTCAAGCCCGTCAGCGCGTAAGCGCCGCGTGTCGGCCGGCTACCAATGTGAGGAATGCGAACAGGCGGTTTGGCTCGCGACGACGCGCGCCGAACTGACCTGGTTGCGCAACCGCAAGCACATCGTGCGCGAAGTCCTCAAGCACGTGAGCGCCGGCCTCGACTCGTGGATCATGGAAGGTCTCGAGTTCCTCGACACCCACGACGGCCACAACACGATCATCGTGACGCGCAACAGCTAGCCGAGCGCGGCGGAGCGCGTGCACGCACGCCCTGTCATCCCGAGCGTAGCGCCGGAGGGCGCGCAGTCGAGGGACCGCCCCAATCGTCGTCGCTAGGCAAGAAGACCTGCCCCCGAGGCAGAACGCGCCCCATCCGATGTCTCCGCAGCGCAGCCGCCGGCCCGAGCTCGGTGACGTTCAAGATCGACAAGCCGCTTGGCACGTCGGCAACCAATCGGCGCTCGCCCCAGTACCTCTCACCGGCGACCTCGCAAATCGCGATCAACGTCGAGCAGAACGGGACCTCAACACGACGGGTTACGTCGCGGAAATCGCCGCTCCGTACACCGGCGCGATCACCCAGATCGCCAACGGCATCGCAGCGCCGAAGAAGCTGCTGGTCGACGGTGCGGGCGACCTCTTCGTCATGACGAACACCGGCTACGTTCTCGAGTACGCGCCGCCCTACACCGGCACGCCCGTGACGATCGGCAACGGCGTTGCCCTCAGCTCGATGGTCCTCACGCCCTAAGCCGCCCTCTCCCCGTAGGGCCGTAAACCTGTCATCCCGAGCGTAGCGCCGCGGCGCGAAGTCGAGGGACCGCCGCAATCGTCATCGATAGGGCGGCCCCTCGACCAACTCGGCCCAAGAACGAATGGACCCGAACGCGGCTCGCGCCGGCGTTACTCCAGCCCACGCGTTCGCGCGTTACGCGTTGGTGTTGATGACCAGGGACGGGGTTGCGGTTGGGGGCGTTCCGGTCGTTCCGTTCGGGGAGAGCAGCGACACGAGTTGTTGCTGTTGCGCCGGCGTGAGAACGTTGTCGATCTGACTGAGGATGCTGCTCGCGGTAGTTCCGCTGCCTTGAGCAGACTGGAGGATGCTGCTGATCTGGCTTTGCTGCGTGCTCGAGAGATCGAGTTGTGAGAGCAGGCTGTTCGATTGCGAATCGCCGCCGCCGTGGTGGTGATGGTGATGGTGCGCGGAGAGCGTCTCGAGATCGGTCTTGAGCTGAGCTTGCTGCTGCGGCGTCAGCAGGTTCTCGACTTGCTGAAAGAGCTGGGTCGGGGTCTGGGCCTGGTTGCCGCTTTGCGCGTTGGAACTGAAGAGCGACTGGATCTGCGCTTGCTGTTGCGTCGTGAGGTTCAGGTTGGCGAAGGGACCGTTGGGGTCGGCAAACGGATCGATCGCGTTCTGCGCCGTCGCCGCGGCGAGCGAATCGGTCCCGGTATTTGCCGCCGTGATGAGATAGGGCGTCGAGCCGACGCCCGAGATTCCGGAAGACATGCGAAAATGCTCCTATCGTTCGGCTGTGGGGAAGCTCCCCAACCCGATTATCCGAAGCATTCCTGTGCTCGTGTTGGTATGCGGCTGAGAGTTCGCGCCCAAAAAGAAGAGCCGCGCGAAAAGCGCGGCTCGATTCTCGAACCTTCGGTCCCGGTTGGGCGGGGCAGTTATTCGGGGATTTGGAGGTGCTGCCCGGGGCTGATCGCTGCGCCGCTCAGGTGGTTGACCGCGATGATCGCGTCGACGGTGGCCTGGACGTCGCCGCCGGCAGCGGTGCGCTGATCGGCGATGTTCCAGAGACTGTCGCCCGACTTGACCGTGACCGTCGTGTAGGTCACCGGCTTCGCGGCGTGGAGCTGAGTGGCGGAGAGTGCCGGCAGCGTGACCACCAAGCTGAGGCCGGCGATCGCGATCAGCGGCATCAGGGTGAATCGTTTCTTCGACGGTCCGCGCATTTCTCGTGTACTCCCTAGATATAGTGCCAAACGCCTGTTCGTCTACCAAATACTAGCATGGGGGACGGCAAGCGTCAAGGGATTTCTCGAACGTATGTTTGCTTTTTGCCTGCCGATCATGCTAGGATCGGGCGTAATACAGGCAGAGCGTATGCGAGCGCTGTGCCTACTGGGTGGCACGACCGCCGGCGATGTTTTCGTCGCACCGGCGTGCCGCCGGATCGGAGGAACCATGATCGATCGGGGAACGACCGAGAAGCAGCGCCGCATCCTCGAGGTGATTCGCGAATTTACGGCCGAAATGGGCTACCCGCCGAGCGTCCGCGAGATCGGCGAACGGGTCGGGCTCTCATCCTCGTCGACCGTCCAGTCGCACCTCAAGACCCTCGAACGCCGCGGCCTCCTGCGCCGCGACCCGACCAAGCCGCGCGCGCTGGTCCCCTCCGACATGGTGCTGCGTGCGGCTGCACCACCGCTGGCCCGGGAGCACGACGGCGTCTCGATCCCGATCGTCGGCCGGGTTGCGGCCGGCACGCCGATCACGGCCACCGAGAATATCGAGGACACCTTCGTGCTGCCGGCGAGCTACGTCGGCCGCAACGGCGCGTTCATGCTGCGCGTCAAGGGCGACTCGATGATCGAAGCCGCGATCCTCGACGGCGACCTGATCCTGGTCGAGCCGCGGCCGACCGCCGAGAACGGTCAGATCGTCGTGGCGATGATCGACGGCGAGGCAACCGTCAAGACGTTCTACCGCGAAGCGGGCCGGATCCGGTTGCAGCCGGAGAATCGCAACATGGCGCCAATCTACGCTGACGATGTCACGGTCGTCGGACGAGTCGAGGCAGTCGTCAGACGGCTCTGAACCCCTCGTCGTTGAGGGTTTAGGCTGGATCGAGCGCCGGGTCGCGCCCTTCGCTCACTGGTTCGGCGAAACGCCCGCGGTCATGGCGCTGCGCGAATCGCTGCCGATCAGCTTCGGCGCGCTGCTGCTCGCGCTCGGCGCGCTGGCGCTCCTCGTCGAGCCGGGTTCGATCGTCGACCGCCTGCGCGCGAGCATCCCGGGCGCGTTCGCGGTCATGTCGATCGCCCTGGTCCTCATCCTGGCGGTGCGACTGGCGCAACGGCTCAAGGTGCCGATCCTCGCGATGCTCGCCGGCTCGGGTGCCGCGTTCGTGCTCGCGTTGCCACGCGATGCGCTGCTGCACTTCACCGTGCTCGCGGAGACGCTCGGCACCTCGGGCCTCTTCACCGCGATCGTGTGCTGCCTCGCCGCGGCCGGCTCGCTCGCATTTTTCCGGCGCAAGCTCGCCGGCAATCCTGCCTACGCGGTCGCCGGCGTCGGCATCCTCGTCGCGGTCTTCGGCGCGCTCTTCCTGCTGCACGTCTCGCTCGCGGCCTTGCTCGCAGCGTTGCTCTCGCCCCTGGGACTGCTCGGCGATAGTTTCTTCGGGCTGTTTCTCATCACCGCGATCGAAGCGATCCTGTGGCTGTTCGGCATCCACGGCCCGGCCCTGCTCGCGGCGCTCGTGCTGCCGGTGTACCTGAAGTTTCAGTTCGAGAACACCGCCGCGTTCGGACATCACGAACCGCTGCCGCATCTGGTCGCGGTCTCGACGTTTCTGTTCGTGTTCCCCGGCGGTGCCGGCGCCACGCTGCCGTTGATCTTGCTGTTGCTGCGCAGCCGCATCCCGCGCTTGCGAAAATTTGCGTATGCGACGATCCTGCCGTCACTTGTCAACGTCAACGAACCGGTGATGTTCGGGTTGCCGATCGTCTACAATCCCGTGCTCGGCATCCCGTACGTGCTCGCGCCGCTGGCGCTGGTCTGCACGACCTACGCCGCGCTCGCGCTGCACCTCGTGCGAGCGCCGGTCTACTACGTGCCCTCGACCCTGCCGCTCTTCGTCAACGTCATGCTTGCAACGTTCGATTGGCGTTCGTGCGTCTTAATCGCCGTGAACGTCATCGTCGCCGGAGCGATCTACCTGCCGTTCGTGCGTATGTACGAGCGCATCGAAGCGCGCCGCGCTCCCGAGGCCGAATGATCGCCTCGATCCTCGGCGAGCGCAGCGTCGACCCGGCGGTACGCGCCGCCGCCGAACGCGCGTTGCCGCGCCTGTTGGAAGAAGATGCGCGCCGTCGCGCGGTGCGGATGCGCGTGCTCGAAGCCTTCCTGGCCGAAGGCGTTGCCGAGAGCGACCTCGCCGGCTCGACCGGCTACGGCTACGACGACGCCGCGCGCGACCGGTACGAATCGCTGCTCGCGCGCGTCTTTCGCGCCGAACGCGTGCTCGCGCGGCTCTCGATCGTCAGCGGAACGCACGCGATCGTCGCCGCGCTCGACGCGTTGGTCGAACCCGGCGCGCGCCTGCTGTGCGCGAACGGCGCGCCGTACGACACGCTGCGCCACGCGCTCGTCGACGCGCCCTATTCGCTCGTCGCGCGCGGCGTCGATTACGCCGAGGTGCCGCGCACGATCGCCGGCGAGACCGATCTCGGCGCGCTCGCGGACGCGCTCCTCGCGCGTCCCCCGGCGGTCGCGTTCGTGCAGCGCTCGCGCGGCTATGCGGCGCGGCGTTCGCTCTCGATCGACGCGATCGAACGTATCGTCGCCGTCGTGCGCGCGAACGCTCCCGATGCCGTCGTGTTCGTCGACAACTGTTACGGCGAACTGGTCGAAGAGCGCGAACCGCTCGAAGCCGGCGCCGACGTGATCGCGGGCTCGCTGATCAAGAACGTCGGCGGCGGCCTCGCGCCGACCGGCGGCTACATCGCCGGCCGCGCGGAGCTGATCGCGCGCATCGCGGCGCGCGTCTTCGCGCCCGGAATCGGCGCCGGCCTCGGACCGACGCTCGGCCTGGGCCGCACGTTGATGCAGGGCCTGTTCTACGCGCCGCTGGTGATCGGCGAGACGCTGCGCGGCCTGAACTTCGCCGCCGCCCTGTTCGCGCAGCTCGGCTTCGAGGTCGATCCGCTGCCGGGCGAATTGCGCACCGACATCGTGCAGGCGATTCGCCTGGGGTCGCGCGAGCGCTTGATTGCTTTCGCACGCGGGCTGCAGGCGGCGCTGCCGGTCAACGCGCGCTTCATGCCCGAGCCGGGGCCGGTGCCGGGCTACGTCGATCCGGTGATCATGTCGAGCGGCTCGTTCATCAGCGGATCGACGATCGATCTCTCGTGCGACGCTCCGCTGCGCGCGCCGTGGGACGTCTACCTGCAGGGCGGCATCGTGGCCGAGCACGTCGCGCTGGGAGCGATCCTGGCGGCCGATGCGGTCTGCTCCGGAGAGGAGCGTACCTCGCGAGCGGGCGAAGGCGAGCGGTGATGTACGTTTTGGAGGTCATGAGCGGTCCACTCGATGGAAAGACGTGGCCGTTCGATTCGGAGATCACGATCGGTCGCGACGACGAAGTCGCCGGCGCCTGCATCACGATCGACCGCTATATCTCGCGCAAGCACGCCCGCCTCTACGAGGACGACGGGGCGTTGCAGTTGGCCGACCTCGAGAGCCGCAACGGGACCCAGGTCGACGGGCGTCCGGTCCGTTCGCCCGAACCGATCGCCGTCGGCCAAGTCTTCACCGTCGGGCGGACGACCTTGCGGGTGGTCAAAGGCTGAGATGCTGATCCTCCGGACCGCCGCGGAAGCGGCCGCGGCAGCGCGCCGCACGGCGCGTCCGCCGGCGCTCGTTCCGACGATGGGGGCGATTCACGCCGGGCACCTGGCGCTCGTCGCGCGGGCGCGTCGCGAGTGCGCCGGCGTCATGGCGACGATCTTCGTCAACCCGCTGCAGTTCGGTCCGCACGAAGATTTCGCGCGCTATCCGCGCGCGTTCGACGACGACGTGCGCAAACTCGAGGCGGCGGGGGTCGACGTGCTGTTCGCACCGAGCGTCGATGAGATGTATCCGCCGGGGTTCGATTCGGCCGTCGATCCGGGTGCCATCGGCACGCGCTACGAAGGCGCGTTGCGACCGGGCCACTTTCGCGGCGTCGCCACGGTCTGCGTGAAGCTGTTCGGGATCGCCGGCGCCGAGCGCGCGTACTTCGGCCAGAAGGACGCCCAGCAAGTCGCGGTGCTGCGCCAGGTCAAACGCGATCTCGCCTTCGCCACCGAGTTGATCGTCGTGCCGACCGTGCGCGAAGCCGACGGGCTCGCGCTCTCCAGCCGCAACGCGTACCTCAGCCCGGCCGAGCGCGCCGCGGCGCCGCGACTTCACCGCGCGCTGCAGGCGATGGCCGAGGCCGTCGAGCGCGGCGAAAGCGAGCGCGACCGGATCGTCGCCGCGGGACGCGCGCACCTCGTCGCGCCGCTGCGTGAAGCCTATCTCGACGTCGTCGATCCGCTGACGTTCGAGCCGGTCGCGAATGCCGCCGCGGGCGGCGCGCCGCGCGAGCTCACCGCCATCGGCAGCGTCTGGCTCGGCTCGACGCGACTGCTCGATAATCTCGGCGTCACCGCGCTCGACGCGCGCCCCGCCGTCTTACACGCGAGCGCGGCGCCGTGAACGGACGGCGCGTGCTGCTCGGCGTCTGCGGCGGCATCGCCGCCTACAAGGCCGCGGCCTTGGCGAGCCGGCTCGTGCAAGCGGGCGCCGAACTCGACGTGATCCTCACCGCCGGCGCGCAGCACTTCGTCGGCGCGGCCACGTTCGCCGCGCTCTCGCGCCGGCACGTGTGGACCTCGCTCTGGGAACGCACCGATGAGATCCCGCATATCGCGCTCGTGCGCTCGGCGGAGGTGTTCGCGATCGTGCCCGCCACCGCCGACGCGATCGCGAAGCTCGCTCACGGCATCGCCGACGATCTGCTCACCAACGCCGCACTCGCGGCGCGCATTCCGCTGATCGTCGCGCCGGCGATGAACTCCGCGATGCTCGAGCATCCGGCGACGGTGGAAAACCTGCGCCTGCTCGCCGCGCGCGGCGTGACGATCGTCGAGCCCGAATCGGGCTTTTTGGCCGAACGCGAAACGGGTCCGGGCCGCCTCGCCGGCGAGGACGCGATCGTCGCCGCGATCGCCGCGGCGCTCGCGCGCGGCCGCGATCTGGCCGGGGAGCGCGTGTTGATCACCGCCGGCCCGACGCGCGAGCCGATCGATCCGGTGCGCTTTCTCTCCAACGCTTCGACCGGGACGATGGGGATCGAGTTGGCGCGCGAAGCGCTCGCGCGCGGCGCCGCCGTCGATCTGATCCTCGGCCCGACGCACCTGACGCCGCCCGACGGCGCGCGCGTCGACCGCGTGACGACCGCGCGCGAGATGGAGCGCGCGACGCTCGCGCGCGCCGACGCCGCGACGATCGCGATCGCGACCGCCGCCGTCGCCGACTGGCGCGCCGCCGAAACGCACGCTGCGAAAGTGAAGAAGACCGCCGGCGCGCAGCAGCTCGCGCTCGAGCGCAATCCCGATATCCTGGCCGCGCTCGGCGCGCGCAAGAACGGCACGTTCCTGGTCGGCTTCGCCGCCGAAACCGACGATCATGAAGCGAACGCGCGCGCGAAGCTTGCGGCGAAGCACCTCGACGCGATCGCCGTCAACGATGTGAGCGGCGGGCGCGGCTTCGGCCCGGGCGAGAGCGCGCTGACCGTGCTCTGGAACGGCGGCGGCCGGCGCGAACTGCCGGCGGGCTCCAAGCGCGCGCTCGCCGGCGCATTGCTCGATACGATCCTCGCGATCCGCGCCGGGCGGACCTGAAATGCTGCTCGCGATCGACGTCGGCAATACCGAGACCAAACTCGGCGCGTTCGAGCCCGGCGGCACGCTCGTCGGGACGTGGCGCATCACGACCGCACCGCGCCGCACCGCCGACGAATACGGGATCCTGTTCTCTTCGTTCTTCTCGACCGCGCACGTGCCGATCGCCGACGTTCGTTCGATCGTCGTCGCCTCGGTCGTTCCGATCATCGATCGTCCGCTCTTCGAAGGCTGCGAGAAGTATTTCGGCGTGCGCCCGGTCGCGTTCACCGCGGCCGTCCAGACGCTGATTCCAATCCGCACCGATCGCCCAGCCGACGTCGGCGCCGATCTGGTTGCGGCGGCGATCGCCGCGCGCGAATTGGTCGGCGCGCCCGCGATCGCGATCAACTTCGGCACCGCGACGACGTACGGGATGATCGATGCCGGCGGCGCCTACGCGGGCGTCGCGATCGCGCCGGGACTGCAGGTCGCGCTGGATTCGCTCGTCGGGCGCGCTGCCAAACTGCCGCAAGTCGCGTTGCAGGCACCCGAGAGCGTTATCGGCCGCGACACGGTGAGCGCGATTCAGGCCGGGACGGTGTTCGGTGCGATCGGCGCGACCGAGGCGTTGGTCGGGCGCATTCGGGCCGAGATCGGTGCCGACGCGCGCGTGATCGCCTCGGGCGGTCTCGCGCCGGTCATCGGCGGCTTGACGACGGTGATCGAGCGCGTCGAGCCGCACCTCGTGTTGTACGGACTACGCGCGCACTACCGTTCGCTCGGGTGAGCGCTTTGTTTCGCGCCTTCCTCGGCGTTGAAGAGCTGCTCGCTGCCGTCGCGAATCTGCGCTAAGAGGCCGCGCGCCGTCGCTTCGGCGATGCGCCGGCCGATCACGGCATCGAAGACCTGCCCCACGACGCCGCCCGGCGGAACGTACACGCCTTCGAGCGTCAGCCAGAACGCGTTGTAATCCTCATCGCCGCCGACGGTCAGCACGCCGTCGAAGACGGGGAACGGCCCGCCGCCCTCGGCGCTCCAGTGCACCTTGTAGTGCGGCGTCATGTCCTGCGGCCGGCGGACCGCCTGCAACACGACGATCGCGGCTTGCGTCGCCTCGCCGGCTCGCAAAACGATGCGCGCCCCGGTGCCCTTGGGCGCCGGGTGCGCGTCGAGATACGCGTGCAGCAAGCGGTGCGCCGAAGCCAACGGCGCGCGCACGAGCAGCTTCTCCGCAATCGGGGTCACGGCACGGTGGTGCCGGTTTGAAACGCCAACTCCATGCCGTTCTTGATCTCTTCGAGCAACTGGCGCGCGCCGGCGACGGCGATGCGGTGGCCGACGACCGCGTCGAATGCCGCGCCGACGATGCCGAGCGGCGGATCGTACGCGCCGTCGAGGTCGAGCCGGGAGAAGTTTCCGCCGACGTCTTCAACGCTAAGCGTGCCGCGGAAGATCGGATACGGGCCGCCGTCGTGCGGCTTCCACGCGATCTCCATGATCTCGAAGCCCGGATAGGCGCGGCTGTGTTTGATCTTGATATCGACGCGCCGCTCGACGGTCAAGTCGCCGACGTGCATGCGGATCGGAATCATGTGCGCGTCCCCTTCGACCGGCAGTGAGGCCACGTAGGCCGCCGCTGCTTGGGGCGTTTGGTCGAACGGGCAGAGGACGGTGAGGCACTCGTGGATTTCACTCATCGATTAGGTCCTTGCGGTCGTAGCGGGGGTGAGCGGAGCGGCGCTACCGTCGGAACCCGTGCGCTGCCACGGCGTGCCGAGGGCGGGGAGCACCCAGCGGTCGGCGCCCCACCAGCCCGCGGTCTTCCAAGCGAGCACGAGCACCGAGCCGAGCGCGAACAGGACCGGGTTGACGCTCACCGTGCCGGCGAGCAAGTAGCTCGCGTTCAGCGTCGTGCCGAAGAAAGCCGCAATCCCGGTGAACAGGCCGAGTATGAGGCCCAGACCCACGCAGAACTCGCCGGCCGTGACGGCGTAACTCCAAAACGCGGTGTGCGGCAACACGACGTTGCTGAGGAATGCCGCGTACCAGCCTTGCACGTCGGGGTGTGCCCCGGCGGTCTTGGTGAGCGCTTTCGTGACCCACATCGTCAGGAAGCTGCCGGCTTTGACGCCGACCCAACCCGGGTCTTGCGACTTGGCGATCCCTTCGCTGAGCCATTGCCACCCGAGATACAGGCGGACGATCAGCCAGACCCACGACCAGCGCGTGTCGGAGAATAGCGCTCTTGCCAGCGGCGGATCGGCGATCTGGGCGGTCGAGACTTGATTCGTCATAACGGTCCCTCTCCAAAATCTGTCTTTTGCAACCCGAAGGTAGCGCCGCTGCGAGAAGCGATGTTGAAGGTCGCGCGAACGAAAACGCCCGTTGTGTGAAGATCGCCACGGCGAGGAACTTCACGAGCCGTCGCTAGGATCGGGCCGTGGAGCAGGACCCGATGGTGGGCCGGAACGTGGAAGTGCGGTCCGGTGGCGGCATGCGTTACTACGGCGTCGTCCGGTCGATTCGCGCGGCCGACGGCCTCGGCGAGTTGTTCGAATTGGGCGCGTCCGACGATGCCGCGTATCAGCGGCTCGTTTATGTCGCCGACCGCTCGGCGCAGATCCGCGAGCTCGACGCAACCGCCTGATTTCGCTCACGGACCCTTCACACGCGGTGGGTAGCCTCCGGGTATGAGCCTACTCTTTTCGCGCATCCTGGTCGGCATCGAGGACTCCGAGCCCTCGCGCGCTGCGGTCGCGCTGGCCATTCGGTTGGCGCGCGAGCACGGCGGCCGGCTCGTCCTCTGCCACGCCGTCAACTGGCGGCCGTTGATTACGGAAGTCGCCGCGTCCGGAGCCGTGATCGATCCCGATCCGATCATCGCCGACCTGCGGCGTGACGGCGACGTCGTTCTCGCGAGCGTGCTGGCGCGTGCGCGCGAAGCCGGCGTCGAGGCCGTGACCTGCGCGCTCGAAGGCGAGCCCGCCGAACAGCTGCTCGCGCGGGCGCGCGACGAGCACTGCACGCTGATCGTGATGGGCACCCACGGCCGCGAGGGCCTCGAGCACGTGTTGATCGGCAGCACGACGGAAGCCGTGCTGCGCGGCAGCGCGATCCCGGTGCTGACCGTCCGCGCGAGCACCAAGATTCCCACCGGCGAGCGCCGCTGCTTCGCACGCATCGTCGCCGGTATCGACGATTCGGAGCCGTCCGACGCGGCGATCGCCGCGGTTGCGGCGATGCCGGCCGAAGACCGGCGCGAAGTCATCTTTTGCAGCGTCGCCGACGGCGAGGATCTGCCCGGCGGTCGCGGATACTACTGGGCCGATGTCCAGGATGCCGTGCGCGATAACGCTCGGGTCGTCGTCGATCGCGCCGTCGCGGTCGCGAGCGCGCGCGGCATTTCGGCCTCAGGCGCGGTGCTCGAAGGGCAGACGTGTCAAGCGCTGATCGATGCCGCCGCAGCGCGCGCCGCCGATCTCATCGTCGTCGGTAGTCACGGCCGGCGCGGACTGCGCCGGTTTTTCCTCGGGAGCGTTGCGGAGTGCGTCGTCCGCCGGTCGACCGTCCCGGTGCTGGTCGCACGCTCGGCGGCGGAACACGTCGCCGCGCCGAACCGGTCCTTGGCAGCCGCCGTGACGGTGGGCTAACGATGATCGCTATCGATATCGTCGACGCGCTCGAACTCCTCAAACAGCACGGCATCCGCGTCGCTCGCAGTAAGTTCGTCGATTGCGCCGAGGACGCGATTGCGTTCGCCCAGCGCCGTTCGAACGGCGATCCGCGCCTGGTGCCGATCGTTCTGCGCCCGGCCGCCGTTCCGGCACCGGCCGAAACACCGTTACGCGGCGATGCGGCGATCCGCGAAGCGTACGACCGCGCACACGCCGCGGCGAACGGCGGACACGTGCTCGCGCAAGCGGTCGCCGAGCCGGGCAGTGCGATCGTCATTGCCGGTCGCATCGACCCCGATAACGGTAAGACGATCGCGCTCCACGGCGCGACCCACGGCGTCGAGCGCATGGTCCCGCTCGACGAAGCCGGCGCGACCATCCTCGCGACGAATTTTCAAGCGCACCACCATCACGGCGGCGACGAGAAGACGCGCCGCATGCTCGAACACCTCTTACTGCGCGTCTCGGCGTTCTACGAGGATTCCGGCGTGACCGAATTTCGTCTCGACGTCCGCTTGCACGACAACGCCTACACCGTCGTCGACGCCACCATGACGGCAGCGAAGGCGCTACACGTCAGAGCGCGGACTTAGGCGGCGAACTTGTAGCCGACACCGTGGACGGTGAGGATATAGCGCGGCCGGTTCGGGTCGTCGCCGATCTTGTGGCGCAGGTTCGCGATGTGCTTGTCGAGCGTGCGGTCGAAAACGTCGGTCGCGTCGGAGTTGACGCTGTCGAGGAGTTGCGCCCGGGTCAGCGCCGCGCCGGCGTTGCGCAGCAGCACGTCGAGGATCCGGTACTCCATCGGCGTCAGCTTGACGATTTCGCCGCGCAGCCGCACCTCGTGGCCGGTGCGGTCGATCTCGAGGTCGCCGACGCGCTGAACGTCGTGTGCGACGCGGGTGACCGCCGGGCGCCGTTCGACCCGGTTGACGATATTCTTTACGCGCGCCACGACCTCGCGCGGATTGAACGGTTTGGATATGTAGTCGTCCGCGCCGAGTTCGAGCCCGACGACGCGGTCGATCGCGTCGTCGCGCGCGGTGACCATCAAGATCGGCACGTCGGAGGCCTTGCGCAGCGCCTTGAAGATCTCGATTCCCGAGACGTTCGGCAGGTTGAGATCGAGCAGGATCACGTCGAACGCGCCCGCCAGTGCGGCGCGCACGGCATCGGCACCGTCGAACATGCCGGTGACCGCGAAGCCCTCGTCTTCGAGGTAACGCGAAAGCACCTCGACGATCGCGCGCTCGTCGTCGACGATCAAGGCGCGCCGTTGCTTGAACTCGGGTTCCATACACGTCCCTCTAGGTGCCCGCAGCCGCCCCGGGAAACGGTACCATGCCGTACGAGTCATTGCCTTCATGGGTAGAGTGTCCGGGACCGCTCGTCGCGGCAAACGAACAGGAGTCTCCGTGGACAAGGGCCTGCACGACATGCGCAACGACCTTGCGGTCGCCATCGGGACCCTCCATGCCTTGATCGACGGGAAGCTCCCGGCCACGCCCGAGCGCTACGCCGACATGCTCGGCGCGCTCGAAGACGTCGACGCGCGCTTGACGGCGCGCCGAGCGGCGGCCGTGGCCGCGGAGCCGGGGAATCAACAACTACTAGCCGCCGTCATCGAGGGTTCGCCCTACGCCAAGGTGCTGGTCGACGCGCGCGGCCGCATCGCGCTCGTCAACGTGCAGGCCGAGCAACTCTTCGGGTACCCTCGCGACGAGATGCTCGGGCAGTCGATCGAGGTGCTGGTACCCGAGCGCTTTCGCTTCGGCCATCCGGAGCTGCGCGGTTCGTTCGGCGCCGCACCGCTCGCGCGCCCGATGGGCGGCGGCCGCGATCTCTACGGGCGGCGCAAAGACGGGACCGAGATGCCGATCGAAATCGGGCTCAATCCGATTGAAACGGGCTCCGACCGCTACACGCTGGCCGCGATCACCGACATCAGCGAACGGCGACGCGCCGAAGAGCTTCGGCTCGCGCACACCGGCGTGCAGCAGCACGCCGCCGAGCTGGAAGAGCTCAATCGCGAACTCGCGAGCGCGTCGCGCTTCAAGACCCAGTTCGTGGCCACGATGAGCCACGAATTGCGCACGCCGCTCACGGCGATCGTCGCGGCGGCCGAACTGCTCGGCCGCGCGCATCTCGACGAGCGCGCGCAGATCAGCGTGCAGACGATCGCCGAGGCTTCTGAGGCGCTGCTCGCGCTGATCAATAGCGTGCTCGATTTCTCGAAGGTCGAAGCCGGCAAGCTCGAATTGCAACTCGCGCCGTTCGACGTCGAGACGATCGTCGAGGGCGCGGCCGACGTCGTCGCGCAACTCGCGCGCGAGCGCGGCGTGACCGTGTATACCTACGTCGAGCCCGGCTTGCCGCCGCTGTTGGGCGATGCCGACCGCGTGCGCCAGATCCTGTTGAACCTGTTGGGCAATGCGGTGAAGTTTACCGAGCGCGGCCACGTCGTCGCCCGCGTCCTCGCGCAGCCGGCGCACGGCGGCGAGGTGCGCCTGCGCTTCGAGGTTCAGGATACCGGGATCGGTATCGCCGCCGACGTCGTCGCGCGGCTGTTCGAGCCGTTCGCGCAGGCCGACGCGTCGACGTCGCGCCGTTTCGGCGGCACCGGCCTCGGCCTCTCGATCGCGAAGCGCCTCGTCGAATTGATGGGCGGCGCGATCGGCGTCGACAGCGATCCGGGTACGGGATCGCTGTTTTGGTTCACGGCCGGCTTCGTTCCGGCCGGCGAACGCGCGGCCGGCGAGGAGCGTACGCTCGACGGCGTCGGCGGGATCATCGTCTCGCACGACGATACGTTCGCCGAGATCGTTTCGCGGTATATGAATTCGTGGTCGATGACGAGCCGGCGCGCGGTCAGCCACGACGACGTCGAGCGCGCGCTGCACGCACCGGCGCCGCCCGGCTGGGTGACGATCGTCGATCTCGACGATCCGGCCGGCGGTGCGCTCGGACCGGCGTTGCCGGAGCGCGCGATCGGCGTCGGCATCGATGCGGGCCTGCACAAACCGCTGCGCCAGTCGCAGCTCTTCGACGCGATCGTCCGGGCCGTCGACGTCGCGTTGCCGGAGCGCTTGCCGGCGGCCCCCGCCGCGCGCGCGCCGGTGCCGCCGCGCGCCGGCGGGCCGGTCCTCGTCGCCGAAGACAACGCGCGTTTGCAGCGCCTACTCAAACTTCAGTTCGACGAGCTCGGTGTGGACGTGCGCTTCGTCTCCGACGGCCTGCAGGCGGTCGAGGCGGTCCGCAACGGACCCTTCGCGATGGTCTTCATGGATTGCCAGATGCCCAACCTCGACGGCTTGGCCGCGACGCGGGCGATTCGCGACGAAGAGCGCCGCAGCGGTGGGCACGTGCCGATCGCCGCGATGACGGCCAACGCGTTCGCCGAAGATCGCGCGGCCGCGCTCGCGGCCGGCATGGACGATTACTTGGCCAAGCCCGTGAAGCTGGCCGATCTGCGCGCGATGATCGAGCGCTGGTCCACGCCCGGCACGCCGGCGTGAACGTCGCGCGGCGCGTCTCGGGCGCGCTGTTGTGCTGCGCCTTTGCGGCCTGCGCGCCGGCGGCCCCGCGCTATAGCGGCACCGTGCAAACGGAGTCGATCGCCGTCGGCAGCCAGGTCGGCGGTCGCGTCGTCGCGACCTACATCGCCGCCGGCAGCCGCGTGCGGCGCGGCGAGGTCGTGGTGCGGCTCGACGCGGCCCAACTGACGGCGCAGCGCGACGAAGCGGCGGCGGCGGCCGGCCAGGCGGCCCAGCGGCTTGCGGAGTTGGTCAACGGCAGCACCGCCGACGACGTCGCGAAGGCACGCGCGCTCAGCGCGCAAGCGCAAGCGCAGTACCGCCAAACCGTCGCGCAAGCGCCGCCGCAAACCGCCGCGGCCGACGCCGCGATCCGTGACGCGAGTGCGGCCGCCGACCTTGCGCGCCTGACCTTGACGCGCATGCAAGCGTTGGCCGCGACCGGCGACGTTGCGCGCCAGAGCCTCGATCAAGCGCGCAGCGCCGACGCCCAAGCGCAAGCGCGGCTGGCGCAGGCGCGCGCCGACGCGGCGGCGCTGGTCACCGCGACGTTGCCCGGCGAGCGCCGCAGCGCGGGTGCCGCCGCCGCGGCTCAGCAAGCGGCCTATCGCACGGTGCGCGACGGCGCGCGCGCCGAAGACATCGCGCAGGCGCAGGCGCAACTGGCGAACGCGCAAGCCGCCCAGCGCTACGCCGAGGCGCGGCTGCGCGAGGCGGAGATCGTCGCGCCGGCCGACGGCGTGATCGAGAGCTTCGCCCTGCATCCGGGCGATCTACTCGCCGCGAACGCGCCGGCGGCGATCGTCGACACGTTCGCCGATCCGTACGTCTACATTTACGCCGCGCAGAGCGATCTCGCCGCGCTCGTCCGCAGCGGACGCGTGCGCGTGGTCTCCGATACCGACGGTGCGGCGTACGACGGCGTGGTCGAAGCGCACGACCGCAACGCGCAGTTCACGCCGCAGAACACCGAGACGGCCGATCAGCGCGCCGAACTCGTGTACGGCGTCAAGGTGCGCATTCACGACCCGAAACACGCGCTGTTGTCCGGAACGACGATCACGGCCAGTCCCGCGTGAGCGAGCCGGCGATCGTCATCGAGGCGCTGACCAAGCGCTTCGGCGACCGCGACGTGGTCGACCGGCTCTCGCTGACCGTCGATGCGGGCAGCATCTTCGGGTTTCTCGGCCCGAACGGCAGCGGCAAATCGACGACGATCAAGATGCTCTGCGGGCTGTTGCGGCCGACCTCGGGCGCGGCGCGCGTCGCCGGTCACGACGTCGCGACGCAATCCGATCTCGTGCGCCGTTCGATCGGCTACATGGCGCAAGGCTTCACGCTCTACGGCGATCTCACGGTCGATGAGAACCTGGAGTTCTTCGCGCGTGCCTACGGCCTCGGCCGCGCCGGCGAAGCGCGCAAACGCGAGGTCATCGAGATCGTCGGCATCGGCGCGTATGCGAACTACTTGGCCGCGCGGCTCTCCGGCGGCTGGCAGCGGCGGTTGGCGCTCGCCGCCGCATTGATCCACGATCCGCCCGTCGTGTTCTTGGACGAGCCCACCTCGGGCATCGATCCGGTCGCGCGGCGCAACCTGTGGGATCTGCTCTTTCGGCTGACGGCCGCCGGCAAGACGTTCTTCGTCACGACGCACTACATGGACGAAGCGGAGCGCTGCGGTTCGCTCGCCTACATCTTCAACGGCCGGCTGCTGGCCAGCGGTTCGCCGCAAGCGATCTGCTCGCTGCCGGTCGTGGCTCCGGCCGGGCAGCGGCGCTTCACGATCGCCACCGACGACGTGATGCAGACCTATCGCCGCATCGGCGAACTCGCGGAGATCAAGGACTCGACGATTTTCGGCCGCGACATTCACGTGATGGTCGACGTCGCGACCACGGCACAGACGCTCGCGCACGACCTCGATCTCGATCCGAGCCGCATCGCCCCGGTCGCGCCGTCGCTCGAAGACGCGTTCGTCGCGCTCACGCGGGCGAACAGCGGATGAGTTCGGCCTGGTCGCTGCGCGGCTTCGGCGCGATTTTCTACAAGGAGATCCGCCAGATCGCGCGCAGCCCCTCGACTTTCGTGTTGACGATCGCGTTGCCGATCTTTCAGCTGCTGCTGCTCGGTTACGCGATCAACACGACGGTCGAGCACGTGCCGGCCGCCGTGTACTACGGCGACCGCGGCCGCGGCGCGCAGGCCTTCGTCGAAGCGATCGCGGGCTCGCGTTCGTTCGACGTCGTCGACGTCGTGACGAGCCGGGCGGCGCTGCGCGACGCGATCACCGCCGGACGCGTCCGCGTGGCCTTCGACATCCCTGAGAATTTCACGGCCGACGTGCAGGCGGGCCGGCGGCCCGCGATCGGCGTGCTGGTCGACGGTTCCGATTCGGCGATCGCCCAGGTGGCCTACGGATCGGCCGGTGCGTTTGCGGGCATCCCGCTGCGCGGCGTGACCGTGCCGGCCGTGCCGGCGTTCGAAGTGCGGCCGCAGGTGCTCTACAACCCGGCGATGCGCAGCGCCGACTTTTTCGTGCCCGGGCTCATTGGCCTCGTAATGCAGAACATCACCGTGCTGCTGACGTCGCTTGCGATCGTGGGCGAGCGCGAGCGCGGGACGCTCGATCAGTTGCTCGTCACGCCGATCGGCTCGGCCGGGCTGATGCTCGGGAAGCTGCTGCCGTACGCGCTCGTGGCGATCGTCGATTTCGGCGCGCTGCTGTTGGCGATGCATTTCGTCTTCGGCGTGCCGATCGCCGGGAGCATCGTGCTCTTGGTCGTCCTCTCGAGCGGATTCTTGCTCACGGCGCTCGGGATCGGCCTCTTCGTGTCGACGATCGCGCAGAGCCAGATGCAGGCGACGATGCTGGCGACCTTCTTGCTGCTGCCGTCGGTGCTGCTCTCGGGGACGATTTTCGAGCGCGCGCTGATGCCCGCGCCGATCCAGGCCTTCTCGTACGCGATCCCGCTCACGTACTACGTCGAGATCCTGCGTGGGATCATCCTGCGCGGCGCCGGGCTAGCCCAACTCTGGCCGTCGGTCGTGCCCCTGTTCGCCTACGGGCTTGCGATATTTGCGCTTGCAAGTTATCGCTTTGCCCGCTCGACACGCTAGAACTGCGCGCCGGCTTCACGACATCTTCTGAATGCGGCGGTAGGCTCAGGCGTACCATGAAAATACGGCTCATCGAATCGCTCGCCAGCGGCGCGCCGTACGTCGCGCCGCTGCTGGTCCGGCGACTCGACACTCTCGACAAAGACCCGGCCGGTTCGCACGCGCTGAGTACCTTCGGCGCGACCGTGAGGATCGCGATCCGGGCGGGCGAGCACGTCGGCGAACCGCCCGACGGAGCGTGGATCAGCCTGCAGGCCCTGGCGGGCCCGGCGGCCTTCCCCGTCTTCGAGGGGACGCTGCGGGTCGAGCCGGTCGACGCGTTCACCTCGCGCCTCGTGCTGGCCGGGCACTACAGCGTTCCGCTGGGCACGATCGGCTCCGTGGCGGATCGCACGATCCTTGCCGGCGCGGCGAAGCGGAGCCTCCGCTCGCTGCTGGGAGATATCCGCGCCGAGGTCGCGGCATCCGTGCTGCGCAGCACGGGCGAACCCTACGCGCTCGAACATACCCGGCAGAAGGTCAGCGTCTCGAGCGCCCTTTCGGGGTAAACTGGTGCGCATGAACGCGCGCACCGAACTCACGGCCGATGCCCTCGCCGATTGCTCGTATTCGCTGGCCGAGGAGTACGCGGCCGAGTTCTTGCGCAGCGCTGAAGGCGGCGGCCCCGAGTCGGCGATTCGCGTCCCCTGGCTGCCCTTCGCGCAGCACCGGGTGGCGCTGACCTTCGGTCTGCACGCGGGCGTGCCGGGTGCCGGCGCGCCGCACGACGAGGTGCGCTTCCACTGGTCGAGCGGCACCTCGATGCTGCCGGATTTTCGCGGCACGATCCATTTCCGGGGTGAGGACGGCAAGACGCGCGTGCTGGTCGAGGGCGGCTACGACGCGCCGCTGGGCGTGGCGGGCGGCGTCTTCGACCGCCTCGCCGGCCGCCGCATGGCGCATGCCAGCCTTGCCGAACTAGCGGGCCGGATCGCGGGCTATCTCTCAGCCCGCCAACGCGACTGGCGCGCCGCGCACCCGAAGGTGTGATACAATCCCTGCTTGTGACCGCGACCGTGAAGCCGCTGGAGATCGGCTCGATCAGCATTTGGCCGCCCATCGTTCTCGCCCCGATGTCCGGGGTGACGAACCGGACGCTGCGCGCCCTCTACAAGCCCTTCGGCTTCGGTTTGACGGTCACCGAATTCGTTTCGTCCAACGCGTTGCAGTACGGCGCGCGCCGTACGATGGACATGATCGATCAGCACGGCGTCGAGCGGCCCGTCTCGACCCAGCTGTGGGGGAACGATCCTGCGATCATGGCGCGCGCGGCGGCGCTCGTGCGCGAGTGCGGCGCCGACATCGTCGACATCAATTTCGGCTGTCCGGCGCCCAAGGTCACCAAGACCGAGGGCGGTAGCGCGTGCCTGCGCGACGTCGACCGCTGCGAGGCGATCATGCGCGCGGTCGTGGCGGCGGTCGACTGTCCGGTGACGGTCAAGATGCGCCTGGGCTGGACCGAGACCGATCTCGTGTTCCTCGAGGTCGCGCGCCGCGCGCAAGCCGTGGGCGTCAAAGCCGTCACGCTCCACGCGCGTACCGCCAAGCAGTTTTACAAGGGCAGCGCGGATTGGGATCAGATCGCGGCGCTCAAGCGCGCGATCGACATCCCCGTGATCGGCAACGGCGACCTCGCCGATGCGCATGAGGCGCTGGCCAAGATGCGCGCGAGCGGCGTCGACGGCGTGATGCTGGGCCGCGCGACGCTCGGCAACCCGTGGCTCGTCGGGCAACTGCGAGCGCTGATGGAAGGCCGCGAGCCGGAAGCGTATCCCGAAGCGCCCGAGCGCCTGCGCTTCGCCGTGCGCCACTACCACGCGATGGTCGACGAATGGGGCGAGGCCCGCGCGGTCCCGCAGATGCGCAAGCACCTCGGCTATTATCTCAAAGGCTTCCCCGGCGCGAGCGCGCTGCGCGAGCGCTTGATGCGCACGCTCACCGCCGCCGAAACGCTGCGGATCGTCGCCGAGACGATCGTCATGCTCGAGAATCCGCGCGAACTCGCCGTCGCCTGACATGACCGACGGCCCGTCCGCGCAGACGCTCTCCGACGAAACCTACGAGAATTACCGCGACTACGTGAACCCGCCGCTGGCCCGGGTGATGAAACTCTCGGGCAGTCCGGTTGCGGCGTCGGCGTCGGGCATGACGATCGTCGATCAGCACGGCAAGAGTTACCTCGACTTCGCGGGCGGCTACGGCGTGTTCACGCTCGGCCACCGTCATCCGCGCGTCGTCGCAGCGGTGCGCGCGCAACTCGACGTGATGGCGCTTTCCGGCCGCACGATGTTCGAGCCGCTGCTCGGCCGGCTGGCCAAACGGCTGGCGCAGCTCACGCCGGGCGATCTGCAGATCTCGTTCTTCGCCAATAGCGGCGCCGAGGCGGTCGAGGGTGCCCTCAAGCTCGCGCGCGCGGCGACCGGCCGCGCCAAACTGATCGCCACGACGGGCGCGTTCCACGGCAAGACCTTCGGCGCGCTCTCGGTCAGCGGCCGCGACGATTTCCGCCGGCCGTTCGCGCCGCTGCTGGCCGATGTCGGGCACGTGCCGTTCGGCGATCTCGCCGCACTGGCCGCCAACGTCAACGATGCGGCGGCCGTGATCGTGGAGCCGGTCCAGGGTGAAGGCGGCGTCATCGTGCCGCCAGCCGGCTATTTGCGCGGCGTGCGCGAGTTGTGCGATCGCTCGGGCGCGGTCATGATCGCCGACGAAGTGCAAACGGGCCTCGGCCGCTGCGGCGCGCTCTTCGCCTGCGATCTGGCCGGCGTCGTGCCCGACGTGATGACGCTCGCGAAAGGGCTCTCGGGCGGCGTCATGCCGATCGGCGCGTACGTCGCGCGCGCGGCGGTTTGGAACGCGGCGTATGCGAAAGCGCCGTTGCTGCACACCTCGACCTTCGGCGGCAGTCCGCTAGCGTGCGCGGCCGCGCTCGCAGCGCTCGACGTCCTGGTCGATGAGGACCTCGCCGCCAACGCGCGCGCGCGCGGCGCGGAACTGCTCGCCGGTGCGCGCGCGATCGCGGCACGCTACCCCGATGTTATCGCCGAGGTCCGCGGCGTGGGGCTCTTGGCCGGCGTCGAACTGCGCAACGAAGGCTACGCCGGCACGATCGTTCCCGAATTGCTCAAGCGCGGTGTGACCTCGGCCTGGACGCTCAACCGTCAACGCGTCATTCGCCTCGAACCGCCGCTGATCGTGACGGCGGAACAGATCGCGACCGCGCTCGCCGCGCTCGACGCCGCGGTCGCAACGGCGCTCGAGCGCTTGGGAGTGCTCGCGTGCCCTACGTAGGCGCGGCGATCGTCATCGACGCCCCCCCGGCGCTGGTGTACGAATTGGCGAAGGATCAGGAGCGCTTCCCCGAGTTCATGCCCGACGTCGAATCGGTGACCGTCACCGAGCGCCATCCGGATCGCGTGCTCTCGCGCTGGAAGACGCTGATCGAAGATGCGCCGATCGAATGGCTCGAAGAGGATCGCTTCGACGACGTCGCGCTGCGCATCGACTACAAGCTGCTCGAAGGCGATCTCGATACGTTCGAAGGCAGCTGGACTTTCGAAGCGGGGCCGGGCGGGACGCACGTCGCGCTGGGCGTGACCTACGATTTCGGCGTGCCGACCTTGGCCGAACTGATCGGGCCGACGCTGGAGAAGAAGGTGCGCGAGAACGCCGAGATGATGCTCGCCGCGCTCAAAAGCGAGGCCGAAGCGCCGGCGCGCCGGCAGCCGGCCGAACGCGTTTCGCCGTGACCCCGTTTTGCTTCGTCATCCACCCGCTCTCGTTTGAGGACGTCGTCCGCTACGAGCCGGGCGCGGCGGGCAAAGGCAAGCCGCTGGTCGCGAAAATCCTCGAGTGGATGCCCTCATACGCGGCGGCGCACGTCACCGGGATCCGCGCGCCCGACGGCCGTGAGACCGAGGGCTGGTTCGTCGCTGCGCCGCTGCTGCCGTCGCAGATGCTCGAGTTTCCGCGCGACGACGTCTACGCGCGCATCCTCGCGGCGATCGAGGTCGGGGCGCAGTTGGGCGCGCGCGTCGCGGGGCTCGGCGCGTTCACCGGGGTCGTCGGCGACGGCGGCGTGACGGTCGCGCAGCGCTCGCCGATCCCCGTGACGACCGGCAATTCGCTGACGATCGCCGCCGGCGTGCGTAGTCTCTTTCGCGCCGCCGATGAAATGGAGATCGACAGCGCGTCGTCGACGGCGGTCGTCGTCGGCGCGACCGGCTCGATCGGCGCGGCCTGCGTGGAACTGATCGCCGCGCGCGTGCGCCGGGTCGTCTGCGTGGCGCGCAACGAGACGCGGCTGCGTGCGTTCGTGGCGGACCTCGCGCCGCGCGTTGCGTGCGAGCTGAGCTACAGCGTCGATCTCGCCGGCGCCGTGCGCTCGGCCGACATGATCCTCACCGCGACATCGTCGACGCAAGACGTGATCCATGCCGGTGACTTGCGGCCGGGCGCGGTCGTCTGCGAGCTCTCGCTCCCGCACGACGTCAGCCGGCGCATCGCGCTCGAGCGTCCCGACGTGCTGGTCGTCGAGGGCGGCAACATGCGCGTGCCGGGCGCGTTTCGCGCCGAGCGCGTGCGCGAACCGGGGACCGACTTCGATCTCGCGTTGGCTCCGGGTACGGCCCTGGCGTGCATGTCGGAGACGATGGTGCTGGCGCTCGAAGGCCGCTGCGAATCGTACACGCTCGGGCGCGGCATCGACCTTGCGAAAGTGCGCGAGATCGACGCGCTGGCGGCCCGCGCCGGCTTCGAGCTCGCCGACATGCGCGCGTTCGACAAAGCGATCCCGCCCGAACGCATCGTCGCCACCCGCACCGCCGCCGCCGCGCGCAAAGCCGCGCACGCGTGAAGACGATCGTTTCGGTAAGCCTCGGCTCGGCGTCGCGCGACCATCGCGCGGAGGTGGAGTTGCTCGGGGAGTCGTTCGACATCCGGCGCGAGGGGATGGACGGTTCGATCGACCGCGCGCTCAAGCGTTTGCGCGAACTCGACGGCACCGTCGATGCGATCGGTTTGGGCGGCATCGACGTGTACCTGTATGCGGGCAAAGAGCGGTTCGCGCTGCGCGACGGGCTGCGGCTGCTCAACGCCGTGAAGGCGACGCCGGTCGTCGACGGCAGCGGCCTGAAGAACACGCTCGAACGCGAGGCGGTCGAGTATCTGCAGCGCGACCTCGGCCTGCCGCTCGCCGGCAAACGCGTGCTGATGGTCAGCGCGCTCGATCGTTTCGGTATGGCGCAAGCGCTGGTCGCGGCCGGCGCCGACGTGATCTTCGGAGATTTCATCTTCGCGCTCGACCTCGACCGCCCGGTGCGCGGGCTCGACGAGTTCGAGGACATGGCGCGCAAGTATCTTCCCGACGCATGTAAGCTGCCGTTCCAGTTCTTTTATCCAACCGGCAAGAAACAAGACCGGCCGCCGGAGCCGAAGTATCCCGAGTATTATGACGATGCCGAGATCATCGCCGGCGACTTCCATTTCATGCGGCGCTACATGCCCGACCGGCTCGACGGCAAGCTGGTGCTGACGAACACGGTGACCGCGCGCGACGTCGACGAGCTGCGCGACCGCGGGGTCGCGACCTTGATCACCACGACGCCCGATTTTGCGGGCCGCTCGTTCGGGACGAACGTCGTCGAAGCCGCGCTCGTCGCGCTCGCCGGCAAAGCCTGGATCGACGTGACGCCGGCCGACTACGCGCGGCTGCTCGCCGGCCTGCAATTGCGCCCGCGCGTCGTGCAACTCGCCGCCGGATGAGCGTGTGGGCCCGGCTGACCGCCGTCCAGCCGTACGACCGGCTGCAGCCGGCCGATCACGGCGGCGTGCCGCTGCGTCGCGCGCTCGGCGTCGCGGGCCTGATCGGCGTCGGCCTGGGCACGATGCTGGGCGGCATCTTCACCACGATCGGCGCCGGCGCGCAAGCCGCGGGCGCCGGCGGCGTCCTGGCCTCGTTCGCACTGACCGGCATCGCCTGCATCTTCGTCGCGCTGTGCTACGCGGAACTCGCGGCGATGGTGCCGATCGCGGGCAGTGCCTACACCTACGCGTATGCGACCCTCGGTGAATTCGTCGCCTGGGTGATCGGCTGGGACCTGATCCTCGAATACGGGATCAGCGTCGCGCCGACCGCCGCCGCGTGGTCGGGCTACGTGCAGAGCTTTCTCGGCACCTACGGCGTCACGCTACCCGAGTCGCTGCGCGTCGCGCACGTCGCGTTCGTGCACGGCGGCATCGACCTCGCGCACTCGCAGATCGACCTGCTCGCGATCCTCGCCGTGCTCGGCATCTCGGCGCTGCTCGCCGTGGGCATTCGCGAGTCCTCGCGGACCAACACGCTCTTCGTCGGCATCCAGGTCGCGGCGCTGGTGGTCTTCGTCGTCGCACTGTTCGGGGCGGTCTCGCCCGCGCACTTCGTGCCGCCCTTTCCGCTCGGCGGGAGCGGCGTGATCGCCGGCGCGGCGCTGGTCTTTTTCGCCTACATCGGCTTCGACACGGTGACCGTCGCCTCGGAAGAAGCGCGCGAGCCCGTGCGCGACGTCCCGCGGGCGGTGGTCTGGTCGCTAATTGTCGGCATCGTCGTCTACATGGCCGCCGCCTACGTCACGGTCGGCATCGTGCCGTGGCAGACCGTCGATCCGAACGCCGCCATGGCCGACGCGGTGCACCACGCGGGCAACGCCGGCTGGCTCAACGCGGTCGTGTTCGCGGGCGCCTTCGCCGGCACGACGACCGTGATGCTGACCTCGCTGCTGGGCCAGATCCGGATCTTCTTCGTGATGGCGCGCGATCGCATGCTGCCCTCGATCGTCGCGCGGGTCGACCACCGCACGTGCACGCCCGTGATCACGACCCTGACGACCGGCGTGCTGGTCGCGATCCTGGCCGGCGTGCTGCCCATCGAGGCGCTGCTCGAACTGGTCAACGTCGGGACGCTCTCGGCCTTCACGATCGTCTGCATCGGGGTGTTCGTGCTGCGGCTGCGCAAGCCCGATGCCCCGCGGCCGTTCCGCGCGCCCCTGGGGCTCGTGACCGCGCCGGCCGGCGCGCTGCTGTGCCTGCTCGTGATGACCGGCCTCGGGACGGCGACGTGGATCCGGTTCGTCGTCTGGTTCGCCGCCGGCATGGTGGTTTACGCGCTCTACGGCTACCGCCGTTCGCGGCTGCGCGAGGCGTGAACGGGCACTAGGAAGGTCCTTCGCTACCCTGGTGGGAATGGGCGGGGTCGGAATTTCCACGGCAACTGCAGCTGTTTTGCAGCTTTGGTCCAGGAGTCGGTTTTGAGCGACAAAGAGATCATTTTGACCCGCGACGGGCTGAAAAAACTCGAGGACGAGCTCGACGAGCTCAAGACCGTGCATCGCCGTGAGGTCAACGAGCGCATTCGGCAGGCCAAAGAGTTCGGCGACATCTCGGAAAACGCCGAATACGAGGACGCCAAGCAAGAGCAGGCCTTCGTCGAGGGCCGCGTGCTCAAGCTGGAGTCGATGATCCGCAACGCGCGCATCATCGATCAGAGCGATTTTATCGCCGACGCCGTCCATCTCGGCGCCACGGTGAAGGTCAAGGAGCTCGCCTCCGGCCGCTCGCACGAGTTCACGATCGTCGGCTCGGCCGAAGCCGATCCCAAGAACCAGCGGCTCTCGAACGAGTCCCCGGTCGGTGCGGCCCTGATGGGCCACAAGAACGGCGAGACCATCGACGTCACGACGCCGCGCGGTACGATGAAGTATAAGATCGAAGCGATCAACAAAGCGACCAAGAAAGTCGCGAAGAAAGCTTCCTAGCTCCATCGCTCGATCGAGGCCACGACAATCGAAGAACCCGATCTCGGTAAACGCGAAGCGGAACTGATCGCGGCCAGGCGTGCGAACCTGGCCGCGTTGCGTTCGCACGGCGTGGACCCATTTGCCGCCACGCGCTACGACGCGAACGCCCGCGCGGGCGACCTCGCCGCGCGCTACGCGAGCCTCGGCCCCGAAGAACATGCCGAAGGCGAGGTCTGGCGCATCGCCGGCCGCGTGATGTCGCTGCGCGGCCCGTTCGCCGACGTCTCCGATCGCACCGGACGTTTTCAGCTCTACTTTCAAAAGAAAGAACTGGGCGAAGCATTCGGGCTGCTCAAGGCGCTCGACCGGGGCGACTTCCTCGGCGCGGAGGGCTTCGTTTTCCGCACCAAGATGGGCGATCTGGCGCTGCACGTGCGCACGTTCGAGGTGCTCGGTAAGGGCCTCGCGCCGCTGCCCGATAAGTGGCACGGGCTCACCGATATCGAGAAGCGCTACCGCCAGCGCTACGTCGATCTGATCGTCAACCCGCACGTCCGCGACGTCTTCATCCAGCGCAGCAAGATCGTCGCCGCCATGCGCCGCTTCATCGACGCCCAGGGCTTCTACGAATGCGAGACGCCGACGCTGCTCAACGTCGCCGGCGGCGCGGCCGCGCGCCCGTTTCTCACCCACGTCAACGCGCTCGACATCGAGATGACCTTACGCATCGCGACCGAGCTGAACCTCAAGCGTCTGATCGTCGGCGGGCTCGAGCGGGTCTACGAAATCGGCCGGATCTTCCGCAACGAGGGGATCGACACGACGCACAACCCCGAGTTCACGATGCTCGAACTCTACGCGGCGTACTGGTCGGTTCACGAGATGATGGAATTCAACGAAGCGCTGTTCGCGCATCTCGTCAACGACGTGCACGGCGGCGACGCGCTGATGTACGGCGAGGACGCGATCTCGTTCAAGCGGCCGTTCGCGCGCGTCGCCTATCTCGATGCGATGCGCGAGTGGGGCGGCCTCGACCGCGAGACGCTGCTTTCGTTTAGCGGCGCGCAGCGCGTGCTGGCCGATTTCGGCCTGCCGGCCTCGCCCTCGCACGCGCACGCGCTCGACAAGATATTCGAGCGCGTCATCGAGCCGCGGCTGCTGCACCCGACGTTCGTGTACGACTACCCGCTCGTGCTCTCGCCGTTGGCCAAGCGCAAAGCGGACGACCCCGAGCTCACCGACCGCTACGAGCTGTTCTGCGCGTCGATGGAAGTCGCCAACGCCTTCACCGAGTTGAACGATCCCGACGACCAGCGCCGCCGCTTCGAATTGCAGATCGCCGAGCGCGCCGCCGGCGACGACGAAGTGCCGCCGCCGGATTGGGATTTCGTCAACGCGCTCGAGTACGGCATGCCGCCGACGGCCGGCATCGGCGTCGGGATCGACCGGCTCGTGATGCTGCTGACGAACAACGCCTCGATCCGCGATGTCATCTTCTTCCCGTTACAGCGTCCGCTCGCGCCGTAGGGGCGCAACCCGGCGGCCCCGCGGGCGGTCCGAACCGGTATGGATCTTACGACGGCATATCCCGCCAGCGTGCGCGAAAAACTGCTCGGCATCGTGCAACTTCAGCGCACGATCGACAAGGGCAAAGCCTTCGCCGCGGGCACGAACGGCGAGTATAACTACGACTGCCCGATGGACAAGCATCTCTTTGAGTACCTCGGTCTCGACGGCGACGCGCTGCTCGACGTGATCAAGGCGGCCGGGAGCGATCAGGAGATCGTCGAGTTCGTCGCACCGTACGTGCACGCCAAGACCGACACCGAGATCGAGGCCTTCAACGCCGGCTGGCTCAGCTACGGACCCGAGAAGGGCACCCCGGGCGAAGGCTACTTCCTCGGTCTGCGCGGTCAGGTCGCGCCCGATCGCACCGACGTGACGGCCTGGGCCGATCTGCTCGACCTCGACGAGAAGCGCCCCGTCCCGCACCGCGCCGCCGCCTAACCGGCCATGCCGGTCTACCGTGCCGTCGTCGAATACGACGGCACGGCGTTCTGCGGGCTGCAGTTCCAACCCGAGGTCCGGACCGTGGCCGGGGAGCTGGAACGGGCGCTGAGCCTGCTCTTCGGCGAGCCGGTCAAGATCAGTTCGGCCGGCCGGACCGACGCCGGCGTCCACGCCTCGGGTCAGGTCGTCTCGTTCCGCACGGAGCGAGCCTTCCCCGATGGGCGGCTGGGCCTGGCCCTCAACGGCAACCTGCCGCTCGACGTCAGCGTCCGCCGGGTCGATGAGGTCGCCGAGGGCTTCTCGGCGCGCTTCGACGCCGTCGAGCGGACCTACGAGTACCGGATCCTGAACCGGACGCTGCCGTCGGCGCGGGAGCGGAGGTTCTCCCACCACGTCCACCGCCCGTTCGACCTCGACCTGGCCCGCCGCGCCGCCGCCGATCTGCTCGGCGAGCACGATTTCGTCGCCTTTTGCGGTCTCTTGCCCGCGCACGGGGGCACCATCCGGACCGTCCACGCGGTGGGCATCGATCGCGCCCGCGACCTGATCACCGTGCGGATTGCCGGCCGCGGCTTCTTGCATCGTATGGTCCGGATCAGCGTCGGGACCCTGATCGAAATCGCCACCGGCCGCCGCCCCCCGGACGACATCCCGGCCATCCTGGCCTCGAAGGACCGCCGCCGCGCCGGCTACACCGCCCCGGCGAGCGGCCTGTGCCTGGTCGGCGTCCGCTACCCCGATTTCGACTCCGAAACGTCCTAAGCACCCCCCCCCGCCTTGTCATCCCGAGCGGAGCGCCGTAGGGCGCG
>Ga0302279_10001563_pt1 | contig 32201 bp, 19 predicted proteins | sample III_Bog_N3_3_FD_194541 | JGI IMG/M metagenome (GOLD analysis project Ga0302279, IMG submission 194541) | Peat permafrost microbial communities from Stordalen Mire near Abisko, Sweden - III_Bog_N3_3 | ecosystem: Environmental > Terrestrial > Soil > Wetlands > Peat | place: Sweden: Abisko...
TGCGACCGGAACTCCGTGCGGCTCGAGCTCTCGAACAGCGTCCCGTGCAAGGACCTGAAGGCGCACCTGTCGATATCGCCGGCGACGAGCCTCCACTGGACGTGCGAGGAGAACGAGCAGTCCTCGTCGATCAGCATCCCCGCGGTGCTCGCGGCCGCGCGCAGCTACGTGCTGACGATCTCGGCAGGGCTGAAGGACGAGTACGGCCAGTCTCTCGCGCGTACGGCCTCCCTCCCCTTCGAGACCGACGACGAGTGGCCGAGCACGATGATCGGCCTTCAGGGCTCGATCTTCGAGGCGGGTGGCGCCCCGGGCGTCGCGGCGGCAGGGCGATCGCGGATCGTCCCCATCGGCTCGATCAACACGAGCTCGTACGAGCTGCTGACCGCGCCCCTCGACGAGTCCGCGGTCACCCGCTACCTGACGCGCGAGCGCGCCGGCAGCCGCCAGGACTGGAGCGACGCCTCGGCGTTCCCCAAGGCGAAGATCGAGCAGGTGCTGCCGAAGGCCGCGGACAACGTGCGGGCCGTGAAGGAGGTCTCCCTCGACGCCGTGCTCAAGGAGCAGAAGGGCCGGGGCGCCGCGCTCATCGGCATCCGCGCGGAGGAGCACCCGCGGTCGGTGAGCGAGGACGTGCGCGTCGTCTCGGTGACCGACCTCGGCATCACGGCGAAGATGAGCCGGTTCGGCAGCGTCGTGTGGGTGAGCCGGCTCTCCGACGGCAAGCCCGTCGCGGGCGCGACGGTCGCGATCCGCAAGGGCGACGGAGAAGAGGTGTTTCGCACGAAGACCGACGACGGCGGGATCGCGGTGATCTCCGAGAAACAGTACAACCCGGTGACGGGCGACAGCGACGTGGACCACACGGCGCTGCTCTTCGCGCGGGCGGGCGACGACTGGGCGTACCGGCGCGTCGACGACATGGTCGGCTACACGGACCTCGCGAAGCTCGCGCCCATCGGGATGCTCTTCACGGAGCGCGGCGTCTACAAGCCCGGAGAGACGGTCAAGGTCAAGGGACTCTTTCGCCAGCCGCGGCCCCGTTCGACCGAGACGCCCGCGGGCCGCGACGTGCACCTCACCGCGTTCGACGGCAGCGGCGAGAAGGTCTTCGACGCCAGCACAAAGCTCGACGCGTTCGGCGGCTTCGCGATGGAGGTGCCTTACCCGGCCACCGCGCACATGGGCTCGGCCGAGCTCCGCGCCGAGGTCGCGTCCGACGAGAAGGAGAAGGATCTTCCCGACCCGACCTCCCCGCAAAACGATCGGTGGGGCGGCGGAGGCGGCAGAGAGACCGCGACGGCCGGGCTGCTCCTCGCGGCGTACAAGCCGGCGGAGTTCAAGGTCGCCGTCGATCCGGACAAGCCCGCCTACGTGCGCGGCGACCAGGCAAGCTTCTCGGTCGAGGGTGACTACCTCTTCGGCGCGCCCATGAGCGGCGGCGGCGTGCGCTTCACGGTGACCCGAGCCCCGGGCCACTTCACGCCGCCCGGCGCCGAGAAGCTCGTCGTCGACGACAGCATCTTCGAGTGGGACCAGCCTTCGGCGAGCCTGCGCGCGGGCGAGATCCTGAGCGGGCGCGGGTCGCTGAGCGGCAAGGGAACGCTGAGCCGAAAGACGGCGCTGACGATGCCCGGGCAAGGCGGAACCGAGCTCGTGACGTTCGAGGCCGAGGTCGAGGATACGACGCGCCAGTCTCTCGCGGGACGGGCCAGCGTGATCGTCCATCCCGGCGAGTTCTACGTCGCGATGAAGTCCGCGGAGGACATGTTCGTGAGCGTGGGGACGAAGCTCCACCCCGAGGTGCTCGCGATCGAGCCTTCGGGCAAGAAGCGCGCGGGGGTCCCCGTCCACGTGGAGCTCGTCCGGCGGACGTGGCACTCCGTCCTGGAGGCGACCGGGGAGTCCTCCGGGCACTACCAGTCGCGCACGATCGATACGGTGATCGCGAGCTGCGACGTGACGACGACCGACGCGCTCGCCGGCTGCGACCTGCCCGTGACCGAGGCGGGCTTCCTCCTCCTCCACGCGAAGGCGAAGGACGGCCGGAAGAACCCTGTCGCCGCGAGCTCCGGGCTCTACGCGCTCGGGGAGGGTACGGACGTCGGGTGGCTCATGAGCGACGCGTCGACGGTCGACCTCGTCCCCGACAAGAAGTCGTACGAGGTCGGCCAGACGGCGAAGGTCCTCGTGAAGAGCCCGTTCCACGAGGCGGACGCGCTCGTGACGGTCGAGCGCGCGGGCATCTTCCGGCAGGAGCGCATGCCGCTCACCGGCGCGACGCCCGTGCTGTCGATCCCCATCACCGACGAGATGCGACCGAACGCGTACGTCTCCGTGCAGCTCGTCCGCGGACGCACGCAAGCCGCACCGCCAAAGGGGCCGGACGCCGCGGGCCCCGCCTACCGCACCGGCGTCGTGTCCCTCAGCGTCAACCCGGAAGCGCGACGGCTCGCGGTCAAGCTGACGCCGTCGAAGACGGACTACCGGCCCGGCGCCGAGGCGGACGCGGACGTCTACGTGAGCGATCGCGAGGGCCACCCGGTCAAGAGCTCGGTCACGTTCTACGCGGTCGACGAGGGCGTGCTCATGCTGACGGGCTACCGGACCCCCGACCCCATTCCGGTCTTCACCGCAGCCCGCCCGCTCGCCGTGTACACGGTCGAGAGCCGCACCGACCTCGCGCGCCTGCTCATCCACGCGAACGACGGCGCCGGCCTCGACAAGGGAGCGTCCGGCGGCGGTGGCGACGCGCCGTCGGTGCGGCAAGACTTCCGTGCGACGGCGTACTTCGAGCCGTCGCTCGTGACGGGCGCGGACGGCAAGGCGCACGTGCACTTCAAGCTCCCCGACGGCCTGACGACGTACCGGTTCATGGCCGTCGTCGCGGCCGAGGATGATCGCTTCGGGTTCGGCGAGGCGCAGGTCGTGACGAGCCGGCAGCTCATGGCGAGGCCGGCGATGCCACGCTTCCTGCGAGCCGGAGACGCGATCGACGCCGGGTTCGTGGTGACTTCCAAGGGGCTCCCCGCCACCCAGGTCGAGGTGGGGATCGTTGCGACGGGGGTGACCGTGAGCGGAGAGACCAAGCGCATGGTCGCCCTCCCGGCGAACGGCAGCGTCGAGGTCCGCTGGCCGATCGCGGCCAAGAGCCCGGGCAAGGCCATGTTCACCTTCTCCGCGAAGGCCGGCCAGGCCTCCGATGAGGTGCGGATCGAGCGCGACGTGGAGATCCCGCTCGTCCCCGAGGCCGTCGCGCTCTACGGCGAGACGAGCGCCGGCGTCGACGAGCGGCTCGGCGACCTCACCGCGATGCGCGACGACGTCGGCGGCCTCGACCTCCGCCTCTCGTCCACCGCGCTCGTCGGCCTGGACGAAGGCGTCGACGCGCTCATCCACTACCCGTACGGCTGCACCGAGCAGCTGACGAGCCGCCTCGTCCCGCTCATCCCGCTCGTCGCGCTGGCGAACGACTACCACGTCGCGCTGCCTCCGAACCTCGACCAGGTCATCGACGAGACGATCGCCAAGATCCTGAAGAACCAGCGCGACGACGGGAGCTTCGGCTGGTGGATCGACTCGCCGGCCGGCGATCCATGGCTCACGGGCTACGCGCTCTGGGGGCTCACCGTCGCGAGCCAGCACGGTCACCACGTACCCGAGGAGGCGCTGGACCACGCGACGCGCTCCGTACGCGACTCGCTCGCGATGTGGGACCGCTCCAAGTACACGCGCGTCTACGCGGCCTTCCTCGTCGACGTCCTCGCGATGGCGGGGACGCCGGACCCGGGCTACGCCGACCAGCTCTACGAGAAGCGAGCCGAGCTGCCCCTCTACGCTCGGGCCGAGCTCGCGCACGCGATGACGCTCGCCAAGATGGACCGAGGCGAGATCAAGGAGCTGCTGCGCGACGTCGACAACCACCTCCGCGTCACGCCGACGGGCGCCACGGTGACCGAGAACGCAGGCGACGAGTACGCCACGATCATGGACTCCGAGGCGCACACGACCGCCCTGGTTCTCCGGGCCCTCGTGACCATGGACCCGAAGCATCCCCTGGCGGCGCGGATCGCCAAGGGGCTCCTCGGAATGCGCAAGGGCGGGACGTGGCGCACGACGCAGGAGACGGCCTGGTCGCTCATCGCGCTCGACGACTACCGGCACGCGCAGGAGACCAAGGATCCCGACTTCGAGGCTCAGGTCCTCCTGAACGACGCGCCGATCTTCTCCGCGCCGTTCCACCAGCGGACCGTGCACGCGGCGAGCTCGACCCTGCCCGCCGCCAAGCTCTTCGAGGCGCACGCAGGAGGCTCGGTGCTCGGCTTCCAGGTAGCCGGCTCGGGGACCCTCTTCTACGAGGCGCGCCTGCGCTACTCGAAGAAGGAGATGCCGGCGGACGGTCTCGACCGCGGCTTCTTCGTCCGCAAGATCGTGAGGAGCCTCCGCCCCGAGGAGCTCCGCGCGGCGCTGTCGACGTTGCCCGACGCGACGTCCACGAGCGCCGCGGCGAGCGACATGGTGCTCGTGGACCTCATCGTGGTGACCCCCGACCCGCGCGAGCAAGTCGTGATCGACGATCCGCTCCCCGCGGGGCTCGAGCCCGTCGACACGAACCTCGCGACGACCGCGCGCACGCTCGACGTCGCGGGCATGGGCGGCGCTGGAGACCAGGCCGATGAGCAGGGGGACGACCCGGATGGCGACGCGCGCGCCAACGGGCTCGCCACCAACGACTCGTGGTACCACCGCGAGGTTCGCGACGACCGCGTCATCACGTTCGTGGAGCACATGGCGGCCGGGATGTACCACTACCGCTACCTCGCCCGCGCCACGACGTTCGGGACGTTCGTGGTGCCTCCCACACGGGCAGAGTGCATGTACGAGCCCGAGACGTTCGGGCGCACCGCGGGGGGCACGTTCGAGGTCAAGGCGCGGCCATGAAACGCGGTCGGATTCGTCGCGCCGTTCGGTTCGCCCTGGCCGCGGTGCTCACGCCCGTGCTCGTGCTCCTCGTTGCGGCGGCGCTGACGCCGCTGCCGCCGGAGCTCCGGCAGGGTCGGTACTCGGCGTCGGTTCGATTCGAGGATCGCGACGGGGCGCTCCTTCGCGAGGTGCGGGCCGACGACGCGACGCGCGCGCGCTGGGTCTCGCTCGAGGAGCTGGGGCCGCGCCCGACGATGGCGGTCCTGGCGGCCGAGGACCGACGCTTCTACCGGCACCCGGGCGTGGACGCGCTCGCGGTGGTGCGCGCGGCCGGCTCGAGCCTCGCCCATGGTCGAATCGTCTCGGGCGCTTCGACCCTGACGATGCAGCTCGCGCGGCTCGTGCGCCCGACGCCGCGCACCGCGTGGGGCAAGTTCCGTCAGGCAGCTCTCGCCCTGCGGATCGAGGCGTCGCTCTCCAAGCGCCAGGTGCTCGAGGAGTACATGAACCGCGCGCCGTTCGGCCTCGACGTCAGGGGTGTCGACGCGGCGAGCCGGCTCTACTTCGACAAGCCGCCGCGGGAGCTGTCGCTGGCGGAGGCCGCGGCGCTCGCGGCGATCCCCCGCGGGCCCGCCGTCTATTCGATGAGCAAGCACCCCGATCGCGTCCAGCGCAGGCAGGGTCGCATCCTCGATCGCCTCGCCGAGGCAGGATGGATCACTGGCGACGAGCGTGACCGCGCGAAGTCGGAGCCGCTCGTGGTGCAGCATCCGAAGGGCTCGTTCGGAGCGCCCCATCTCGTCGCGTCGCTGCTGGCGGGGACGTTCTCCGCGACGCTCCCGGCCTTGAACAACCGGGGCGACGCCTTGCCAGTCGCGGACGCGCCCGTGGCACGGCCGGAGATCGTCACCACGACGGTCGAGCGTGACCTCCAGAGCGAGGCGGAGTTCGCCGCGCAGGCGACGCTTCGGCCGCTGGCGAAGCGTCACGTGACGGCGGCGAGCGTCGTCGTGATCGAGAACGCCACCGGAGAGATCCTCGCCTACGTCGGCTCGCCCTCGTTCGGCGACGCGGCCCACGGCGGCCAGAACGACGGCGTGCGCGCAAGACGGCAGCCGGGCTCGACGCTCAAGCCGTTCGTGTACGGGCTGGCCATGGAGCGGCTCGGGTTCACGGCGGCGACTGTGCTTCCCGACGTGGAGCTCCACCTGCCCGTGTCCACCGGGGTCTACGCGCCGAACAACTACGACGAGCGCTTCCACGGTCCGGTTCGGCTCCGGGAGGCGCTGGCGAACTCGCTCAACGTACCCGCCGTCTGGACGGCATCGGAGCTCGGGCCCGACGTCGTTCTCGCGCGGATGCGCGACCTCGGGTTCGCATCCCTCACGGACACGCCCGACTCGTATGGCCCTGGTATCGCGCTCGGCGACGGGGAGGTCACGCTGCTCGAGCTGACCAACGCCTACGCGACGCTCGCGCGGGGCGGCGAATGGCTGCCCGCGCGCGCGGTGCGACAGGTGCTCGGGGAGCGCAAACGACCCCTGCCCGTCGCGGTGGAGGCCGGCCGCCGTGTGATGCCGGAGGCTGTGGCGCACGTGCTGACGGACATCCTGCGCGACGACCACGCCCGGCTGGCGTCCTTCGGCCGGGGCTCCGCGCTCGACCTACCGTTCGACGTGGCCGCCAAGACCGGCACCTCGAAGGGCTTTCGCGACAACTGGACGGTCGGGTTCACGCACGAGGTCACGGTCGGCGTGTGGGTAGGCAACTTCGACGGGAGCCCGATGCAAGAGGTGAGCGGCATCACGGGCGCCGCCCCGCTCTTCCGCGCGGTGATGGAGGCTGCCATGCGGAACCGACCGAAGGACGCGCTCGCGATCGACGGCACGGGGGCCGGCGAGGGCGATCTCGTCCAGGTGGCGATGTGCCCGCTCTCCGGCGGCGCGCCAGGGCCTGGCTGCACGCACGTCGTCCACGAGTGGGTGCCGCGTTCCCGCGCGAGGCTTCCCGCGTGCACGATGCACGAGCAGGTCGCGGTGGACCGCCGCAACGGCCTGCGCGCCGGCCCGGGTTGCCCGCGAGCCTTCGTCGAGGAGCGGGTGTTCGAGCGCTTCGACGCGCACTACCAGGCGTGGGCACGCGAGGCGGGCCGGGTCAGCGCACCCGAGGCTTTCTCGCCCCTGTGCGGCGGCGACGTGCGCATGAGCGGCGCCGAGGTGCGCATCGGTTACCCTCACGACGGCGCTCGCTTCGTGCTGGAGCCCGATCGCCCGCTGACGCAGCAGACCATCGCTGTGCGCGTCGAGGCGCCCAGCGCCGCGGCGCGCGTCGATGTCCGGGTCGACGGCAGGGTGGCCTCGAGCGGCCCGTCTCCGTACGTCGCACAGTGGCAGCTATCGCCCGGCGCGCACGTTCTCGTCGCCGAGACGGCCGGGCTCGCGCCAAGCGCTCCGGTGCGCATCACCGTCGAATAGCTCCCTCTTGTACCTGCGACCACGCACCATCCCGGAGCCCGCGCGGGTCGTGTTCGGTGCCCGGGCAGATCTCCCCGGCATCACGCGGACTTGGCGTGGTTGCCGGGCACCATCACCCTGGTACCGCGCACCGTTGCCCGGGCACTGCGCGGACTTGCCCGGGCACCGCGCGGACTTGCCCGGGCACCGCGCGTCGTCGCCCGGGCATCGCGCGTCGTCGCCCGGGCACCGCGCGTCGTCGCCCGGGCACCGCGCGTCGTCGCCCTGGCGTCGCGTCGGGTGTCTGGGTTCCCCGGGCATCGTTCCCTTGGAACCGCGCGTCGTTGCCCCCCGACCGCGCGCGCTCTCCCGCGTCTCGCGCTCGGTCGAGCCGGTATCGCGTGACGTCTCCGGGCTACCCCGCGCGTCGGCCCGGACGCTCGGGCGAGCCGGGATGATGGGCGGGATCACGATCCCCGGCGGTGGGGAGAGTCGAGATGGAGGGCGGGATCATCGCCGGGGTGCCCGGGCAGGATCTTCGCCGGGCATGTCACCCGAGCTTCTTCGACCTCGCGCTCTCGACAACGTCGACGACTTTGTCGAGCCCGGCAGAGAGAAAGCCGTAAAGCTCGGTGCCATTGGTCTGGGTAACGTGGATCTTGTCGAACGATCCGCGAAAGGCGTTGGCCAGCGTGGGCATCGTCTCCGTCAGGAGTATCTCCCGGAGGCGCGCCTCGCTCAGGTCCGCGACGGAGGCCCGCTGGAGACGGGTCAACTCTGCCTCGAGCTCACCCGCCTCACGGCGCATGGCCAGCTCCGTCGACGCACGAACGCGGTTGGCCGCCGCACGCTCTTGCTGGCGCGCCAGATCGGCGGCCTGCTTTCGCTCGAGCAGCTCGTCCTCGTGCGCTCGCTGCTCTGCCTCCCGCCGCCGTTCGACCACCATGCGAGCCTCCTCCTCCGCCATGAGCTCGCGCCGGGTCTGCTCGGCGAGCCTGCGGTGCTCCGCGGCGAGGCGCGTCTCCTCCTTCACGACCTTGTCGTGCGCGCTCAGCGCCTCGAGCGCGAGCGTCTCGCGAAACGGCGCCTGAAGACGGCTGAAGACCTCCTCGGAGAGGACCTTCACGTCCTGGATCTCGATCGTGTCGAGGATGACGCCCCATCCGGTCGACGTCCCGTCCCCCGCGCCTCCCTCGCCCGCGAGCACGGGCGCGATCTCGGTCATCAACGCGGCCGCAACCCGCTCCTTCCGGTGGGTCAGGCAGGCATCGATACCAAGCCCCGCAACGATCCGGCGCGTGGCGCCGATGAACATGTCGCGCAGGACGTGCTCGAGGGACGTGCGGTCGAGATCGAACATGCGGTACGCGAGCAGCGGCTCCGCAATGCGGTAGACCGCCAGCCCGGTCACCGCCACCCCGACCTTCTCGAGCGTCACCTGGTCGGCGACGAACGAGAGCTTGGCGATGGAGGTTGGAAGGACCGCCACCGAGTCCGACGGCCACTTGAAGCACGACATCCCCTGTCCGCTCCGAACGACGCGCCCCTGGCGCATCTGGATCAAGAACTCGTGCGGCCTTGCAACCACTCGCCCCCAGCTCGGAATCTCGTTCATGCGAATCCTCCGAGGCTTCTCGGGTGCAACGGCTGGACCGACCGCAAAAAGCCGGGGAGCGGGGCCCCCCTGGGCGTGGGCGAGGGATCACTTCGGCGCGGCGCCGCCCCATTTCGGCGCACCCGACTTCCGGACGCGTCGGGCTACCGCTAGCCCTTCGCTCCGGCTCCATGGGAGCCAGGCGTCGGCATGGGGGAGGCGAAGCGGACGCTGGCGAGGGCCGCGGCGAACGCGGGGCGCACCGCGTCCGCGTCGGCCTTGCGCGCCGTCGTGAGGAAGCTCGTGACGACCTTCGTGTCGCGATCCGCAGGCGCGAGGACGAACGTCTGCGACTGCTCGATTGTCCCTTCCTCCGTCGTGTACGAGTAGCGCACACGGGCCGCGGGAACGCCGTCGAGGGTCACGCTTGCGCTCTCGAGGAGCGCAAAGTCTTGCATCGTCCGCAGCGCGAAGAGCTTCCGCTGGGCGTGCAGCTGCGCCGTGTCGCCCTCCACCATCGGCTCACGTACGACGACGATCGTGGGGGATTGGAACGCAACCGACTGCGCGAAGCCCGCGATTGTACGGAGCTGCCACTCATCGGGGTGACAGAACGAGATGTCGGGGTCGCCGTATAGTGCCATCGTGGGACAAAGTAACCGATCGCCCATGCCAGACGAGAGTGGAAATCGCCTGGGATTTCCGTACTCTTTTCGGATGGCGCGCCCCTCGGAAGCCGTCTAACCCACCATGGCAGACGCACAGCTAGCCGCACGCCTGGGAGACAAGATCGCCCACGCGACGCTCAGCACCGGCTGGGGTCTCCTCGGGGCCATCGCGGGCTTCGCGCTGGGCGCTCTCCTGACGGCGGTGGCCATCGCCGCTGTCGTCGCCACTGGCGGACTGGCAGGTCCACTCCTCGTCTGTGCCGTGGTGGCTGTGGCAGCGGGCGGTGTCGCTATGGGCGCGAAGGGCGCGCTCATCGCCGCCAACGCGGCTCCCAAGACGCCCCCCTCGCCCAGCGGTCACGTGTGCAGCACGATCACCCAGGGCTCGCCCAACGTGTACATCGAGGACCTGAAGGCCGCCCGGGCCGGGCTCGACAAGGCCTCCCACAACACCTCGCTCGTCGCGCAGGGAAGCAAGACCGTCATCGTCAACAACGCCCCCCTCGCGCGCATCACCGACCAGGCGTCGTGCGGCGGCCAGATCGTGCAGACCTGCGTCCACACGTTCATCGGCGGCCCGATGGTGCAGGTGGCACCGGTCGACAAGGATGACGGCTACCTCTTCGGAATTTCGACCAAGACCATCGATCGGATCGGGTTCTGGGCGGGCATCGTCAACCAGGTCTTCATGGTGCCGTTCGTCGGCCTGGGGTCGGTCGTCCTGGGTTTCGCCGGCGGGTGGATCGGCGGCAAGGGCGGCGCCGCGCTCGGGGGATGGCTCGGCCATTTCGTGGGCCCAAAGACGGAGTACTGGGGAAGGGCGGTCGGGGGGCTCGCGGGTAGCTTCGTCGGCGGTGCGCTCGGCGGAAAGTTCGGCGGGGGGCTCGGCAAGGGTGCGGTTGGCGAGGAGTCCTCGACAGGCGGCGGTGGCAGCAGCGACACAACGCCTGCGGGAGGCACGACCACGCCGGCCGCAGGCGAGGGGGGAACGCCCACCGCCGCCGGTGGCACTCCCGCCGCAGGCGAAGGCGGGACGCCCAACGCCGGGGCGCCGGCACCCACCGCCGCCGGTGGCACTCCCGCCGCAGGCGAAGGCGGGACGCCCAACGCTGGTGCGCCCGCACCCACCGCCGCAGGAGGGACTCCTCCCGCGGGCGACGCCGCGACACCGAACGCCAACGCCCCGGCCCCCACTGCCACAGGCGGTACTCCTCCCGCGGGCGACGCCGCGACACCGAACGCCAATGCCCCGGCCCCCACTGCCACAGGCGGTACTCCTCCCGCGGGCGACGCCGCGACACCGAACGCCAACGCCCCGGCCCCCACCGCCACAGGCGGTACTCCTCCCGCGGGCGACGCCGCGACACCGAACGCCAACGCCCCGGCCCCCACTGCCACAGGCGGTACTCCTCCCGCAGGCGAGGGAACTACCCCAACGGCCGACGCCCCGGCCCCCACCGCCGCAGGAGGTACTCCTCCCGCTGGCGAGGGAACTACCCCAACGGCCGACGCTCCGGCCGGTCCGCCTGGCGAGGGCGGGACGGGCGGCGGCGGGTCGGCCCCCAAGGCTGGAGGCGAGGGGGGCACGAGCGGCGAATCCGGCCCAGTGGCACCCAAGCCGGGAGGCCCAGCTGCGCCCGCGAAGGGTGGGCCCAACGCGCTGCGACAGTTCAACAAGGCCTGGGAGAAGTGGGTGGAGAAGCCCGCCGAGGAGCTTGGCAAGAAGCTCGGAGAGGCCCGCCCGCTGCCCAAGGATTTCCTCAAGAACTGGCCGAAGCTCGCGGAGGTCTGCAAGACGTGCATCAAGGGAACCGCCGAGGCCAAGTGGGACGAGGAGGCGCTCTTGACTGCCCTGGTCAAGACCCCGCTGAGGGAGGCCATCGACAAGGGGATCGAAGCCTTCACCGATGCCAAAGAGGTGATGGAGAAGGCTGAAGAAGAGGCCAAAAAGAAGGAAGAAGAGGCCAAGAAGAAAGAAGAAGAGGCGAAGGCGAAGGAAGAAGAAGCAAAAAAGAAGGAAGAGGAAGCGAAGGCGAAGGGCGGCGAGCCCTGACGGGGCGAAGATCCCGCCTGACGCGCCGCCGGATGCGGTAACCTCGAGCGGCTCGAAGCCATAGGCCGGGCGACCCACGAGAATGGCACGACGCGAAGAGACGGGGCTCACCTTCGAGGCGCCCGACGACTGGGTCGATCGGACGATGATCACGTACACGGCGCAGCAGCGGCCGGGCGAGGCGATGGCGCCTACGTTGGTCGTGACGCGCGACGACCTGAGGGCAACCGACAGCGTGCAGACGTACGCGGACCGGCACCTGCTCCAGCTCTGCGAGCTGCCCGGCTTCGCGCTCGTCGACAGCGGCAAGCGAACCATCGGTGAGGGGTACCCCGCGGTGTTCCTCCGGTTTCACTGGCGACCGCAGGCCGCGCTCGTCGACCAGTGCGCCATCCTGGTCGAAGCGACCGGCGCTACGGGGCGCGAGGTTCGGCTGTTCACCACGAGCACGCTCGCGGACAACAGCGCGAAGGACGGCCCGCGCTTCGAAGCCATCCTCAAGACGGTGCGCCTCACGACTGGCAAGGGGCCTGCCGGAGGCGCGCCGCCGCCAGCGCCTCCGTCCCCGGACCCGGCGCCGTTCGACGTCCCCATACCCATGCCTGGGTACCCCCGCGATCGGAAGCGATAGAGCCGTGCTCGTTCGACACCGCGTCGACGAGGTGCTCATGGACATCCCCAAGTCCTGGGCGGTGAGCAACATCCTGGTGGCGCCCGGAGCACCGCGGGGCTTCACGACGAACCTCGTCATGACGCGCGGCGCCCTCCAGCCCGGCGAGACGCTCGAAGCGTACGTCGATCGGCAGATCGCGGAGATGGCAAAGGAGATGAAGAAGTTTCACCTTCGCACGCGCGAGAGCAGCACGCTGGGAGGCCAGCCGGCGATCACCCTTCGTTGCGCGTGGCACGGCACGCAAGGACCGGTCGAGCAGGAGATCACCATGGTAGTGCGCGGCGCCGAGGCCATCCTGTTCACGGCCACCGTCCCCAAGAACCAGGCCGACAAGACGCTCCCGCTCTTCCGCGCTGTGCTCGGCGGAATCCGCTTCGACGACGCCTTCACACGCTGATGGTAGGCTCGGTGCATGGCCGCCTTTGAGCGCGACGGCATCTCGTTCGATCCGCCGGACGGTTGGCGCGAGATGAGCATCACCTCGCTCACCAAGGCCCCCTCGCCCGGTACGCCCGAGGCCTGCACGTTCATCGTCTCGAACGAGCCACTCGGCCCGAACGAATCGTTGCGGGCGCACGTCCAGAAGAAGCTCCTGACGGTCTCGAAGGCGCTCCCGAAGTTCGAGTACGGCGACACGCTGGACGGCGAGCTCGGCGGGAGGCCGTCGATCGTGATGCGCTACGCCTGGGAGAACGAGGCGACCCGCGTCCTCCAGACCCTCATCGCCGTCGAGCTCGTCACGCGCAGCGGGCGTGCGGCGCTGGTCATCAGCACGACCTCGTCCGAGGCCGATGATGTCGCTCATCGGCAGGCGTTCGACGAGATGATCGCGAGCTTCCGGTTCCCGTCGGAGGCAGACGGCAGCCGTCCTTAGGTCATGCTCAGGAGGACGGGACGTCGACGTCCGGGAAACCACCCGGCTCTTGAATCGACTCGCCACCCGATGGCAGGGCGGGTGGGGTCCCCTTGCCACCAGCCCCCGGCGGTTGGGCGGGGCGAATCGCGTCGACGTCGGGCGGCGGTCCGCTCGACGCGTCGTTGATGCGGACGTCGGAGCCGCCCTGAATCTGGATATTCCCGGCGGCCGCGGAGATGTGGACGGCGGGCGCCCCATTTCCCGCGTGCATGTGGATCGACCCCTTCGCGTTCAAGAAGATGTCGTTCCCGGAGAGCTTGATGCTGGCACCCCCGGTGCTCAGGATGATGATCTGCTCCTTGTGGATTTCGATGCCCGTCGTCTTGCCGACCGAGACCGAGTGCAGCGAGCCCACGTCGACCATGTCCGCGACGCCGACCTGGACGTACCGGCTGGCGTCGATCTGCCCGGCCACGCTGTTGTTGACCACGTACGTGAGATCCTTCTGGGCCTGGATGTGGATGACTTCCTGGCCCGCCTTGTCCTCGAACATCAGCTCGTTGTAACCGACGCCACCAGGGGTCGAGTTGGTCTTCCAGCCGCTCTGCGTCTGGTTGTCCGGGAGCTTGTAGGGGACGCCGGTGGTCGCGTTGTGAACGCGCCCCGTGATGACCGGCTGGTCCGGGTTTCCTTCGAAGAACTCGACCAGCACCTCGTGGCCGACGCGGGGGATGTTCATCATGCCGAAGCTGCCGCCGGCCCACGACTGGCTGACCCGCAGCCAGCAGGAGCTGTTGTCGTCGTACTTTCCCTCCCGATCCCAGGGAAACTGCACGCGCACGCGCCCGAACTCGTCGCTGTAGATCTCCTGCTTGGCCGGGCCGACGACGATCGCGGTCTGCACGCCCATGATCCGGGGCCGCGGTGTGGTCCGCCGGGGCCGGTAGGTGAGCGTCGAGAAGACCCCGGTGACGGACATGGTCCAGTCGCCATCGTTCGCGCCCTCGATCGAGGACTGGACGAGCAACAGCGTGTTGCCCGGAGCCAGCTCGTCGCGCGGATGGTTCGGGTGCCCGGATGGCTCCCCCTGGTTGATGCCGACCACGGAGCCGGGGCACAGGTCGAGGGCGTTGGTGATGAAGGAGACCGTCAAACCCTGCCCGCGCCCTCCATTCATGGCGTGCTCGGCCGTGTTCAGGCCTTCCGTCAGGTCGGTCTCCTCGCCGCCGTTGTAGTGATCGGCGAGGGGCTGGTTATCGTGCTTCCTGGACTCCCACAGGTGCACGCCCGGCGCGTACTCGAACTGTTCGTAGACGTCCTCGTCGGCCGTGCCCGACCTGGCCTCAACGAAGAGCGGGGCCCACGGCTTCAGGCGAAAATCGTAGTCCCTGAGGGTGAAGCGGCCGGGGCTCACGGCGTGGCTCAGCGTGACCGACGCGCAGAAGTCGTCATCGGCGCCGAAGCGAGGTGTGTCCGTGTTCCAGTAGGCGAGGTCGTCCGCGCGCGCCGCGTTCTGTTGCGGGCAGTCGTTCATCACGAGCTTGGTGATGCTGTCGCCGCTCCCCGTGGTCGCGGAGTTGACGAAATAGTAACTAATCCCCGCATCTTCCAGCAGGCGGCAGATGAACGAGTAGTCCGTCTCCTCGTACTGGACGCAGTACTCGTGCTTCTTGTACTTCGACGCGAGCAGCATCATCGGCCTGATGGCCCACTTCTCCAGGAGCTCCTGCACGATCGTCGGGGTGTCTTTGTGCTGGAAGATGCGGGTGTTGCGGCGCAGCGTCGTTCGCCAGAACGCGGGCACGATGCTGAGGAAGTACTGGGACATCCCCTGTTCGTGCGCGCTCGCGAGGGACATGTGGGAGCAGACACCGGCCCACGCCCGGGCCTTGTTGGTGGCCTTGAAGTTCCCTGTCTCGGCAACCAGCGCGGCGCCCTTGTTGACGATCGCCTCTATCGGGATGTTCGGATCCTTCGATACCGCGACCACGCTGACTCGGAAGAGGTCGGACATGGACTCGTGGACGGAGAAGTGGCGAACCGTGAGCCGTCCAGTGTCTTCATCATCGGGGTTGCTCCACCCTGCGAACGAGAGCGTGAGCGGGTTCCTGTCGGCCATCGATCACCGTTTGCTGAGGGGTTGGCGCGAGACCACGCTGGCCAAGGGAGCCACACGAGCCACTTCACTACATAGTGATAGCCTGGACGGGCGCACTTTCACTCACCCATTTGGGCGACACGCCATCCTACAGAACGCACCCCCGGGGCGCTAGCGGCCCCTTGTCGCCCGCGTGCGCGACGGGCGACGCCTTTCTCTTCTGCTAGGCTGGGACGTCGATGAGTACCTTCCTGCAGCAGCGCGCCCAAGACCTGCTCCGCAAGGCGACGAGCGAGTTTCTGGCCGTGTTCGGGAAGATCGTCGCCAAGCAGTCCGCGTGGGAGTGGTGCACCTCCGGGAGCGCTTCGCTCGGTGGCGGCACGCCCGCGATGAAGTTCTCCATCAACGTGACCGGGGGAAACATCTTCCTTTCCCGCGGCGGCACGGGAAAGAGCCCGGAAGACCGCTGGCAGACCGCCACCGACAGAGTGCACATACCCTACGCCGGGGGCGGCGTAGGCGTCGGATTGGCCATTCCCACCGGCATCCAGGTGAGCGCCAGTTACTCCTCGCAGGCCTGGTGGAACCGCGGCTGGCTCTACATCGTCGGAGGCAGCGAGGACTTCTCGTCCCCCGGTGACTTCAACGAGCCTGGGATAGGGCTTGGACCGTACACGCTGTTCGTCATCGAGGCCGCGTTGATCCCGCTACGGTGGGCCATCGTGGGATCGATGGCCAGCTCGGGAAACATACCCGGCGCGATCAATGCCGCACAGAAGCTTCCCCACTCGGAGATCATGGACCACCAGCCTGGGGGCTCGGTCGGATTCATGTTCATCGGGATCAACCAGTCGTTTTATGCCCACTTGAAGGACTTCTTCGACCAGTGCAACAAGCTTCGCGCGCTGGCGGGTCACACGCCCCCTACGGGCTTCTGGGCGGGGTGCGCCGACGCCCTCGCGACGTCGGCGAAGGTAGAGTGGGACCTCGCCCAGATGGAGTACGATATCCTCCAGTGCGTCTGGCGGATGCAGAACTTGTTCTACAGCGCGCGGGCCGTCCTCGTGTCGGTCGGTGTCGAGGCCGCCTGGCCCTGCGTCGGGATCTCCGTTTATGCCGGGGCACTCAAGGGGTGCAAGAACATCGGCAAAGCGCACCCGGACACGATCCCGTTCACCGGCGTGAACGTGCCCGAGCCAAGCCTGATAAGGCCCGCCGGCGCCTACCACGAGTGACTGCGGGAGGTTATTGCCGCGGGACGTAGAGGCCGCCGGCCACGTCGGCGCCGATGCCGGAGCTGGGGCCAGCGATGTCGCAGCGCGACGATACGGCTAGGTTTGCGTGCAACCACGAACGGCCCGCATCCTCGCTCCGGTGGAGCATCATTCGCGCGCCCTCGGCTGGGTCCGCCCCACGCGAGAGGACGCGCAGCAGGCTACCTTCAGCAACGAGCCGAAGGCCGAGGCGCCCCTTCTTCGGGACGGTCACCGGCGCCGCGGCGGCCTGTGCGTCGAGTGACGCGATCGTCATGTCGCCGGCGTCGGACGTGAGGAGGACGCGCCCGTCCGCGACGTCCCAGGCCGACTCACCCGGGAGCTCGTGCTTCTCGAACGTCGCGCCTCCGCTGGAGAACACGAGGACCTGCCCGTCGCACACAAGAACGGCCGCACCGCGGTCGCGCCGAAGACGCTCGCGGGTCTGATCGCGCTCTCCGGGCGCCGGGATTGCGCTCCAGGACTTGCCGCCGTCGGCCGTCGCTGCGAGCACCGTCGCGCCGTGGACCCAGGCGACCTGCTCGTCGATGGCGAGCACGCTCTTCACGCTCCGCGCACCTACGGGCCCTCTGTCTTCCCAGCGCCTCCCCCCGTCGAGCGAGCGCAGCAAGCGGTAGTCGGACCCGCCGCGACCCCTCTGGAGCATGGCCCCCACCGCAAACCAGACGGGGCCCGAGCCATCGAGCCCGACGATCCACCCCGCGCCCTCGTAGGCCTGGACGACGCCGTCGGGCGTGGCGCGCAGGATGGAGGCCCGGCTGCGCCGCAGCCCCTCGGACACGTCATCCCCGTCCCCGGAGACTCCTATCCCCACGAGGCCATACCCTTCGGAGCTCGCCGCGATGGCGCCGACATCCGCGCCCTCGGGCAGGTCCGCGATCTTGACCCAGGCCTGGCTCATCTAGTTGTTCCACCAATCAACCACGGAGGTCCACGCACGGCTGGCCGTCGAGGATACCGCGGACTCCGCCTGACTCGCGGCCGTCGTGGTGGCGTTCCAGGCCTTGGTCGCCTCGGAGGCCACAAACGACGCTCCCTGACCGGCGGTGGCGGTGCCCACGTTCCAGACGTCCACCGGACGCGCCGTCTTGGCGACATCCCACACCTGGACGACGCCGTCCTTCGAGAAGAGGTCCTTGAAGTCCGGGGTGAGGCCGATCTCCGTCAGGTCCGTGATGGGGAGCGCTTTGAGCCCTGCCGCAAGGTACGCCTGGGGGTGCGTATCGTACGCGAATCGCTTGAAAGCGGCGTCGTTCTGCTCGAGCTTGTCGAACGCGACGGGATCCTTCGCCCGCTCCTTTTCGATCGCTGCCTGGAGGTTACGCCGCGCTCGCAGAAGCCATGCCTGCCCGGCGGGCGTCAGCTTCGCGTACGTCTGGTTCATGAAGCGATCTGCGTACTTCTTTCCGTACCCGAGGTAATAGCTCGGCGGAGTGGCGCCCGGGTGCCGCCGCACGAAGTCGTCGTACCGCGCCTGGTAGAACTCGGACCCGCCGAAGGGGACCGGGCGCGGTAGCGCGTCATCGCACGTCAGGCACGGGGGGTTCGGGCTGGGCGGGGTCGGAAGTCCGGACATGGTCATTGCGCGCGCCGCTCGGCGTTCAGCGCCCCCGTCCAGGCATCGGGACGAAATGCAGCTTCAGGTCTTCCTCAGCCGCCTCGCGGGGCTCGGGTGCGGCGGGCCCGCCCAGACGGCTGCTCGCGACGAGCTTGTCGAGCATCGGGATGCACGAGACCTGGTTCAGCGCGCTGCACATGCACGTGAGCGTAAGCACCTCGTTCGTCGAGGGTTGATCGACGTGGACCACGGCGCCCGCCATCTTTCCCCGCGGCCCTGTCCACGTCATCGTCGTTCGCACGGCCTCACGGCCGTCTACCGTGAGGGGCTCGAGGTCGGTGAGCCTCAGGTCTCCGAGGGTGCCGGAGAGAGCCTTCGCCCACGCCATCACGTGCGCCCGGAGGTTCGGCGCGCTGCGGGGAAGCCAGCTCACCGTCACCTTGGACGCGCCTTCACCCTGGTCCGGCGCCTCGTAGACCGCAACGCTGCGATCGATCCACGTCGCGGGCGCCTCGAACGAGACTGCTCCGAGCACGTTGCGCCCCATCCCGAATCATTGTTCCTCACCGACCGCGGCCGAGCAAGCACCGACTTGAGAACCCCGCTCATCAGTCCTTGTCCAGCCAGACCTCCACGCGCCGGTTCCTCTCGCGCCCCGCAGCGGTCGCGTTCGACGCCCGCGGCAGCTCGAGACCGAAGCCGTCCACGATCGTGGGATGGATGCCCCGCGCGACGAGCTCGTCGTTCACCTTGCCGGCGCGCTCCTTCGACAGCGCGAGGCTCTGCGTGGGATCGCCCACGATGTCGGAGAAACCCAGCACGATGACGTGCGGGTTCGGGTATGCCTTCAGCAGCTCGAGCAGGCGGTCGATGTCGCCGTAGGACCGCGAGTCGAAGTCCGAGCCTCCCGAGCGAAAGCGGAAAGTGAGCGACAGGCGGCGGGCGCGCCGCGAGATCGCCAGGTACCGCGGCGGGCACTTGTCGACGCACGGGCTCGGATCGCTGATGCGCACGGTGAGGTCCACGAAGCCGGCGCTCTTGACGACCCGCTGCCCCTCGGGCGAGACCGCGAAGGTCACGAAGTCGGTCGCGAGCGGCGTCGCCGCGGCCGGCACGTAGAGGTACATGCGCCGGGTGAGAAGGTAGTCCTCGGTCGCGACCGTGAAGGGAGAAGGGTAGAGCGGCGTCGATCCTGGCTCGCTCACGGCCAGCGCCTCCGCCCCCTGGACGTCGTGAAAGCTCGTGAAGCCGATCGCGTTCGGGCCGCCCGCCACGGCCTTCGCGAGCGCCGCGAGCTCCGGCACCCGCTTGGCGGTCGCGACGAGCGGATCCTCCCCGAGCACGAGGTGGCTGAAGATGTCGTAGGTCCCCGAGCGGGTGCCGGGGGCGTAGACCTCGATGGGGCCCGGACGTCCGGAGAGATCCGCCCAATCCTTCAGCTGGCCCGAGAAAACGTCGTGAAGTCGCGCTGTATCGATGGATCGGAGGGGGTTGTTCGGGTGGACGATGACGGCGATGCCGTCCAGACCGAGCAAGTGCTCGTTCGCGGGCAGCGTCATGTCGCCGAGCGGCGCGAGCGTGGCTGCCTCGGCGCTCGTGATGAGACGGGAGGCCATCCCGATGTCGCACTTGCCCGCGGCAAGGTCGTCGAACGCGGTGCTCGTCCCCTGCGCCTCGATCTCGACGACCTGCTCGCTCCCGCCGAGCGTCGCTTTGACGTCCGTCTCGAGCGGGCGAGGCCCTGGGTGACGGGCTATCCCCGTGGCACCGCGGCCCTTCAGGAACGCCTCGACGAGCGCCGGCACGAGGTCAGCTCCCATCACGTTGGAGCCGTGGAGGCGAAGGACCGTCCGCGCGATCGGCGGGGCCGCTGCCTCCTCGACGACGGGCACGACGACAGGCTGCTTGAGGAACGTTGCAACCAGCACTGCCCCCGCCCCGACAACGACCAGCGCGCCGACCCCAAGAAGCGCCTTCATGGCCGCGCTCATCCCGGGCCGCGGTGGGGGCGGTCTTGGCGCCGGGGGCGGAGGGGGGTCGGAAAGGACGGAGCGCCAGGACTCGGGGGGAGGCGCGCCCGCGCCGCCTCCGCCGGCCCGACGGACCGGCAGCGGCGGCGGCGCCGGAGGAGGCGCGATCGACGGCCGGAGGCGTGAGAGGAGGCGGAGCACCTCGACGCGCTCGCGCTCGCGGGCCTCGCCGAAGAGAGCCTGCATGCGCTCCGTGACGCGCGTCGCCGTCGCTCCGCGCCCGAAGAGGTACGTCTCGAGCTCCATCCGCATGCCTTCGGCGGACTGGAAGCGACGGGCCGGGTCCCTCTCGAGCGCGCGGAGCACGATCGTGTCGAGCTCGCGATCGATTTCCTTCGCGAAGGTCGACGGCGGCTCGAGCGCGTCCTGGAGGACACGTTGAAGCGTCAACGGCGCTGTCTCGCGATCCATGAGGGCGCGCCCGGTCAGCAGCTCCCACAGGACGATGCCCATGGCGAACACGTCTGCCCGGCGGTCCACTTGCCGCCCCGAGACCTGCTCGGGAGCCATGTGGCCGAGTCGCCTCTTGGCGCTCTCCTCGGACTCGGTCGACTGGAGCAGTCGCTCCTTCGCACCCCCGAAATCCGTGACCTTGACCTCCCCGTCGTAGGTCACGAAGACGGTGCCCGGGTTGATGTTGCGGTGGACGAGGGCGAGCGGCCCAGACCCGTCCTTGAGCTCGTGCGCGTAGTGCAGGCCGGTCAGCGCGTCGGAGACGAGACGCGCGCAGAGGGCCGGCTCGAGCGGCGAGCGCGCCTTCCTGGCCGCCTGACCGACCGCCTCGAGCGTCTGCCCCTCGAGGTACTCGGTCGCGACGTAGATCTGGCCACTCTCCTCCCCGACGCCAAGGGTCCGAACCATGTTCGGATGCTCGAGCCGCCCGGCGAGCTTTCCGTCCTCCACGAGTGCGGCCCCGGCGCCGGCTTCCGCCGCGACCTCGGACGGCACGCAGTGGAGTACCACGAGCTCCTTGGAGCCCGGCGGCTCGAGCGCCACCGCGAGGTAGAGGCTGAGGACGGCGTCCGGTCCACGCCGGGCAAGGAGCTGGTAGCGCCCCAAGACGGATGGCCCAGCTCGGTTGTCGCGGGGCTCGCCCGTCTCTTGGGCCATCGCCGACCAAGGTACGGTTAGCCAGAAAAGCCGGGCAAGTTCCTTTTCACCCGCGCAACAACCTTGGCGGAGAACTCGTCCTTCCACGACGAGCCGTGGTAGCCGGATCGGTGCCCATGAGAAGAGACCGCCAACAGGGCTTTGGGGAGCAAATGCAGCCGATGGAAGCGGCGTCGCTGGAGACGGGAGAGCCCTCGGAGCCACCCATGACGATATTCGTCGTCGGGGCAGAGTGGCTCGAGAGCCTGCTTCACGGACCGCGTGGCGGCCCTGCGTTCTCCTGCTCGCGGGTCGAAGACGCGCAGGGTGCGGAGCTCTCGCTGCCCCCGGGGATCCCCGACCTCATCATCGTCGACGTAGATTTGCCCGGCGCGCACACACTGCTTCTGGCGCTCGCCGAGGACCCTCGCCTCGATCTCGTGCCGGTCCTGACGGTGACCGTGGCGGCCGGCGGGGAGAGCCTCCTACGGGAGACTATCCCGATCACGCGGGCCTTCACACGACCCATCGACGCGAGGGAGCTCCGCGCGACGTGCGCAGCCCTCGTATCCCAGCGACGGTGCGAGCCTACGATTCGCGTGGATCTGCCTCCGGTATTCACGGCACCGCCGCCAGCCGTGCGCCAAGCCGAGAGACCTGGGCCAAGTGCGGCGCCGGAGCACCTCGCGCTGGGGCCGCTGGCGGCAGAACAGGGCCCCGCCCACGTGGCCGACGGGGCGCCTGCGCAGCAAGCCGGAGCGGCTCCTCCGCCGGACGACGCCGCCGAGCCCTCGAGTGAGGACGACCTGCAACCCGGCCCCGGGCCCGAGGGCTCTCGGACGCCTCTCTGGGGCGTGTCGGGTGTGCTCGTCGCCAGCGACAACCCCGCGCTCACGTGGACGATTGGCTCGACGACCCGCGCGGACGACTCCCCGCCCGAAGGTGACTCGCCCGCCTTTCCACAGCCGCCTCGCCCGATCCGTCAGCTCAGCCCGCCCACACCGCCCCTCGCTCTGCTACCGGCCGACCCGACGGAGCCGATGCCATCGCAGGGCGAGGATGGCGCGCGTCGAGCCGCGCCCGAGCCGCAACCGTGGACCCTGCCCGAGATTCCGCAACCCGGCCTCCGCCACGACGAGCGTTCGCGCGCGAGGGCACTTGGCCCTCCCGAGGGTGCGGCGCCGGCGCGGAGCCCCTGGCGCCCTCGTCTGCATACGACGATGGCCCTCCTCCTCGGGGCCATGACGGTCGGTGCTTTCCTTCGCTGGACGGCGGGGCATCAGCGCCCGCCGGTGCACAGCGCGGCTGCTGCGGCGCCTCCGGCAGCCGCGTCCAGCCTACTTCCGCCTGAAGGGCTCCTGGAGGTCTCGGTGAACGAAGGCTCGGCGGTCGTCGTGGACGGCTCTCTGCGCGGCCATGGCCCGAAGCTCAGCATCACCCTCCCCGTCGGGCTCCACGAGCTCAAGACCGATGCGACGACCGAGAAGGCGCGGGTCATCGAGATTCTACGCGGCCGCGTCACGCACGTGGACCTGACGCTCGGCCCCGCGCCTATGCGTCCTTGAGCCGCCGTACCCGCGGCCGCGCGGGCCGTGGTAGGTTCGCTGCATGAGCGACGCTGCGGAGTGGCTCCTCGTCAGCCTCGAAGACAAGATGGCCCGCCGCCAGGGCGTTCCCCCCAGGATCCCGGTCCCCAAGGGTGACTTCGAGGGAATCGCCGAGGCTGGGCTCCAGCTCGATCAGCTAAGGAAGTGGATCACGGGCTTCCTCGCGATCGCACCGTCGAGCTGGCGCGGCGAGAACGCGGTCCTGGCCGACAGCTACGATCGCTTCCTCGCCAAGGTGGACCTGTGGGCGCGGGCGCAGGGCGCCTTCGCGAAGGAGGACTTCAAGACCGCCGTCTCGACGCTGAAGCTCATATGCAACATCGACCCCGACGACCACGCCGCGAAGATGAACCTCGGCTCGGCGCTCGCGTCGACCGGCGATCAGGCGGGGGCCCTCAAGCACCTCGAGGCCATCCGCGCGACGTTCGAGGGGGAGCCCGACTACCACGCGACCCTCGGGCAGCTCTACGCGGCCGGCGGTAAGCGCGACGAGGCCGTGAACGAGCTCGTGCTCGCGCTCGAAGCCAAGCCCGATCACAAGGCCGCGCTCGACATGATGAAGCAGCTCGGGGTCCTCGTCGCCGTGTACGAGAACCCTCGAGACGCCGCCTCGCTCGTTTACGTGCGGGCTGACGCCCTGGCCGAATACCTGACGGGCGTCTGGGACCAGGAGCCCAGGGACTCTGCGTATTACCTCGAGCAGGCGGCGTATCATGCGAGCCAGGCGCGTCACGACGTGGCGCTGCTCGCCTCCGAACGCGCCCTGACGGCGAGCAGCGCTCCGCACGAGCACGCGGCGGCCGCCAAGATCCAGGCTCTGCGGGCGCTCGGCCGCAACGACGAGGCCGTCGCGGCAGCGAAGGATTTCGTGAAGCACCACGCCGCGTCTTCCGTCGCGCACGTGGAGCTGGCGCAGTCCCTCCGCGCAACGGGGGACGAGGCGAGCGCGCGCACCTCGATCGACGAGGCTCTGCGCCTCGATCCGGGTAACTTGATGGCGCTGGACCTCGCCTTCTGGCCCAAGGAGAAGGACGATATCGCGATCATCGAGAAGTCGATCGCGCCGCTCCGTGAGTTTGCGGAGAAGCACCCTGCCGCCGCCGGCGTCTGGCGCTCGCTCTCCCGGGCCAAGCTCGCCATCGGCGCAACGGAGGAAGGGCTCACGCTCCTCAAGCAAGCAGTCGATCTGGCGAAGGAGGACGACGATCTCCGCACCGAGTACTGGACGGAGCTCGGCAAGCAGACGCGCTACGAGGACATTCTCGCGGATGCGGCCACGATCGCGGACATGCCGAGGCGTGACTGGCGCCTCCGCTGGAACGAAGCCGAAGCCTTCGCCCGCAAGGGCAAGAAGATCGAGGCACGGGCGGCATTTGCGCAGATCGGAGCCGATCCATCGCTGCACGTCGACGTGCGCAAGCGCGCCAAGCGGGCCGGGAACGCCGCGTAGGCGGTGATGCGGTGCGCCATCCGACGTCCGAGCCACGGCCCGGGAGAGCCGGCGCCATAGGGAGGCCGCCCATAGATCCGCGAATGGGCTATCCTGGGCGAAATGGCTGACGCGCAGCTTGCGCAGACGATCGAGCTCCTGACGACTCAGCTCCTGATCCATCCGAACGATCCGCACAAGCGGTTCCAGCTCGGGATGGCCTACCGGAACTCCGGGGAGCTCGAGGAGGCAATCAAGGCGTACAAGCGGGCGCTTCGAGCGAAGCCGGACCACGCGGAGGCGCATTTCAATCTCGGCGTCACCTACCGCATGCTCGGCGACTGGGAATCCGCTGTGGCGAGCTGGCGGGAGGCGATCCGCCACAAGCCCGCGATGGTCGAGGGACACGCGAGCCTGGCGGCGGGTCTGACGCAGCTCGGCCATCGAGAGGAGGCGATCGCCTGCTACATGGCCGTCCTGCAGCTCAGCCCCGATCACCTCGTGGCGCGCCGCGAGATCGGGCTGCTCATGTACAGCCAGGGCAAGTATGCCGAGGCGGCGGACCGCCTTTACAAGGCTGCCGCGGCGGAGCCCGAGAACGCCACGCTCTTTCTGCGCCTCGGCCTCGCGTACAACCAGCTCGGACGCTTCGCACCTGCCCAGGCTTCTCTGCGAGAAGCGCTGAAGCTGGACGAGGGATCCATCGAAGCCCACATGGGGCTCATCGAAGCCCACGCGAGTAGCGGAGAGCACGCGGAAGCCGTGAAGGTCGCGCGCTCCGCCATCGGCCACGAGCCGCAGAACCCGGCCGCGCACTTCGCGCTCGGGAAGAGCCTTGCAGCCATGGGGCGCGACAAGGAGGCGGTCGACGCCTTCCGGGTAGCCATCGGCCAGCGAAAGGACGACCCCATCGCGTACGGCGCCCTGGGCGCTTCCCTGTTGCGGCTGAAGGAAGATGCCAGGGCGGAAGAGGCGTACCGCGAGGCTGTACGGCTCACGCCCGACGACGCTCTGGCAAACGCAGGGCTGGGTACGGCGCTGAACGGACTCGCCCGGTACCCCGAGGCACTCGACCATCTCGAGCGCGCGACGAAGATCGATCCCGATTGCGCGCTGGCTTTCGCGAGCCTCGGGGTCACCCTGAAGAGGCTCGGCCGCGTCCCCGAGGCACTACGTGCGCTGGAGCGAGCCGACGAGCTGAACCCGTCCGACGCGGATCTCAGGTACGCGATCGCGCTCCATCACCTCGAGCTTGGACACCCAGATCTCGCGCTCGACATGCTGGGGCGCGCGCTCGATCTGAAGAAGGATCACGTCGACGCGCTGGCGACCGTCGGGTCGATCCGCGTGAAGGGGGGACTGTGGGCCGAGGCTCTCGAACCGCTGAAACTGGCGTTGAAGGTCCGTCCGGATCACCTCGAGTCCCAGCGACTTCTTGCCATCGCACTCCAGAAGCTGGAGCGCTACATCGAAGCCGTCGAGGCGTACAAGCCGGTGGTCTCGGCAACGCCGTCGGACACCGACGCACTATTTGCCTTTGGATGCTGCCAGGCCCGCGCGGGCCTCGACGCCGAAGCGATCGTCACCTTCGCGCGCATGCTCGCGCAGAAGCCCGCCGACGCCCCAGCTCTGTTCGAGCTCGGGGTGGCGCGCGGCCGCCTGGGCAAGCACGCAGAGGCAGTTGACGCTCTCGAGCGCGCGTCGACGGCGCGCGCTGGGCACTATTCGACGCTCTTCCATCTCGGCATCGAATACCGCGCCCTACGCCGCTGGGATGACGCCGCAGACGCGCTCGAAGCCGCGCTCGTCCCGAATCCGAGCGACTTCGACGCGCACCGGCTGCTCGGGGTGGTCCACGCCGAAGCCGGTCGGGACAAGAACGCGGTCGACGCGTTCGAGAAGGCTCACTGGATCAAGCAAGACAGCGCAGAGATCCAGAAACGGATGGGCATGTCCCTCCGCAAGCTTGGCCGTACCCACGAGGCAGTGAAGGCTCTGGAAGACGCGGCGCGGCTGGATCCGAACGACAGCGAGACGCTCTTCACGCTCGGCCTCGCGATGAGGGAGCTCGACCAGATCGACGGCGCGGCGACGTGTCTCGAAAAGTCGGTCGCCATCAGCCCTGATTACGTGAATGCCCACTTCGAGCTCGGACGCCTCCTCGACCAGCAGGGGCGGACGGATCGCGCCGTCGTCGAGTACCGAGAAGTGACGAGACTATCGCCCGACAACGCGCTCGCCTACGAGCTCGCGGGCGCCGGTCTGACGAAGCTCGGCTCGCACGGAGACGCCTCCGTCGCGTACAAGCACCTCATCCGCCTTCGTCCCGGTGATGCGGTCGCGCTCTACGACCTCGGGATCTCGCTCACGCGCGCGCGTCAGGACCACGAAGCGATCGAAGCTCTGGAGCAGTCCACGCGGGCCCGTGCGACCTTCGCCCCGGCGTTCGGCGAGCTTGCACGAGCGTACGCGCGTGTTGGGCGGATCGAGGACGCCATCCGCGCGTACGAGCGCGTTCTCCAGCTGGAGCCCGAGACGACCTACGCCAGCCTGGAGCTCGCGGAGCTCCTCGAGCGGGTCGGGAGACATCAGGATCGGCTTCGGGCGCTACTCGCCAGTGTCGAGGCGTCGCCGCACGATCTCCTCGCGCGGTTGCGGCTCGGCATCGCGTACGACGAGCTCGAGCACGACACCGACGCGATAGCCACGTTGGAGCTCGTCATTGCACGCGACAGCTCGATCGTGGAAGCGCACAAGAGGCTGGCCGGGCTACACCTCCGGCTCCGCCAGTTCGCCAACGCGGCGACGGCGTGCGAGACCCTGATACGTCTCGGCGCGTTCGACGCCGACACGCTCGTCACGCTGGCGACGTGTCGGCAGGAGTTGGGCGACAATCAGGGAGCGCTCGCCGCGCTCTCCGACGCCACCAAGCTCGCGCCCGACCATGTCTCCGCCTACAGGCGGAAGGCTTCTCTCTACGCGCACCTCGGCCTGCACGCGGAGGCGGCGGACGCGTACGAGGGGCTGTTGAAACGTGCCCCGAACGACATCGAGGCTCTCTACGGCGTTGCCCTGGAATACCTCGTCCTTAGGCGACGGAACGAGGCCGTGGCTTCTCTGCGCACGGTCGTCGAGCTGGACCCGCAGCATTTCCAGGCTCACATGCAGCTGGGCAAGATCTACCAGGGCATGCGGGAGCACCGGGCTGCCGCTGCTTCGCTCGCGATGGCCGCAAGCATCCGTGACGACGCCAAAGCCTATTTCATGTGTGCGGAGAGCCAGCACGCCCTCGGAAGGCCGGATGAGGCCATCGCGGCGCTTCGACACGTGCTTCGACTCAAGCACGACGACTCGCGCGCCCACCTTCTCTTGGGGATACTTTACACCGAGCTGAAGCGAGAGCCCGAGGCCGTCACGTCTCTCGAGCGCGCACTGGAGCACAATCCGAAGCTGGTCGAGGCTCATCGACTTCTGGCCGTGCTCTACGGCAAGCTGGGCGATTCGGAGCGCGCGGCGCGTTCGCTCGCCTGGCTCGAGAAGGCAAACGCGCACGGGTTCGAGACGCTGCTGCAGCTCGGGCAGCACGAGCAGGCGCTCGGGCGCACGGAGCAAGCACTGAGCGCTGTTCGACGCGCGATCGACATGGCTCCCGACTCCCTCGAAGCGCACGAGATGCGGGCGGTGCTTGCAGCCCGTCTCGACCTCCATCAGGAAGCCGCCACGGCCTACGAGGCAGTGCTCGCGCACCAGCCCGAGTCGAACAGCGCCCTATTCGGGCTCGGCATTGCACGCATTGCGCTCGAGGCGCCCGCGAACGCCATCGCGCCACTACGGGAGCTCGTCCGCCTCGTCCCTGAGCATCTCGAGGGGCAACGACGGCTCGCGAGTGCTCTCATGACGCTGCAGCGCTACGAGGAAGCGCTGGCTCCGCTGGACGTACTGTCCCGTCTCGAACCCGCGAACCCGAAGGTTCTCTTGGCCATGGCCCGCTGCCTGCGAGCCGCCAAGCAGTGGGAGCGGTGCGTCACAGTCCTCGAGAGGTGCGTCGAGGTCACTCCTCACGCGGCTTCTGCCTGGCAGGAGCTCGGGCGGGCGTGGGCGGAGCTCGGGCGCATAGCCGAGGCGATTGGGGCTCTCGAGATGGCTCTGGAGCGCGATCCACGCCTGGCAGATGCGCGGGGGGAGCTCGGGAAGCTCCTCACGCGCGCTGGCCGTGACGAGGAGGCGGTCGCCTTGCTCGCGCCGCTCGTCGCCGCGGGCTCGGAGGACGCCAGCATCCTCGAGCACCTCGCCGCTTCGCAGCGAGCGCTCGGGCAGCTGAGGGAGGCCATCGTCAATATCGCGCGTGCGGTCAGCATCGAGCCTCGCCGAAGATCGGCCAGACGGCTGCTCGCCGAGCTGAACGCGGATGCTGGAGAGCACCAGGTTGCAGCGGACATCTACGACGAGCTCGTCAAGCGAGATCCCGGCGACGTTCTCTCGCTCCTGGGCCTCGCGCGGGCGTTGACCGCGCTCGGTCGCGGCGAAGACGGTCTGCGCGTGGCCCTGCGGGGGCTCGAGCTGGACCCGAGAAACGCGGAGCTCCACCTCGTTCATGGACAGCTCCTTTCCGCACTGGATCAGATTCAGGCGGCGACCGGCTCTTTCACCGAGGCAGCGCGACTGCACCCCACCGACGCGGAAGCGCCCTACCGTCTGGGCGTCGCCCTCGAGCGCCTGGGCAAGCTTGGCCAGAGTGCGACAGCGCTCGAGCGGGCCGTCAGCCTGCGACCTGGCGATGCACGCATTCGGTTCTCCCTCGGTGTCACGCTCCTCAAGATGGGTCGGACGCGCGAGGCCGTCGACGCGTTCGAGCACGCGGTCGCCAAATCGCCGGAGGAAGGTCGTTTCCGCGCGGCTCTCGGGCTCGCCTACGCGCAGGTCGAACGCTCGGAGGCAGCTATCGTGCAGTACAAGGAGGCGATCTCGCTTGGCGCCGACGACGCGGATCTGCGCTTCAACATGGGCGTGGTCCTCGAGAAGCTCGACCAACGCGTGGAGGCTGTCGCGGCCTTCGCGACCGCGGCGAAGCTGCGCCCCACCCACGTCGAGACCCATCGGCGGATCGGGCGCCTTCTCGTCGCACTGGGGCGCGACCGCGAAGCGTGCGAAGCGTACCGCCGCGCGGTCAGTCACGACCTCAACGATGCAGAGCTGCGCTACGAGCTCGGGTCATGCCTCGCACGAATCGGAGAACGAGACGCCGCGCTCGACCAGCTCGGCGTATTGCGAGCCATGGATCGAGGGGTGGCGCAGCGCCTGGCGCAGGTCATCGAACGTTGAGACTTGGTGCGCTCGGCATGCTGGGCGCAGTGCATTCGGGACAGGACGGGGCCGTGGGGGTCTCGGGCATTGAAGGAGGCGCAGGAAGGGTAGGGACACCGTCTTCGCAGCAGCTGAACTTGGGCGAAAGGTCGGTGCCACCGACACCCGCGTCGGAGGCCGGTCGGCTCGCGTTGGCCGCGGTCTTCGCCCTCGGCGCCGGCTCCACCTTCTTGGTCGGTCGCGGGAAGATACGCGGCCAGAGCGAGTCGTCGCTCGGAAGGAGCTCCGTATCCCGAACGACGAACTTGCGCTGGAGCTCCGCCTTCCGCAGCTCGCGCCCCATTCCATCCTTCGCAAGCACCTCTTCAAAGAGCTCGACGCCCTCGGGAACATACTTCGCCGAGCTCGTCAGTCGGTACTCGATCCTGTCCTTTGCTCCCGGCTCACCCCCGTCGACGTAGTCGCGCCGATCCGTCGCGAACGCCGTCATCCTGACGAGCTCTCCCCGGCGCGGCAGGTACACGCTGGTCACGCTCGTGCAGGCCTCGCGCTTCGTGTTACCGGTGCATCCCTCGTCCGACACCGTGACGACGACCTCGGGGCCGATGCGCTCGAGCCCGAAAAAGGGTCGCTTCGTTTGACCGCGGTACACACCAACCGCGTAGACCTCGGAGAAGTCGTCCTTCGCACGCACGAGAGCGAGAGGCCCGGCCTCCGTCCCGTCTGGAAAGCGGTGCGTCCGGAGCCAGAGCACCTTGAGCTGGTTGCCGCCCGACCCCAGCAGGATCTCCCCCTGCTCGACCGCGAGCGGATAGCGCCTAATCCATTCGCCGCCGCGGAGCTCGGGATCGGCAAGTATATTTCGCCCGGTGCACGCGATGGCATCCTCCGGCAAGGCCTGCTTCTCGACGTCGAAGCTGGGAAATACGGCGCGCCAATAGGACTGCTCGGAGAGCGAGCGCACGAGGCCCGTGTGCGCGCGGCGCGCGCCCAGGGGCATCACGCAGGCGGGTACCGGCGCCAACTCCCGCACCGTATCCTCCACATGCGGTTCCTTGGCGGCGCTGCCGCAACCGAAGAGCGCGGCCAGGCAGCCGACTACAACAGCGAGACGAAGAGCGGTGCTCACGGTTCGAAGTAGCCTCCCGGCGTCACGAACGTGTCGTCTCGACCGGCCAGCGTGAGCACGCCCCAGCAGGCAAGCTTCGTCTTCGCGGCAAAAGAGACGATCTCATCAGGGTCGCCAATGGGCGCGAGGACCGCCAGATTGCCGCGGTGTACACCCCACGAGCCCGTGCCGTGCTGCAGTATGGCCTCATGCAGGTCGCGTCCGGCGGCCGGAGCGTTGGGCAGTATCGCAACGCGCAGCCGCACGGGGTGGTCTGCGGCGTTCGTGACGTCGACGTACAGGAGATCCGACCGGGCGCGGACGGTTTGCGACTGAAAGCCGTGTGCGGAGAGGAACGTCACCAAGGCATCCTCGGTCAGTCTGAAATACTCGGGTCGAAGCGATTCGCCATTACAGACTGACGCCTTGAGTCGCATGCTCCCAGGTGTTAGCGAGCCGTCGACCAGGGACCCGCCGCTGCCCCCCCCCGTCGCCAGGTAGACGGGAGGTGACGCCCCTCCGCATCCCGCGAATAGGAACGGTAGAACGATGAAGGGGGAAAACCGTGACTTGTCCAAGCCATGCCATTTTATGGGAGCGAGACGGCGGCGAACAACTTTTAGCCGCTTCTTTGCATTCGCCCGTGGTCGATGCGTACGCTTCCCTCATGATCCGCGTACTGGCATCCGTCGTGGTGACCGGCGCAGCGGCCAGTTTGACCGCTTGCAGCCGAGGGCCAGAGTCGATCGCGTTCAAGAACGCCGTCTTTTACCAACGAGACGAGCCGTCCGCGAACGCACAGCCCTTCGAGGAGAGGTTTCCTGAGCTGGACCTCGGCGCACAGGCGCCCAACCCCGAGTACGTCGGCGTCAGCGTCATCGGGTCGAAGATCCACTTGTCGCGCCCGAAGAACTGGGTCATCCGGGCCGCCAGCAACCGGGCCGAGCAGCGCTATATCGAGTATGTGTCGCCGAACGAGTACGTCTTCGCGATCTACGAGCGTGTGGACTCGCCCGAGGATCCGTGGCGCGACGTGATGGCTCGTTACGAGGAAGGCGTGAAGGCGGACGGCGCCGAGCTCCTGGGCGCTCGGGTCCCGATGTCGACCTGGAACGCACAAGGCCGTGCGTACGTTGTGCGGCGTGAGGTCCGCGCTGCGAGAGCGCCCTTCATCAGTGTGAGCCGCGAGTTCCTCGCTCGGAGCGACCATCGCATCGTGCTCGTACAGATCTTACATCAGACTGGAACGCTGGAGCCGGTGAGCGACGAGCTCCTACGCGTCCTCGAAACGATGGTGATCAACTGAGCCTTGGTTCACGCCTCTTGGTGTTCCGGATCGAGCAGGACTGGGCTCGTCTCCGACGGATTCTCTCCCAAGACGAAGCGAGCCCGCATCGCCTTGCCGCTAGGCGGGCGTAATCGCGTTGTCACGGCCAGCTTCGCGCCGCGCCGTGCGCCAAGCTGAAATCGCGGCGTGTCGCTTT
>Ga0302279_10001570_pt1 | contig 32130 bp, 26 predicted proteins | sample III_Bog_N3_3_FD_194541 | JGI IMG/M metagenome (GOLD analysis project Ga0302279, IMG submission 194541) | Peat permafrost microbial communities from Stordalen Mire near Abisko, Sweden - III_Bog_N3_3 | ecosystem: Environmental > Terrestrial > Soil > Wetlands > Peat | place: Sweden: Abisko...
AACCGCAGGTTGCTCATGCGCTCGGAAAAGCGCTTCGCCAACGAAGGTGGTACACACTAGATTCGGCGCGCCGGACGGCACCAGAATGCTGCGTCCCTGCCAAGGGAAGCTATATCCCCAGGCCCAATGGGCAGTTCCCGGCGAGCGCAGCGCAGTCAGGCGATCGATCATATAGCGGATAAGATCTTCGCGATCCGGCGCCAAATCGTTGGGGAACTGGAGCAGCGCCGATAGAAACAGCGCCATCGCCTTCGGGTTCTGAGTCTTGGGAACCAGCGCCAGGCGGCGCACATCGACCGGGCTGCGCTTCAGAACCTGGGTCAGCGCCAGGCGTGGGAAGCGCGAATCGAGCAAAGGAATGGCCTTGAACAGTTCGCTGTTCAAGGCATCGTAGGGATCGTGCCCCGCCCAGGCTTCCGCCCGGCAATACGCCAGCAGCTTGGAGACGGCAGTTTTGAGTTCGGGCGGCATGAAAAACGAAAGACCGATTCGTTAGGAGTTATTCTCCAGAATCGCCACGATATGGTTGACTACTGCATCAAGAGTCTCGCTCTGCTTCGCTCTCGACACGAAGTTCTTGTCGCGGGACACAAGCTTCAACTTCTCCCGCACGTCCGCGACGCTCTCTAGTAGTACCAACCGGCCTGTCGCCGCCAGATGCTTGTCGACCGCTCCCATGGTCCCGCGGAACAAACTGTACACCGGAATTCCCAGAGCCGCCGCTTCGCGGTTCATCGTTCCTCCGCCGCTGATCACCACGTCCGAATACCAGATCAGATCCAACCCATCGACCGCGTGCTTGGGCACGATGATTCTTCCGGCGGCAAACAGTTCCCGGTTGGCCTGGCGCAGTTCCGCTTCCTGCTTGGGGGTGCGGGGCAGCAAAACCACCTTCGCCCGGGGATTGGCTCCCAACAACTGGAACACTTCCGCCAGCAATTTCTCGCTCTCGGGATTGTGGTAATGCGCCTCGGTCGCCGGCGGCCGAATGGTGACCACGATGTCGGCAGGCTGAAGACCCAGAACGTCGTTCAACGACGGATTGGGCTCGAAAAACGGAGTGTATACATCCTCCTTGATGCCCGGATAGTGCAGGATGTGGTCTCCCGGCAGCCCATCTTTCTCGAAAATATCCGCGGGAACCACGTCGGGCGTCATGATCCACTTGTTCTGCGCCGATCCCAGAAATTTGGCCAGCCGGTGATCGGCGTATTCGTAATCCGCAATCGTGATGCTCGGAATCCCCGCCATGGCGCACAGCGCCATTAATGAGCGAGAACCGTGGGAAACACCGATGGCTGGCTTTTCCCTCAGAATCCATGGCGTCATCTGCAACACCCGAATGCCCAGCCCCGCCACCTTAGCCAGGCGATGCTTGCCGTAGTGACGTCCAATCGTTTTGTACTTGAAGCCCGCCATGTCCGCCAACTCGCAGACCTGAAAACAGTCGCGCGCCGTCAGCACCACTTCGCAGTCCCGCTTTTCCAGTTCCTTGACGATGGGAGCGAAAAATGGCACGTGCGGCGAGTTTTCCAGGTCGATCCAGACCTTCCGGCTCGATCTCGGTTCGGCGCTCCTGCGCTCTCCGCCGTGGGATTCCTGTGCTGGTGCGCTCAACTCCGGCTCCATTTTGGTTGCTGATTGAGTGGACATTTAGCTGCCTACGGCAACCAGGCGCGAAACGCATTCCGCCGTCTTTTCGACAACGCGCGCCTGCATTTCTTCGGTCAGGCCGGGAAACATGGGGAGAGAAAGAATCTCGGCCGCGACCCGCTCCGTAACCGGGAAGTCCCCCTTTTTATAGTGGCCTGACGCATAGGCCTTCTGCAGGTGCAGCGGAATCGGATAGTGGATCCCCGCGCCAATCCCCGCCGCTTCCAGATGATGCTTCAACTGCTCGCGGTCGGCGACTCGAATCACAAACAGGTGGTACACCGCTTTCGACCAACTCGGCTCAAACGGCAGCGTGACGCCCTCGCGCTTCCCCAGCAACTGGCGGTAGCGTTCCGCATTTTGCCGCCGCTTTTCATTCCATTCCGCGAGGTGCTTCAGTTTCACGCTCAGAAAACCGGCCTGCATCGCGTCCAGCCGGCCGTTGTAACCCTCGACATCGTGGTAATACTTCTTGGCCTGTCCGTGATCGCGCAACATCCGGCATCGCCGGTCGATTTCGGGATCGTTGGTGGTGATGGCTCCCGCCTCGCCGCACGCGCCCAAATTCTTCCCCGGATAAAAGCTGAACGCGGCCGCGTGGCCGATCGACCCTGCTTTCTTCCAGCGATTGTCCTTGCGCGAGAAATACTCCGCGCCGTGCGCCTGGCACGCGTCTTCGATCAAAATCAGATTATATTGCTCGACCAGAGCGCAAATGGGATCCATATCCGCCATCTGTCCGTAAAGATGAACCGGGATCACCGCTTTGACCGGCTTGCCGCTCTGCCGGTGAACCAGAACTCCATTGCGCGGCTCGCATTTTGTTTCTAGAAAATTCTTCAGCTGGGTTGGATCCATGTTGTAGGTGCGCTCGTCGATGTCGACGAACTCGACTTGCGCTCCCGCCTGCGTGATGGCTTCGGTTGTGGCAATGAACGTATGGGGGACGGTGACCACCACGTCGCCCGCTTTCACTCCCGCAGCGGTCAGCGCGAAACGGAGAGCGTCCGTGCCGCTGTTGACGGCGATTGCGCGATCGGTGTGGCAGAATGCGGCAAACTCCTTTTCGAAAGTCTCCACCATCGCACCGCCGATGAAACCTGCGCTGCGGATTACTTTCTGAAAAACCGCAGTCAACTCCTGCTCGAGCTCGACGTGCGGCGTGATCAGATCAAGAAAGGGAATATTTTGCGAATGATTCACTGTGCGACCTCCGTTTCAATTTGACGCAGAATTCGTGCCGGATTGCCGGCTACGATAGTGTTGGCGGGAACGTCTTTGGTAACCACGGCGCCCGCTCCCACGATGGCGTTTTCTCCAATGCAGGTGCTGGCCAGGATGGTCGCGCCGGAACCGATCGAGGCTCCTTTTTTCACCACCGTCCGCTCCACGCGCCAGTCGGCCTCGGTTTGCAAGCCGCCCGTGGCCGTCGTCGCCCGCGGATACAGGTCGTTGATGAACATCACGCCATGTCCGATGAAGACGTTATCTTCAATGCTGACACCTTCGCAGATAAAGGTATGGCTGGATATCTTGCAACGCTTGCCCACCGTCGCGTTCTTCTGAATCTCCACAAAGGCGCCGATTTTCGTTTCGTCGCCGATCTCACAGCCATAAAGGTTGATGAACTTGGAAAGCTTGACGTCCTGTCCAAGCTTCACGTCGGGTGCGATGCATACGTATGGGTTCATAAAGACCTTTGCGTGCAGTGTTTCAAACCATTCAGGCTGCTGGAATTCCCCGAGCAGCGCTTTTCTCGGCGGGAAGCTTTGTCGCTGGAGCCGCCACAGACATCTCGCGGTTTGCTTCGCCGCGGGCGTACCACGAGGTCTGCTTGCGGCTGCGGCGGATGCAGGCGTGCACCAACTCAGGCGTGTCCCAGGGAACATCGTGATATCCGGTGCGCAGGAATTCACTCTGCGGATCTCTTGCCCATTCGTGCGGAAAAAGTGCGATGGTTCGGTTCGCGGTGACGGCCGGGGCCACGCGGATCGCTTGCCCGGTTACCGCGCCATATAATGCCGCAGGCAGATCGCGGCCCTCACCCAGCGCCAGATGTCCGACCTGCGTTGCCCGGGGATTGACCTCGATGAGATAGGCATTGCCGGTATTTGCTTCCAGCATGAAATCGAATCCGCACAACCCCGATAGGCCCATTCTCCGGACGACCGTTTCGGTGGCAGCAACCATCTCGGCATTTTCAATCAAGCGCACAACCGTCGCGTGCCCGGCGGCATGGCCCTTGCGGAGCACTTCAAAGTGGAGTCCGGCCAGGACGGTTCCCTTCCAACAAGCGATGGTGCTGGTGGCTTCGTGCCCCTCCACAAAGGCCTGAGCGCTGACGGTCGGACGCCGCCGCAGTAGCGCTGGCGTAACCAGAGTGTCGTCTTGGTCGAACACCGCTCGTTTGAGCGCTCGCGCTAAAAGAGGCGGCGCCTGTAACTTGCGAAAAACATGCTGCGCTTCGGCAGCCGTGCGCGCCATCCGCACGCCCTCGCCTCCCGAAGTTCCATCGGCCTTGAGCACTGCCGGAAGCCCCACCCGTTCGACCCAGCCTCTGATGTCCTCGTCTTCCTCGACGATCCCGGTTTCTGGGATTCGGATCCCTTCTTCCCGCGCCAGTTCCATGAAAGCGGCTCTCGATTGCAACGCCGGATAGGACTGAGCCGACCCAAGCGAGCGCTCAATCAAAGACCCAATTCCCGCCGCTTCCCCCGGATGCGACTCTCGCCGGCGATACAGTTCGTGCAAATGCCGGGCGGCAAGATCGTCTCCTGGCAATAGGAGATCGGGCCTCGCGGTGGCGATCGCACGGACCAGGGAGCGCAGCGGCGCGAGCCCGTGGTAAGGATGCGTGCGGCCCACGGCGTGAGTCTGACTCGCTGGATGCCGGGGAGGACACAGCATCTCCACCCGAAACCCGGCATTGGCAAGGGCCACCGCCAAACGGGCCGTGGGCACCCAATTCGTCGTCGTTACAAGTAAGGCGGTTGGCTTCACGGGTGGGGTTCGGAGATCAGAGGTAAACAAGTTCGCCGCGCTTGGCGAGCGATTTACTGGCAGCCTCCAGCATGCGGACCACTTTCAGTCCGGCGCAGCCGCCATTGAAGGGAGTTTCGCCTTTCGTGACGCAGTCCACGAAGTACTGCAGTTCGATGCGGAGCGCCTCCACCTGTTCGACTTGCGGCGCCCACATATCGCCTGAGCGATAACTCACCAGCAGGTTGTACACCCCTTCCTGGCTCTTGACATCCACGCCCTTGTCGTAAATTTTCAGCTTTTCGTCGGCCTCAAGATCGTTCCAGACCAGCATTTTCTTTTTTCCGCCGATCAGAGTGGTCCGAACCTTGACGGGAGAAATCCAGTTCACGTTGACGTGCGCGATCATTTTGTCCGGATAATACGCGGTGATGAAGGCGATATCTTCGTATTCGTTGAGGTGTGCCTGTCCCGTGGCCGAGATGGCTTCCGCGTCTTTGTGCAGCAGGTGGTTCATGATCGACAGATCGTGGGGCGCAAGATCCCAAATCACGTTGCAATCGTGCTGAAAAAGTCCCAGGTTGACTCGCGTCGAATCGTAGTAGTAGAGCTTGCCGAGCGCTCCCTCCTTCAGCAGTTTCTGGATCTTCCTTACCACGCCAGTAAACAGGAACGTATGATCCACCATGATCTGGAGGTTCTTCCGTTCGGCGAGGTTGATCAATTCCTCGGCCTGCGCCACGGTGCTGGTGAAGGGCTTCTCCACGAACACATGCTTGCCGTTTTCGAGCGCAGCCTTGGTCAGCTCATAGTGCGTCCATACCGGCGTGATCACCGCAATGGCATCCACGTCCGGCGACTGGATCAACTCGTTCGCGTCGCTTTGCACCGGAACCCCGGGATGCGCCGCCTGAATCCGCTTGCGGGCCGCCGGAGTCTGATCGCAGATTCCGACCACCTGGCAGCCTTCGAGCGAGCGCAAATTGCGCACGATATTCGGCCCCCAGTACCCGTAGCCGATGACGCCAAACTTAAGCATAGGAATTCCCCTCTTATAGGACGCTTAGAACGCGGTGGATGACGCTGTCAATGTGCGGCTGATTGTGGGCGCGGGGGAATTTCACGGAGAACTTCGTACAGGATGCAGAACGCAAAACCGAAGTGGCGACCGGCATGAATCGCCGGGAATCCGGAACTAGCAGGCGCCGTCTCCGCTCATCACCGCTTTCGGAGTCTGCAGCAGAATCTTCAGATCGAGCAGCGGCGAGCAGTCGCGGGCATAGCGCAAATCCAGACGCACCATGTCATCGAATGCCACCCGGCTGCGGCCATGCACTTGCCAGAGTCCGGTGATTCCCGGCTTCGCCTCCAGCAGGCGGCGGCGATGCCACAGGGCGTACGCTTCCACTTCGTACGGCACGGGCGGCCGAGGACCGACCAGCGACATTTCGCCGCGGAGCACATTGATCAGCTGCGGCAATTCATCCAGACTCGAGCGCCGCAGGAACCTGCCCACCGGAGTAATCCGCGGATCGTTCGTCAGTTTGAATACCGCCGCGCCGCCGCTTGCCGTCTTCTTTTGCGCCTGCCCCGCAATCAACTGCCGGACATATTCCTGGTGCTCGCTGGCATTGTTATTCATGAACATGGAACGAAATTTCAGAAAGGTGAAGGGGGTGCCATGCTCCCCGATCCGCTTCTGCCGAAACAGAACCGGCCCGCGCGAAGTTAGCTTGACGGCGGCCGCGATGATCAGCAAAGCCGGAGAAAGCAGCGCCAGCAACAACAGGCTTCCCAGGACGTCGATCAGCCGCTTCGTAGCCAGATTCAGCCGGTTCGAGGTCTGACGTTTTTCGAGATCCGGGTAGAGGGTCGGGTTGCTCGGCCGGCCAGTATCCTCCGCATCCCAATCATCGGGAAATACGTGAAAGGTAAAAGTAACGCGGCTGAACTGATCGGTGTCGAGCCCGTTGCGCACCACCGCGCCAATCCGGGAAAGGATCGTGCTCAGCACGGATTTGTTGTCGAGAACAATCTCGGTGAACATGACCCCCACCACGGCGTCCGTCTTATACCACCCGGTAACGTCGGTTTCACGAGTCGCTCCCTGCAGTGCGGGCAGCAGGTCGAGCAAGAGGCGGCCCTGGTCTTCATCCGCCTCACTCTGCCTGCTGTCGATGAGCAAAAGCACGAAAGGCCGTTGCGATCGCTCGCTGCGCTTGCGCTCGCGGGCGATCATCCCGTGAAAAATTTCCTCGCTCAGCACATCTCCGGACGCTACGCGGCCTTGCGCCGGTGAGCGTTCGGAAGAACGAGACATCGAACTTGCGGAAAGGCTAGCCACCTGCAACTCCTCGCCAAGCCACACGGAAACCGGCTAGGCACACATCGCTATAAATTGGGGGAAGGAATTACGACCCTAGTCGGGGAAACTAGGCATCATGGTACCAACGTCACTATACAACTTTAGGTCACACTTTCGCTACTACCCGGCAGTGGGGGGCCTGAAACCACCGCCTGGCCATATCGCGAATAGTAATTATTGTGCTCGCTGCGGCTGCAACTGTTGACGACTACGCCCAGCAAGGAAGCGCGGTCGAACGAATCCAGGGCCCGCTCGAGAATCTTCTTTTCGCTGACACCTTCGCGAATTACGACCAGAACTCCGTCCGCCAGCTTCATCCAGAACGCGGTATCCGCCACGGGAACCACCGGAGGCGTGTCAATCACGATCCAGTCGAAGAACTCTCCCAGCCGGTCGAGCAACTCCGGAACGCGTCCCCCCTGCATGAGTTCGAGCGGGTTCTCGGGGGCGAGCCCCGCGGGCAGGAACCAGAGACCGGAGCCATTCAGTTTGTACACAACCTCAGAAAGCTGCCGCTCGCCGCGCAAACACTCGCTTAGACCCGGCAACGAACTCTCGCACCCGAAACGGCTGGCCACGGTTGGCCGCCGCAAATCTCCGTCCACCAGGAGCGTCTTCAACACCTTGCTCCGGGACTGATTGAGCGCCAGATTGGCTGCGACCAGGCTCTTTCCCTCTTCCGGGGCCGTACCCGTCACCACGATACGCTTGAGTTTTCGCCGCTCCCGCATGTGCCGGAGCTTCAACCCCAGCACGCGAAACTTTTCCGCCACCAGGCCGCCCTGATCCGTCAGGCATACCAGTCGGGCATCGGCCGCCAGCGCCGGCGAGATCACTTTCGCATCGGCAAACGTCCTGGCGCCGGGCGCTTCCGATTTCGCCGCCAGCGGCGGGTCGGGAACTGATTGCGGAGGCGCGGCTTCCGGTTCGACTGCAGCCGGCAAAACCGCAGCCATGGCGGGACTTTCGGCTGGATCCGCGCCCATCGGCTCGACTTGGGCTGGCGCAACCGCGATCTCTGGTTCGCCACCCTCCAACAAATCCACCAACGAGTCAGGGGTTTTCGGAGGGCTTCCGCCCGACCGCTCCGCTTCCGCTCGCTGCAACGCTTCAAAGATATAGCTCATAGAGAGAGACGTCCTGTTCCCTACTGCAGCCGGCCCTTGTGCGGCTTTCCTTCCTGCATCCGGTCATGGACCTCGAGCAGCGTTTTCACCGCCAGCAGCAGTTCGTTCGAATCCTGATTCTTCAACTGGCCGGACGCGCTCGGTTTCGGTTCCAGGGCCACAACCCCCAGCCGCAAATCCCGCGCCACCTCGTCGATGATTTCCGCTGGAATGGTCGTCAACTCTTTGGCATAGCCCGCCAGAAGCGCGTTCTCGCAAATGGTGTTGATGAGCCTTGGGATGCCCCGCGAGTGGCGGAACACGGCCTCGATTGCAGGCTCGGAAAAAATCTGACTGTTTGCTTCCGCCCCCGCAATCTGCAGCCGGCGGCCCATGTATTCCCTGGACTCATCCAGACTGAACGCTTCGAGATGGCAGCGCAGGGCGATCCGCTGTTTCAGTTGCCGGAGTTCATGGGAATCCAGCGTCTGGTCCAGCTCCGGCTGGCCCGCCAGCACGATCTGCAGCAACTTCTGTTGCGAAGTCTCCAGGTTGGTCAGAAGCCGGATCTCTTCCAGGATCTCCCGCGACAGCAGGTGAGCCTCGTCCACCACCAGCAGCGTCGTCAATCCCTTTTCGTGGCGCCGCAGCAGGAATTCATTCAGCACATGGACCAGTTCGTCCTTTGCCTTGCCGCCCGCCGCCAAACCGAAGTCGTTGGCGAGATAGCGCATGAACTCGAGCGGCGAAAGCGAGGGATTGAAAATCAAGGCGAACGCCACGTCGCGGCGCTGCAGCAACCCCAGCAGCGAGCGCAAAATGAGCGTTTTCCCGGTGCCCACCTCGCCCGTCAAAACCACGAATCCCCGGTGCGCGGTCACGCCGTAATGCAGCGACGCCAGCGCTTCGTTGTGCCGGGTCGTCGAAAACAGGAACGCCGGATCGGGCGTGATCTCGAACGGATTGCGGCGCAAATTGTAGAAATTCTTGTACATGGTTTCTAGCCGTACAAATACGCCGCTGCCGACCCTGCCAGGATGAAACCCACGATCATCGCGGCCACGATGCCTGCGACCCACGCGCTGCGCCGGCTGGACGCCTGCTCCCGCAAACTCTCGATCGGCGGAATTTCCGCGATCACCTCAAAGGGAACCAGCTTCTTGATCTCGCGCTCGCTATAGATCTTGCCGCTCAGTTTTTCGCGGCCCAACGCAATCCCTCCGCCGAGAACCACGCCAAACAGCATTCCCACCGCGCTCAACAGCAGACGGTTCGGCTTGTAGGGCTTTCCCGGTAGATCCGGAGGATCGAGCATGCGGAAATGCTCCGCCTGCTGCGTTTTCTCCAGATCGGTCGACATCTCCGATTGGTTCTTCTTCGCCAGCAGCGCTTCATAATCGGTCTTCGATTGATCGTAGTCGCGCGTAATCTCCGCAAACTGCTGCTCCATCACGGGAGCCATGTTCAAACGCGACTGGTACTCATTGATCTTCGCCTGCCCGTCCTTGATTTCCGCCTCTCGATTGACGATTTCAAGGCGATTCGCCTTCAGCTGGCTTTCCAGTTCCAGCAGCGCTGCGCTCTTCGGATCGAACGACGCCGCGGCAGACGTCCCTGGAGTCGAACTATTGTTATTAGCTCCACTGTTCGTGTCCGCAACCACCCGCTTGCGCGTGGCTTCGAGCAGCGCGATCTGCTCTCGGGTCTTGCGCACATCGGGATATTTATCGGTGTAGTGCGAGGTCAGGTCGGCCAGTTGCGCCTTCAGTTGATCGAGCTGCTTGTCGATATCGCCCAGACCGGTCTGCTGCCCGCTTTCGCTCGCTTTCGGACTGCCGCCCATGGCGCGATATTGATTGACCAGCGATTCCAGATACGTGTTCTGCTGCTTGGCCCGGTTCAGCGCGTCTTCGTTCGCCCCCGCCTGCGTCTGGAGACCGGCCAGGATCTGCAGATTGCTCTGCGTCTGGGTGGGCAACTCGCCCAGATGCTGATCCTTGAACACTCGCATCCTCGCTTCCTGGGCCTCCAGTTTGGCGCGTGCCTGAAGCAACTGGTCCCCAAGGAAGTTGGTTGTGTCCTCGGAACGCTTTTGCCGCTCCTCCAGATTCTCGGTGATGAACAGATTTGCCAGTTCGTTCGTCGTCCGCTGTGCCGTCTTCGGATCGTGGCTCGAGTAATAAATGTTGAACGCCGAGAGTTTCCGGTCGTCGCCATGCGACAGTTCGATTTCCGTGTCCTTGCGCATCCTCTCCACCAGATCGTCCTCGCTCATGTGCTTTCTCTCTCGCGCATAGAGACCGAGAGTGTCAATGATGCGAAGTAGACGCGTACGGCTCAGAATCTGCTGGGTGATGCTGTCGAGCTGGTGCTGAATGTCGCTGTCGATATTCGAGACTACGTATTTCTCAGGCACCGAAGGCTGCTCGACCAGTATGAGCGTGCCCGACCGGTAGGTGGGACGGATCATCCAGCTCACTCCCCAGATCAGCAGCCAGCCCAAAAAGAACGGCACCAGGAACTGCCACCGCCTGCGGCGGACAATTCCCTTGATCTCGGTAAAATCGATGGGCTCGCCGGATTCTTGCAGTTCTTCTTCCATGTCTAAACTCGATGCCTACATTCCCAGCGGTTTCGCCCACTGATACGAGAGCGTCGCAAAAACCCGGTTCCGGTGCGCATCCAGGGTCGAGGACGAACCATTCAGCCCCGTCTCCAAATCGTGCGAATAGCCCAACCGAAAACCAACACTTTTACCCACGTTGCGCTCCAGCGAGACGCCAACCGACGTTAGAGTAACCGAACTCGCGCAGGTTGGACAGAGCAACAGAAGCGCCTGATTGCTGCCGTGACTGGCGGTGACGGCAGCCGCCCACCCTGGAACCAGTTCGCGTCGGAAGTTGCCGTATACGTTCTGCAAACGCACCGCTCCCAAAACACCGCCGCCGTCGCTGATGCTCCGGGAATACCCGGCCAGCACGCTGGTGCGCTGGTCGCGAAAGCCGCCTTCGGCGCCGCCCGCCAGGGACCAATTGTCAGCCGCAGTTCCAGCCACCAAAAAACCCTGGTTCTCCGAATACTGCGGGCCGATAAAACCCGTGAGCGTGAATCGGGTCGATAGGTTGAGGGTATCCACCCCGAAAAAACTGTGAATCTGGCTTTCTCCGCCGTTAAAGCTGATCCGCGCAAAACGGTAGCTTGTGCCCGCCCAGTCTCCGCCAAAGATCCGGTGTAGCCAGAAGGCAGACCCGGACGCGGTTTCCGAACCGGTCAGCGAAGTCGTCAACTGGGTTCCACCCGAGTCGGCGGCAGGGAGGTTGGTGAAATGCAAATCGTAGAACGATCCACTGGCTCCAATCAGGTCGTTCAAGGCAAAGTGATAATTCGTCTCGACCGTCGTCAGGCTGGATCTTTGCGTGCTCAAGGGAACAATCAAGCTCGCGTTCGGCCCGCCCGTCCCTGCCACTGGCACCGCATCGCCGCCCCCGTCAAAGTATCCGGTGGTCAAGGAAAAGTTCTCTGCCACCCGCAGATTCACGTGCGGGCTCAGCCGGTACTGGGAATCGAAGTTCAGGTTGTGCGAGCCCTGGTCCTGGTTCGTGAGCCTCTGATTAATGGTCAGGCCGCCAGCATACGCCAGCTTCCAGCGCAAGCGGGATGACGTTTGCTCAATGCTCAGGTTGGGGAAAATCGAGACGCTTGCATTGCCCACCGCTCCACTCGAAAACAGCAGCGGGTTGTCGTCGTACGTGGCGCCCACATTGACCCCGGCGCGCAGATAGTTCGACCGTTCCAGCTCCGGGAGAAACGCCGGAGAAATGCCGATGCCCCCCAGCAGGGCGGGGATTTGAGGCAAGGTATTACTGCTGTCTTCGCTCGTGACGCCTTCGATCTGCACTCCCAGTATGCCCGAAACCGCCGCCGGTGCGGGAGCAGCCGTGGTCGCGCCTTTATCAGCGGAGCTCTGGACTGGGGTGCTCTGCCCGGGCTGGCTCTGCGCAGGCTGATTTTGCGCAGACTGGTCCTGTCCGGCCAGCAGCACCGGCAACGCGGCCATCATCCCCGCAACCATCCAATGGAATCGAGTCCTCATAAACACCACTACGGAACCACCACCGTATCGCGCGGCAGCAGCCGAACATTCTGGTCGGGATTGTTGCCCTTGATCACTTCTTTATAGTTAAAGGAAATTCGCTTCTGGGTTCCGTCGGCGTTCTGGCGCAAAACGTAAATCGCCTTTTGTTTGGCGAAGTCCTTAAAGCCGCCCGCCATGGCGATCGCATCCAGAACCGTTGCCGATCCCGTGAGCAAATAGGTGCCCGGCCGTACGACCATGCCCAGAATGTTGATCCGCTGGCTCTTGCTGTCCTGCACGATGACGGTGACCTCGGGCTCGGAAATATAACTCGCCAGGCGCTTGGTGATCTCCTGTTCCAGTTGCAGGGGCGTTTGGCCACCCGCCATCAGTTCGCCCACCAGAGGCAACGAGATCTTCCCGTCGGACCGCACCGGAACCGAACGCGACACATCGGGTTCCTTCCAGACACTAATCGCCAGCACATCGTCGGCGCCGATCACGTAGGAACTATCGGAATGCGCCGCCCGCGAGCCCTGCCCCGCTTTATCGTCGGCTTGCTTGTCGGTCGCGGCGGCCGCCGGCGCCGGAGGCCGCGAGGCGGAATCGGATTGCGCCCACGCTCCGCTGAACGCCAGAACCAGAAACATCAGGACCGGCAGGATGCCATACACCGGCACGGGTTTCGACTTCGTCATAAGGCTATGCCTCTCACTCCGTTCCAAGATTCGACCCGTTCCAAGGTTCGACTGCGCGAACTCCCTGGCAGCCGCTGCGCGCGGCCAAATTCAATCCCATCCGCATCCCGAACCACGCTACTTGGCCCCGTGCAAATCGCCGGCGCCAAGAAACCGCGCCGGCTCCCGCGGCGGCGTGAGCCCGTACTCCTGGATCTTGTAGAGCAGCGCGCGATAACTGACATTCAACAGTCGAGCGGCCGCCTTGCGGTTCCAGCGCGTCTGCTCGAGCGCATGGACAATCGCGCCCCGCTCGGCTTCGCCCTTTGCGTTTCGAACCAGCAGCTTCAAAGAAGACCCTTCCTCCGAGGCGTGGCCGTTCGAAGGATGCGCGCTGTTTTTCCCGTGCCCGTTTCCGCTCCCATTGCCATAGTCTTGCTCGCTATAACGGGAGTGCACCGACAACTCCCGGATCGCGGCGGCCTCATCCCCGTGAGCGAGAAAGCGTTTGGCAAAATTCTCCAACTCGCGCAGGTTGCCGGGCCAGCCATGCTGCTGGCAGGCATCCAGCAGTACACTGGAAAAGCGCGGAGCCGGCACGCTATAGCGCCGAGCCAGCCGGTTCATCAGGTGCCCCAGCAGCAATGGAATCTCTTCCCGCCTCTCTCTCAGGGGCGGTATGCGCAACTCGAAAACGCTCAAGCGGTAAAACAGCTCTTCCTGAATTCTCTTCTTCGTTGCGGGCACTTCCAGGTCGCCGCTCATGGCCGCAATGATACGCACGTCCGGCCGGATCGGCGTCTGGCCGCCGCACCGGACAAACTCCCCCGTTTCCAGCAGTTTCAACAGGCGCCGTTGCACCGCGCCCGGCATGGTATCGAATTCATCCAACAGGATCGTCCCCTTGGCGCACTGTTCGAGCTTCCCTAAGGTCGATTCCGGGCGTCCGCTGGCGGAGGCGTGCTCGTAGCCGAACAGTTCATTCTCCAGCAGATCGGAGGTGAGCACGGCGCATTTGACCCGCATGAACTGGAAACTGGAACGAATCGAAAGAGAATGAATCAGCTGCGCGGCAGTCGCCTTTCCGCTCCCAGCCTCTCCGGTAATCAGCACCGGGACGTCCGTCTGCGAGAGCAGTTGCGCTTGCGCACGCAGCCGCCGCGTGGCCGGACTCGCCGCGAAGAAATACAGCTCGTCGTCGATTCGTTCGATTTCTGGCTGATACATGTTCAAGAGTGGTGGAAGTATGGTGAGGAAAATCTGGACCGGACGATGAAACGTCCGATCCGGGGAACGTCAATAGCTCTTTGAGACTCCTGTACTGAACTTCAGATCGGCTGTACGTCGTACCCGTCAATTCGCACGGCCATGGACCGCTGAATCGCGTCAATGGAAATAATCAGGCTGTGGTCGCCGTTCTCCGACACAAACACGCCCTCCACTCCATCCATCGCCCCGCCCCGTACCCGCACCCGCTGTCCCGCCTTCAAAAACGGGTAGGAGCGCCAGGGCGCGGCCTGCGTCAAAACCTTGCGGATGCTCTCGATCTGTTCATCGGGAATGGGCAGGCTCGACCCGCGCATACCTACGAAACCGTGCACGCTCTCCACCTGATACACGCGCATGCGGTCTTCCGCGCTCAAAGCGCACCGGAGAAACACATAGCAACTGAACAACGGCACTTCGACTTTCTTCTGGCGATCGCTCCAGCGATGCACTTCCATCGTGGTGGGCACGAACGTTTCCATTCCCTGTTCGCGCAAACGCCGCTCGATCGCCTTCTCATGGCGTGCTCTCGTGTGCAGCGCGTACCAGTGCAATTCCTCCTGCGATGACCACGGACTTGGCGCGCTGATAACGTCGGGCATCTGTTGGGAGCTACTCATAGCTTCGCCCTCTGGGTCCCATTGAAAAGAAATAGGACCGCCATGGATCGCACGGGAATACACGTCAACCACACTCGGGGGAGTAATACCAAAACAGGCCTAACGGGGAATTTGCTATTGGCCCCAACATTAACGTCACTTGCAAGAACGTGCAAGTGGCACTATTTCTTTGGGTATATAGACCCTATTTATATGTAGTATTATCCTCTCTCTAATATCCCTTCATCTTAGAGATAGTATTCTGGTTACAGCCGTACATGGACCTGCGGTTGTTTGATCGTATTTCTCGATTGGACGGCGGAAGATTCGTGGCGTTTGATTGTTATATCATTGACTATATTGACTTTATAACGACTTTCTACGATCAGAACCTGCGCTTTCGGCTCGGTCGGAATCACGGAGGACACCTTGCACTCCTGTACAATGATTGAAGTTGCGATGGAATCTTCAGAAAAAGTGCAATGTATTGCATAGGTTGCAATTGTTTTGCTTGCTGGTGTGTCGTTTCAGTAGTACATTTTCAATAGTTGCAAGACTCTGGCCGACTCTTGCCTTGCCTGTTCCCTCTCCCGAGGCCATACGAGGAGGAGACACCGATGGCATCCGATGAAAAACTGGGATCGGACTTTGTCAGCATCGTCGTTGCCGACAGCACCCGCATCCACACCCAACTCCTGGCCGATGCTCTGCGCGGCGATCGCGGCCTTCAGGTCGTAGCCTCGGCCTCGAATTCCGAAGAGTTGTTGGCCGCTGTCACTCGGGTGCCCATCGACGTCGTGGTGATCAGCCACAATCTGGATAACCAGCCCGGCCACGGCGCCGAGGTATTCCGGAAAATGCGCGCTCTGCGGCCCCAGATCAAAGGCGTCATTTTACTGGAGTCTTCCACCTCCCAGGCGGTCCTCGACTGCTTTCGCGCCGGCGCCAGGGGAATTTTTTCCAAGCAGGAGCGGATCGAAAGCCTCTGCAAATGCATACGCCAGGTGCATGAAGGGCAGATATGGGCGCAAAGCGTCGATCTGGATCATGCCCTTGAGGCTCTCGCCAACTCGCCCCTGGTGCGCTCCACCAATCACAAAGGAGTCGAACTTCTCTCCGCGCGCGAACGCCAGGTCATCCAGCACGTGGCTGGAGGCATGTCCAATCGCGAGATCGCCGCCGCTCTCGACCTCAGTCCCCATACCGTCAAGAATTATCTGTTCCGCATCTTTGACAAGCTCGGCGTCTCCAGCCGCACCGAATTGCTCTACCTGACCATGAACGACCCGCAAGTCCGGCAAACGGGTGGTCAACCCGGAACGAATGGAGAGAGCAACGCATTCGCCGCGATCGTTGCCAGCGCCGAAGCCGGCGACGCCCCCGCGCAACTACGCATGGCGGAACACTTTTCCCAGATCAAAGACGTTGAGAGCAGTGCGGATGGACGAATCCCTAGCCTGCAAGCCGCCTCGGTTTCCGCCTACATGTGGTATCTGCTTGCCGAAAAAGCGGCGGCCTCGATGCTCGAACAGATCGAGACCGGCAAGAAAAACATCCGGCTGACGATGTCTCCCGAGCAACTCGTGGAGGCCGAAATCAGAGCGGCAGCATGGGTGAGAGACAAGAATCTTTCCCTATCTCAATAGCCCTATCGAGCCCTATCGCTTCCGCGTTGCAACTTTATTCTTTGAAGACGCCGCATTTTTCTTAGCAGCATTCTTGTTCGGAAACACGCGCATGAAAATCTTATCGATGTTCTTGAGTTGCCGCTTCAGGTCAAAAGCGTGCTCAATCTTCGCCTTGGGCACGCGCCCGCGAATCTCCGGATCGTTCAGCACCAGCTCGTGAAAGTCGAGGTCTTCTTTCCACGCATGCATGGCGTGGCCCTGCACCAGGCGGTAAGCGTCTTCGCGGGAGACGCCGCTCTCAACCAGATCAAGCAACAGTTGTCCGCTGAAGACCAGGCCGCGCGTGCTTTCGAGGTTCGCCATCATCCGTTTGGGATAGACGAACATGGTCTCGATCAGGTTCGCCGTTTTGTTCAGCAGGTAGTCGGCGAGCGTAGTCGAGTCGGGAATAATTACGCGCTCGGCCGACGAGTGCGAAATGTCGCGCTCGTGCCAAAGAGCGACGTTCTCGAATCCAGCCTGCGCGTTCGACCGCACCACGCGCGCCAATCCGGAGATCTGTTCGCAGGTGACGGGATTGCGTTTGTGCGGCATGGCCGACGAACCCTTCTGCTTTTCGCTGAAGAATTCCTCGGCCTCGCGGACTTCCGTGCGCTGCAAGTGCCGAATCTCGGTGGCGATCTTGTCGAGCGTGGAAGCGAGTGTAGCCAACGTAGCAAGATATTGGGCGTGGCGGTCGCGCTGAATCACTTGCGACGACACGGCAGCGGCTTTCAATCCCAGGCGCGCGCACAATTTCTCTTCGAGTTCGGGCGTCAGATGAGCAAACGTCCCTACCGCACCCGAGAACTTGCCCACCCGCAGATCTTCCGCGGCAGCCTGGAAACGCGTCATGTTTCGCTGCGTCTCCGAAAACCAGTTGGCGATCTTGAAACCAAAAGTGATGGGCTCGGCGTGGACTCCGTGAGTGCGCCCAATCATCGGCGTGTCTTTGAATTCCCACGCCCGGCGTTCGAGCACCTCGGCCAGGCGCTCAAGATCTCCCGCAATCAGCGACGACGCTTGCTGGATGAGCAATGCCTGCGCGGTGTCGACCACGTCGTTCGAGGTCAGGCCGTAGTGGAACCAGCGGGCATGTGGACCGACAATCTCGGCCACCGCGGTGGTGAAGGCGATGACGTCATGTTTGACCTCCGCTTCGATCTGGAAAATGCGGTCAACACTGAAGTCAGCGCGCGCGTGGATCGCCTTGGCGGCATCCTTCGGCACGATGCCGGCTGCGGCGAGTGTTTCCGTGGCGGCAACTTCCACCGCCAGCCAGGTGCGGAACCGGTTCTCGTCGCTCCAGATGCGAGCCATCTCGGGGCGTGTGTAGCGTGGGATCACGGTGGTTTCTCCTGTGTGTGGGGGAACTGGGGATTGTAAATCAGGCGGGGAATTCGTGTGTGAGCGGGGGAAGCGTAGGAGCGTTTACTATGCAAATAGCCAATATTGGTATACGCTTGCTGACCTTCACTCGTTCTGTGCAGGGACGCATCACTATCAAAGGCATTGATGGCCTGAAGCAAATGTGATCGCGGAAGATCGCTGGTGTCAGGCCGAACTGCTCCACCCGTTGCTCCACCAAATAACCCTACTCCACCGTGTGCTTCGCCGTGTAGCCTTCGCGCGCGTACACGATGTATTTCACTTCCTTGCCCTTCTGGTCGCGAACCTTCAGCGGACCGCCGTCCGGCGCCTGCAGTTCGACTTTCAGCTTGCGATAGGTTCCGTCGAGTTTGGTGTTGGTGGGGTGGTAAGTGATGGTGTACTGGTTGCGGATGTCGGTGGCGATGTCGTGAAAAAGCTCAGGCAACTCGCCCTGGAAGCGCGGGGCGTACTCCCGCCCACCGGTCAACTGAGCGAAAGTTTTGAGCTGATTCTCATCTTGCAGCCAAGTGAGTTCCCTTATTCCTCCGGCGCGACCGGACGCATCCATGAATTCCCGATGCTGCCATCCGATGCTGATGGAATAGATCGTGACGTCTTTGGTGGACTTAATCTTCTTTGTAATCTGATCCAGGGTTAGCCGGCTGAAACTGTCGTGTCCCGAAGAAATCAGAATGACATACTTCTTTCCCTCGATGCGGTCGACCCGGTCGAGAGTATCGAAGAGGGCATCGAAAAGGTTGCGCTCGGAAAATCCCGGAATGCGCAGCATGTTCAACGCGCCCATGATGGCGCGCTTGTCTTGCGTGAAGTCCACCAGGATCTGCGGTCTCATGTCGTAAGATACGACGGCGACCCAATCGTCCTTCTTTAGCCCACTGGCGAAGGTGTAAGAGGCATTGAGCGCTTCATACATGTAGCTCATGTTGGTTTCAGCATATTCGACCAGCAGGACGGCCGTGATCGGAGCCTCGGTTTGATTGAAGGTCGCAATCTGCTGCGGCGAGCCATCTTCCAGGATCTTGAAATTTTCTTTCTTCAGGCCGGGGATAGTCTGACCGTCCTTGGTGGTCACGAGCACATCCAGATTCACAATCGGCACGGTTACGCTGATCGAGTAGTCGGGCATGTTCTCGATCTTCTTCGGCTTTTCTGGAGCCGGAGGCGGCGGTTCTTCCTTCTTCTTTGGGATCACGTACGGTCCGACATCGCCTTGCGGGCCGCCGGCTTCGGGCGGCGCCTCCTGCTGGTTGGGATTCGCCGCGGGTTGCTGCGCCGGAGGTTGCTGCGCCGGGGCCTGCGCCAGCGAAACAAAGGTCGCAGCCGCCATCAAGAAAAGAGCAAACGACAGCAGGATCAACCGCTTACGGGATGCCGATTGGGCGCGGTTACTACCGCCAAATACGCCTGAAAACATGGGGGACTCCTCGAAAACTCCTGTGCTAGTATAGATGCAAGAACTGTGCGGTTGGGATATTTTGCGGTGCCGTAATCGAACTTCTCCTCTCCTGGCAAATGCCGTCCGATATTGCAACGAAAGCGCGCGGAGTCTGGGCAAGCACGGTCAACATTTGACCTCGGGGTAAATCATGGGAAAAGCCGCACGCTCACTCGCCGTGCTTTTGTGTCTCTCCTCCGCAGTCTGGATTTCTGCACAAGTTTCTGCACAACCAGCGACTCCACACGATCGGCCGGCGTCTGCCGCCGCCATCCTGCCTGCCATCATGCCCCTCGCCCAGATTCACGAGGGCATGAAAGGCACCGCCCTCACCGTGTTTCAGGGAGTGAAACCCGAATCGATGGATGTCGAAGTTCTCGGCGTAATGCACAACGCCAACGGCCCGAAGGGAGATATCATCCTCGTCCGACTGCACGGCAGCAAGCCCGAATATACGGGAGTGGTTGCGGGCATGAGCGGCAGCCCGGTTTATTTCGACGGCAAGCTGGCCGGGGCGCTGGCCTTTCGCATTGGAGAATTCTCAAAGGAACCGATCGCAGGCGTGACCCCGATCGAGGAGATGCTCGAGATCAATGCGCTGGATCATACTTCGACACGAAGTCAGACACCGGCGACGCTGCGGGCCAACGCTGCGGACGGAAATCTTTCCCACCAGAATGCGACCGCGCAAACCGCGAGCCCGGGTGAGCGCGCCTCCGTCCCGGCCCAAAGCTACAGCAACTATTTGACGCCCATCGAAACTCCTCTCGTGTTCAACGGTTTTTCCGCCGATACATTGGAGCGCTACTCATCGCAATTCGCGGCGGCGGGAATCGTTCCGGTGATGGGCATTGGCTCGGCGAGCAATCGCAAGCAGCCGGAGCCGATCGAAGCGGGCTCGGCCGTCAGCGCCGTGCTGGTTCGCGGCGATATGGATATTGCCGCCACGTGCACCGTGACCTATGTCGATCCGCAGCGCTTGCTGGCCTGCGGGCATCCGCTGTTGCAGTTTGGTGAAGTCGATCTGCCGATGACCAAAGCTACCGTGCTGGCCACGCTGCCTTCCCCGCTGAATGCGTTCAAGATCGTCAACACAACCGAGACGGTGGGCGCGTTTGTGCAGGATCGCCAGAACGGGATCATGGGCGTGCCGGGGCGTGAATCGAAGATGATTCCGGTGACTGTGGCCATGCACATTCAGGGGGAGCACGGCCCGGCGACAAAAGAGTTTCATTACGAAGTTCTCAACAACGCGCGGCTCAGCCCGGTGGCCATGATGGCTACGGTCTTCAATGCGCTGCACGGCACCAACGAATACGGCGAGGACATTACTTATCGCATGAACGGCGTGCTCAGCGTGAAGGGCTACCCCGACGTCACGCTGCGCAACATGTTTGCCCCGCAAGACAACGGGCAGCCCGCGGCAGCTTTGGCCGCGGCCACCATCGGCGAGCGCTTTGGACGCATCTACAGCAATCCCTTCGACGCTCCCGACATTCAGGGCGTGAAGCTCGATTTCGATCTGGTCCGCGAACGCCGCTCGGCTCGCCTGGAGGCTTCGCGCACGGACATGACCGAAGCTCGCCCCGGCGACCAGATTATGGTGGAGACGGCGATTCGTCCGTATCGTGGCGAGCGGCTCGTACGCCAGATTCCCATACGGATTCCGACCTCCACTTCAAAAGGAACGCTCCGCATTCTGGTCAGCGATGGAGACACGCTCGACCGCATGCACCGCGGAACGCCGATGATGAACCGCGGCTTGGGTCTGGCGCCGACGATTGCATTGCTGAATAAAGAACACACCAACGATCGCGTCTATGTTTCGCTGATCCAGTCCGATCCGGAAGCGATGGTCGCCGACAAAGTGATGCCGACGCTGCCGCTTTCCGTCATGAACGTCATGGACAACATGCGCGGGACGCAGGACATGGTCGTGCTCGGCGAATCGTCGGTCAGCGAAGCTTCCACCGATCCGCTCGACTACGTGGTCTCGGGCGCGCAGATGCTGACGATTAACATCAAGTAAGGAAATTCCGGCTGACATATACTTTCAACATGGAAAAACTGGCGGTGGTCTTTTGGCTGCCGTTGCTATCCTGTTGTCTTTTTGCGCAGACCGCGCCGACCCGGCCAACCACACCTGCGGCGAACCCAGAGGTCATTCTGTTGGGGACTGCGCACGATCTGCATTTTAAAGCTGAAAGTCATTACTCGCTCGCCGATCTGCGAAACGAAGTGGAAGCGCTGCATCCGGATTTGATTTGCGGCGAGATCACGCCGGAGGCTTATCAGGGGCCGATGGAAGGCTATTTTCCTCCCGAGGCTGCATTCCTGGCCGAGGTTGCCCCCACGCTCCACGCGCGCTTTGCCGCTACCGACTGGCGCATCGCCAAAGCATGGCAGAGCCGCGCCGAGGAGATGGAACCCAAAGAGATTAAGGACAAGTTAGAGGAGCTGACGAAGGAGACCGCCAAACAGATGCAGTCGCCGACCGAGCCGTCGCTCTTTGATTTTCTGCATACCAAGGGCGTGGCCATCGCCGATTATCAGTTTGAGCAAGTGGTCGGCGAGAATACGGTCTCCGACATAGCGATGGGAGGCTGGCATGAGCGCAACCGCCGCATCGTGGAGAATTGTCTGGATGCCGCCGCTGGCGCGGGCCGCATCGTCTTCGTCTACGGAACCGGTCACATTCCACAGTTGCAGCGCCAGTTGGCAGCGAGAGGAATTACCGCCGAGATCGCCAGCCGACACTTTGTTCCCGCCGGCATGGGGAGCGTGCCGCCGTCCGTGATTGCACGCTGGCAACGCAATCTTGACAACTTGAAACGCATCCTGGATGGGAGCCTCGCCGTATCGCACGATTCGCTCGACAAGGTAAAGGACAGCCATCGCGTTCAAGACTTGGAGTTGGCACTGAAAACCTATAGCGGCGGCGCGGAGAAGAAATAGCTGGAGGCGATCTCACCATGAACCGAGGGGATAAACTGCCGGGGCCCTCAGGGGCTAAAGCCCGCGTCTTTATTGGCTCTTTGCGGCGCGGCTGAAGCCGCGCCCTTTCCCTAAGCGATTTATGAGATAGCTTCTGGTTAAATTGAGGTATGACTTTGGCTGGTAAGACACTTGCTTTACTGTCGGCAATCATTTTTTCCACTTTCGCGCTTTCCGCAATCGCCCTCGCCGAGGGCACGCGCACCTGGGAACAATCCAAGTTCGACGAACTGATCAAGGGCACGGCCAAAGGCATCGCGCTGCGCAGTGAGGGCGGACTCGAACTGGCCCCGGCGTTCAAGGCGCTTGCGACCACACCTTCGACCTACATCTGGTCGATTGCTTCCGATTCCGCGGGCAACATCTACGCTGCCGCCGGGTCTCCGGCTCGCGTCTATCGCATCGCGCCCGATGGCCAAATCGCGACCATCTTCGAGGCGCAGGAATTGCAGGTGCAGTCTTTGGTTGTTGTTAACAGCGACGAGAAGAACGGCAAGAACATCATCGTCTACGCCGCTACCGCGCCCGACGGCAAGGTGTATCGGCTGGAACCTCCTCGTGCGGAATCTCCGAAGAGCGCGAAGTCCGATGCGAAGACCGCTTGGGATTCGGCACCGTACTTCGATCCCAAGTCCAAGTACATCTGGGACATTGTTCTCGACCATGCCGGCGCACTCTATGTCGCCACCGGCGATCACGGCGAAATCTACAAGGTCAGCGCCAAAGGAGAGCATTCACTCTTCTTCAAGAGCGATGAAGTCCACATTCGCGTTCTGGCGCTCGATCCCAAAGGGAACCTGATTGCCGGCTCCGATGGCAGCGGGCTGATCTATCGCATCGCTCCGAATGGCGAAGCGTTTGTTCTCTACAGCGCCCCCAAGAAAGAAATTACCGCGCTCGCCATCGACAGCGCGGGCAATATCTACGCCGCTGCCGCGGGAGAAAAGCGCCCCGAAAGCGCCGCGCCGCCAATGACCATCATGCCTGCGGTTCCGGCGCAGAACGCGCCCGCGCCCGGCGGTGGCATCACGATTACTGCCGCTCCCACCGCGGGCGGACCGGCGATGGCATTCCCGGCTCCTGGAGCCGGCGTTACCGGCGGCTCCGAAATTTATCGCATCGCACCCGATGGCGCGCCGTCGCGCATGTGGAGTTCGCGCGAAGACCTCGTCTACGCTCTCGGCTTCGATCAGCAGGGACGCCTTCTGGCCGGCACGGGCAATCGCGGTCACATTTTCGCCATCAACGGAGCCGGGGCTGGAGCCGAAACTGGGACTAGCGCTGGCGCTGGCATCGACGACTTCACCGATCTGATCAAGGCTAGCGCCACGCAGATCACATCGTTCGCCGCCGCGCCCGGCGGCGGACTGTACGCTTCGAGCAGTAACCTCGGCAAGATCTTCGTGCTCGGTCCGGGCCTGGAGCCGGAAGGCACCTACGAAAGCGACGTGTTCGACGCGCATAGTTTTTCCCTCTGGGGGCGCGCCACGGTACGGAGCACCGGCAATTCCAAGTTTGAGTTCTATGCGCGCAGCGGCAATGTCGACAATCCCGACCGCAACTGGAGCCCCTGGACGAGAGTCGATCTCGCCGGCGGGTCCGAACTCAAAATTCCGGCGGCCCGTTTTGTGCAGTGGAAGACCGCGCTCCATGCCGAGAACCGCGCGGGTGGCGTCGCGCCGCGCGTCGACGACGTCCTGCTGAACTACCTGCCGAAGAATGTCGCTCCGGAAATCGACGACATTACGGTGCAGCCCGGATACCACTATCAGCCGATTCCGCATGTCGGCGGCAGCGAGCCGCTTGCTCCCGGACAGGCGCGTTTCGACCCTCCGCCTCCGGCGATACGCGACCGCGACTCGATCGCCATTCGCTGGGTGGCCCGCGACGACAATGACGACCAACTGGTCTACACGGTGTACTACCGCGGAGACGGAGAATCGCGTTGGCTGCTGCTGAAATCGAACGTGCTGGATCGCTACTATTCTTTCGACGCCAGTCTGCTACCTGACGGCGGCTACACAGTGAAAGTCGTTGCCTCCGATGCGCCTTCGCATTCGCCCGGAGAAGCCCTCTACGCCGAGCGCGTCAGCGCCCGCTTTGAGGTCGACAACACTGCTCCTGTGATCGCCAACCTGGCTGCCACAGTCGATGGCAAACAGATTCATGTCCGCTTCCGGGCCAGCGATTCATTTTCGCCCATCAAGCGGGCGGAATACTCGCTGGACGCAGGCGATTGGCAATTGGTCGAACCGGTAGGTCAGTTGTCGGATTCGAAAACCGAAGACTACGATTTTCGCGTCGCGGTGCCGCAACCAGAAGCCGCTCCCCCTCTGATGGCAAACAATACCGCGAACGACCACGTCATCGTGGTTCGCGCCTACGACCGGTTTGACAATCTGGCCACGGCGAAGATCGTGGTTCGAGGGAAATAGGCGCGCGGGTTTCAGGTGTCAGGAGCGGTTGGACGGGGCCTGTGAGGAGCTGAAGAAAATAATTTTTTTATCCTTAAGAATCATAGACTTAGCGAAGAATTCCCGCCAAATCTTTGCGTTTAAAGGACTTATTCGTAAAATATTCCTGAATAAGGACTTAGCCTGATTTCTCGGCTCCTAGTTCTCAGAAAATCTCTGGCGGGAGGGGACGACCGGCCGCGCTCCACGGCTGAACTTGGATTTTTTCCTCTCTACTTCTATTTTATCAGTTTCGACTGGGTAGTTTGCACATGGTTTGCGACTTTATTTTCCCTGCCGATTCATTGGCTTACCGGGAAAATCGTCGAAACAGGGGCTTGACACCGTTTCCTCCGTGTTGCGACCTGGGACCGCTTCGCGGGTTCGGCAGTTTGGAGGCCGGGCGGGGATGCCCGGCTCTCCATTGACAGGTCTACTGTTGACAGGCCTACTGCTGGGCGAAAATGATGGAACTAGGCGGCGCGGTGCACGTGGTTGCCGGGGGCGTAATGACACAAGTGGCCATCATCATGAAATCGGTAATCACGTCATTCGAAGAACTGGCGGGAAGCGCGTCGATGGCATAGATCACGTAGTTCGCCCCGAGAGGCGGCAACGGAGAAGAAGTCAGGGTGATGGTGCCGGTGCCCGGGGGGGTGTCGTTCACCGTGTACGATCCCGCCAGTGCGACGCTGTTGGGGTTCTGGGTACCCGCGACGTTATACACGGGTGGGGTTCCTCCGGGCGAGGTGACCAGCAAGTTCTGAACCACGGGCGCAATGCTGGGATCGCTGTTGCTGAGAGTGGCGGCGGCGAAGACGCCCGGCAGCTCGGTAAAAGTGTAGCTGAAGTTCTTGAGGGTGGGTTGCGGGTACATGGCTCCCGTGATCACCGACGAGCTGTTCTGATCGAGCAGGAAGCCACGATTCGCTCCGCTGGCGTACAGAACAAACGGAATCGGATTCACAGGCGAGCTTCCGGTCGGATTGCCCAGCAGGTAGAAAATGTATCGTCCGGCGCTGCTCGTCGCAACGTAGGTGTAGGGGTTGGTGGTTTGAGAGCCGCCGGGGAATGCGGCCGCAGAGATAATCGTTCCGTTGTTGTTCTGGTCGAAACTGCCGGTGAGTCCGCCGGTGCCTCCGGTTCCACCGGATGTACCGTCAGTCTGGCCGACGGTCAGAGAGACATTCGCGTTGGCTCCGGTGAGAGCTGAAACGGATGTGCCATTGAACGAAGCGTTGGTATAGCCGGAACTCATCGGCACCTGGTAGGCCATGGATCCGGAAAGAGCGGGGTGGGTCGAATCGACCGGGTCGGTGGAGATGGCGTAGAGGGTCAGGTCGCCGGGTTTGGTCTGGGATTGCGTGGACCCGGAAGAAACATAGAAATCGAAATCCAGCGTTGTTGGGCCTGAGCCGAAGGTCAGGGTCATTCCCCACGACCCGTTTGCGTTGAGCTTGTATGTACCGGTGACGCTGCTATAACTATTGGCCCTTCCGTTGTCGTTGGAGTCGATCATGCCGCCGGCGATATTACCGCTGGTTGCGTTGATTGGGGACATGGGCAGCAGGCCCACATACCCCGCCCGGTTGTTGTCCGAGTCCACACCCGTGAATCCGAATGCGAATGTCTGTGCATTTTTATTGAAGTCCGTGCCGGAGGGCTGCAGAGTACCCGAGCCGGTGCCCGCGCTGTCGATCAGCCGCACGATACCCGCAGAGGTGAGAACCGCGGTGTAGGTATCGGTGGCGCCGCCGCTCAAATGCAGCGTGAGCGTACCCCGGTTATTGCTGAAGTCGCCGCTGGAAATCGGTTGGTACGATCCCGAGGTGATGGTGTATGGGGTTGGTCCGCTGGAGGTCAGTGTGTCTTCAAATCCCGCAATCGAACCATTCGAGCTGACTGTCACCGTTCCAGCGGCAGCGACGGCGCCACTATGATCGTAGCCGGAAAACTGAAATCCGTAAGGTCCCGGAGCCAGCAGCGACGACACCGGCACAACCGAAACTGTAGGTGACGATCCGGAGCCTTGCGATATGCTCGAAGTCGCAGTCACGGTGACGCTGCCAGTGTAGGAGGACGGCGCGGTGTAGACCGCCACGCCGGGCGCATTTCCGTTGCAGGCGTTGCTTGGCACGCATGTGAAGTTTCCGCAAGCCGAACTTGGCGTGCACGCCCAGTCAAAGGTCTGCGGCGCATCGTCGGGCACGGCAACAGCGGTGAACTGCTGCGTCAAACCTTGTCCAACATTCACGGTTAGTGGCGTCACGACCACGGTAACTGGAACCACAGTTATCGGCAGAGGGCCGGTCACCGAAGTGTCGCCCACCAAGGTCGCTACGACGGTCAGCGAAGTTGGGGCGGTTGGGGCCACGTAATTCACGGTTAGCGCGGCGGGCGAGGTGAGCGTTCCACAGGGATTGGGCGTGCCGGTGCAGTTGGTGCCGCTGAGGCTCCAGGTAACGGAGGTAGCGGTCGAGTTCGAGATCACGGCCGTCAGGGTCACCTTTTGTGTCGGATAAATCGCGAGCGCGTTCACGTCGACGGGCGAAGTAGCGGTCACTGTAACGCTGGGAACGATGCCGTTGCCGCCCTTCGCGCAACCGCCAGCCACAACCAGACTCAGCAACGCTACCGCAAACAGATAACTCTTCGTCATGATGAGAATCTCCCTGAACGATCTCTAAGCCGTGGCGAATCCAGGCGCATGGTTGTTTCGCTTCGCCCAGGAGTTGTGAACTTATTACGTGCCGTCCAAAAACCGATGCCACCGTGCGACCGATAAGAATGTAGGGGTCCTTCGACTCCGCAGGACTTCACTTCGTGAAGCGCCTGCTTCGCTCAGGATGACAAGGTGGATTTGAGCCCCACTTGTGTGTCATGAGAGCAGCCCAGAGGGCCTTCATCAGTCAAACAGCAACCTTCAATTTAACCGATTTCGGAGGACTTTGTCGCGGTGGGGAAAGACTGGTAGTGGTGCAGCTTGAGAAGTGAGTGGCACAAGAAGTTGAATTGCTGCCGGCACAAGCAGGTCCTTCGCTTCGCTCAGGATGACAAGTCTTAGTAATGACGATCAAACTGCGCCACTGCCAAAACCTCCGAAGAGAAGCGGTGGGGCGCAAGGAGAGTTGCAGCCTGACCGTTCACAGTTCTCAGTGGTGAGCGGGCTGGTTTTGACTGAGAATTGGGAACTGAGAGAGATGCGCTGTATTTGCGGTTTCCAGCAGGGGACGCAGACCGGCGGCGGTGATGCCGAGGGTTCCGCCGGAGAAGCCGTCGATGTAGGCGGAGTTGACGCCCACGACTTCGCCGTGCTGGTTCAGTATCGGTCCGCCACTGCCGCCGCGGGCGGTGGGGGCGTCGTAGATGAGTTTGTCGTCGGTGACATCGCCGATGTGGCCGAAAGTCGCCGAGGGCCGGATCAGCGATAGCGCCGCCAATTCAGCGGCGGTGTCGGCGTTGTCGGGATGCGACGAAAGGCGCTCGTAGACAATCGCGGGAGACTTCGCGACCATGCCCGTAACTCCCATGGGATAGGCCAGAACGCTGACCGACTCGCCGACGTGTGGCGGCAACTGGGACAGCGTCAGCGGACGCAGTTTCCGGGTGAATGGGGTCGGTTCGATGCGGAGCAGGGCCAGATCGCCCTCGCTGGCGGCGGCCGCCACTTCGAGGGTTACGGGAAGCGGAGAGCCGGGAAAATACGCGATCAGTTTTTCGAGCACGGGCGATCCGCCCTGGCGCAAGGCGATTGCAACCTCGCGATCGCCGTACCAAGGCTCGGCGACGTGCCGATTGGTGGCGAGAAGGCCCGGCGCCACGACAAAACCCGTTCCCGAGACGCGGGCGCGAAAACTCTGGGCGCGGCCGGAGACGTGATATACGCCATAGATATAGGCCACCGAATCGCGCGCGTCATCGACGGCGGCGGAGGCGAACGATTGGCGATGTTCCAGATCGGCGATCTGGCGCGAGAGCTGTTGCACCTGCTGCTGTAGACCGGCGGTTTCCGGAGGCGCGTAGTAATGGGCCATGACCAAGGCGCCGACAAGAGCCAGGACGCCGAACAATCCCTGGACGAAGCGCTGCCAGGTCTCGACCACGGGGCTTTCGGCGGCAGTTTCGCCGTAATCGGAATTCAACATGAGGCGTCGGGCCCGGCGAGGGGGGAGTTTCCGGGTAGACACTATCCTGACGCATTTGGGCCGAGGCTTGTAGGGTACGGTGGCAGCGGGGCGAAAGTAACTGAAAGGCAGTACTCAGTACTCAATATCCAGTAGCCAGTTTACGGCGCGACGCCTAGGCGTCTGGCCATTTCTTCGTAGAGGAAACCCTCGCCGGGAACGTAGGGCTGGACCCATTCTCCATCGATGACGAACTGGGGGATGGCGCGTTTGCCGGTGTGCTTCACGATTTCGTCGACGGCTCCGGGAGTGGTCTCGATGTTGATCTCGGTATAGGGGAGATTGCGGCGGTCGAGGAAGCGCTTGGCCTCGCGGCAGTCGGGACACCAGGGGGCGGAGTAGACAGTGATTTGCATTGGTTATGAATTGAGTTTCGACATTTGGACACGAAACGTCAAACACGTTCGAGATTGCGCACGGTACGTTCGTTTTCGACGTTTCCGGTATTGAGAGTGGTGGCGGGCTCGAAAAGGACAATCCAGCATTCTTCTTCGGCCACGGGACGGTGCTCGACGCCGCGGGGGACGACGATGAACTCACCGGCTTCGATCCATTCGTGGCGGTCGCGGAATTCCATGCGGAAGCGGCCTTTGACGACGAGAAACATTTCGTCTTCGTGGTCGTGATGGTGGAAGACGAACGCGCTGTTGTTTTTGACCAACTTGACTTGCTGTCCGTTGAGTTCGGCGGCGATATGGGGTCTGTAGTAGTCGTGGATCTTGGAGAACTTCTCGGCGATGTTGACTTTGGACATGGTTCCCTCCGCAGCGGCTGGTTGTGTTTAAGATTCAAGTTTGAGCGCGGAAGTCGCAAAAAACAGCCGCCAGCTTTTCGCTGACGGCTGAGGTCTGATGGTTGAGAGCTATTTAGAATCCCGAGGTTACGGTGGGGTGGCCGGCGGGGAGCATGGTGTGCACGCCGCGCTGGTTGTTGATGTTGGTGGTTGAGTTCCAGTCGACTTCGTCGGTGCTGATTACACCGTTTCCGCCACTGGCAAGTTCGTAACGGATGCGGCCGTCCTGACAGGTGTAATTGCCGACCTCGAGAACCATGCCGGACTTCAGGACAAAGACGGGCACTCCCGGGGCGGCGCTGTCGGCTGCGCCTTTGGTGACGTAACTGGCGTAGGCGACCTGCGGAATCTGCCGCGGAGTTTGCTCAGGCATCAACGGTTCGCTGGACGTGACTCTCACCCGACGCACTGCCAAGTGAGGGATGGTGTTGCCGGCGGATGCGCTTGCGCCCTGGTAGGAGGCGCCTTGATACGAGCCCTGGTAATAGGAGTCGTTCTGGACGTTTCCCTGCATGTCTCCCCGCGCGTCTCCCCGCAAATCTGGGCGTCCGAAGAAGTGCCAGTCGGGGCCGTTGCTGGCGGAGACTTGCGGGATCAGGACGTCGTCCATCAAGCGCAGTTCGAGTTGGCTCTCGCCTTTGAGCGTGGGACGCGGGCCGCGGGCGGGAAGCATGAGGATCTTCCAGGGCCAGAGCGGTGGAATCATCCACTCAACGACGTCGCGCGTAGCGTGTCCTTTGCCGTCGATGGCGCCGGTTTTGTCGACCTTGTAGCCGCGAGTGGCGATCACTTTGGCGTCGAGCGGCATGTCGCCGTTGGGAAGGCCGATGCGATCGAAGACTAGCTTCATGTTGCCCTTGCCCCAGAAATGGCCGGGATCCTGGGCGGATTCTAGATGGCCGACTAAGTAGGCTCCGCGCGGGAAGGTCTGCTGGCCGAATTCGGTCACCGAGTGGAGATGACAGAGAACGGGATCTCCGACAGCAGCCGTTGCGGAGGAGAAGTTGGGTTCGTTCATGGTGCACTTAAGAAGAGTTCCAGCGGGCAGGACGGTCTCCCGCGCGCTGGCACAAAGGGTGAAGGCTAGAAGGGACACTGCTAGAACTGCGAACGAGCTGGTCTTCATTTCGTTACCTCGGTCTCACGCCCCGGAATGTTTACCGCGTTCCCAAGCAACTGCTATGAGCCAGCCCCGATTGCAACGAGTAAAACATACTGTTTGTGTCGCGGTCAATTGCGGGGATTGGTTTGGCGCTGTTCGCTGTTCGCCGTTGGCTGTTCGCTGTTGGCTGTTCGCTCTTAGCTCTTGGCTATTAGCTGCTCTAACCTGACTTGGGAGTTCGGTTTGCACCCCTCCTGGTGCGGTCTTTTGGAATCAAAGACTTGGCGGATGGCTGACGCCAGGTCTTTGAAATAAGGAGTTAGAGGTAAAGTCTTTATAATACATAGAGTTAGGGACGGGTTTGGCGCAGCGATCGTTGTTGGGCGGTCTGCTGCTGCGGAAGAGAATGGTACTAACCTAAGCGTGGTTGGGTTATAATGCCATCGTGGTTTCGCTAAGGTCTGGCGGCGTTCGGTTCGTTGCCTATTTGAACGATCACCCGCCGCGTCATGTTCACGGCTTTGCTGGTGAAACGCAGGTAATCGTCGATCTGCGGATGGATGGGACTGTTGGATTGGCGGACCGCGACGACGCGATCCGGCCAGCGAATGCGAAGCGGTCGGACGTGCGGAAGATACTGCATGCTGCGGCAGACCATTTTGAGGAACTTGTCGGGTTGTGGGAGGCCATCCATGGCAGAGCATAAGACTTCGCGGCACAAGGTCGGTTTTACCGATGCCGATTTCAAACGTGCGATTGAACGAGCCGGGAAGCTTCGGCACGAGCCTCTCGCCAGCGAAGTGGAATATAAGGCGGGCCCGGGACTGGACTTATTCGTGGTGAAGTTCACTGACGGGAGCCGACGCGCGATTCCTCGGGAGGACTTGCAGGGATTGCAGTCGGGCACGCCCGAGCAGTTGTCGCGGATCGAGATTGTTGGAGGCGGAACCGGCCTTCATTGGCCCGATCTCGACGCCGACATCTACGTTCCGGCGTTGCTTCGCGGAATTTACGGCAACAAGCTTTGGATGGCGAAAATCGGGCAACGTGGGGGTTCGGTAAGAAGCGCAGCGAAGAAGAGAGCGGCGCGGGCGAATGGGCTGAAGGGCGGGCGGCCGCGGCGGAAGGTGGTTGCGGGAGATTAGCAGGTGTTTTTGATTAACTTCACACGAATTTATCCCTCGCGAACAGCCTCCAGTCGGTTTGGTACTGTTCGGAATGGTCTAACCAACAGAAGTCGGGTTTCCATGAGAATAACTGCTCGTTAGCCGTGAGCATCATCAGCGTATTTAACCGGGCAATTAGCATCTCAGTTAAAGGGGCAGCGGCCATTTTTACTATCGTTCCATGAAGCACGACGTGACGGCTCAACGGATAGATTATTACCCCA
>Ga0302279_10001572_pt1 | contig 32116 bp, 26 predicted proteins | sample III_Bog_N3_3_FD_194541 | JGI IMG/M metagenome (GOLD analysis project Ga0302279, IMG submission 194541) | Peat permafrost microbial communities from Stordalen Mire near Abisko, Sweden - III_Bog_N3_3 | ecosystem: Environmental > Terrestrial > Soil > Wetlands > Peat | place: Sweden: Abisko...
CGACTACGGCCAGTTGACCCCGGCCCAGCAGTTGTTCGTGGTCACCAACCTGGAGCGGGCCGACCGGGGACTGCCCGAGCTGAGCGGGATGTCGACGGTCCTCGACCAGGCGGCCCTGACCGCGGCCGGGGACGACACCGACCCCGTCCCGCCCGACTCGTTCAGCTCGGACAACTGGGCCTCGAACTGGGCCGGCGGCACCCAGAGCGCCCTGGTCACCGATTTCTACTGGATGTACGACGACGGCCTGGGCTCGTTCAACCTGGACTGCACGGTGACCGACCTGTCGGGCTGCTGGGGCCACCGCGACGACATCCTGGCCGCGCTGTCGTGCTCGCCGTGCGTGATCGGCACGGCCTTTCTGGCCACGGGGTGGCAGGGGTCCCCGTCGTGGACCGAGCTGCTGGCCGACACCACCGGTAGCCCGGCCCTGGACTACACCTGGGACCAGGTGGTCGGCGAGCCGGTGCCACCCGTGATCTACGGGCTCGCACCGTCGACCGGGTCGACGTCCGGGGGCACGGCGGTCACCATCACCGGGAACGGGCTGACGGGGGCCACCGTCGTCCACTTCGGCTCGGCCACGGCGACCATCGGGTCGTGCACCGAGACGGTGTGCGACGTCACCGCCCCGGCCGGTGCCGCCGGCGGGGTCACCGTCACGGTGACCACACCGGTGGGCACGTCGTCGTCGGCCACCTCGTCGTCCACCACCTACACCTACGCCTCCCCGGCCTCCCCCGGGGCCTACCACCCGCTGGACCCCGCCCGGATCTGCGACACCCGGGACGGGCCGGACCAGCCGGCCTGCGCCGGGGCCACCACCTTGGGCCCGGGCGGCACGCTGGCGGTCACGGCGGCGGGCCACGGAGGGGTCCCGGCCAGCGGGGTGGTGGCCGTGGTGGTCAACGTGACGGCCACCGACACCACGGCGGCCAGCTTCCTCACGGTCTTCCCCGGCGGACAGTCGGAGCCCACGGCATCCAACCTCAACTGGGTGCCCGGCCAGACCGTGCCCAACCTGGTCACCGTGGCCCTGTCGGCGTCGGGGGTCTTCGACGTCGGCAATTTCGCCGGCGCCGTCGACGTGGTCATCGACGTGGAGGGGTACTACGCCCCGGCCCCGGCGGGCACCGGACGCTACGACGGGTTGTCCGATCCGGCCCGGATCTGCGACACCCGGGCGGCCAACCCGTCCGGACTGTCGGGCACGGCGCTCACCCAGTGCCAGGGGCTGGCCCCGGCGCCGGGCGGGACGTTGGACGTCGCCGTGGACGGCCTGGGCGGGGTGCCCTCGACCGGCGTCGCCGCGGTGGTGCTGAACGTCACGGCCGTCGATCCGTCGTCGTCGGGTCACCTCACGGTCTATCCGGACGGGACGGCGGCCCCGTTGGCCTCGAACGTGAACTTCACGGCGGGCGAGGTGGTCCCGAACCGGGTGATCGCCGAGGTGGGTTCCGACGGATCGGTGGACATCCTGTCGTCGGCCGGCGCACCCGACATCGTGGTCGACGTGGCCGGCTGGTTCACCGACGGGTCCGATTCGTCGGCCACGGGGACGGAGTTCACTCCGGCGGTCACCCCGACCCGGGTCTGCGACACCCGCACCGGGTTGGCCTACGCCACACCGTGCGCCGGCGACGGCCTCGGCGCCGGCACCGTGCTCCCGGTCACGGTGGACGGCACCGACGCCATCCCCGCCGGGGTGACGGCCGTGGTGCTGAACGTGACGGTGACCGATACCACGGCCCCGAGCCACCTCGACGCCTTTCCGGCCGGGCAGGCCCCGCCTCCGGTGTCCGACCTCAACTGGACACCCGGTCGGACCGTGCCCAACCTGGTGATCGCCGAGGTGGGCACCGGAGGTCAGGTGGAACTGGCCAACTTCGCCGGGTCGACCGACGTGGTGGTGGACGTGGTGGGCTGGTTCAGCTGATCCGGGGCCCGGCGGGGACCCGGACGGGGTCGGCGGGGCCCGTGCCATGATCCGGGGGTGCGGATCACCAGCGCCTTCCTGTGCAACCACGTCGAGGTGCAGGCCTCGATGCTCTACGTCCACGGGGGCTTCCCCGAGTGGTGGACCATCCCCGAGCTCCCGAGCCAGCAGCAGGTCGGGTTGGGCATCGTGGTGGAGATCGGTTCCGGGGAACTGGGCCGTGACCTCGGGCTCGACGTCGAGGTGTCCCGGGTGGACGGCGCAGCCGTGCTCACCCGCAGTGAGGTCCGGTTCCGCCGCGAACCCTCCGACCAGTACGTGGCCGAGGCGCCCTTCTACGTACCGCTCCCACTGTCGCTGGGGGTCCGCTTCGACGACGTGGGACCGCACCTGGTGACGGTCACCGCCGCGGGCGTGGAGCCGACCCGGGTCCGGTTCGGGGTGCGGGTAGCTCCCTGAGGAGGCGTTCCGTCGGTCCGTTGGCTACGGTGCGTCGAGGACGGGCGTCGCCGGTCGACGTCGGTACCCCACGGATGCACCGGTCCGGCGGACCCCGCGGACCGGGCAGATCCCGATCACACCCCGACTACGTTCCGGCCCGGCCGGGGAGGAGGACCACCATGGACATCGAGGGGACCGATGGCGAGCTCCGACCCGGCGAGGACGATCCGACCGACGGCTCCGACGCCTCCGACGGCTCCGACCACACGTGGACCCGGCGCGGGCTGATCGCCGGGGTGGCCGCGGCCGGTGCCGGTGCGGCCGTGGGGATGGTGGGCGGGTCGGCGGTGGCCGGCGCCGGCGGGTCCCAGGGTGGCAACTTCATCCTCGGCGAGACGACGAACACCGCCACGGGCACCACCGGGGTCGTGAGCTCCACCCAGGGAGCGGTCGGGCTGAGCGGGGCGGCCCCTGCCGCCTCCGGACTGTTGGACGGCGTCCTGGACGGCGGGATCAGCGCCGGCGTCGTCGGGGACACGTCCGACGGCTACGGCCTCGTGGCCCTGACCGGTGCCCGCGACGGCTACTCCGCTCTCTACGCCGAGGCCAGTGGCGACGGTTCGACGGCCGTCTACGGCTACGTCACGGGCTTCGGGTCGACGGCGGTCAGCGCGTTGGACGGCAGTTCCGGTGGTACGGCCGTGAGCGGGGAGTCCGACAACGGCATCGGCCTCCGGGGAAGTGGGGGGACCGCACCGCTGCTCCTCATCCCGGCAGCGTTCGTCGGGGCACCGACATCGGGCACCCACCAGGTCGGCGAGATCGTCACGGACTCGACCGGGGCCGTCTTCGCCTGTATCGGCGACGGCTCGCCGGGCCAGTGGGGCCGGGTCTCGATCGGGTCGCCGCAGTCGACGTCGGGGGCGTTCTGCCTGCTCTCCGCCCCCATCCGCCTGCTGGACACCCGGACCGGGGCCACGGCGCCGACCAGTCCGGGCCATCCCGTAGAGGTGGGGGTCACGCTCGACCTGCCGGTCACCGGCCAGTCGGTCGGGGGCATCGAGGTCCCGACCGGGGCGGTGGCGGTGATCGGCAACGTCACGGCGGTGAACGCCGAGGCCCACGGGTATCTCACCCTGTGGCCGGCCGGGGTGGCCCGGCCCGGCACGTCGTCGCTCAACTTCCCGGTCTCGGCGTCCCAGGCCAACGGGGTCACCGTGGCCCTGTCGGCCGCCGGCGTCCTCGCCATCTACGCCAGCCAGACCACCGACGTCATCTTCGACGCCACCGGCTACATCGCCTGACCGCCACACGCCGGGGCGACGGGAGTCGGTGGTCCGGGTCGTCGGTCGGGGCCGCGACGGTGGCCGACCCGGTCCGGTATGGGATGCTGTCCGGTGATGGCGGTGAACGGGGGCATCGTGAGATCTCTTCCTCGTGCGAGGACGCCGCGTCATCGCCCACGTCCGTTCCATCCCTCCGCCGGGGGGAGCGCCCGACCGGTGGGCCGGTGGAAGGCACGGGCCAGGTCCGTCGCCGCCGTGGTGTCCGTCGTCGGTGCCGTGCTGGTGGCCGTGACCGCCCCGGGGGTGGGACGCCCACCGGTGGCCGGGGCCACGGTGGCGGTCCGTGCCTCGTCGCCTACGGCACCGGTGTGGACCGAGCAGTCGCCGGCCACCAGCCCGCCCGGGCGGACGCTGGCGGCGATCGCCACCGACCAGGCGACGGGGGACGTCGTGGTGTTCGGCGGGGCACAAGGCAGTTCGGCGTTGACCCCCCTCGACGATACCTGGGTGTGGAACGGGTCGGACTGGCTCCAGGAGCACCCGGCCACCAGCCCGCCGGCGCTGTTCGGGGCGTCGATGGCCTACGACCCGGCCACCGCGGACATCGTCCTGTTCGGTGGGACCGGCGGAAGCCTCGCCGCCTCGTCGGACGAGACGTGGGTGTGGGACGGATCGGACTGGAGCCAGCGCGTGCCTGCTACCAGCCCGCCGGCCCGGAGCGGCGGGTCCCTGGCGTTCGACGAGGCCACCGGGTCGATGCTCCTGTTCGGTGGTACCGACGGCACCTACGGCGCCGACGGGGCCGTTCCCCTGGACGACACCTGGACCTGGGACGGATCGGACTGGACGGAGCTCTTCCCGGCCACCGTTCCCCAGGGCCGGGCCGACGCGGCGATGGCCTTCGACCCGGCGACGGGCAACCTGGTCCTGACCAGTGGTGAGTCCAACGCGTTCTACGTCGCGGGGCCCTCCTTCCAGGACACCTGGACCTGGGACGGCAACGACTGGACGCTCCAGTCGCCAGGTACCGAGCCACCCGAGACGAGCGGCCAGAGCACCATGGTCTTCGACCCGGTCATCGGCCAGCTCGTGCTGTGCTTCTACGGCCGGGAGATGGACACCTGGAGTTGGAACGGAACCGACTGGTCCGAGCTCACCGACGCTGGAGTCCCCTCCAGCACGTGGTGGTCGTCGTTGGCCTTCGACCCGGCCACCGGTGAGCTGGTCCTGTTCGGTGGGCTCCTCGGCCAGACTGCCGGCAACGACACGTGGACCTACGCACCCATTCTCCCGGGGGTGACCGGCCTGTCGCCGTCCGTCGGGCCGACGGCGGGGGGGACGGCGGTCACCGTCACCGGTACGGGACTGGCCGGGGCCACGGCCGTGGACTTCGGATCGTCGCCGGCCGCGACGTTCTCGTGCACGGAGACGGCGTGCAGCGCCACCTCCCCGCCGGAATCGGCCGGGGAGGTGACGGTCACCGTGACGACGCCGCTGGGAACCTCGCCCGGCGTGCCGTCGGCCGGTGCCAGCTTCACCTATGCCACCACGGCGGCCGCTGCGGCCTTCCAGCCGGTGGACCCGCTCCGGATCTGCGATACCCGCGCCGGTCAGACCCAGACGGCCTGTCCCGGAGCGACCAGACTCGGCCCCGGCGGGACGCTCACCGTCCAGGCCACCGGCAACGGCATCGTCCCGGTGAGCGGGGTCAGCGCCGTGGTGGTGAACGTGACGGCCACCGACACCACGGCCACCAGCTACCTCGCCGTGTACCCCGGAGGCCAGAACGAGCCCACGACGTCCGACGTCCACTGGACGGCCGGCCAGACGATCCCCAGCCTGGTCACGGTGGGCCTCTCCCCGTCCGGTGCCTTCGACATCGGCAACTTCGCCGGTGACGTCGACGTGGTGGTCGACGTCGAGGGGTACTTCGCCGCGGGCGCCGCCGGGTCCGGTCTGTTCGAGGGACTCACCGACCCGGCCCGGATCTGTGACACCCGGGCCGGCAATCCCTCGGGGCTGTCCGGCGTGGCGCAGACCCAGTGCGAGGGGGCGGTGGCGTCGCCCGGCACACCGATCGACGTCGCCGTGGCCGGGCTGGGCGGCGTCCCGTCGACCGGGGTCGAGGCCGTGGTGCTGAACGTGACGGCCACCGACGCCTCGTCGCCGGGCCACCTCACGGTCTACTCCGCGGACGACGTCCAGCCACTGGCGTCGAACGTGAACTACACGGCGGGGGAGGTCGTCCCCAACCGGGTGATCGTGCCCCTGGGGAGCGACGGTTCCGTCGACATCCTCTCGTCGGCCGGTGACCCCGGTGTCGTGGTCGACGTCTCGGGGTGGTTCACCGACCGATCCGATGCCTCGGCTGCCGGTACGGAGTTCACCCCGGCCGTCACCCCGATCCGGATCTGCGACACCCGCACGGGACCGGCCTCGGCCACCCCGTGTGCCGGGAACACGCTGGGGGCGGGCTCCGTGCTGCCCGTCACGGTTGCCGGCGTGGACGACATCCCGGCGGGGGTCACGGCGGTGGTGGTCGACATCACGGCCACCGACACCACGACGATGAGCCACCTCAGCGCGTACCCCGCCGGTTACCGCCTGCCGGACGTGTCCGACCTCAACTGGACGGCCGGCAGGACGGTGTCCAATTTCGACGTGGTCGACGTCGGCCCCGGAAACCTGATCTACCTGGAGAACCTGGCGGGATCGGCCGACGTGGTGGTGGACCTGGTGGGTTGGTTCAGTTGACCCGGCGGGACACGGCCCGACCCGTCAGATGACCGGCGCCTGGTTGGACAGGGCCCGGTCCAGCTCCTCGGGGCCGACCTCCGTGCGGGTGCCCCGTACCACGTAGGTGCCCCGGTGCTCAGGGCGGACCTCGCCGTCCTCGTCGAGCAGCCACACCATGGCCAGTCGTCGGGGCACGGTCACCGTGGACACGTCGTCGTAGGTGCCGAAGACCCGGTCCCACCACGGCGTGGTGACCCCGAAGTTGCGCATGGGCGCCCCGAAGTGGTGGTGGTAGTGGCTGCGGCGGGTCCACCGTCCGTAGGCCGTGCGGGCCGGCTTGAGGTGGTCCATGGCGTGGACCCATTCATAGGCGAAGTAGGCCACCACCCAGCCGACACCCAGGGCCATGGCGTCGACGGCGGGCAGCACGGTCCAGGCCACCAGGGGGATGGCCACCAGGCCGACCAGCAGCACCCCGGCCCAGGCCAGCCAGCTGGTGGCGTTGATCCGGTAGCGCCGGCGGGCGTGATGGACCAGGTGCTCCCGACTGGCGAAGTTGGTGCCCCGGGCCGTGTGGAACCAGCGGTGGAGCACGTACTCCGAGAAGGTCCAGAGGAAGGCCCCGGCGAGGAAGGCCCCGACGGCGGAGAGCGCGCTCATCCGTCGGCCTCGGCCAACAGGCCGGTCACCCGGACGCGGGGGACCGCGGCCTCCGCCGCGGCCAGCACCTCCGGCCGGGCACCCCAGGCCCGGAGCAGGTCGAGGTGGAGGGCGTCGGCCAGGGTGGCCGGGTCGAACCCCTCGCCGCCGGGCCACTCCACCGAGGCCAGGGCCAGTACGCCGTTGACCGCGGCCACCCAGGTGAGGGTCCGGTCGAAGGCGTCGCCGTCGGCCAGGACGCCGAGGGCGGCCGCCTCGCGCAGGAGGCGCTCGGGTCGGGACAGCACCGAGAAGGCCACCGGGGCCACCAGGGCCAGGTCGGCCTCGTCGTAGCCGGTCTGGGCGCTGAGCAGCCGCTGCTGGAGCCGGAACTCCTCGGGCAGCACCGTGGCCACCCCGACCAGCGAGCGGCCGAAGGCCACCAACCGGGCCAGCGCCGCCGTGTCGACGTCGAGCACGGCCAGGTCGTCCTCGAGCCGGTCGGACGCCCGGTCGTAGGACTGGCCCAGACGGGTGATGGCCTCGGCCTGCAACGCCGCGAGCAGGGCCCCCTTCGACCGGAAGTAGGTGTAGAGCGTCCCTACGGCGCAGTCCACCCGGGCGGCCACGGCCTTGATGGTCAGGGCCTCGATGCCGTGCTCCTCGATGAGGTCCCTCGTGGCGTCGAGGAAGGCGTCCCGCCGGGCGGCCCGGGAGCGTACCCGTCGGTCGGTGGACTGAACCATGTTCATACTATGAACCTCGTTCATTACGTTGTCAAGCCTCCCCAGCGGCCCTGGGTCCGCCGGGGGTGACGACGGCAGCGGTTCCGGTGCCGGGCAGGCAGCCCTACGGGGCGGCCCCGGTAGGGGCGTCGTCGTCCTGCGGTGTGCCGGCCAGCTGGGGGAAGTACCGGCCGGCGATGCGGTGGACCAGCTCCAGGGCCAGGGCCGGGGAGACCCGCTCGTCGGGGTCGGCCGGCGCCGAGGCCACGTGGATGCCCACCTCGGCGGCGTGGTGGAGGAGGCCGTGGCACAGATGGTGGCCCAACGTGCCCAGGGCCTCGCCGGCCTGTACCCGTTCGACCTGGTAGGGCGGGACGGCCAGTGGGGTGATGGCCGGCCAGGTGTCGGGGTGGCGGGGGACGTCGAGGGAGAGCAGGTGGTCGAAGGTCCGGGCCGCTGCGTCGCGGGCGGTGAACGGCGCTCCGAGGTCCCACACCGAGCGCAGCGTGGCGATCAGGGAGGTGTGGCGGTACTCGTCGGTGAACACCGACCGTTCGCCCACCCACGGCGACACCAGGACAGCGGGGACCCGGTAGCCCGAGCGGTCGAAGGTGAACCCGAACCGGTTCCCCGGCGGGCCGTCGTCGGGGGGCGGGACGGGCCCCGGGGGGACGTGGTCGTAGGTGCCGCCCGGCTCGTCCCAGCCCACCAGGAGGGCGGTGTTCCAGACGTTGGACCCCGTTGTCGAAGCGGACGACCGGACGGCGTCGTAGATGCGGGCCAGGAAGGCCTCGCCCCCCAGGATGGACGACGGCGGGTCGATGGGCACCTCGACGCCGGGGAGCATCGCCCGACCGAACGCCGGGTGGTAGTCGCCGTGACCGGCCAGCAGGTTGGGCTCGATCAACGAGAAGTCGGGGAGGGTGCCAGCCGCGGCGTCCCGTTCGAACTGGGCGAAGGGCACGACGTGGGTGGCGAAGCGCTCGCGCAGGCGGGGCATGTGGATCATCCCGGTGAAGGACACCGGGTCGGGCTCCAGGACGTAGACCTTCCACGTCCGGCCGTGGTCCTCGAGCCGGTCGAAGATGGTCTCGGCCGTGTTGGCGTGCATGAACTGGCTCATGGGCCGGTTGACCACCAGGCCCGAGGAGGAGGCCGCCGTCCAGAAGGAGCGGTTGGCCATGGTCTGGGACGGCACCTCGCAGAACCAGTGGTCGAACACGCCGAAGCCCCGGGCGATCCCGCTCAGCACCGGGACCTGCTCGGGGGTGTAGCCCGTCATGATCTGGCGGTACTCGTCGTAGGTGGGCTGGCGGCCCATCTCGTGGGTGAAGAAGCTGATGTAGTCGGCGACGAAGCCGTCCATGGTGGGCGGGCGGTCCTGGGCCGGCACGTTCCAGGGGGCCACCATGTCGTCGGCGTCGAGGAAGCGGTTGGCCTCGTCCAGCTGGCCGTAGAGCTGGGTGTTGGTGTGGGGGTACTCCTCACCCGAATCGGGGTTGGGCGAGTCCATGTCGGTGGCCACGGCATAGGGGACGGTCCGCCGGTCGGCCCCGTGCTCGGCCCAGGCCGGGATGGGGTTCACGAGGCCGCGGCCGACCACGCCCTCGAAGGACGGCACCTCACCGGGCTGGTAGAGGTGGCCGAGCAGGTTGTCGAAGGAACGGTTCTCGAAGAGGACGAGGACCACGTGGTCCAGGGCGTGGTCGCGGGACGGCGGCATGACGGCTCCCCGGTCGGTGCGGACAGGTCGTCCGGACCTGTCGGGCCCGGCCCCACAGGATCGCACGCCTCAGCGCGGGCCGCGGCCCGGGCCGGGGCGGGGCGGGGCGGGGGTGGTCGTGGGGCGACCGGGGGACCGGGGGACCGGGGGACCGGGGGACCGGGGCCGGGCGGCTCGGTCCTCCACCTCCCACCGGAGCGCCTCGTCGTGGCCCACGCCCTACCCGTGGTGGTCGAGCGCGTGGTGGCCCCGGTGGCGGCGTAGGGCCTCGAGCTGCTGCTGGCCTTCCGGACGGTCATCCCGTGCATCACCGGGAGCGCGTTCCTCACCGTCATCCAGCCGACGGCCAGCACCTTCCTCGTGTCCCTGGCCCCGGTGTGCTCGGCCCTGGCCGGCCGGCCCGTCACCCGACGCCTCACCCACGACCTCTGCCCGCTCACGCCGGAACTGCTGGCCCGGTCGACGGTCCACCGTTCCTTCGTCCGGGTCTCGTTCCTCTGGGCCGTGGTCATGGCCCTGAACGGGGCCGTCGTCCTGTGGCTGCTCCTCACCGTGCCGGCCGGTGCGTTCCCCATCGAACGCACGGGGATCTCCGTGTCGCCCACCGCCACGGCCATCGGGCTCACGGTGTGGTGGTTCGTCCGCACCATGCGCCGGACGGGTTCACCGTCCGCTCCGGTTCCGAGCCCCCGGTGGTCGCCCCGGCCTGGGCGGGTCCCCGGTGATCCGTCTGGGTCAGCCGACGGGAAGGGTCACCCAGGCCGCCCCGTCCCAGCGTAGGGACGACGTCCACGCCGAGCCGTCCCAGTAGTTCTGGCGGTGGGGGTCACCGTCGACCACGTGCCATCCCACGCCAACCGGTGCCGGAACCTCGATCGCTGGTGCCGGTGCCGGTGCCGGTGCCGGTGCCGGTGCCACGCCGATGACCGGAGCGGGGGCGGCGAAGGGCGAGGGTGCCGGAGCAGCGACCGGAGGGGCGACCGGGGCGGGTGCCGGGGCGGCACCGAACGGTCCAGCTGGTGTCGCGCCGTACTGCCCGGCCGGAGCCGGAATGCCGCCGTACTGCCCGGTGGGAGTCGCAGCGAGCGCGGGTGCGGGGCCGGGAGTCGGGGCCGGCGCCAGGTTGCCGCCGAGCGGGGGGAGGGAACCGAAGGTGGGCAGTGCTGACGTCGGTGAAGGAGCCGGGGCCCCGGGTACCGGTGCGCCGAACGCCGGAGCCGCTCCGGCCATCGAGCCGTAGGGCAGGGCCGACGGGGCCGACGTCCCCCCGGACGGTGGGTAACCGCCGTAGCCGCCGCCACCGGCCGGGGCCTGACCGTAGCCCGGCATGGTGCCGTACGGCGGCGCCACCCCGTACGCCGGTTGGTGGCCCTGGACCTGGTGGGGGGCGTACCCGGGATAGGGCGTGCCGAACCCGGTGGTGCCGACCGTGGACCGGGCCTTCGAGCGCCGACGGCGCACCACCACCATGAACACAGCGGCGACCGCCACCACGACGACGACGACGATGACCACCGTCCACGGGAAGCTCGACGGGTCGCTCACGCCACTGGTCGGGATGGCCGCGGCCTGGGTGGTGGCGATGGACTCGACGTCCGAGGCGGCCAGCGAACCGCCCCCGAGGACCAGGGCCAGGACCCGTCCGTTGATCCAGGCGATCGCCGTCAGCGGCCGCCCGTTGGTCGAACAGTCGGCCTCGGCCGACTGGAGGATGGTAGGCACCGGCGCGGTGCTGGTCGGCGAGCTCCCGGTGGCCCCGGTACACGCACTGTCCGCTCCGGCGTTCACCTGCTCCTGGGGGTTGGGTACGTCGGTACTGAACTGGATCAGGGCGATCTCCAGGACATCGCCGGTGTCCGGGCCCCGCCAGATCTTCATGGCCGCGGTGACCGGCGAACCGGCCAACGTCGCTTCTACGGACTGCAGGCGCTGCTGAAACGGGGCGACCGTACTGTCCGGTTCGATGATCCACCCGGGCTCGGGGTTCGGGATGATCAACTGGTTGAGCGCCGGGTCGCCGGTGGCCGACGCCGGGACGGCCCGCACGCCCAGCCCGACGGTCGCGGCCACCAGGGTCACCGCCACGAGCGCGGTTCGGGCGACGGTGCTGTGGCGTGACTTCGGAGCTCGCGGCATCCGCCCCCTCAGGTTCGGACCATCGGGTGGTCGTCTGGTCCCGAGACTACTCGTCTCGCTGTGACGGGACGCCGGCGACTCGGCCACCGGGGTCAGACGCCCGGTGTCGGGCAGTTGCGGGTCAGGAGCTGGAGGACCTCGCCGATGGCCATGGTCTGGTCGGGGGACTCGGGGATCGGCAGGTGGTGCTGGATCTCGTAGTGGTTCCGACGCCCCTCCTTCACCTTCAGGAGGTACCCGGCGTCCGTCAGGTCCTTCACGATGCCGAAGGCGGCCCGCTCGGTGACTCCGAGCATCTCGGCGATGTCGCGGAGGCGGGCGTCCCCATGTCGGGAGACGTAGGTCAGGGTGCGACCGTGGTTGCTGAGGAAGTTCCAGGAAGTCATACGTCTCTCGCAACAACTAATAGTACTGATCTATTGCAAGTTATCAGATACTAGAATAAGATATCTAGTATCTTCCGGGAAGGGATGCGCAGCAGCGATGACTCCGGGTGAGCACGAGGAGGTCACGATGCGAGCGAACTGGGCGACAACGGAAGGCGGTGGAGCGGGCAGTTCCCACACCGGAGCCCGGGGCGGACAAGGCGGATCGTGGGGTCGGGTGCTGCTCGGCCTGCTGCTCACCGTGACCGTGGCCGGCGGCGGGCTGCTGGTGGTTGGCACGGCGGCGACGGCGAGTGCGGCGGCGACCGCTCCGGCGGTCACCCAGTGCGATCCACCGGCCACGCCGACCGGGGCGGGCTACCAGGTCTCGTGCACGGTGGCCGTGGTCAACACCGTCTCGTCCACCGGTGGTGGCTCGACGGTGACCACCACGGCGTGCCTGGCCGCGGCCGGCGTGCTCCCGCCGTCCGGCTGCGTCAGCACGGAAACCTCATCCGACCAGCTGGCCACCTCGGTCGACCAGTGCAACGGCGTGGCCTACGGCGGCGGCAGCAACGTGGTGTGCTCGGTGACGGTGACCGACGACGTCCCGTCGGGAACGTCGATCGCCGCGGTGACCGTGGACCAGTGCGTCGGTTCGGGGGCGGAAGGCGGAACCCAGCCGACGCTGGACTGTGCGCCGACGTCCTCCGTCACCGGGGCCGGGGTCACCCAGTGCAATGGTTCGGGCAACGGCGGCGGCGCCCAGGACCGTGTGCGGTGCACGGTCACCGGGGACATGGCGGCCGTGCCCGTGGCCATCAACCAGTGCAACGGCTCGTCCAACGGTGGCGGGAGCACCGTCGTCTGCACGGCGACGGAGACGAACGTCTTCTCCTCCGTCACCCCGCCGACCACGACGCCGGTCACCACCGTGGTCCCCGTCACGACGGCCACCACCACGCCGGGGTCGACGACCACCCCGACGACGGCGCCCACCACCTCCACCACCGTGGTCGGCTCGACGTCCACCACCCTGGCCGGCGGGCTCACCTCGGTCACGGTCGCCGGGGGGACCTCCGCCGCCCCGGCCGTGGTCCCGGTCGGGGCACCGCAGACCGGCAGGGGAGGAGCCTCCGGTGGTCGCGACGGGGCGCTCGTGGTGCTGGGCGGCATCCTGCTGGCCGCCACCGCAGTGACGGTCGCCACCACCGTCCGTCGCCGCCGTCGTCCGGTCACGGATCTGCAGCACCGTGACGCCGGATAACCCGGGTGGGGCCCCCATCGCCCCCGGCCACCGGGGCCGGTGGATGGCTCTGGCCGTCGCCCTGCTGCTCGTTGGCGGGGCCTGCCTGACGGCCGGGCTGTTCGGCTCCCACCACCCGCTGGGCGGCCCGGCCCACCCCGGTACCCTCGGTCTCCCGTCGACGGTCCCCGTCGGCGAGGGCCACGGGGCGACGCTGACCGCGGCTCGGTCGGTGCCCACCGAATTGCACATCCCCGCCATCGGCCTGGCCGTGTCCCTGGCCTCGCTCGGACTCAACGCCGACGGGACGGTGGAGGTCCCGACCGACGCGGCCCGGCCGGGGTGGTTCCGGCTGGGACCGACCCCCGGCCAGTCGGGGTCGGCGGTCATCCTGGGCCACGTGGATTCGACGGCCGGACCGGCCGTCTTCTTCGAGCTCCGCTCCCTGGCCCCGGGTGACGTGGTCGACGTGGGGCTGGCCGACGGGGTGACCGCGGTGTTCGATGTCACCTCGGTGGCCATGTACCTGAAGGCCGACTTCCCGGCCGACCAGGTCTACGGGTCGAGCGGGACCAGTGAGCTGCAGCTGGTCACCTGCGGCGGGACCTTCGACCCGGGCACCGGCCACTACCTGTCCAATATCGTGGTCTACTCGAGCCTGGTGGCCACCATCCCCGCCGGAGGCTGACCGGCGTTGGACCGGCGTTGGACCGGCGTTGGACCGGAGGCTGACCGGAGACTGACCGGAGACTGATCGGAGACTGACCGGAGACTGAGGCCGGCAGTCCCAGGGGACCCGCCCCGGGCTCACACGGCGGTGCGGTCCACCCGGCGTCCGGTCACCTGGCCGGCCCGGATGCGGAAGGCCACCGGGACCCGGCCACCGCCCCGCTGCTCCCGGTTCCCGGGCTGCCGTGACGGTGAGGCCAGCCGCTCGGCCAGCAGCTGCAGGGTGCGCTCGGCGTCACCGCCGGTGAGCTCCTCGTAGGTCCCCTGGATGATGACGCTTCGCCAGCTCCCCCCGGGGAGGTACTGGTCGACCTCGAAGCAGGCCGACGGGTTGGCCCGCAGCAGCTCGACCTTCAGGCCCTCGGTGGTGTAGGCGTAGGCGCAGCCGGCCTCCCAGGCGAAGATGACCGGAACCACATAGGTCAGCCCGTCGTGGTGGCAGCCCACCCGGCCGACGACCTGGCCGACGAGGAACTCCTCGATCTCCCCGTCGGTCATCTCCTCGATCACGGCCCGAACGTACCACCGACCGGCGTCACCGGGACCGGCCGTTCAGGGCCTCGTGCCCCCGAGCGACCGCTCGATGTCCCAGCGGTGGTGGTGGGCGTCGTGGGCGTTGGACCGGACCACGTCGAGGAGGGTCTGGTCGCCCCGCAACGGGTGCACGAGGACGGTTCCGGTGGGCGTCGAGGCGGCCACCGCGCCGAGCCAGTCGTCTACGGCGCGCTCCAGGGACCACCGGGCTGCGGCCAGGGGGATGTGCCCGTAGTTACGGGCCTGGGCCAGCTCACCCTCGTTGTACCCGCCCACCTCCGGCGGAGCACCCCGGACCACGCCCATGAGGCGCTCGGCCCAGATCCGCAGGTTGTCGCCGACGTGGCAGACGTACTCGGCCACCGTCCAGGACAGGTCGTGGTGCCGCTCCGCCCCGCTGGCTCCCTCCAGCAGGGTCCCGTAGTCGGCCGGGAGGCCGGCCACCAGCGTCACGGCCTGTTCGAACGATGCCGACCAGTGGAAGCCGCACTCGCGGCACGGGTCGCCGTAGAGGGACGGTCCCCAGGTCATCATCGGCATCGGACTACCTCGCGCGGCATCGCCACGGACATCCCGGCGAGGAGGGCCGTGGCCGTCGGGGAGGGCAGGGCCACGGCCAGCAGGGTCAGTCCGGCGAGGGCGTCGGGCCCCAGCCAGGCCATCCGGTAGTGCCGGAACGTGGGGGGCACCCACCGGCGGTCCATGGTCCATCCTTACCCATCCCGGTCGCCACTCCGGCCGTACCGGGAGCCGGCCGCCACTCCCGACCACTCCCGACCACCCCCCACCGACCCCCACCGACCCCGAGGTCGCCCCGGAGGGCCGGTGTATGCTGGGCCCGTGGCCACACCGTGTTCCGGGACGTGCCGCACGCCGACCAGCACCACGGCCTGTCGCTCCCGACCCCGGTGACACCGCCCCGTCCGAGGAAGTCGCCGATGACCGTCGACCACCGGGATCACCCCGTCGTCCCCGTCTCCCCCTCCGACCCGCCCCGGGCCGCAGGCACCCCGGGCGGCCCGCCGGACCCCGAGCTCCTCGGGCGCATGGACGCCTACTGGCGGGCGGCCAACTACCTCTCGGTGGGACAGCTCTACCTCTACGACAACCCGCTGCTGCGCGAGCCCCTCCGGCTGTCCCACGTGAAGCCGCTGGTGGTCGGCCACTGGGGGACCACGCCGGGCCAGAACTTCATCTACGTGCACCTGAACCGGGTCATCCGCCAGTACGACCTCGACATGTTCTACGTGGCCGGTCCCGGGCACGGCGGCCCGGCCGTGGTGGGCAACGTCTACCTGGAGGGCACCTACAGCGAGATCTTCCCCGACGTCTCCCAGGACGAGGCGGGGATGCGGCGCCTGTTCACCCAGTTCTCCTTCCCCGGGGGCATCTCCAGCCACGTGGCCCCCACCACGCCCGGGTCGATCCACGAGGGCGGCGAGCTCGGCTACTCCCTCAGCCACGCCTTCGGCGCGGTCTTCGACAACCCGGACCTGGTGGTGGCCTGCGTCATCGGGGACGGCGAGGCCGAGACCGGCCCGCTGGCCACGTCGTGGCACTCCAACAAGTTCCTCGACCCGGTCACCGACGGGACCGTGCTGCCCATCCTCCACCTGAACGGCTACAAGATCTCCAACCCCACGGTCCTGGCCCGCATCGAGCCCGAGGAGCTCGAGCAGTTCCTCCGGGGCTGCGGGTGGACGCCGATCGTGGTGGAGGGCCACGAGCCCGAGGCCATGCACCGGCTGATGGCCACGGCCCTGGACGAGGCGGTGGCGTCCATCCGGCGGATCCAGGGGGACGCCCGATCGGGGCGGACCACCGGACGTCCCCGCTGGCCCATGATCGTCCTACGGTCGCCCAAGGGCTGGACGGGCCCGAAGGTGGTCGACGGGCTGCCGGTCGAGGGGACCTTCCGGTCCCACCAGGTGCCGGTGGTGGTGGACGCCGAGCACCCCGAGCACCTCCAGGTGCTGGAGGACTGGATGCGCAGCTACCGCCCCGAGGAGCTGTTCGACGCCGCCGGCCGGCTCCGGCCCGAGCTGGCCGAGCTGGCCCCCGACGGCGAGCGCCGCATGGGGGCCAACCCCCACGCCAACGGCGGGCTGTTGCTGCACGACCTGCGCATGCCCGACTTCAGCGACCACGCCGTGGCCGTCCCCTCCCCCGGCGCGGTGGACGCCCGGGACACCGAGGTGCTGGGCCAGTTCCTCCGCGACGTGGTGGCTCTCAACCAGGAGCACCGCAACTTCCGGATCTTCGGGCCCGACGAGACGCTGTCCAACCTGCTCGGTGCGGTGTTCGAGGTGACCGACCGCCAGTGGGACGCCGCCGTCGGGGAGGACGACGAGTTCCTGGCCCGCGACGGCCGGGTGCTCGATTCGATGCTGAGCGAGCACCAGTGCGAGGGCTGGCTGGAGGGCTACCTGCTGACCGGCCGGCACGGGCTCTTCAACTGCTACGAGGCCTTCATCCACATCGTCGACTCCATGTTCAACCAGCACGCCAAGTGGCTGAAGGTCACGCGGGACCTCGCGTGGCGGCCCCGGATCGCCTCGCTCAACTACCTCCTCTCGTCCCACGTGTGGCAGCAGGACCACAACGGCTTCACCCATCAAGACCCAGGGTTCCTCGACCACGTGGTGAACAAGAAGGCCGACATCGTCCGGGTCTACCTCCCACCGGACGCCAACTGCCTGCTGTCGGTGGCCGACCACTGCCTGCGCAGCCGCCACTACGTGAACGTGGTGGTGGCCGGCAAGCGCCCCATGCCCCAGTGGCTGTCCATGGACGAGGCCATCGTGCACTGCACCGAGGGCATCGGCATCTGGGACTGGGCCAGCAACGACCAGGACGTCGACCCCGACGTGGTCCTGGCCTGTTGCGGTGACACGCCCACCCTCGAGGTGCTGGCCGCCACGTCCATCCTGCGGGAGCACCTCCCCGAGCTCCGGATCCGGGTGGTGAACGTGGTCGACCTGATGAAGCTGCAGTCGTCCTCCGAGCACCCCCACGGGCTGAGCGACGCCGACTACGACTCCATCTTCACCACCGACCGCCACATCGTGTTCGCCTTCCACGGCTACCCGTGGCTCGTCCACCGCCTCACCTACCGCCGGGCCAACCGCAACCTCCACGTCCGGGGCTACAACGAGGAGGGGACCATCACCACCCCGTTCGACATGTGCGTGCAGAACCGCCTGGACCGGTTCCACCTGGTCCAGGACGTGGTCGACCGGCTGCCCCAGCTGGGGGCCCGGGGGGCGTACCTGAAGAAGGCCATGCAGGACAATTTCGTCCGGCACACCCGCTACATCAGCGAGCACGGCGAGGACCTGCCCGAGGTCCGGGACTGGACCTGGGGGGCCCGGACGTGAGCCCCGGGCCACCAGCCCGGTGGTGACCGGGCGGTGACCGACCGGTCGGCGGGGGAGGACCCGGGGTCGGACGGGGAGTCGGACGGGGAGTCGGACGGGGAGTCGGACGGGGACGCCGGTTTCCGACGGCGCTCCCGGGCCTGGCGGCACGCCCTGGTGGTCGTCTACCTGACGTGCGCCGGCCTGCTCATCCCGTGGATCTTCCACCTGCTGCGCCGTCAGCCTCCGGTGGCCATCAGCTACCACTCGAGCCTGCTGTGGGCCCTCATCGCCGTGCTCATGCTGTCGGGCCTGGTGGCCACCGGGGTCCTCTACTGGCGCCGGTCCCTCTACGCCGTGCTCACCGCCACCTTCACCTCGACCTTTCTGTTCATCGGGGCGTGGTTCGACGTGCTCACCTCGACCGGCCTCCTCCACAAGGTGCTGGTGGTCTTCGCCGTGGCCGTGCAGCTGCCGATCTCCGTGCTGTCCTTCGTCGTGGCCTACCGCCTGTGCCGCGACCGGGCCACACCGGCCGGCGGGACCCGGTTGGTCTCGGCGGCCTTCGTGGTGGGCGCCGTCCTGCTGGTGCCCACGTCGGTGCGACGGGTGGTGAAGGTGGCCCCGGTGGTCATCGCCCTGCACCAGCGGGTGACCTGGTCGGGCCTCGACATCTTCGAGTTCGCCGGGCTGCTGGCCACGGGGTGGTGCCTGCGCGAGCGGTCGCCGTGGCTGGCCATGGTGGGGACGGCCACGGCCACCCTGCTGCTGAGCGACGCCCTGTTCAACATCGTGACGTCGAGCGACGGCTCCCTGCTGGGGGGCATCCTCATGGCCGTGGTGGCCGAGCTCCCTCTGGCTGCCCTGTCCCTGGTGCTGGCCGCCCGGGAGGTCCACTCGTGGCACGCCGGGGCCGGAGGGCCGGACCCGAGGGACCGGGCGGACCGACCGGACCGGACGACGGTGCCGTCCGGCCCGGTCGCGGAGGCGTAGTCCGCTCCCGCCCCACCCGGGTTCAGGGGACCCGGGTCAGGACGACCTTGCGCGCCCCGGTACCGGCGGCGTCGGCGAACGTGTCGTAGGCCTGCATGCACCGGTCGAGGGTGAAGTGGTGGGTGACGAAGCCCGAGACGTCCAGGCGACCGGCCACCAGCAGGCCGGCCAGGGTGGGGATGGTGACGGTGTCGACCAGGCCCGTGGTGATGGTCACGTCCCGGGTCCACAGGGTCTCGAGGTGCAGGGTGGCCGGGGTCCCGTGGACCCCGATGTTGGCCAGCCGCCCGCCCGGGCGCAGCAACCGGGCGGCCAGCTCGAAGGTCGGGGCCGTGCCCACCGCCTCGATGACCACGTCGGCCCCCAGGCCGCCGGTGAGTCCCTGGACCACGGCCAGGACGTCCTCGTGGGCGCTGTCCACCGTGGTGTCGGCGCCGAAGGCCTTGGCCGCCTCGAGCCGTGACGGCACGAGGTCCACGGCCACGGTGTGGCCGGGACTGAACAGCTGGGCCCCGGCCATGGCCGACAGTCCGACCGGTCCGGCCCCCACGACCACCACCACGTCCCCGGGCTCCACCCGTCCGTTCAGCACGCCGACCTCGTAGCCGGTGGGCAGGATGTCCGACAGCATGAGGAAGTCCTCGTCGGACACTCCGGCGGGGACGGGGTAGGTGGAGGTGTCGGCGAACGGCACCCGGACCAGCTCGGCCTGGGTGCCGTCGATGGTGTGGCCGAGGATCCAGCCGCCGCCGCCGAGGCACTGGCCGAACCGGCCCTGGCGGCAGAACCGGCAGCTGCCACAGGCCGTGATGCACGACACGAGGACCCGGTCGCCCACCGAGCGGGTCCGCACACCGGTGCCCACCTGCTCCACCGTGCCCACGGCCTCGTGGCCGAGGACCCGGCCCCGGGCCACCTCGGGGAGGTCGCCCTGAAGGATGTGCAGGTCGCTCCCGCAGATGGTGGTGGCGTCGACGCGCACCACGATATCGGTGTCGTCGATCAGAACCGGGTCGGGCGTGTCCTCCCAGATCCGGATGTCCGGTCCGTGGTAGACGAGGGCCTTCATGGCCGCACCGCCGCCTGCTCGAGCGGGCCGACTCGGCCCGGGTCGCCGTCGCGGCCACCCGGGGTGTCCAGCCGTCTGAACGCGGGCAGGACGAACCGGTCGAGGCCGAACCACCCGGCGTTGCGCCAGGCCAGGATGAGCAGCACCGAGGCGATGCCGTACATCGGATTGACGCCGGCCGACCCCGAGAACATGTAGACCACGTTGAGGGACAGTCCGGCGAAGGCCGCCACCCCGGTGAACAGCCCGAGCAGCAGGGCCACCCCGATCAGGATCTCGGCCAGGGAGATGAACTTGGCGATCCACGAGGCGTTGGGGATGACGAAATTGTGGAGGAACCCGGCCCACCAGCCGTAGCTGGCGCCGGACTTGCCGGTGGCCGACCCGGCCACGCCGGCCGTGGCGAAGCCCTTCACCCCGGCGCCGTTGCCGTACCAGAAGGCCGCCTTCTCACTGCCCCAGATCTTCTGGTAGCCGGCGTTCAGCCACTGGTAGCCCAGCCACAGCCGGACGCCCAGCCACAGCACCCCGGCGGCCCGTGAGCGGTAGAGCCACTCCGAGATCCGGAGGCGCGTGTCCGGGAGGAGGCCCGAGAGCCACGACAGTCCGGTCGGTGCCGCGCCCCTCGGGGCCGGGGCGGAGGAGGGGGCGGGGGTCCCGGGAGCGGCCGGCCCCGTGCCGTCGGGTGGTGGGGTGATGCCGGCCGGGGCGATCGTGGCGGTGGACGCCGTGACGTCGCTGGGCGGTACTGCGGTGTCGAGTCCCATGGGGACCTCGGTTCTTCCCCCGTGTGCGGGGGAGCAGGTGCTCGGAGTGAGCAGGTGGATCAGATCGGGTGGTGCGGGGCTGGTCCGGGCAGGGCCGGTCAGGCGCAGGGGTCGCCGTGGATGGCGGGGTCGTCGTCCCACCGGGTCCGCCGGGGCAGCCGGGGGAAGAGGATGTCCCGGGGGATGGGCCCGACAGGGCCGGACCCGCCGTCAGCGTCGCGGACCACCCCGAGGTGGGGGCCGGGACCGGCGACCACGGTGCCGTCGCCACCGCCGGGCGGCCGGGGCCCCCGGCGCGCGATCTGACCGGCCTGCTGCTCGGTCGTCAACAGTTCGAACAGGATGTCATCTCGAGACATGCTCAACAGGATCACCTCGGTACTGCACTGCGTCACCAAGGATCCGGAGCAACGTTCTGACGGTGGTCGCTGGGCGACCTCCGTGAAGCAGGCTGACTGCCTCTGGGTCGAACGTACACCCGGCACGGTCCCGGCGCAACGACGGCGCCCGGCCGATGCGGCCGGCTCGGGTCGTTCCGGGCGGCGCGAGCAGGCCGGCGACGAGTGTGTAGGGTGGCACCCGAGCCGGTCGCCCCCGCGGCCGGATGCGCTGGACCCGGTCCTCGTTGAGCGCCTGCAGCCTCGTGCAGGGAGACGGCCGATGACGACGGGACGCCACGCACCCCGGGTACCCGTCGCCGCCGACGCGGCGCGGCGGAGCTGATCGTGGCCTCGGAGCGACTGAGCGACCTGCTGGCCATGCTGGCCGACGGGAGCGGCGTGGTGACCGGCACCTCGCAGCTGTGCCAGCTGGCCGCCCGGGTGACGGGCACCAGTGGTGCGGGCATCATGCTGCTGTCCGACGAGCTTCCCCGGGGGTCGCTGTGCACCACCGACGGCGTGGCCGCCTATCTGGAGGACCTCCAGTACACCCTGGGCGAGGGCCCGTCGGTCGACGCCCACGCCCGGGGCGAGGCGGTGGCGGAGCCGGACCTGGCCGGTGACCCGGTTCTCCGGTGGCCGGTCTTCGGGCCGGCTGCCGCCCGGGCCGGGTCCCGGGCCGTCTTCGGCTTCCCCGTCCGCATCGGTACGGTCCGCCTGGGCGCGCTCACCCTCACCCGTGACCGTCCGGGCATGTTGGGGGAGGACGAGCTCACCGACGCCCGGGCCGTGGCCGATGTGGCCGCCCGGACCATCCTGGCCCTGCAGGCCCACGCCCTGCCCGGAGACCTGGCCACCGAACTGGCCGAGGGGGCCAACTTCCACTACGTGGTCCACCAGGCGGCGGGCATGGTCTCGGTCCAGCTCGGTGTGGGCGTCACCGAGGCGCTGGTCCGCCTGCGCGGCCACGCCTTCCTCGCCGGCCGGTCCATCGACGAGGTGTCCCGGGACGTGGTGGACCGGCGGCTGCGCCTCGAGGCGTCGGAGGGACCGTGACGGCGGGTCCGGGCCCGGGGACGGTCGGGGCCCGGTTCGGGGTAGGTTGGCAGCGGCCTCCCCATCCTCCGCTCGGCCGACGGCCCCGTCCTGACGGACTGGAGCACTGATGTCCCGAGAAGCACTCCTCGTCCACACGCTCGTCGAGCTGGCCGACAACCTGGTCGAGGACTTCGACGTGATCGACGTGTTGACCGTGCTGAGCGACCGCTGCGTCGAGGTGCTCGATGTCGACTCGGCCGGAGTGATGCTGGCCGCGCCGGGGGGCGAGCTCCAGGTGGTGGCCTCGTCCAGTGACGCCATGCGGGTCCTCGAGCTCTTCGAGCTCCAGGCCGACGAGGGCCCGTGCGTGGACTGCTACCAGTCGGGCCTGCCCATCGTCAACCTCGAATTGACGGCGGTCGACGGGCGGTGGCCCCGGTTCGCCCGCCGGGCCGTCGAGGCGGGGGTCCACTCGGTGCACGCCCTGCCCATGCACCTGCGGGGCCGCACGGTGGGGGCCCTCAACCTGTTCCGGACCCTGCCCGGTCCGCTGCAGGACGACGACGTGCTGGTGGCCCAGGCCCTGGCCGACGTGGCCACCATCGCCATCATCCAGCACCAGACCTCGGTCGACGCCGCGGTGCTGAACGCCCAGCTGAACGAGGCCCTCAACAGCCGGATCATCATCGAACAGGCCAAGGGCAAGATCAGCGAGGCGGCCGGCCTGGACATGGACCGGGCGTTCCAACGACTGCGCAACCACGCCCGCAGCCACAACCTCCGCCTGACCGAGCTCTCCCGGGGCATCGCCGAGGGAACCGTCGCGGTGGGCTCCCTCGACCGGCTGGTGGCCATCCCCCCGCCGGTGGCGCCGGCCTCCCGACGCGGCGGAGCCGTGGCCTGAGCGCTCCGTGCTCAGCGCAGCCCGCCGGCCCCGTTTACCACCAGCACGACCCCGATGACCAGGAAGAGCACGGCCATCACCGCGGCGTTGTGCTGCTGCAGCCAGGCGCTGGTCGCCCGCAGGGCCCGTCCGGCCCGCTCGCCCAGCATCCGGGCGGCCACCACCAGCACGATGGCCGGCAGGGTGGCCACCACCACGAACACCGCCCCCGCCACGATTTCGCCGGCCACCCCGACCCGGGCATCGGCGATGGCCAGCCCGCCCCCGAGGACCATGGCCAGATTTTTGGGGTTGGCCACGGCGATGACCGCGCCCAGGCCGGCGCACCGGGTGGGCGGGAGCGCGGCCACTTTCCCGGCCCATGTCGGGGTGGGGGCGGTCGTACCGGGAGCCGGCCGCGACCGCCACTCCAGCACGGCGAGGACGAGGAGGCCGACCCCGAGGACCAGCTTGACCACCGACACCCAGGTGGGCGTGGGCCCGTCCCCGGAGCCGAGGAGGTCGGAGGCCACGATGAACACGGTCACGCCGACGGCGGTGCCGGCGATCCAGCCGACCACGAAGGCCACGGCGGCCGGCCCCTCCCGGTCGACCAGGGCCATGAAGATGATGGCCACGATGGGCAGGGTGGTCACCGCCAGCCCGATGGCGAAGACCATGCTCTCGCCGATCGCCTGGCCCATGGTGGCCCGAGTGTAGTGAGCCTCCGTCACCGGCCCCGTCAACCCGGCCGGATGCCGGCCGACGTGCCGTAGATTGACGGCGACGACCGGGGAGGCACCATGGCAGCAGGCAGGGGTACGGGCACCGGGGCCACCGCGACGTCGCCACCAACGGCGGTGCCGCCCGTGACGGCGCCCGACACCACCTTCGGCTCGTCGTGGCGACGGAAGCGGATGACCGTCGAGGAGCGTGAGGCCCGGGGCCGCGCCGCCCGGGCCGACGCCCCGCGGTCGAGCCACGCGTCGTTCGTCCCCGGGGCGGACCGACCCGACCCCGTCGACCTCCTCGAGCGCCAGTCCGCCGACCGGGTGCCCGAGTTGGTGCCCATCCGCTACGGCCGCATGCTCGACTCGCCGTTCACCTTCTTCCGGGGGGCGGCGCTGCTCATGGCCACCGACCTGGCCGGCTCGCCCGACTCGGGGGTCACGGTGCAGCTCTGCGGGGACGCCCACCTGTCCAACTTCGGGGTGTTCGGCACGCCCGAGCGCCAGATGATCTTCGACATCAACGATTTCGACGAGACGCTTCCGGGGCCGTGGGAGTGGGACGTGAAGCGGTTGGCCGCCAGTTTCGAGGTGATGGGACGCGACCGCGGCTTCTCCCGGTCCGACCGCCGGGACGTGGTGGTGGCCGGGGTGCGGGCCTACCGGGAGCGCATGGCCATCGCCGCCCGGTCGGGCACCCTCGAGTCCTGGTACGACCACCTCGAGGTGGGGGAGCTCCTCGACCAGGTGGTGGCCGAGGGGAAGCAGGGCCGGCTGGCCAAGCGCGAGGTGCGCAGTACCCAGAGCGCGGTGGCCAAGGCCCGGACCCGCGACAGCGTCCGGGTGTCGACCAGGCGCACCGACAAGGTCGGCGACGGGCTGCGCTTCGTGGCCGAACCGCCGCTCATCGTCCCCGTCGAGGACCTGGTGGACCCGGCCGTCGACCAGGGGCAGACCGAGCGCCTCATCAAGAAGCTGCTGTCCTCCTATCGCCGGACGCTGGGGGTCGAGCACCATCCCCTGGAGGAATTCCGCTACGTGCACGCCGCCCGCAAGGTGGTCGGGGTGGGCAGCGTGGGCACCCGCTGCTACGTCCTGCTGCTCATCGGCCGGGACGAGTCGGACCCGCTCATCCTGCAGGTGAAGGAGGCGAACGCCTCGGTGCTCGAGGCCTTCGTGGGGGCCAGCGGCTACCGGCACCACGGCCAGCGGGTGGTGGCCGGACAGCGCCTGATGCAGGGGGCCACCGACGTGTTCCTCGGCTGGCAGCGCATCAACGGCATCGACGGGGTGACCCGCGACTACTACCTGCGCCAGCTCCACGACTGGAAGGGGAGCTTCGACCTGGACGACATGCTGGTGTCAGGGGCCACGCTCTACTCGCGCATCTGCGGGGAGACCCTGGCCCGGGCCCACGCCCGGTGGGGGGACCGCGTCGCCATCGCCACCTATCTGGGCAAGGGCGACACCTTCGACCGGGCGGTGGCCGAGTTCAGTGTGGCCTATGCCGACCAGAACGAGCGGGACTACGAGCGGCTGACCGGCGCCGTGCGGTCGGGCCGGATCGTCGCCCTCGACGGGCTCTGATCCGGGGGCCGGACCCGGTGACCCGACCGACGACGGTCGTGTGGTTCCGGCGCGACCTGCGCCCGGACGACCACCCGGCCCTGGCCGCGGCGGCCGGCGACGGTCCGGTCGTCCCCCTCTTCGTGGTCGACGACGCCCTGGTGGCCCGGGCCGGGCCCAACCGTCGACGGTTTCTGGCCGGGGCGCTCCGGGCCCTCGACCGGGACCTCGGGGGTGGTCTGGTGCTGCGCCGGGGCGACCCCCGACGGGTGGTCCCGGCCGTGGCCGCCGAGGCCGGGGCGGCCGAGGTGGTGGTCACGGCCGACGCCGGGCCCACCGGGCGGTCGCGGGACCTGGCCGTGGCCCGGGCCCTGGCCGACGACGGACGGGGACTGCGGGCCGTCGGCTCCCCCTATGCCGTCACCCCCGGGACCCTGCGCTCCGGGACGGGCCGGAGCTACCAGGTGTTCACGGCCTTCCACCGGGCCTGGCTCCGTCACGGGTGGCCGCTCCCGGCCCCGGACCCGGTGGCCGGGACGGGCCTGGTGGACATGGTGGCCCTGGACGGCGACGTCGATTCGGGGGTCCTCGAGGAGCAGTCGGCCGACCCGACCCGGGCCGGGCTGCCGTCGTGGTGGGAGGGACTGCCCCTCGGGCCGTCGCCGGAGTTCCCCGTGGCCGGGGCGGCGGCGGCCCGGGACCTCCTCGACCGATTTCTGGCCGGCCCCCTGGACGTCTACGCCTCCGACCGGGACCTCCCGGGGACATCCGGGACCTCGGGGCTCTCCCCCCACCTTCGGTTCGGGTGCGTCCACCCCCGCACCGTCCTGGCCCGACTGGGGACGGGGACGGGCCCCGGCCCGGAGCGGTTCCGGGCCGAGCTGGCCTGGCGGGAGTTCTGCGCCGACGTGCTCCGCCACCGGCCCGACGCCACCTCCCGTTCCCTGGCCGGGTTCGGTGACCACCTGCGCACCGACGACGGCCCCCGGGCCCGTGAGCGGTTCGCCGCGTGGGCCACGGGCCGTACCGGCTATCCGCTGGTCGACGCCGGCATGCGCCAGCTGCTGGCCGAGGGGTGGATGCACAACCGGGTCCGCATGGTGACGGCCAGCTTTCTGGTGAAGGACCTGCACCTCGACTGGCGGTGGGGCGCCCGGTGGTTCCTCTGGCACCTGGTCGACGGCGACCCGGCCTCGAACCAGCTGGGTTGGCAGTGGGTGGCCGGGACGGGGACCGACGCCGCCCCGTTCCACCGGGTGCTCAACCCCACGCTCCAACAGGAGCGCTTCGACCCTGATGGCACCTACGTCCGGCGCTACCTCGGGGGGCCGACCAGCGGGGTCGGGCCGGTGGTGGACCACGCCGCCGAGCGGCGCGAGGCCCTGGCCCGGGTGGCCGACGCCCGCCTGGCCGCCGCGGCCGTCCGGGAGGGAGATCCGGAGGACGGTGGATCAGACCGGCGCGGTGGGTGAGCCCGGCGCGCCCGGCGGCGGCCCCGGAACCTCGAGCAGCCACCGGAGCCACCGGTCCATGTCGTTCCACTCCGCCATGGCGTACCGGGCGCCGACCTCGGTGATGACGACGAAGAAGGTCAGCATCACCAGGGGGACCAGCAGCAGGGGGAGGAGGCCGGACCCCTTCCCAGAGACGAGGTCCGAGACGGTCCCGACGAGACCGGCGACCAAGAACAGGCCCACGCCGGTGCACCAGACGGCCGAGAACACCGGGGCGAAGCTCACCGGACCGACGGTGCCGGTCAGCCAGGTGCCGGGCGGGCCGGGCACGGCGGCCCCGTCGAAGACGAACCGCCAGGAGTTGTTGCCCATGGCACCGCGGTTGGACATCCGGACGGACCGCTCGGTGGCCGACCCCCGGAACCCCGGTGCCCGTCCAGAGAACCCCAAGGAGAATTGCCGTTCCGGGGCGAGGTTCCCGGCCAGGCGTCTCGTGACCTCCCAGGGCGGCAACGGGCTCCACAGGGCGTACGGCTCCCGCAGCAGGCGGGTCCGGACCCAGTGGCGAAGGGGCCGCAACGGTCCACCGGACCGTCCCGTCGTCGGCCCCGCCGTGCCCCGGCGCGCCGGAGGCAGGGGTTGTGGCCGCAGTCCGGCGAGTCCCGACCTCCGGCCGTGGGCCTCGACAGGGGAGGCGCACCCCGCGGCCCGGAGGGCGGACGCCACCCCGTCGATGCCGACGACGTCCACGAAGGCCAGCTCGCCGGCCAGGTACCGGTCGGCGAGGGGCCAGCCCGTGCCCCGCAGGACGTCGGCCATCATCGGCTGGTGGGCGGTCGGTGGCGGACCGTAGTCGGCGACGCCGGGGGGCGGGATCGCCCAGATCACCGTGCCCCGACGACGGCCCCGGGACCGCCGGACGACCGGCGGGCGGGTCAGCGCCACCTCCTTCCGCGGGCGGCCCCGGTCGGTCACCACGGCCCGGCGGTCGGTCACGACGTAGTCGGTCCGGTTCCGGCTCCACATCTTGACCACGAACCGGCCGACGAGGAGGTACAGGCCGACGAGCAGGAACACCGAGGTGAAGACCGTGCCCGGGACGGTCCCGAAGCCGTCCGTTCCGACGCCGAAGGCCACGAAGAACCCGGTCCACACCACGGTGACGGGCACCAGCAACGCGTCGGCGGGTGCGAAGACACGCCCCGCATCGGGCCGGCCGCGCCACAGCACCCGCTCGCCCGGCTGCAACCACGGTGTCGTCCCCCGTCCGCCGTCCCCGCCGTCCACCCACCCCATGGACGTCGCAGGTTAGTGCTGGGATGAAGGAAGAATCCCGGACCGACCATCGGGTCCGGCCGTCCCTGTCGGAGGTCGTGTGCTGCCGGACCCCGGCCGGCACGGCTGTGCGCCGTGGCCGACGTCCGTCAGTCGAAGGGCGGTCCCGTCGTCTCCGGTTCCGTCAGGGGCCGGGGATTGCGTGCCGCGTCGTTGTCTTCGACGGCACCCACGGGGTCCCTTCGCGGGTCGACGGCGACGCCTCGTGGCGGTCGGCCATGCCGCGCCTGGACCCGGGAACGTCCGTACGTCCTCCCGACGGTTCAGCCCCCCGCGGTCGCCGCGGTCGCCGCTTCCGTCCCCGTGCCCGCCGGTGTCCCCGGTCGGCAGGTCGGGCCGTACGAGCCGGACGGGCCGGCCGGCACCAGCAGCACCGGGAGCCGGGTGGTGCGCAGCACCTCGCGGACGGTGCGGGCCCGTTCGGGGGACGGGTCCTGGGACCAGCTCATGACGATGAGGTCCACGCCCTGCTCGTCGGCCACCTCGGTCACCCGTTCGGCCACCGATCCGGTCCGCAATTCGATCCGGGTGGAGGCCGGGAAGTGGCGGGCCAGGAACTCGCCGCCCAGGATCCGGAGGTCGTACTCGGGATGGTCGAGCATGGGGGGCAGGGTGGCCTCGTCGTAGACGTGGAGCACCAGGAGGTCGAGGTCGGTCCCGAGGAGCGGAAGGAGCTGCTCGACCACCGGGCGGGTGGAGCGCTCGGTGCCCTCCAACGGCGCCAGCAGGCGGGTGAACGCCGACGGCGAGACGGCCTCGGCGGGCACCACCACCAGGGGCTTGCCGGCCCGCTCGAGGACGGTGGCCGCGGTGTGCCCGACCAGGCGCCGGCCGTCCGGCAGCCCGTGGGCGCCGATGGCCATGGCCACCACACCGGGGGCCTCGAGGGCGCCGAGGAGCGCCTCCTCCACCGGCCCGGGCAGCCGGGTGAGCGGTACGCCGGCCCGCTCGGCCAGTCCTTCGGGTGTGTCGTCGTGCTCGGCCGGGTCGGTGTGCACGTGGACGGCCTCCACCTCCGAGCCGGTGAGCTCGGCCAGGCGGCACGCCGTCTCCAGTACCGGACGGGCGGCGGCGGAGGTGTCGAGTGCGGCGAGGACGGTGGTCATGGCGTGCTCCTGTCGGTGGTCGGGCCCGCGTAGTCGACGGTGGTGGTGCCGGGGTCGAACCGGGCCGGAGGGGCACCGGCCACGTGGACCGGCAACGGAGCGTCGCTGGTGACCGTGACCTGTCCGTGGTCGGCCCGCACGGTGACCCGGCGACCGGCGAACCGGAAGGTCAGTCCCAGGGCGTCCCAGGCGGTGGGGAGGCAGGGCCGGACGTCCAGTGTCCCGTCCACCGCCGCCAGGCCCAGGAACCCGAAGGCCAGGGCCTGCCACACCCCGCCCATGGTGGCCAGGTGCAGCCCGCCCGCCGTGGTACCGGTCAGGTCGTCGAGGTCGAGGCCGGCGGCCAGATGGAAGAGCTCGAGGGCCTCGTCGGGCCGCCCGGCCCGGGCCAGCAGCGACGCATGGACGGCGGGGGACAGCGAGCTGCCGTGGGCCGTGCGGGGTCCGTAGAAGTCGAGGCACGGGCCGAGGGAGCCCGCCACCACCTCGTCGGGCACCAGGTGGTGAAGCATCAGCACGTCGGCCTGCTTGATCAGCTGGGAGGCGGCCACCCGCCCGGCGCCGAGGAGGATGTCGGCCAGGACCGGGGGCCGGGCGATCTCGGCCATCAACAGGGGCTCCAGGGAGAAGTACCCGGCGAACTGCTCGTAGATCCCCCGGACGGGGTCCCACCCGTCGACCAGGCGCCCGGCCAGGTCGCGCCACGTCCCGGCCTCGGCCCGTTCGTCGGGCCGGCCCGAGGCGGCCAGCAGGTCGGCGCCGCGACGGAGGTTCCACCGGGCCATCACGTTGGTGAAGGCGTTGTCGTCGACCACGTCGTGGTACTCGTCGGGCCCCTCCACCCCGTAGAGGTGGGCGTCGCCCGCCGCGCCGCGGTGGACCGTCGAGGACCAGTACCGGGCCGTCTCGATCATCAGGTCGCGTCCCGGTCCGTCGAGGAAGCCGCCGTCACCCGTCCACGCCGCGTAGTGGTCGGCGGCCCAGGCCACGTCGGCCACGATGTGCCGCTCGTGCAGGCCCGAGGCCACCGGGACGAGCTCGCCGTCCTGACCCAGCACCTTGCGCGGCGTGACGTCGACGCCGTCTCCGGCGGACTCCCAGGGGAACCGGGCCCCGCGGGCCCCCTGGTCCACCGCGGCCTGGCGGGCCGCCGGGAGTCGGCGGATCCGGTACTCGAGCATGGCCCGGGCCGCGGCGGGCCGCAGGGCGCAGAGCGCCGGGAGCACGAAGACGTCGGCGTCCCAGAAGACATGGCCGCCGTAGGCCCGGCCGGTCAGGCCGCGGGGTCCGACGGCCGCTTCGCCGTGGTCGTCGGCCGACGACAACAGGTGGAAGACGGCGAAGCGGGCGGCCAGCTCGGCCTCCGGATCCCCGTCGATGGTCACGCCGGCGTCGGACCACCGGTCGGCCCAGGCCCGACGGTGGTCGGCCAGCAGCCCGTCGAAGCTCCGGGCCTCGGCGTCGACCAGACGGGACACGGCGTCGTCGAGGGACGGGCCGGGGGCGGCACCGGCGTCGGTGGACCAGGTGACCAGCCGCTCCACCGTCCGCCGTCCCCCCGACGAGCTCTCGAGGTCCCGGGCCACGGCGGTGATCCCGGTGCCCGCCGGCCCGGTATGGGCGCCGGCCAGCCGTCCCAGGTCGTGGCGTTCGAAGGCCACGTCGGCGGCCGGAGGACGGAGGGGCTTGCCGCCGGTCAGACCGGGCTCGGTCCCCTCGACCCGCAGGGCCAGTGTGTGGGGATCGGCCAGGGAGGCGAACCGCAAGGAGCGGAAGCCCGGACCGTCCCCGGCCCGCAGCAGCACCCCGGTGCGGAGGTCGAGGACCCGGTGGACGGCGGGGTGCGGGGTGGCGTCGGTCCGACCGGGCCGGTCGACGGTGGTCCAGACGGGGCCGGGGAGCAGGGTGCCGTCGGCGTCGTAGACCCCACCGACCAGGAAGAGCGGGTCCGACCCGGGACCGCCCCCCTCCAGCGACCCCCGGGTGCCGGTCAGCCCGTTGCCCAGGGCCCCGATGGAGCCGCCGACCCGCTCGTCGTCGCGCCGGCCGCTCAGGGGGACCACCCAGGCCGGGTCGTGGTCGACGGCCGGCACCCGGCGTTCGGTCCGCCGGGCCAGCTGGTCGTCGAGGATGGCGCCGAAGCGCGCCGGCCCGCCCCCGACGTGCACCACCCCGTCGGGCACGCCGCCGGGCTCCACCCCGACCGAGACCACGGTGGCCCGGGCCAGGTCGGGGACCAGCATGAACGAGTCGCTGCCCTCGACCCCGCCCAGCGGGCCGAACTCGTCCCCGCCCACCAGCACCAGCCCGCCGGTCACGCCCTCGGCGGCCAGCCAACCGGCGGCCCAGACGGCCGAGTCGGACTTGTCGGTGAGGCCGATCTCCACGTGCTTCACGTCGCTGGTGATCCGGGGGTCGGCCAGACCGGCCTCCTGGGCCGCCCCGTCGGCCAGGGCCACCACCTCGGTCAGGCCGGCCACGCCGGCGGCGGCCAGCCGCTCCGCGACGGCGTCGGTCAGTCGGGCGATATCGGCTTTCGCCGGGTCGGCCCACTCCGGGAGGGGGATGAGGTCGATTTTCCGGCGGTTGAGCCGCTCGGCGACCACAGCGGCGGCGACGCCCCGTTCGCCCAGCAATTCGACGGTGCGGGCCGCCGCCTGGTCCAGGGCCGCGTCCTCTCCGGGCGTGGCCTGGCGCCGGTGCAGGAGGTGGGGCCCGTCGCCGGTCACCGTGAAGACCTCCGAGCCGCGGTTGCAGCAGATGGCCAGTCGGCCCCGACCCCCGGGGCGGGCCCCGAGCTGGTCGTCGACGTTGCTGAGGTGCGTGCCGGTGACGATGACCACGTGGACACCGGCCGAGGTGAGGGCTTCGACCCGGCGCCGGACGTCGTGGGCGTCGGCCTGCCGGTCGGGCACCGCCGTTCCGTCCCAGTCGAACACCAGGGC
>Ga0302279_10001573_pt1 | contig 32114 bp, 33 predicted proteins | sample III_Bog_N3_3_FD_194541 | JGI IMG/M metagenome (GOLD analysis project Ga0302279, IMG submission 194541) | Peat permafrost microbial communities from Stordalen Mire near Abisko, Sweden - III_Bog_N3_3 | ecosystem: Environmental > Terrestrial > Soil > Wetlands > Peat | place: Sweden: Abisko...
TGATCGTGCCGGTAGATTCGTCTGCCGCCAGCAGCCCCTTGCCAGGCGTCACCATCTTTTCGGCGATTTGGTTCAGGGCCGCGAGATTCATCGGTCTTGCCTCATTTTGCATTCGCTGCTTGCGCCATCAGGGCTTCGACGCCGGGCAGGGGCTTGCCCTCCATCCATTCAAGAAACGCGCCGCCGGCGGTGGAGACGAAGGTGAAGTCCTGAGTGACGCCGGCCGCGTTCAGGGCCGCCACCGTATCACCGCCGCCGCCCACCGCCACCAGCTTACCGGCCTTGCACAGCGACGCGGCGTAACGGGCCACCGTCACCGTGCCCTTGTCGAAGGGCGGCATCTCGAACACCCCCAGCGGGCCGTTCCAGATCAGCGTCTTGGCCTTGTCCATCGCCCTGCAGATGCGCTCCACCGTGGCCGGGCCGGCGTCGAGAATCCGCTCGTGTTCGTCGAGCTGACCCAGTTCGCGAATGCGCGCGGCCGCGCCCGGTTCCGTTCGTTCGGCGACGACGATATCGATCGGCAGCAGGATTTCGCAATGGCGCTTCTCGGCGAAGGCCAGGATGCCCCGGGCGGTGTCGGCAAGGTCCTTCTCGCAATAGGACGATCCGACCTCCCAGCCCTCGGCGTAGAGGAAGGTGTTGGCCATGCCGCCACCGATGGCCAGCTGGTCCAGCTTGAGGATCAGATTGTGCAACAGGTCGAGCTTGGTGCCGACCTTGGAGCCGCCGACGATGCCCAGCACCGGGCGGACCGGCGCGCCCAGGGCCGCGTGCAGGGCGTCCAGTTCCCGGCGCATCGACTCGCCGGCGTAGGCGGGCAGCAGGTGGGCCAATCCCTCGGTGGAGGCGTGCGCCCGGTGCGCGGTGGAGAAGGCGTCGTCGACGTAGATGTCGCCGTTGGCTGCCAGCTCGCGGGCGAAGGCCGGATCGTTGGCCTCCTCGCCGGCGTGGAAGCGGACGTTCTGCAGCAGCAACACGTCGCCGGGTTTCATCCTGTCCACCGCCGCCTTGGCGATCTCGCCGACGCAGTCCTCGGCGAAGGCCACCGGCGCGCCCAGCAGCGCCGCCAGCGGCTCGGCCACCGGCTTCAGGCTCATCGACGGCACCCGCTTGCCCTTGGGCCGGTCGAAATGGCTGAGCAGGATGGTCTTGGCGCCGCCGGCGCGCAGACGATTGATGGTCGGCAGGGCGATCTTCAGCCGGGTGTCGTCGGCGACCTCGCCGTCGGCCATGGGCACGTTGAAGTCGACCCGGACCAGCACCCGCTTGTCCTTCACGTCGACGCCGTCGAGGGTCCTGAACTGCATCGGGCGCGGGCTCAGCCGAGCTTGGCCATCGCCAGCGCGGTGTCCGCCATTCGGGTGGAGAAGCCCCACTCGTTGTCATACCAGGACAGCACCCGAACCAGGCCGCCGTCGACCACCTGGGTCTGCGGCAGCGCCGCCGTCGACGAGGCGGCGGTATGGTTCATGTCCACCGACACCAGCGGCTCGTGGGTCACCGCCAGCACGCCGCGCAGCGGTCCGGCGCTGGCGGCCTTGGTGAGGGCGTCGTTGACCTCGTCCTTGGTCGTCGTGCGGCTGGGCACCACCTTCAGATCGACCACCGAGACGTTCGGCGTCGGCACCCGGATCGACGAGCCGTCGAGCTTGCCGGCCAGCTCCGGGATCACCAGGCCGAGGGCCTTGGCCGCGCCGGTGGAGGTGGGGATCATCGACATCGCCGCGGCGCGGGCGCGGTAGAGATCGCTGTGCAGGGTGTCCTGGGTCGGCTGATCGCCGGTGTAGGCGTGGATGGTGGTCATGAAGCCGCGTTCGACGCCGACGCTCTCCATCAGCACCTTGGCGATCGGGGCCAGGCAGTTGGTGGTGCACGAGCCGTTGGAGACGACGAAATCCTCGTCGGTAAGGGTCTCGTGGTTGACGCCGAAGACGATGGTCTTGTCGGCGCCGTCGCAGGGGGCGGAGACCAGCACCCGCCGGGCGCCCGCTTCCAGGTGCGCCTTAGCCTTGTCGCGGGTGGCGAAGAGGCCGGTGCATTCCAGGGCGATGTCGACCCCAAGATCCTTGTGCGGCAGCTGCGCTGGGTCGCGGATGGCAGTGACCTTGATCTTGCCCAGGCCGACGTCGATGGAATCGCCCTCGACGGTGACCAGGCCCGGGAAGCGGCCGTGCACGGAATCGTAGCGCAGCAGGTGTGCGTTGGTCTCCACCGGCCCCAGGTCGTTGATCGCCACCACCTCGATATCCCGGCGGGCGAACTCGACGATCGAGCGCAGCACCAGCCGGCCGATGCGGCCGAAACCGTTGATGGCGACGCGCACGGCCATGGCGACGATTCTCCTATTTGTCCGGAAGTGGCGGCGGTTTTGCGGCTGGGGCGCGCGGAGTCAAGGCCCGGAGCCCCCTCGGAGTTCCGGCATGTCCCCATAATGCGGCTTGATCCGAAACCGCGCGGCGGGCGATGAGGCGGCATGGGCGCTGGCGAGGCGAGAGGGCTGCGGCGGCGACAGGGTCTCACCCTCGGCCTGCTGCTGCTGGCCGGCGTCACCAACTATACGGACCGGGTGGCGCTGTCGGTGGCCAATCCGCTGATCCGCGCCGACCTGCATCTGGACGCCGCGCAGATGGGGCTGCTGCTGTCGGCGTTCATCTGGGCCTACGCCCTGGCGCAGCTGCCGACCGGCGCTTTGGTCGACCGACTGGGGCCGCGCCGGCTGCTCACCGTGGCCATGCTGCTATGGTCCGCCGCCCAGGCGGCCGCGGGGCTGGCCGGCAACGCGGCGCAGTTCGCTGTGGCCCGCATCGCGCTCGGCGTCGGCGAGGCGCCGCAGTTCCCCGTGGGCGCCACGGTGGTGCGGAGCTGGTTCGCTCCACGCCAACGCGGGCTGGCCACCGGCGTGTTCAATTCCGCCTCGACCCTGGGACCCGCCCTCGCGCCGCCGCTGGTCACCGCGCTGATGCTGGCGTTCGGCTGGCGCGTCGCCTTCGCGCTGATGGGCGCGGCCGGCCTGGTGGTCGCCGGGCTCTGGGCGGGGCTCTACCGCGAGCGCCGGACGCCGGCCGCCCGGGTAGCCGGCCCCTTGGGTGTGACGGGAAGGCGAGGGTTGTTCGCCTCGCCAACGCTGTGGGCGATGATGCTCGGCAACGCCGGTTCCGGCTACATGAACTGGTTCTACGCCGCCTGGCTGCCCGGCTTTCTGGAGATCCAGCGGCATGTCAGCGTGCCGAAGACCGGCTGGCTGGCCGCCATCCCGTTCGCCTTCGGGGTGTTGGGAAGCCTGACCGGTGGCTGGCTCTGCGACCGCCTCGCCCGCGCCGGTCTCTCACCCGTCCTCAGCCGCAAGCTGCCGATCGTCGCCGGCATGCTGGCAGGGGCAGCGTTTACCGGCCTGGCGATCGGCGCGGCCAGTGACGTCTGGGCGGTGTCGGCGGTGTCGGCGGCGATCTTCGCCAGCAACCTCGCCGGCGCGGCCATCTGGGCGCTGGCGTCCACCGCCGCGCCGGCCGACGCGGTCGGTGCGGTCGGCGGCGCGCAGAACTTCGGCGGCCTGGTCGGCGGCGCCATCGCCCCGATCGTCACCGGCTATCTGGTGCAGGCGAGCGGCGGGTTCGTCGCCGCCCTGGCGACCACCGCCGCCGTCGCGAGCGGCGGGGCGCTGGTCTATCTCTTCGCAGTGCGCCGCCCGATCGGGGTTAGCCCGCCGCGTTGAAGATGCACAGCTTGTTGCCGGTCGGATCGCGCAGGTAGGCGCCGTAGAAGCTGGTCCCGTCCGGCGGGCGCATGCCGGGCGCGCCCTCGTCCGAGCCGCCGTTGGCAAGACCCGCGGCGTGAGCGGCGCGAACGGCGTCCTGCGAGGGGGCGACGAAGGCGATCATGATCCCGTTGCCCGCCCGCGCCGGCTGGCCGTCAAAGGGCTTGCAGAGGCCGACATTGCCCTCGCCGCCGACCGGCCCGTAGAACGCCCACTCGCCCAGCGACTTTTGCTCATAGCCGATGGCGCCCAGCACCGCGTCATAGAAAGGCGCGGCGCCCGCCACGTCGTCGGCCCCAATGGTCACATAGCCGATCATCTCAACTGTCCTTTCTCTTTCCTCACAGGTCTCGCGTCTCTTCCCCCGCGAGGTGGAAGTGTCGCCGAAGGCGACGAAGGGGGCCTCCGCCGCCGTCTTCGGGGAAGACATAGCAAGCCATCGAAACAAAACAAGAACGAAAATCCCCCTTGCCTTCTAGTGTTATAGTCAACTATAACACCACTACGGCCTCGGTGGGGGCGCCTAGGACGAGCCATGGACCCGGAATGGAACGATAGCCTGCCGATCTACCGACAGATCCGCGATCGGATCGTCGCGATGATCATCGACGGGCTGCTGGCCGAGGGCGATCCGCTGCCGTCGGTGCGCAACGTGGCCACCGAGTCCCGGGTCAATCCGCTCACCGTACTGAAGGCGTACCAGCAGCTGGCCGACGAGCAACTGGTGGAAAAGCGGCGGGGTCTAGGCATGTTCATCAACACCGGCGCGCGCGATCGCCTGCTGCAGGGCGAGCGCCTGCGGTTCCTGAGCGAACAATGGCCGCCGATCCACGCCACCATCCAGCGACTGGGGCTGACGCCGCAGGATCTGTTGGGCGCCGCCGAGGCCGCCGCGTCGGCCAAGCGTGAGGAGCGCTGACTGAAATGCCCTGCATAGAAGCCCACGGCCTGCGCAAGACCTTCGGGTCCACCGTCGCCCTGGACGGCATCGACCTCAACGTCGAGGAGGGCCGCATCCTTGGCCTGATCGGCCCCAACGGCGCCGGCAAGAGCACGGCGCTCAACGCCATCCTCGGCCTGACGCCCTACCAGGGCGAGCTGAAGGTGCTCGGCCGAAATCCCTGGGCCGAGCGCGAGCGGCTGATGCGCGATGTCTGCTTCATCGCCGACGTGGCGGTGCTGCCGCGGTGGCTGCGGGTCAACCAGGCGGTCGACTATGTGGCCGGCGTGCATCCGCGGTTCGATCGGGCGAAGGCGGAAGCCTTTCTGGCCAAGACCTCCATCAAGCGCACCAGCCGGGTCCGCGAGCTGTCCAAGGGCATGGTCGCCCAGCTGCACCTGGCCCTGGTGATGGCCATCGACGCCCGTCTGCTGGTGCTCGACGAGCCGACGCTGGGGCTGGACCTGCTCTATCGCAAGCAGTTCTACGACACGCTGCTCAACGACTATTTCGACCACACGCGCACGATCATCGTCACCACCCACCAGGTCGAGGAAGTGCAGCACGTGCTCACCGACCTGATGTTCATCGACCGCGGCCGCGTCGTGCTCAGCTGCAGCATGGAGGCGTTCGAGGCCCGCTACCTGGAACTGACCGTGCGCTCCGACCAGGTCGCCGCCGCCCGGGCGCTGAAGCCGATCAACGAGCGTCAGCTGCTGGGCCGCAGCGTGCTGCTGTTCGACCAGGCCGATCCGGCCCAGCTGGCCGCCCTCGGCGAGGTGCGCACGCCCAGCATCGCCGACCTGTTCGTCGCCGTCATCGGCGGCCAGACCCCAAGCCAGACCCAAGAGATGCGAGGCGCGGCATGACCAGCCCATCCGACACCATGCCTGACGACGCCGCCGGCGAGTTGCCGGGCCAGGCCGCCGCGCCGGCGGCCCTCTCCGCGACCCGGCCGTTCTTCTGGTCGGTGCGGCGCGAGCTCTGGGAAAACGGCGCCGTATGGATCGCGCCCCTGGCCGCGGCCGGCGTTATCCTGTTCGGCTTCATGCTGGCGCTCGCCCGCCTGACCAGCCGAGTGCCCACCTTTCATATCGCCAGCGGCATCCCGCACCAGCTGCCGGCCGAGGCGCCGTATGCGGCCGTCGCCTTGGTGATCATCGTCACCGCGATGATCGTCGGGGTGTTCTACTGCCTGGGCGCCCTGCACAACGAGCGCCGCGATCGCAGCGTCCTCTTCTGGAAATCGCTGCCCGTGTCGGACCTGACCACGGTGCTGTCGAAGGTGTTCATTCCCATGGTCGTGCTGCCGGTGGTCGCCTGGGTGGTGAGCATCGCGATGTGGGCGATCATCTACGTGGCCAGCGCGGCCAGCGCGGCCGCCACCGGCTCGGCCCTGGCGGGGCTGATGACCCAGGCGCCGCTGCTGACGATGACCGGCGGCCTGGCCTATGGCCTGGCGGCGATGGCGCTGTGGTACGCGCCGATCTGGGGCTGGTGCCTGCTGGTCGGCGGCTGGGCGCGGCGGGTGGCCTTCCTGTGGGCGGTGCTGCCGCCACTGGCCATCATCGTCATCGAGCGGATCGCCTTCGACAGCTCGGTGTTCGCCAGGATGCTCAAGGATCGGGTCAACGGCGGCGTCGTCGAGGCGTTCAGCGAGGCGCCGCATTCGGCGCACGGGACCATGCTGCAGATCGACCCTGTCGGGTTCTTGTCCAGCCCGGGTCTATGGATCGGCCTGCTGCTGGGCGCTGTCTTCGTCGCCGCCGCCATCTGGCTGCGCCGCTACCGCGACCCGATCTGACCGCGAGCCCAGGGAGAGCCGCCGTGATCCTGCAAGTTGGTCCCAGCGCGCCGGTGGTGCTGCAAGTGGCGGCCTCCGCGATCCTCTTCGCCCACATCGGCGGGGCGTTCGTGGGGCTGATCTCCGGCGGCGCGGCGATGCTGCTGCGCAAGGGCGGCGCCCTGCATCGGGCGCTGGGTACGGTGTTCTGCCTGGCCATGCTGACCATGGCCGGCGTCGGCGCGGCGGTCGCGCCGTTCCTGCCGGAAGACCAGCTGCCGAACACGGTCGCGGGCCTGTTGACCTGCTATCTGGTGGCGACCGCCTGGATGACCGTCAGGCGCGGCGCGCCCGGCGCACCTGAGGCCGCCGCGCTGCTCGTTCCCCTCGGCGTCGCTGCGGCCGGCGCCTGGCTCATCTGGCGCAACAGCATCGCGGCGCATCCCGCGGCCGGACCGGAGGTCGACGGCGCGTTCGTCTTCGCCATCGTTGGCGCCCTGGCCGTCGCCGCCGACCTCAGCGTTTTCCTGCGCCGGGGCGTCTCGGGCGCGGCGCGCCTGTCGCGCCACCTTTGGCGGATGAGCGCCGCTCTGCTCATCGCCGCCGGCTCGTTCGCCGGCCAGCCTAAGGCCATCCCACCGTTCCTGCACGGATCGCCGCTGATCTGGCTGCCGGCGCTGATGACGCTGGCGTTGATGCTCTACTGGCTGGTGCGCGTGCGCCTGCCGAAACGCCGGACCGCTGGATCAGCCTTGGCGCGGGCTTCACGCGCGAGCCGGGTTCTCGGCCCGAACGCCGCGGCCTCCCGTGGCTGAGACGAAGGAGGAAAACTGACATGACCGGCCTCACCGTCGCCTGCAGCCTGGGTCTCGCCCTCGCCGTGTCGATCCCCGCCGCCGCACCGCTGCTGGCGAAGAGCGCCGATCGCCCGGCCAGTGTTTCGGTGTCCTACGCCGACCTCGATATCGACCACTTCGAAGGCGCCCAGGCGCTCTATCGTCGGATCGTCGCGGCCGCCGGTCAGGTCTGCCGCGCTGCGCCGGCCGCCCGGTCGTCTGATCGGCGGCGGACCTATGATGCGTGCCGGGCGCAGGCGGTGTTCCAGGCTGTCACAGAGGTCAGTTCGCCGGCCTACGACGCCGCGACCGTGCGAGTTCAGGTCTCAAGCGGCTGACTGCGGCCGGCGCTAGTCGGCCAGCGCCTTCTCGAGGTTCTCGGCGACCTTGTCGAGGAAGCCCTCGGTGGTCAGCCAGCCCTGGTGGTCGCCGACCAGCAGGGCCAGGTCCTTGGTCATGAAACCGGCCTCGACGGTGTCGACGCAGACCTTCTCCAGGGTGCCGGCGAAGCGGTCGAGGGGGGCGTTGCCGTCGAGCTTGGCCCGGTGCTTCAGGCCCCGGGTCCAGGCGAAGATCGAGGCGATGGAGTTGGTCGAGGTGCTCTCGCCGCGCTGGAACTGGCGGAAGTGGCGGGTGACGGTGCCGTGGGCGGCTTCGGCCTCGACGGTCTTGCCGTCCGGGGTCATCAGCACCGAAGTCATCAGCCCGAGCGAGCCGAAGCCCTGGGCCACCTGGTCGGACTGCACGTCGCCATCGTAGTTCTTGCAGGCCCAGACGAAGCCGCCGGACCACTTCAGTGCGCTGGCCACCATGTCGTCGATCAGCCGATGCTCGTAGGTGATCGAGGCGGTCTTGTAGGCCTCGGCGAACTCCTCCTCGAAGATACGCTGGAAGATGTCCTTGAAGCGCCCGTCGTAGGCCTTGAGGATGGTGTTCTTGGTCGAGAGATAGACCGGGTACTTGCGGTCCAGGCCATAGCGCAGCGAGGCCCGGGCGAACTCCTCGATCGACTCATCGAGGTTATACATGGCCATGGCGACGCCGCCGCCGGGGTAGTCGAACACCTCGTGCTCGATCACCTGGCCGTCGTCGCCCTCCCAAGTGATAGTAAGCTTGCCCTTGCCGGGCACCAGGAAGTCGGTGGCCCGGTACTGATCGCCGAAGGCATGGCGGCCGATGATGATCGGCTGGGTCCAGCCGGGGATCAGCCGCGGCACGTTGCGACAGATGATCGGCTCGCGGAACACCACCCCGCCCAGGATGTTGCGGATGGTCCCGTTGGGGCTCTTCCACATCTTCTTCAGGTGGAATTCCTTCACCCGGGCTTCGTCGGGGGTGATGGTCGCGCACTTGATGCCGACGCCCCACTTCTTGATGGCCTCGGCGGCCTCGACGGTGACCCGGTCGTCGGTCTCGTCGCGGTGCTCCATGCCCAGGTCGTAGTAGTCGATCGGCAGATCCAGGAACGGCAGGATCAGCTTGTCCTTGATCAGCTTCCAGATGATCCGGGTCATCTCGTCGCCGTCGAGGTCGACGACGGGGTTTGCCACCTTGATCTTGGCCATGCGGACTGACGGACTCCGGCTCGAAATGGGCGAGGGCGCGGTCGCGGGAAGGCCGAGCGGCGCGCTGGCAGCGCTATAGAGGCTTCCGGCGCGCCGGGAAAGCGGCGGAAAGGTCAGCCCTGGCCGGCCGCCTTGACGATCAGCTTGGCGGCGTCGGCAAACAGGGCGTCGCGCTGGGGCTCGGTGGCGGTCGAGCCGGCCAGGAAGGCGGCGATCGCGTAGCGGGCCCCGTTCGGCAGGGTGGCGACGCCGATGTCGTTGGTCGCCGGGGTGAAGCCGACGTCGGTGGCGGTCGACCCGGCGGTGTGCGAGAGGCGCGCGCCGTTCGGCAGCCCGGCGCGAAGGCGGCCGCGGCCGGCGCGCTCGCCCTCCATCCATTTCAGCAGCAGCGCGGTCGAGGCCGGCGACAGCAGGTCGCCCGCCGCCAGCTTGGAGAGAAAATTCAGCGCGCCGGGGAGGGTGGTGGTGTCCTGGGGATCGGACAGGAAGGCGTCCATCGCCGTCTGCCGGTCGGGCGCCGGGACCTGGTCCCGGGCGGCCGCGAAGCTGGCGGGGTCCTTCCAGGCCGGGCGGAAGGTCGGCATGCCGGCCATCTCCACCTGGAGTTCGCGCTCGTAGCGGTCGACGCGCAACTCGGTAACCTGCTTCAGCTCCAGCCAGGCGGTGACCGCGCTGGGGCCGCCGATCCGTTTCATCAGCACGTCGGCGGCGGTGTTGTCGCCTTGCTGCAGGGCCAGGGTGAACAGGGTCGAGACCGGAATGGTCGCGCTCAGGCCGTCGGTCGCCGTCGGCCAGCGGGCGTTGATGATGCTGGGCGGGGCGGCCAGGTCGAGGTCGTTGAAACGCACCGGCTCGCCCAGGCTCATCCGGCCGGCGTCGACCTCGGCCAGGGCGGCGGCGGCCAGGGGCGCGACGAAGGCGTTCGCCAGGGGGAACGGCCGATCGATGTTCCAGTACCAGGTGACGCTGGTCGACAAGTCCATCACCCCGACGGCGAAGGCCCCTGGCCGGGCGCGGTTGGCCAGCGCCGGGAAGTCGTGGTCGAGGCGCTTGGTGTCGATCGGCTTGGGCTTGTCGCCGCTCAAACCGCGCCGGGCGCAGGCCGCCAGGGCGAGCGAGGCGCCGGCGGCCAGGGCGTTGCGGCGGCTGAAGGTCATCACGCTTTCCAGCACAAGCCGGTTGCCCGGGCAACGCGGGGGGGCTTATGCGATGGCCGGTGAGCCGCCAGACCCCCGTCGTGATCCTCAACGAGCCGCAGCTGGCCGAGAATATCGGCGCGGTGGCCCGGGTGATGGCCAATTTCGGCCTCAGCGAACTGCGGCTGGTGCGGCCGCGCGACGGCTGGCCGCAGGAGCGGGCCTGGGCCAGCGCCTCCGGCGCCAGCTGGCCGCTGGACGGGGCCAAGGTCTATCAGCGACTGGAGGCGGCGGTGGCGGACCTGCGGCTCACCCTGGCGACCACCGCCAGGCCCCGGGAGACCCAGTTGCCGGTGATGACCCCGCGCGAGGCGGCGGGGGCGCTGAAGGAGGGGGTCGGGCAAGGCTGGAATGTCGGTCTTCTGTTCGGCGGCGAGCGGGCGGGCCTGGAGACCTTGGACATCGCCCTCACCCAGGGGATCGTAACGGTTCCGGTAGATACGCGGTTCCAATCGCTCAATCTCGCCCAGGCGGTGGCCATCTGCGCCTACGAATGGCGCCTGGCCCTGGACGCCGGTCCGCCGGCCAAGTTCCGCGACATGGAGCTGCCGGCCGACCAGGACTCGATGATCGGCCTCTATGAGCAGCTGGAGGCCGAACTGGACGCGGGCGGCTTCTTCCATCCGCCGGAGAAGCGACCCTCGATGATCCGCAACCTGCGCGTGGCGCTGGGCCGGGCGCGGTTCACCGACCAGGAGGTGCGCACCTTCCGCGGTGTGATCACCGCGCTCGCCAGGGGGCGTGGCCGGGTGCTGGCGAAGCTGGCGGCGCGCAAGACCGGCGCGAAGACGGACGAGTCCTGACGATCGAGGCGGCTTTGGCGCGCCGCGCCGACCTCCGCCCGCGATAGGGGCTTGCCGCCGGAAGTCCGCCGTTCGACAGTCGCGTCGGTCGGCTGACGCATTGGTAAGAGTGAATGGATCGTCGGGGGTTTCTCGCGGGCGCCGGCGCCCTGGCCGCCGTCGCCGGGTCGGCGCGGGCCGGGATCGACGGACTGAGATCGGCCGCGCACGAAGCCTGGCTCTACGGCGTGCCGTTGATCGAGACCGCCGGCGCGCGCACACGGATGCTGGACCGCGCCGCCGCCGCCGGCTCGCCGCCGCCGCTGAACGCCTTCCAGCACGCCCGCGACCTGGCCACCGCCGCCAGCCGTGGGGTCACCACGCCCAACAACGACACCCTCTACTCCCAGGCCTGGATCGACCTGGCCTCCGGGCCGGTGAAGATCACCGTGCCCGCCACCGGCAGACGCTACTTCTCCCTGGCGCTGATGGACATGTTCACCAACAACCTGAAGGTCATCGGCCTCCGGTCTGACAAGGGCGTGGGCGGCGAATATCTGCTGATCGGGCCGCCCAAACGGATCGGGGTCGGCGACGTCGACATCAACGAGCCGCGCATGCCGCGCCCGCACATCGGACCGCACCCGTCGGAGATTCATGTGCGCGGGAACTGGATATGGGCGCTGGGACGGACGCTGGTGGACGGCGACGCCGACCTGCCGGCCGCCCGGGCGGTGCAGGACGGGCTGATCGTCCGCGCCAAGCATCCGGCCCGTGTTCCGCAGGCCTACCCTGCCCGGGACGCCGCCTGGAATGACTATTTCTTCGCCGTCCAGCAGCTGCTGGCGGAGTCTCCGCCGCCCGCGGCCGACGACGACTTCTTCCACCGCATCGCGCCGCTGCAGCTGGGCGCCGAGCAGGGCTTCGAGCGCGCCCGGTTCGCCGACGACGAGCTGAGCGAGATCGAGGCCGGCATCGACGAGGCCAAGGCCGAACTGCTGGCGCTGCGGAACGCGCCGGCGGGCGTGGGCGGCTGGATCTATCCGAAACCGGACGTCGGCGATTTCGGCGTCGACTATCTGGGTCGGGCGGCGACGGCGATCGGTGGGCTGGGCGCGCTGCCGCCGGCGGAGGCGATGTACATGCGCGCGCTGACCCCCGACGGCGGGCGGCTGTTCGACAGCGAGCGCCACTACCGACTCAGCCTGCCGGCCGACATCCCGGTCGACGGCTTCTGGTCGCTGTCGCTGTACGAGCCGACCGCTGACGGACAGTTCTTCTTCACCGACAATCCGATCCATCGCTATTCGATCGGCGATCGGACGCCGGGCCTCGGCCGACGCGTCGACGGCGGGCTGGATATCTGGATCGGCCGGGTCGACCCGGGTGGGACACACACCGCCAACTGGCTGCCGGCGCCGGCCAAGGGACCGTTCGCGCTGATCCTGCGGGCTTATCTGCCGAAGAACGATCTGCTCAGCGGCCGCTACCGCCTGCCGGCGGTCGAGATGCTTCAACATGCCCCGCGTTAGATCCGCGCACCGGCCGTGGGTGCTAACTATATGGTAAATATTGAATTCTAGGGTGCGGCCGGCGGGGGAGATCGGCCGGCAAATGAACCCACAAGACGGTTCCGGCGCGGACAAAGCGCGCGAGGCCGAGGTCGACGCGGCTCAACGCCTGTTCATCGCCTCCAGCCGCAACATGCCGATCCGCCTGATCACGGCCGCCGCCATCGCCGTCGCCGCGCTCTCGGCGCTGCCGATCTGGATGTGCGCCGCCTGGTGGGCTTGCGTATTTGCGGTCGGCTATGTCGAGACCCGGCTGGCGGCCGCCGCCGGCGCCGGCAAGTCCCTGGCGGTCTGGGAAGGCATGCCGGTGCCGATGCTGGCCATCAGCATGAGCTCGGGCCTGCTCTACACCGGCTTTCTCGGCCTGATGTGGATGACCGGCGATCCGGTCGCGCGCATCTTCGCCGTAGTTCAGCTGTGCATCTCGCTCCTCTACGTGCTGCTGCAGTACTACGCCCGGCCGAAGCTGTTCCTCTGCTGCGTCTCGCCCTATCTGCTCGGCGTGGCGGTGGGCTCGGGCTCCCTGGCCGCCGACGCCGTCCGGAGCGGTCATCCCTGGTCGGTGGTGACCGCGGTGATCGCGCTGGGGCTGCTCTCCAACCTGTTCTACATGGCCCGCAAGCAGCTTTCCGGTTCCCGCGAGGCGCTGCAGAAGGCCCGGGCGACCGCCCAGGAGCGGGGCCTCGCCGCCGAGGCCGCCAACACTGCCAAGAGCGCCTTCCTGGCCACCATGAGCCACGAGATCCGCACGCCCCTCAACGGCGTCCTCGGCATGGCCCAGGCGATGGCCGCCGACAAGCTCTCGCCGGTGCAGCGCGAGCGGCTGGACGTGGTGCGCCAGTCCGGCGAGGCGTTGCTGGCCATCCTCAACGACGTGCTGGACCTGTCCAAGATCGAGGCCGGCCGCTTCGAGTTGGAATCCATCGAATTCGACCTGGCGGACCTGATGAAGGGCGCCCACTCGGCCTTCACCGCGCTCGCCAACAAGAAGGGCCTGTCGTTCGACCTCACCGTCGAGGAGCCGGCGCGGGGCGTCTATGTGGGCGACCCGACCCGGGTGCGACAGATTCTCTACAATCTGATCTCCAACGCCCTGAAGTTCACCGAGCACGGCGAGGTGCGGGTGCGCGCCGGTCTGGAAGCCGCCTCGCTGGTGCTCACCGTCTCCGACACCGGCGTCGGCATCGAGCCCGACCGGCTGGAGGTGCTGTTCGAGAAATTCACCCAGGCAGACGCCTCGACCACTCGCCGCTACGGCGGCACGGGCCTGGGCCTCTCCATCTGCCGCGAGCTGGCCCAGCTGATGGGCGGCGAGGTCGGCGCGGCCAGCGAACTCGGCCGTGGCTCCAGTTTCGTCGTGCGCCTGCCGTTGGCGCGGGTGGGCGACGCCCACGCGCCGGCCTTCGCCGCCTCGGCCCAGGGCTGCGAAGAGCCGGCGACGCTGAAGATCCGGGTGCTGGCGGCGGAGGACAACTCGGTCAACCAGCTGGTGCTGAAGACCCTGCTGCACCAGATCGGCGTCGAGCCGGTGGTGGTCGAGAACGGCCAGCAGGCCCTCGACGCCTGGCGCGGCGGCGAGTGGGACGTGATCCTGATGGACATGCAGATGCCGGTGATGGACGGGCTGACCTCCACCCGCCGCATCCGCGAGGCCGAAGCCGCCGCCGGCCGCGCCCGCACGCCGATCGTCGCCCTCACCGCCAACGCCATGAGCCACCAGATCCAGCAGTGCGTCGCCGCGGGCATGGACGGCCACGTCGCCAAGCCGATCGAGGCCGGGCGCTTGTTCGAGGCGCTGGAGACGGCGCTGGCCGGCGCCGGCCGCGCCACCGCCGCTGTCGCCTGAAACCTACCTGAGGCGCGCCATGGCCAGGGCGTCGACCAACGCGCCGTCGCGCAGGGCGAAGTCCCGATGCAGGCCCTCGCGCACGAAGCCGAACCGCTTGTAGAGCCCGATCGCCCGGGCGTTGTCGGCGTACACGGTCAGCTCGACCCGGCGCAGGCCCCACCAGCGGTCAGCGGTGTCGAGCATGGCGGTCATCAAGGCCGTGCCGGCGCCCTTGCCGGTCCAGGCGTCGTGGATGCCCATGCCGATCGTGCCGACGTGGCTGCGGCGGCCCTCGAGCCGGGTCAGGGCGGACGTGCCGATGACCTTGCCCTCGGCGACGGCGCAGATGTGGATACTGTTCGGGCGCGGCGCGGCCAGGCGTTCGCGGTGAAAGGCCCGCGAACGGTAGGGCATCTGCAAGGTGCCGGCCCTGGCGCCGGGTTGCTCGAAGATCTCGGCGACATCGGCCCAGTCCTCGGGCTCGACGGGTCTTATCTGGAAGGCGGTCATGGCTGTCTCCGGGTCGGGCCGGTCGCGGGGCCATGAAAAAAGCCCCGTCGGAAACCGGCGGGGCTGGGGTGGATGGTCGTTCGTGGCTGGATGTCAGCCCGCGCGTTCCTCCGCCCGCCCGCCGAAGCGGTGGGTCATAATGAGGGACATCGGGGCTACGGCGGCGAACATGCGGCCAAGCTAACAGCCCGACGACCGTACGCCAACCGTCGCGCCTTGCCGTTGTTTGGGCGCCCTGCTAATCCGGCCCGGCCCGGCGCGACTGGCGAGCTTGGATGGGATCGACCATCGGGAAGCGCGGGGTGAACCGCCGATCGCCTGGGCGCCGGTCCTCAAAAGGGTTCGGTTCACTCGTTCCGAAGGAGCGCGCCCATGGACGCCCACCGCCAGGCACTCGCCGCTTACGACCCGCTCATCGAGGCCGCCATCGCGGGCGAGGAGCGACGCCAGGTCGATGGGGTCGAGATGATTCCGTCGGAGAATTACACCTACCCCGAGGTGCTGGCCGCCCTGGGCTCGGTGCTGACCAACAAATACGCCGAGGGCTATCCGGGCCGGCGCTACTACGGCGGCCAGGAATACACCGACGCGGTCGAGAAGGCCGCGCGTAGCCGGGCAAATAAGCTGTTCCGCTCCGAGCACGCCAACGTGCAGCCGCTCTCCGGCTCGCCCATGAACCAGGCGGTCTATTTCGCCTTCCTCAATCCCGGCGACACGGTGCTGGCGATGGACCTCAGCCACGGCGGCCACCTGACCCACGGCGCGCCGGTCTCGCACATGGGCAAGGTGTTCAACTTCGTCCGCTACAAGACCCATCCGGAGCAGGGGGGCGCGATCGACTTCGACGAGCTGGCTGAGGTGGCCAAGGAGACCCGGCCGAAGATGGTGCTCTGCGGCTACTCTTCGTATCCGCGCGACTACGACTACGCCGCTTTCAAGGCTGTGGCCGACGAGGTGGGCGCGCTGACCATGGCCGACATTTCGCACATCGGCGGCCTGGTCGCGGCCGGGACCATGCGCAATCCCTTCGACGCCGGCTTCGACGTGGTCACCACCACCACCCACAAGACCCTGCGCGGCCCTCGCGGCGGCCTGATCCTGTCGAAGAAGGAATACGCCAAGCAGATCGACGCGGCAGTGTTCCCGGGCCTGCAGGGCGGCCCGCACATGAACAACGTCGCCGGCGCCGCGGTGACCTTCAAGAAGGCCGCCGAGCCGGAATTCCGCGCCTACGCCGAGCAGACCATGAGGAACGCCAAGGTGCTGGCGAAGGCGCTCACTGACGCCGGCGCCTCGCTGATCACCGGCGGCACCGACAACCACATGATGGTGGTCGACTGCGTGAAGAGCTTCGGCATCGACGGCCGCCTCGCCCAGGAGGCGCTGGACCGCATCGGCGTCACCGCCAACAAGCAGGTGATCCCGGACGATCCGCTGCCGCCGGTGCGCCCCTCGGGCCTGCGGCTCGGCACCCCTGCCTGCACCACCCGCGGCATGGGCGAAGACGACATGAAGCGCATCGCCGGCTGGATCATCACGACGCTACGCGCGCCCGAGGACGAGGCGGCGCTGACCAAGACCCATGCCGAGACGGTGGAATTCTGCCGCCGCTTCCCGGTCCCCGGGATCGCCTAGGGATTTTTTGGAGAAGATCACATGGCCACCTTGAAGCGCTGGGTGTTGCGCCGCCGGCCCGTGGGCGAGATCCAGCCCGGCGATCTGGAGTTCGTCGAGGAGCCGATCCGCGACCTGGCCGACGGCGAGGTGCTGGTGCGCACCCTCTATCTCTCCCTCGACCCGACAAACCGCATCTGGATGAGCGACCAGGACCAGTACATGCCGCCGGTGGGCATCGGCGACACCATGCGCGGCGGCAGCCTTGGCGTGGTGGAGCGGTCCCGGTCCGATCGGTTCAAGCAGGGCGACGTGGTCAACACCGGCCTCGGCGGCTGGTCGACGCATGTGGTGGCGAACGGCGCGATGCTCTCGCCGGCGCCGCAGCTGCCGGGCGTGCCGCTGACCGCCTATATGAGCGTGCTCGGGGCCACGGGCCTGACCGCCTGGTTCGGCATGTGCGACATCGGCAGGCCAAAGGCCGGCGAGACAGTGGTGGTCTCCGCCGCCGCCGGCGCGGTCGGCTCCATCGCCGGCCAGATCGCCAAGCTGAAGGGCGCCCGGGTGATCGGCATCGCCGGCGGCAAGGCCAAGTGCGCCTGGCTGACCGGCGAGCTCGGCTTCGATGGGGCGATCGACTACAAGAACGAGGACGTCGGCGCGGCCCTCGACCGGCTGTGCCCCAACGGGATCGACGTCAATTTCGAGAACGTCGGCGGCGACATCATGGACGCGGTGATCGCGCGGATGAACAACTTCGGCCGCATGCCGCTCTGCGGGATGATCTCGACCTACAACGACCATGACCGCCCCGCCGGCCCCGCCGACTTCGCCGCCGTCCTGATGCACCGGCTGACCATCCGCGGCTTCATCATCATCGATTTCCTGCCCCGGGCCGGCGAGGCGATGGCCGAGCTGATCCCCTGGGTGATGGCCGGCCAGCTGAAGTGGAAGGTTCACGTCGACCAGGGTCTTGAAGGAGCGATGGGGTCGCTGCAGCGGCTGTTTACCGGCGATCACGACGGCAAGTTGCTGATCCAGGTCTCGCCGGAGCCCTGACCGCGGCGCTTAAGGCGCGCGGAGGAAGGTCGGCTCGCAGAGGATCGGGAAGTTCACCGAGTTGGCGATGTTGCACTTGGCGTGCGCCTGGTGGTGCAGCCGCTCGGCCAGGCCTAAGTCGTCGCCGGCCCGGATGGTCACCTTGGGGCGCAGGACGATGCGGCTGAAGCCGCCGCCGGCTGCGGCGTCGGCCACGAACCCCTGGGCGGCATCCTCGTAGCGGCTGACCACGACGCCGGCCTCGGCAGCCAGGTGCAGGTACCAGAGCTTGTGGCAGGCCGAAGCGGCGGCGAGCATCAGCTCCTCGGGGTTCCAGCGGTCTGCATCGCCGCGAAAGGCCGGGTCGGCGGAGCCGGCGATCTCGGACTTGGTCCCGGCGCGGATGGCGTGCTCGCGGCCGTAGGCGCGGTAGTCGGCCGTGCCGGCGCCGCGGTCGCCGGTCCACGCGACCGTCACCTCGTAGATGTGCTCGCGCTTGGCCATGACGGCTCCGTTTAGCCGGCCGCGGGCCGGACGTCTCGCGCCCGGCTCACCCGGTGGGTCAGCGGAGCGAACGACAGGCCCTGCACGGCGACCGAGAAGGCGGCGACCACGAAGGTGACCGCCAGGATCAGCGGCCGTTCGGGTCCGGCCGGCAGGCTGAGCGCCAGGGCCAGCGACAGGGCGCCGTGCAGGCCGCCCCAGACCAGAATGGTGCTCGCCCCGCGCTCCTCGTGGCGAAGGTGGAAATAGGCGCCCCAGGGCAGCACCACGATCAGCCGGGCGAGCAGCACCAGCACGATGGCGATCGCCGCCAGGCCCATGCCGCGCGCCTCCGGCCGCACCACCAGCAGCTCCAGCCCCAGGAGGAAGAACAGGATGGCGTTCAGCAGCTCGTCGATCAGGGTCCAGAAGTGGGTCAGGTGCAGGCGGGTGGTCTCGCTCATGGCCGCATGACCGCGGCTGGCGCCCATCAGGAGGCCCGCGCTCACCGCCGCGATTGGGCCCGAGAGACCAAGCCCCTGCGCCGCCGCATAGCCGCCCATGGCCAGGGCCAGCGACAGGCTGACCTCCACCGCATAGTCGTCGATGGCGCGCATGGCGGCGATCACCACCCAGCCGGCCAGCGCCCCCAGCGCCAGGCCGCCGGCCGCCTGCAGCACCACCTGGAACAGCGCCTGCGCCGGGCTGGCCTCGGCGCCCGAGGCGTAGGCGACCAGGGCGGTGAAGACGACAATGCCGACGCCGTCGTTGAACAGCGCCTCGCCCTGCAGCACCACCCGCAGGGTCGCCGAGAGGTCGCCCCGCTTGAGCGTCGCCAGCACCGCCACCGGGTCGGTCGGGCTGATCAGGGCGCCGAACACCAACGCCCAGGGGAGTGGCAGGGTCAGGCCAAGCCAGCCCGCCGCCAGCCAGACGCCGGTGCCCACGATGGCGGTGGAGGCGACCACGCCCAGGGTCGCCAGGGTCCACACCGAGAACCGCCGCCGGCGCAGCTCGCCCAGGTCCACCTGCATCGCCCCGGCGAACAGCAGGAAGCCCAGCAGGTAGCCGAGCACGGTCTGGGAAAAGTCGAACCGGGCGATGGCCTGGGTGATCGCCGCGGCGCTGGCCAGGCCCGGCGACAGCCACTGCAGCAATCCCAGCGCCAGGGCGCCGGCCATGCCGATAAACAGCATCGCCACCGCATGCGGCAGCCGCACGGTGCGCACGTTCACCCAGCCGCCGACGGCGACCAGGCAAACGAACAGCGCGGCCAACTGAAAGAACGACATGGCCTCGCTTGTCGCCCCCGGCATGCGGCGGCTCAAGGAATATCGGCACGGCGAGCGGCGCGGCCCGGATTCGCCCATTTCGCCCGCGCCGAGCCTGCAATGCCTTCGAAGCATTTCCGAGCAGGCGCATCCCGCGCTAGAAAGCCACGACCGCCGCCTTTTGGCGCGGCCAAACGTTGGGAGACCCGATGCGCACCGCCTCCATCGCCCTGCTGGCCCTGATGGCGCTGGCCGCCTGCGCCCCGAAGGCGCCGAAAGCCTACGACTACACGGACTGGGGCTTCGGGGTGACCTTCCCCCACCCGCCGAAACTGACCGACATTCCGGCCTCCGCCGACGGCGCGCGGCAGCATGAGTTCCGCGCGGAGATGACCGAGGACGGCCACGACTTCACCGCCGACGTCACCGACGGCACGGGCACCAACCAGACCGACGCCCAGGTGCTGGCGGTGGCGCCACAGGCCATCGCCGACTCCTTCGGCGGCGGGCTGAGCGATGAGCGGGACGTCTCCAGCGGCGCGGTGCCCGGCAAGGAGATCCACGTCAACCGCGAGGGCGAGTCGACCCTGGTGATCCGTCTCTACGCCGCCAACCACAAGCTCTACCAGGTGGCCGCCCAGTCGGAGCACGGCGTCTCCGACCCGGCGGCGATCACCTTCCTGAATTCGTTCCACTTGCTGAACAAGTAGCCCGCAGGTCGCCGGCGCGGCGCCGGCGGCGCTAGTGGTTGTCGCGCGGAATGCCGGCGGTCTGGGCGAGCCGCTGGAAGCGTTCCGCCCCTTCGAGGATGGCCCCGCTCTCCAGTTGACCCACCATCGAGCGCTGGATCGCCTGCCAAGGCGTCTGCGACGCCGGGTAGGCGTAGCCGCCGGCCTGGGTCAGCTCGCGTCGGCGCTGTTCGAGGTCTTCGGCGGGAATCAGCACGTCGGCGGTTCCCCGGCCCAGGTCGATGCGCACCCGATCGCCGGTGCGGATCAGCGCCAGGCCGCCCATGGCCGCCGCCTCGGGCGAAGCGTTGAGGATCGAGGGCGAGCCGCTGGTCCCGGACTGCCGGCCGTCGCCGATGCAGGGCAGCGCGTGGACGCCCTCGGAGATCAGATAGGCCGGCGGGCGCATGTTGACGACCTCGGCGGCCCCCGGATAGCCGATCGGCCCGGCGCCGCGCATGAACAGCAGCGTCTCGCGGGTGATCCCGAGCGAAGGATCGTCGATCCGCCGGTGGTAGTCTTCCGGGCCGTCGAAAACCACGGCGGGTCCCTCGAAGGCCTCGGGATCGTCGGGGTTGGATAGATAGCGATCCCGGAACTCGGGGCTGATGACGCTGGTCTTCATGATCGCCGAGGCGAACAGGTTGCCGGAGAGGACGATGAAGCCGGCGTCGGTCTTCAGCGGCGACGCGAACGGCCGGATCACCTTCTCGTCCTCGATCGCGGCGTCGCGGCAATTGTCGCCGATCGTCCGCCCGTTGGCGGTCAGCGCGCCTTCTTCGATCAGGCCCTGGCGCATCAGCTCGCCGACCACGGCCGGGACGCCGCCGGCGTGGTAGTAGTCTTCGCCCAGGTACTCGCCCGCCGGCTGAAGGTTCACCAGCAGCGGCACCTTGTGCCCGTAGGTCTGCCAGTCACGCAGCGGCAGTTCGACGCCGATGTGACGCGCCAGGGCGGTCAGGTGGATCGGGGCGTTGGTGGAGCCGCCGATGGCGGAGTTGACCACGATCGCGTTGCGGAAGGCGTCGGGGGTGAGGATGTCGGAGGGCTTCAGGTCCTCCGCCACCATCGCGACGATGCGCTTGCCGGTCTCGTAGGCGTTTTCCTGCCGGTCGCGGTAGGGCGCCGGGATCGCGGCCGAACCCGGAAGTGACATGCCGAGCGCCTCGGTCAGCGAATTCATCGTCGTCGCCGTGCCCATGGTGTTGCAAAAGCCGGTGGACGGCGCGGAGGAGGCGACCAGACGGATGAACCCCTCTTCGTCGATGGCGCCGGTGGCGAGCAGCTCCCGCGCCTTCCAGACGATCGTGCCCGAGCCGGTGCGCTCGCCCTTGTGCCAGCCGTTGAGCATCGGGCCGACGGACAGCGCGATGGCCGGCAGGTTCACCGTCGCCGCGGCCATCAGGCAGGCCGGCGTGGTCTTGTCGCAGCCGATGGTGAGCACGACGCCGTCGAGCGGGTAGCCGTAGAGCACCTCGACCAGGCCGAGGTAGGCCAGGTTGCGGTCGAGCGCCGCCGTCGGACGCTTGCCGGTCTCCTGGATCGGATGCACCGGAAACTCGAAGGCGATCCCGCCGGCGTCGCGGATGCCCTCGCGCACCCGGTCGGCGAGCACAAGGTGGTGGCGGTTGCACGGGCTGAGGTCGGAGCCGGTCTGGGCGATGCCGATGATCGGCCTGCCGGACCGCAGCTCGCCAAGGCTGATCCCGAAGTTGAGATAGCGCTCGAGATAGAGCGCGGTCATGTCCACATTCTCGGGATTGTCGAACCACGCCTGGGAGCGGAGCTTAAGGGGCTGGGTCATGCGGCTCCTGGCGGGAATGCTTCCAGTAGCCGTACGCCTAGCAGGCCCTGGGCGCGCTAGGAACGGTCGTTGACCTCGGTGGCGCGTCCTTGACTTTTGCCGCCCATCCGACAATAACGCCCGCCTTCCGCCGCCGGGGCAGCCTGGCGGCGCGAGCACCTATGACGGGTGACGTGGTGTGCCGCCGTTGAAATTGTCTCCTCGACCTTGGGGAGACCGGACTCGCGTCGTGTGAAAGAAGATAGAGCATGTCGAAGCGCCACTCGGCGAAGTACAAGATCGACCGGCGGATGGGCGAGAACATCTGGGGTCGCCCGAAGTCCCCGATCAACTCCCGCTCCTACGGCCCCGGCCAGCACGGCCAGCGCCGCAAGTCCAAGGTTTCCGATTTCGGCCTGCAGCTGCGCGCCAAGCAGAAGCTGAAGGGCTACTACGGCAACCTGACCGAAAAGCAGTTCGCCGGCATCTACAACGAAGCCGCGCGCCGCAAGGGCAACACCTCCGAGAACCTGATCTCGCTGCTGGAAAGCCGGCTGGACGCCATCGTCTACCGGGCCAAGTTCGTGCCGACGCCGTTCGCCGCGCGCCAGTTCGTCAACCACGGCCACGTGATGGTCAACGGCAAGCGGGTCAACATCCCGTCCTACCGGGTGAAGGTGGGCGACGTGGTGCAGGTGCGCGAGCGCTCGCGCAACATGGCCCTGGTGCTGGAAGCCCTGCAGCTGGTCGAGCGAGACACCCCTGACTACGTCGAGGTCGACGCCAAGGCGATGACCGCCAAGTACCTGCGCATGCCGGAACTGGCCGAAGTGCCCTATCCGGTGAAGATGGAGCCGAACCTGGTGGTCGAGTTCTACGCCTCGTAGAGCATTGACGGGGCGGCGCCGGTCGCCGCCCGACCCCGGTACGGCCACCACGGTGAACTGAACACCGCCAGCGCCAGCAGGAACGCCAGAGCGATCGGCGGGGTGCCGATCGCGCCCGCCAGCAGCGTCGCGCCCGCGACCGCGTGGCCCCAGCCCAGCGTCCTGCGGTCGATCAGCCACATCAGCGCCAGCGGCGTCAGCGCCGCCAGGTCGTACTGGTGCGCGTAAGGCGTCAGGCAGAGCGCGCCGCCGACCAGGCCGAGCAGATTGCGGTTGCTCCAGGCCAGCCAGACGCCGAGAGCGGCCAGGGCGACGGTCCACAGAGGGCTGGCGAAGATGGCCGACGGGTTGACCCGCTCGGTGGCCGGAACCACGGCGCGGAAATCGCCGATGGCATGCAGCCACTGCGGCCACAGCCCCGGACCGAACACGAAGCTGGCCAGGATCATCACTAGGCCGGCGATGATCGCCGAGCGGACCACGCGCCATTCTCCCCAAAGCACGATCGGGGCCAGGATCATCGCCTGCGGCTTGATGCAGGCGGCGATCGCGAACAGCGCCCCGGCCAGGGCCGGCCGGGTCCGCATCAGCTGGAAGCCGCCGATCGCCGCCGCGCCGACCAGCAGCGAGGTCTGTCCCGGCGCGATGGCCAGCACCACCGGCGGCAGGATGAACAGCGCCAGCGTCGCCCAGACAGGGCGGACCATGAACGAGGCGGCGAAGAAGAACATCGCCGAGGTCAGGCCGGTCCATAGCGGGTAGGCGACCGGCAACGGCATCAGCCCGAACGGCCAGCTGAACAGCAGGAACGTCGGCGGATAGACGAACGGCCAGGCGCCGGCGATGTGCAGCGACGCCTCCAGCTGGGTAATGATCGCCGGATCGTAGGGCGTCTGCCAATGCCTCGCCGCCGCCCAGAATACATAGAAATCGGCCGGCTTCACGTGCGCGTGCCAGGCCGCGAAGGCGGTCCACACCACGAAGGCGATGGCGGCGATGGCGAGGCGGGGTCGCAAGGCCGCCAAGTCGGAGCGCGTCATCGACCACCCCTCACCGCACCTCTCCCCACTGGCGCGGGGAGAGGGATACTGAGAGTTCGGCGCGCGGCATCGACTGCCTCGGCTGGTATCCCTCTCCCCGCCGCAGGTGGGGAGAGGTCAGGTGAGGGGTCGCGGGTCGGGTTCGTCATCTGGCCGAGAGGTCGCCAGCGGAACTGAAGGAGCGTCACCGCCGCCAGCCAGGCCAGCACCGCCGCCGGGGTCGCCAGCAGACCGGCCAGCAAGGCGCCGCCTGCGGCGGCGTGGCCCCAGCCGTGGGTGCGCGGCTGGAACAGCCAGGCGGCGGCCAGGGGCGCCAGCGGGGCGAGGTCGTAGTCGTGGGCGTAGGGGGTCAGGCAAAGCGCGCCCCCGACCATGCCCAGCAGGTTCTTGTTGCGCCAGGCGAACAGCAGCCCGAACGCCGCCACCGCCGCAGCCCACCAGGGACCGGCGAACAGGGCTGAGGGATTGGCCCGGTCGGCGCCCGGGGCGATGGCGGCGAAGGCGGTGAGGGCGTGGCGCCACTCGATCCAGCGCTGCAAGCCGAACACCAGGCTGGCCGCGAGCATCGCCACGACCGCGCCGGCCATCCAGCCAAAGGTCCGCCAGCGGCCCCAGAGGATGATCGGGGCCAGGATCATCGCCTGCGGCTTGATGCAGGCGGCCGCGGCGAACAGCACCCCGGCCATCGCCGGCCGTCGTTCGATGACCAGCCAACCGCCGAGCATAGCCGCGCCCATGATCAGGGTGGTCTGGCCGAGCATGGCAGAGAAGAACACCGGCGGGGCCAGGGCCAGCACCGCCGCCGCCCAGGTCGGCTTCACCGCCTGAGAGGCCACGAACATGAACAGCGCGGCGCCGAGGCCGGTCCACAAGGGATAGGCGAGGCTCAGCGGCAGCTGGGCGAAGGGCCAGAGGATCAGCAGGAAGCTCGGCGGATAGACGAACGGCCAGGTTCCGGTCAGGTGCAGCTGGGCTTCCAGCGCCTTGACCGGCGCCGGGTCGTAGGGGGCCTGCCAGTGCCGCGCAGCGGTCCAGAAGACGTCGAAGTCCGGCGCGCCGTGGCCTGAGCGGGCGACGGCGAGGGCGGCGGCGGCAAGGAAGGCCGCGACGCCGAGGGCGAGACTGAGACGGAGGTCGCCCGCGGAACGGCCGGCCGGCGCCGGGGATGTCATGGCCGCGTCCTCGCGAGCGTTCGAAGCCCCTGTTATGACCGCGCTCCGCCTAAGAAAGTCTTTGCCGCCGGGTTTTTCAGGTGCGTCACTGCGGCGGGTGAATCGCCGCCTCTTCGCCGTCGCCAGCCTCGCCGCCCTGGCCGCCTGTGCGAGCCTGCCGAGGCAGGCGCCGGCGACGACTGGAGTGGGATGGGAGCTGCTGGAGCCGCTGAGGGCCGTGCACGCCGACGCCGAGGGCGTCACCGTCATCGTTGCCTCGCACGGATGCACCGCAAAGGCGGATTTCGCCTTCTATGTCGAGCCGAGCGGGCCGATTCCCAAGCTGGCGTTCGGCCGCAGGCGCGTCGACGTATGCATCGGGCCGATCTATCCGATGGAAATCGCCTTCACCTGGGCTGAACTGGGCCTCGAGCCCGGCGAGCCGGTGCTGGTGGTCAATCCGCTGGTTGGCGGCGCTAAGCCGCCGGCGCGCTAGACTCGTCCAGGACGCCTTTTTCGACCAGCAGCGGCTTCAGCTCGCCCGCCTGGAACATCTCGCGGATAATGTCGGCGCCGCCGACGAACTCACCCTTTACATAGAGCTGCGGAATCGTCGGCCAGTCGGAGAACGACTTGACGCCCTGGCGCAGGTCATCGCTCTGCAGCACGTTGACGCCGACGAAGTCGACGCCGAGGTGGTCGAGGATCTGCACCGACACGGCGGAGAAGCCGCACTGGGGCTGGTCGGGCACGCCCTTCATGAACAGCACCACCGGATGGTCGGCGATGGTCTTGGCGATGAAGTCGTGGATGGCGGGGGCTTCGGCGAGATCGCTCACGGCGGGCGGCCTTTTCTTCAAACAGCTATTCGAGGCAAGAGCTAGGGAGCGCGGGGCTCGGGGTCAAGCCGTGCGGCGCTCGGAGCGGCGCTCAACGCCTGAACTGCGCTCGGCGGAGAACCTGGCCATCTCGATCTGGGCGCTGGCCGCCGCCGGCATGTCGCGCTCGGTGACCTCGGCGAGGCTGGTGAGGTGTTCGGCGTCCTCCACCACCACCTGCACGGTGGCCAGGGACGGCTCGGTGAGGGCGTAGCCCAGGCACATCTGCTCGGCGGTCCAGCCCGGCGTCTTGCTGAGGAAGGCGTAGGTGCCGACGCCGGCCAGGGGATTGCGCTTGGCGAACCAGTGCGGCTTCGGCTTGACCTTGGCCGCGTCGGCCACCGGTCCCGCGTCGACCGGGCAGGGCTCGACGCCGATGACCGCCATCTGCCGCTCCAGCGCCGTGCGCACCATGTGCCGCTCGCGCCAGCCTGAGTGGATGTTGAAGCTGGTGATCAGGGCGTCGAAGGCGCCGGCCTCCACGTGGGGCGTCAAGGCATCGCACGCGCCGGCGACGCCGAGGCTGCGCACCAGGCCGCGCTCCTTCAGTTCGCGCATGGCCGCCGGCATGCCGCGCGGCTCGCCTGGCAAGGCGTCGACGCTCAGCAGATCCAGGGTTCCCAGACCCGTCTCGGCGATCACCCCGGCCACCTGGACGCCCAACTGGGCGCCCTCGCCGGCGGCGTCGATCCGCAGGGCCACGAACAGCAGCCGCCGCTCGACCGCCGACGCCCCCTCGGCGACGCCGCTCAGCAGGATGGGCGTCGGCCGGACGATCTCGAAGGCGTTGATGCCCTCCTCGAAGCCGGCATGGATCAGGTCGCGCCAGTCCGCCGCCGAGCGGGTCATATCGTCGCCGTCCAGGCTCAGGGACAGCGCCGAGATGGCCATGCCGGTTCGCGCGAAAGGGCGATACCGCATCGCCGGTCAGGTCTCCGAAGGCGCGGTGGTTTCCAGCGCCAGAGCGTGCAATTCGCCGCCGACCTTGCCCTTCAGCGCGGCGTAGACCAGCTGATGCTGGCGCACGCGGCTGAGACCCCGAAAGACGGCGGAGGTAATCCGCGCACGGTAGTGGTCGCCGTCGCCGGCGAGATCCTCGATGAGGATCTGGGCGTCCGGAAACGCCGCTTGAAGTTCGGCCTCCAGAACGGCGGCGGCCATGGGCATATTGGCAACTCCTGGAACAACGATCAGTGGAGGAAAAGCGTTAACAAGCCCTGCAGGCGCAGGCCCTGGTCGGGGCAGGCTTCGGCGTCGATCTGGCCGGCAACGACGCCCTGTCTTGGGCTGAGTTAAGCTTCCGGTCACCCTGATTTGTGGCTGCATTTGGCCGGAACACGCGATATGTTGTGTTGGCTGGAGGGGCCGCCGCGACATGCGTCGAATCCTGATCATCGCCTTGACCATTGGACTGAGCGCTTGCGCCGGCATGCGCGCGCGCGTGGCGTTGATTTTCTCGCCGCACCACGCGGCGCCGGCCGCCGTCGCCGTCGTCCCCGCCGTCGTGCCCGCCCCGACCCCGGCGGAAGGCCTGTGGGCCATCCTCGATCCAGGCTGTCCAAAGCCGATTGAGGCCAATATCCATGCCTGGCCCAAGTGCGCCTCGCCGTTCTGGATCAGTCGCGGCAAGGCGCTGGTGGTGCGCACCTTCCTCAACAAGCATAGCCCCTCGACCACTGACGCCAGTTTCTCCGCCGACTACAGCCTGGCGCCCGGCAATCCGGTGATCGCCCAGGTGGGCACCGAGAAGGACGGCTATGTGTTCCTGGCGCTCACCGACCTGGCCAAGGACGACCAGGGCCGGCTGATCGGCGCCACCGGCGCGGCTGTCGCCTGTCCCTCGCCCACCGGCGGGGAGATTTCCCTGAAGCCCAGCCTGAACGGCTGTGACACCCAGTCCCTGGCCGATGTCCGCCGCGCGGCGGTGGAGACGCTGCAGGACCACGGGGCGCTGACCGAGGTTGCCTGGATCGCGCCGGGCGCGCCTTGAGCGCGGCCCGGATCGTCCCGGCGCTCGCCTGCCTATCGCTGCTGACGGCCTGCGTCGGGCTGGAGACTCCCAAGCCACTGCTGACCCACGCCGACGAGGCGGGCGCGCCGCGCCTGCGGACCGGGGTCTGGGCGGTCAACGTCAAGCCCGGGCCCTGCTCGTTCGATGAGCACAAGCCGATCGACCAGTGGCGCGGCTGCGCGGCCGGCGTGGTGATCGGACCGGACACCTTGCGCATGCAGACCGACAACAAGCCGAAGGTTGTCTGGGAGACGCTGGCGTTCATCTTCTCCGCCGGCGATCCGCGCATCGGCCAGGTCGGCGGCAAGGACAAGGACGGCACGGAGACTTACGACTACGCCGTCGCCGGCGCGACCGGCGCCGACGCTGAAGGACGGATCGTCTCGGTGACGTTTTGGACCGTGCTCTGCGGGCCGCCGCCTCCGGACGGCGCCGACCAGTCGAAGCTGGCCGCCGGCACCCTTGCGCTGCTGCCGGGCATGACGGCGACGCCAAGCGAATCGCACTGCTCCACCACCTCCGTCGACGCCCTGCGCGGGGCGGCGAAGGCCAGCCTCGCCTGGAAAGATAGCCCGATCGTCGCCCACTGGGTCCGTGACGGCGACCGCTAGACCCACAGAAAGGCGCACCAGCCCCTCATGTACCGCACCCCGTTGGCCCTTCTGGGGCTCGTCCTGCTTTCCGGCTGCAATATCCTGGTCACCGAGAAGCCGCTGTTCACCGCCGCCGACGAGGCCGGGGCGCCGGCGCTGAAGCCGGGAGTGTGGCTGATCTTCGAGGAGGACGGCTGCAAGTTCGACGAGACCAAGCCGATCGACGAATGGCCCGACTGCGCCGGCGGTGGGGTGATCCGGCCGGGTGAGGTGATCGACCACGACCAGAAAGCGCCCAAAGGCGTCTTCGAGCATTCGCCGTTCGTCTTCGCCGCCGGCGCGCCGCGGATCGCCCAGATGCAGATGAAGGAACAGGCCACCGCCGGCGTCGGCGACGATCAGACGACCGAGAAGGCGGTCAGCTACGCCTATGGCGCGGTTCGCCCGACCAAGCTCGACGACCAGGGCCGGATCGTGGCGGCAACCTACTGGTTCGTGCTCTGTGGTCCGCCGGCGCCGAAGGACAAGAATGGCGACGACAGCGACCTGGCGACGCTGAAGCCGTTCCCAGGCGTGAAGATGAAACCCGGCGACGCCACCTGCACCACCGACTCCAAGACCGTGGTCCACACCGCCGCGGTCGCCAGCGAGGCTTTCAAGAAAGCCCCGCTGAACGCGCGCTGGCTAAGGGACGGGGACAAATAGACAGGCGCACTTTCCGGTTGCCGGATCACGGAAACGAGAGCATCGTTCACGCGTTCGTGATCGGTGCGTGATCGGACGCGCCGTCGGACGGGAGGACATCCCGGATGAGAGCGCAATCCCTGTTCCTGCTCGCGGCGGCGACCGCCGTCGTCGGCCTCGGCGGCTGCAAGCGAGCCGACTGGTCGCCGTTGGGCAACGCCGGACACCAGGGCCGCTATGTCGGCGTCGGCATCTATGGTCCGAATAAGCAGTGGACGCGCATGGCCGCGACCCAGGCGTCCGGAGCTGACAGCCACGCCCAGCCGATCGACGACCAGGTGGTCATCGTGGTCGCCGACAGCCAGACCGGGGAGCTGCGCGCCTGCGGCGACCTCACTGGTTACTGCATCGGCATGAACCCGTGGGCAAAGCCGCTGGTGACGTCCCAGGTCGCGCCGATCGTGCTCACCCAGCATGTGACGCCCGATGAGCCGGACATGACCGTGATGGTCAGCTCGGAGCCGCGAAAGCCGCATAGGTAGGCTGGCTCATCCCGTCGATCGGCGGGCGTGGAGCCTGGCTGTCGGTGTCGGCGGATGCGGCGCCAAGGGTCCACGAACCTCACGAACAAGGATCGCAGCCCGAGCCGTTCTTCCACAGTCGTCATCCCGGAAAGGCGCGCGATCGCCTTGTCCGGGAGCGCCTGGCTCGTGCCGGGATGAGCGGGACGGTGGGGGGCCTAAACGCCGCCCATGAACCCCGGCAGCCAGCCCTCGTTCGCCGCCCGCAGGCGCTCGAGCGGTATCGTGAAGAGCGCGTGGCAGGCGAAATCCGTCCCGCCCGCCTGTCCGGCCAGCGCCACATTCAGCCCCGCGGCGTGGGCGGCGGCGACGATCGGGTTGGGATCGGCGGTGGCGATCAGGTAGCGGCCCTGGTCCTCGCCGAACAGGAAGGCGTGGGCGTGGGTCTGGCTGGTGGGCGAGAGCTCGACGCCCACGCCGGAGGCCAGCGCCATTTCCGCCGCCGCGATCGCCAGCCCGCCGTCAGAGAGGTCATGCACCGCCGAGACCTTGCCGGCCCGGATCAGGCCGCGGACGAAGTCGCCGTTGCGCCGCTCGAACTCCAGGTCCACAGGCGGCGGCGCGCCGTCCTCGCGGTGGAACAGCTCACGCAGATAGAGGCTGGAGCCCAGTTCGCCGTGGCTGGCGCCCACGACCATGAGGGCGTCGCCGGGCTTCATCGAGGCGTAGTCGGCGCGTAAGCCATAGTCAGGAATCAGGCCGACCGCGCCCACGGTCGGCGTCGGCGGGATCGCCCGCCCGTCGGTCTCGTTGTAGAGGCTGACATTGCCGCTCACGACCGGGAAATCCAGCGCCCGGCAGGCCTCGGCCATGCCGTCGATGGCGCGGACAATCTGGCCCATGATTTCCGGCCGCTCCGGATTGCCGAAATTCAGGTTGTCGGTGACCGCGATCGGATCGGCGCCGACCGCGGTGAGGTTGCGCCAGGCCTCGGCCACCGCCTGCTTGCCGCCCTCGAAAGCGCCGGCGGCGACATAGCGCGGGGTGCAGTCGGAGGTCACCGCAAGCGCCTTGCGCGAGCCGTGCACCCGCACGATGCCGGCGTCGGCGCCGGTGGCGGAGTCCTCCAGGGTGTCGGCCATCACGTGGCGGTCGTACTGCTCCCAGACCCAGCGCTTGGAGGCGATGTCGGGGCAGGCCATCAGCGTCAGGATGGCGCTTTCCCAGTCGGCCGGCGGCGGCACGTCGGCGGGGTCGAGGCGCGGCTCGGCGTGAGGCTGGACCCAGGGCCGATCCAGCAGCGGCGCGTCCTCGGTGAGCGGCGCCAGCGGGATGTCGCAGACGATCTCGCCCCCATGGGTCAGCACCAGGCGGCCGGTGTCGGTAGTGGTCCCGATGACGGCGGCGTCCAGACCCCATTTTTCGAAGATGCGCCGCCCGTCGGCCTCCCGACCCGGTTTCAGGATCGCCAGCATCCGCTCCTGGCTCTCCGACAGCATCATCTCATAGGCGCTCATGCCCTCCTCGCGCTGGGGCACCAGGTCGAGGTCGAGTTCGATGCCGACGCTGCCCTTGCCTGCCATCTCCACTGACGAGGATGTGAGGCCCGCCGCGCCCATGTCCTGGATGGCGGCGACGGCGCCGGAGGCCATCAGCTCCAGCGTCGCCTCGATCAGGAGTTTCTCGGCGAAGGGATCGCCTACCTGCACGGTCGGGCGCTTCTCGTCGGAATCCTCGCCGAACTCGGCCGAGGCCATGGTCGCCCCGTGGATGCCGTCCCGGCCGGTCTTGGAGCCGAAATAGACCACTGACAGATTGGGGCCTGGCGCGGCGGAATAGAAGATCTTGTCGGCGTCGGCCAAGCCCAGGCACATGGCGTTGACCAGGATGTTGCCGTCGTAGCCGCGGTGGAAATTGGTCTCGCCGCCCAGAGTCGGCACGCCGACGCAGTTGCCGTAGCCGGCGATGCCGGCGACGACGCCGGAGACCAGCCGCCGGGTCTTCGGATGGCCGGGATCGCCGAAGCGGAGCGCGTTGAGCAGCGCGATCGGCCGCGCGCCCATGGTGAAGACGTCGCGCATGATGCCGCCGACGCCGGTGGCCGCGCCCTGGTAGGGCTCGATGTAGGAGGGGTGGTTGTGGCTCTCCATCTTGAACACCACCGCCTGGCCGTCACCGATATCGACCACGCCGGCGTTCTCGCCCGGCCCCTGGATCACCCGGGGACCGCTGGTGGGGAACTTGGCCAGGTGCCTGCGGCTGGACTTGTAGGAGCAGTGCTCGGACCACATCACCGAGAACACCCCCAGCTCGACCAGGTTGGGCTCGCGGTTCAGGCGCTGGACGATCAGGGCGTATTCGGCGGCCTTGAGGCCGAAGGACTCGGCGGTTTCTGCGAGCGAGCGGGTGTCGTCCATGGGCGCGCTTCTAGCGGGGATTTGGGGGCCGCGCGATAGGTGGGAACCAAGTCGTGCTGCATGTGTTATGTTGTCGTCAGAAGACGGCGTGAGTCGCGCCGCGACTGTACCCAAACAATTGGTTTCGATTACGGAGGTCTGCCCCTCAGCCTTCCGCAATTGGATAGAAGGGGCCGGTCACACCGGCCCCTTCGGTCGTATGGGTGGGAGTTTAGGCGCTTTCCAGCACGCTGGCGAACAGCAGTGC
>Ga0302279_10001577_pt1 | contig 32084 bp, 27 predicted proteins | sample III_Bog_N3_3_FD_194541 | JGI IMG/M metagenome (GOLD analysis project Ga0302279, IMG submission 194541) | Peat permafrost microbial communities from Stordalen Mire near Abisko, Sweden - III_Bog_N3_3 | ecosystem: Environmental > Terrestrial > Soil > Wetlands > Peat | place: Sweden: Abisko...
AGGACGGCTCTCTGGTCAGGGCGGAGGCCGTTCTGGTTCACCAGGACGGCGTCTCTGGTCAGGGCGGAGGCCGTTCTGGTTCACCAGGACGGCGTCTCTGGTCAGGGCGGAGGCCGTTCTGGTTCACCAGGACGGCGTCTCTGGTCAGGGCGGAGCCCGTTCTGGCTCACCATGCCGGCATCTCTGGTCCGGGCGAGGCCGCTCTGCTTCGCGCGCGAGCCCCCTTCCCCCTCTGGTACGCTTGCATCACCGATGAGCAACGTCCTTCAGCGTCAGGCGGAAGCGCTCCTGCACGAGGCCGTCGCGGCCCTCATCAAGACGTTCCAGCGCCTGGTCGTCACTCCGTCCGCCTGGGAGTGGTACACGTCGGCGAGCGCGTCGGTCACCGCCGGCACCCCGGCCCTGAAGTTCTCGGTCGGCGGCACCGGGGGCGCCATTTTCCTCATGCGCGACGGCGCCGGCGCAACCCGCGACGAGCGGTGGAAGAGCAAGACGGTGAAACGGGTCCACATGGCGTACGGCGGCGTCGGCGTCGGCGTCGGCGTGGCCGTCCCCCAGCCCTGGCTGCTCCAGGTGAGCCCGAGCGTCTCCGCCTCGTCCTGGTGGAACAACGGCGCGCTCTACATCATCTCCGGCAGCGATGACTACGCCACGCCCGAGACCTTCAACGAGCCCGAGGTCGGCCTCGCCCCCTTCGTGATCATCGGCCTGGACGGTGGCTTGATGGGAGCCCTGCGTTACGCCTCGCCTGCCTTCACCGCGCTGCCCCACGCCGATGCCCTCGATCACCAGATCGGCGGCTCCGTGGCGATGATGTTCATGGGGATCAACCAGGCCATCTACGCCAGGGTGAGGGACTTCTTCAAGCTGCTGGGCGACCTGCGCGTGCTCGCCGGGCACAAGCCGCCGCCTGGCTTCCTCGCGGGCATCGTCGACTCGGTGCGGATGCAGGCGGCGATGGACTGGGATCTGGTCAAGATGTCGGCCGACGTCTTCGCGCTCATCTCGCAGATGTCGAACATGTTCTACCGGGCACGCTCCGTCCTCGTGTCCGCCGGCGTGGAGCAGGTCGGTTGGCCCGGCGTGGGGGTCACGGTCTTCGGCGGGCTCTTCCGCGGAGCTACGAACGTCGGGACGGGCGCCGGCGAGAGCATCCTCGACAAGCTGCCGAAGCCCGCCTTCGCCGGCTGAGACGCATCACGGACCTTCGAAGGAGAACTCCACGACCGCGTCGGCCACGTACCGACGGCGCTCCTTCGTCCCGCTCGCGTAGCGCGTCACGACCCGGCGCTTGAGCGCGTCCAGCTGGTATTCCGTTCGCGCGTTGCCGGGGCGGTGCGTGGCGACGACGTTGCCGTGCTCGTCGTAGACGAAGCTCGTCTTCTCGCCGCTGGCGTCGGTGAAAGTCTGGAGGGTCCCCGCGCGGTCGTACTCGTAGGTCCATGTTCCCAGACCCGCGCGGGTGTGGTGCGTCCGGTTGCCGGAGGCGTCGTAGGCCATGGTGTCCGCGCCCCCGTCCGGCCACGTCACGCGTGTCAACTGTCCGCGGGCGTCGCGCTCGAGCTGGAGGACGGCTCCCGAAGGATCGGTGAGCGCGGCGAGCCGGCCGCGCTCATCGAGTCGCCGCTTCCAGACGCCACCATCCGGGCCCAGCACTTCGTGCAGGTCCCCCGCCTCGTCGTAGCGATACAGCGTGGTCCGATCCCCGGGCTCGACGAGAGAGACCAGGCGTCCCCGCTCGTCGTACGTTCGCGTGGACTTTCTCCCGAGACCATCGGTCGTGGACGTGAGAGCTCCCTTGTCGTCGTAGGTGTAGGTTGCATCGATGCCGCGCGGATCGGTGTACTTCGTCACGAGGCCGAACGCGTTTCCCTCGTAGCGGTGCTTGCCGCCCGCCGCGTCGATGGCGGTCGTCGTGTACGGCTCCGGCCCGTACTCGAGCCTGGCGTGGAAGATTCCCCGGGGCCGGCTCCCCGGCGCCGCCGCCATGCCGAGCTCCTCGAGGATGTCCGCGCCGATGAGCTCCCCCCACGTCTCGACACAACGGACGCAGTCACCGGAGACGGCGTAGCGAAATCGAAAAATCAGCCCGTCCGCCCGCTGCTCGGCGACCATGTGGTGGTCCTCATCGTAGCGGTATCGGGTCGTGCGGCCGTTCGCGTCGGTTGCGCTGACGAGGTCGCCGTGGCCGTCGATTTCGTAGGCGGCCAGCGTGCGAAACCAGGGCTCACCCTCGGCCGCCGTCAAGCGCCATACGAGACGGTTTTCCTGCCTGACGAGGTCCGCGCGCCGCCCCGCCGTGTCCACCAGGCTCGTGACGAGATCGTCCGTCCACCCGAGGCGGGCGACGTTGCCGGAAGCGTCGACGAGCTCCGTCAGCCGCCAGACGCCCCCTGCGCCGCGGCGCAGGACCCGCCAGAGGTGGTCGCCCACCTGGAGCACGAGCCGGTCGCCTTGCCGGGCGATCACCCGTGCGTGGAGCAACGATACGCTCGTTCCTTCGGGCGGCAGGACGACCTCCAGCTCCTCCCCCTGCGGGCTCGTGACGAGGAAGCGGTCGCCGCCGCGGCTCTCGGCCGTCCAGAGGTAGTCGTGCGTCCACCCGAAACCGAGGCCATGCGTCGTCGACGCGCTCGCCGTGCTGTAGGTGCGGATCCAGGGCAATGCGAAGAAGCCGGGAAGCGTGAAGTCCACCTGGGGGGTCGTGAACATGGCGCCGGTCATGACGTCGACCGGATGGCCTTGGGCCGCCGAGCCATCAGCGTCGTCCTTCTTCTTCTTCGGATTGTTCTTCGCTCCGCACGTCAGGCAGGCAACGTTGGCGCGCTGCTCGACGCGCGTGTACGACGGCGTGGCGTCGACGGCGTTGCCCTTGCCACCCGGCAGGTACTCATAAAATGCACCGCTGGCGACCCCGGTGGGCGCCCCGGCGGAGCTCTGCATGACGTCTCCTGCTTCCGGCGCTTGACTCTGACCCGGCAGGGGGCGAGCCCCCCAGGTGGGCGAGCCTGTCGTGTTCGCGATGGCCTGCGCCGTGCCACCGCCCCCGGGCTGGAGGACGCTCGGGGTTGTGGCACCCTGGCAAGCGCCGACGATGACGTCCCGATTCGGGCCGCCCTTGAACCCTGCGGCGGTGAGCGAATTTCCGATCGTCGTGCCATCGAGGAGCCGTGGGTCGGCGGTCGTCTCCAGGGGCCCACTGCCGCTACCCAGAAGAACCTGCCCAGGGAGGCCGTGGGCGTCGATGATCACGTTGTCCGCGTTGGACAGGACGCCGCTCCCGGGGGTGACCGCCGACCAGGGCACGACCGTGGAGCCGGGAATGTTGGCGTTGTCGTACGCCGCCGCGTCCGCCATGGACGCGGCCCCCGCCTGGTCCCCGGGCGCCTCCGGGCCCTGGATGATGACTGTGTTCAACCCGAGAGGGTCGACGCAGTACGTGGCGTTGGCGACGAAGCCGATGTCGTAGGGCGATCCAAGGAGGCCGAGGGGATCGGGGGTCATGAACAACCCGAGGTCGGGCGCGTAGTACCGGAAGCGCTGGTACGAAAGGCCGGTCAGGGCGTCCGCCCGCTGGCCCGCGAAGCGAAGGCTGCCTGGGGCGCCGCTCTCGAAGGCGACCTTTCCCGTCGTCGTCAGGTCGATCTCCGCCACGCCTCCTGACGGGTCGACATAGGCCCAGGGCGTGCCGGCGGCATCGGTGGCGACCATGCGGAACGGCTCGCCGCGGACGGACTCGAGCAGCGGTGTATAGCCGTCGTCGGCGAAGATCCGTCGCACGTGGACGCCATCCGAGGGCTGCTCCTCCACCGCGCTGTCTCCGTCCCAACCGAACCGAGTCACGATGCCGCCGCGCATCTCCGCGATGCGTCGCCCCATCGCGTCGTACGCGTACTCGATCCGCGCGCCGTCGCCCCGGACCGCGGACACGAGCCGATCGTTGTCGTCGTAACCGTACTGCCAGGACTGCAGAGCATTCGGGGCACGCCGCGCGGCCAGTCTCCCCAGCACGTCCCAGTCGAGGTACGCACCGTCCGGGGTGCGGAGAGGTCGCCCGCCGGGGCCTGGCCCAGGCGTGGCCGCGTCGTCCGCCATGCCCGGCTCCTTCGGGGTCGGCATTCCCTCGCGCGAATAGGCGAAGCTCTCTTCCACCCCGAGCCCCTTGCAGACGAGCGGGCGGCCCATCGCGTCGAGCTCGTAGGAGCGCGTGCCCAGCTTCGAGTCGTGGACCGCGGTGAGAGGGCCGGTCGTGCTCCACGAATACGTGCGCTCTCGAAGCGCCGCCCCGCCGTGCCGCACGACCACCCGGATCGGCAGCCCGTTCTCGTCTCGGTCGGTCTGGATCGACTGCGCCGAGCCCGGGCGCTCGCGGGTGACCTCACGGCCCAGGGCGTCGTAGAAGAACGCCAGCCGTTCGGCCCCGACCTGGAGGCTCGCAGGCGTGCCGGCTTTCGTGCGCACGACGGCGACCTGCCAGCCGCTCGAGTACCGCTTCGTGACGGCGCGCCCCTGCACATCGAAGGCGCGGTCTACCGTGAAGCTCCAGTCCTCGTGGCTCTGCACCTCGCGGACCACACGGCCCACCTCATCGTGCGCCATCGTGACGGAGCTCACGCGTCCGCCGCTCCGCAGCGTCGCGGTAACCAGCCGTCCCCGGGCGTCGTACTCGTAGCTCGCCAGCGTACCGGGCCCACGACGCTCGAGGAGGCGACCCGCCTCGTCGTAACGGAAGGCAATGGCCGTGAAGTCCGGGCGGATGGCGCTGACGACCCGGTACCCGGCGTCGTACTGGAACACGCGGGTGATCCCTGCAAACGTCGTCTCCGCGCTCAGCTGGGAGCGCGAGCCGTAGTTTCGACTTTGCCGTTCACCCGCCGGGTTCACGAACCACGTCACGCGCAAGAGCGCGTCGTACCCCATCCTCCAGCTGTTCGTGGTCGCACCGGACGGAGGAAGCGCTCGAGCAGGACGCGCCGTCACTGGAACCCGAGACTGCCGGAAGCGCCTGGTCTGGCGGACCGGGAGGCCCGCTCTTCGAGATCACCGACAAGCATGGTGGAAAAAGACTAGCTGAGGGCACCTCGATTTCCATCGGTACAATCCTCCCTGCAGTACCCCCATTGTGGTGACTCGACCTGTGCCGTCCTGCTCGGTAGGATTGGGTGAATGCAGCCCCAAGGCCGCGTGGGAGACAATGCAAAGGTCCCGAAGGACTCCCATGGGAAACCTTGCTGCCCGCACACCTGCACGGGGCCGGGGAAGAGCGGATCTCCGAACGTGAGCGTGAACAACAAGCAGGCGCTGCGCGTCACGGATCCGGGCATCCACAGTAGCTGCTGCGGTCCCGAAACGTGGAACGCGAAGACGGGCAGCTCCACGGTGTCGATCAACAACCTCGCCGCCCACCGCGTGAACGACCAGACGACGCACTGCGGAGGAGCTGGCCACCTCATCGAGGGCAGCCCCAATGTTTTCGTTGGGGGCTGAGAGCCCTTGCGGGTGGTCAACGTCCGGGATGTCTGGCACTGGGGTGTTCCGTGGCGACCAATAACCTCACGATAGCGTTTGCGTCTCAGGTCTCGCTGGATGTCCGGCACGTCTCCATCCGCGAGGGGATGTCCGAGCTATTCCACGTGAGCGTCCTTGCCGTCTCCTCGAACGATGGGCTCGACCTGGATTCGAACGTGGGCACCGGGGCCGCGCTCCGCATCCAGATGCCCAACTACCAGAGCTCTCCGAATGGAACACGGGTGTGGGCGGGCATCTGCGCGAACATGTCGCAGGTCAGCGCCGAGCCAGCGCCGGGACTGTCCGCCTACCACGTGCTCATCATGCCGTCCCTCTGGCGGACGACGCTGCGCACGGGCAGCCGCATTTTTCAGCACATGACGACGCCGGCCATCGTGCAGAAGGTCCTGGCCGAGTGGAAGATCACCCCCGTCATGAAGCTGCAAGCGCAGTACAAGACGCACGAGTACTGCGTGCAGTACGGGGAGACGGACTACGCGTTCATCTGTCGCCTGCTGGAGGACGCGGGAATCGCCTTCTACTTCAGCTCCGATGCGACGTCAGGCATGGGCGATGACATCACGAAGCTCGTCCTGAACGACTCCCCCCAGCTGAACCCCCAGCGGTCGGGCCCTCTCACGTACGCCGGCACCCAGACGCCGAACGCGGCCAGCGGGCAAGACTGGATCGCGAACGTCGCGGTGACGCAGAAGGTGACGGTGGGCAGCCACCTGGTCAGAGACTCCGATTTCCGCGCCCGGCCGGACATGGCGCTTGCCGCGAGCGCGAAGTCGGGAACGAGCGCCGACCCTTACGAGGACTACCGCTATTCGCCAGGGGCGTTCTGGTGGGAGCCGGGTCAGGCCTCGACTACCCCCACGGCGGACGACAAGGGGGTGGCTCGGACCGACATGGGTGAAGCGAACGCCCTCGCGCAGCGCAGGCTCGACGCCGAACGCCGCGCCCGCTTGACCGTGACCTACACCCACAGCGCGCTGGACCTTTGCCCGGGCACGATCATGGGCATCAACCAGGACGCCGATACGCCGCCTCACCCGCGGCCCGACCTTGGCCCGACGAAGACGCTCCTGCTCGTCGCGTCTTCGTTCGACGGCGACAACAGTGGTCAATGGTCGATGACCGCGACCGGCGTCTTCGCCGAGTTCACCTACAGGCCCGAGCGCCGCACGCCGCGCCCGCGAATCATCGGCGTCCAGAGCGCCATCGTCGTCGGGCCCGCGGGGCAGGAAATCTACACGGACGAGTTCGGACGGGTGCGCGTGCAGTTTCCCTGGGATCGCGAAGGGCGCTTCGACGACAACAGCTCCTGCTGGATGCGCGTGAGCCAGGCCTGGGCCGGAGGCGGCTTCGGCGTGGTGATGATCCCCCGGATCGGTCACGAGGTGCTGGTCGACTTCTTCGATGGCGATCCCGACCGGCCCGTGATCATCGGCCGCGTCTACAACGCGACGACCACGACGCCCTACACGCTTCCCCAGTCCCAGACGCAGAGCGGCTGGAAGAGCAACTCGTCCCCGGGGGGCGGTGGCTACAACGAGATCAAGTTCGAGGACATGGCCGGGAGCGAGCTCATCTCGGTCCAGGCGCAAAAGGATCTCTCGTATGTCGTCAACAACAACGAGAGCTCGAACATCGGCTCGACCCGAACCGTCCAGATCGGGTCGATACCCACGGGTTCGGACACCCTCAACGTCGGAGCAACCCGGACGACCTCGATCGGAATGACCGACACGACCTGGGTCGGGATGATGCATTCGACCACCGTGGGCGCAACGGTCGGCATCCGGATGGCCGCGGCCCTGGATATCGTCATCAGCACCGGGCAGGCGAGCATCCACCTCTCCGGGGGCAACATCTTCATGAACGCCAAGGGCGAGATTCACCTGCACTCCGGCGGGAACATGCACCTCTCGTCGCAGTCCGGAGCGATCACGATCCAGGGCGGCCCCAACGTGCAGATCAACCCCGCGGGTGCCGGCGAAGCTCCCCAGATCAACACCGTGTCGCCCGGTATGCCCCCGACGCCTGCCTCGCCCGGAGCGGCGGGTACTCCGCCGTTCCTACCGTCCGGCGGGGGTAGCATTCCGCAGCCGGGCGGAATCCAGGACGTCGACGTCGAACCCGAGTCCGGCGGCCCGGGGGCGTAGGCGAGAAGCGCGCGGTCTTCGTCGACGCCTTACGGAATGCTGCGGTACATGGCGTCCGCCTGCTCGGGCGTCGGCGTGAGCGCGTCCACCCAGCCCGACGGGGTCATCGCATAGCTGTACGTCGGGCTGATGCCCGGAGTGCCCGCGCTAACGCCCGCGCACGCCATGAGCCCCGAGCTGTTCCCAGACACGCTCGTCTCGACGCCGACTCCCGTGCTCGCAGCGCCACCGACGCTCCAGCCGCCGACCACGTCCGCGGTCGATTGTCCGGCGCCCGGCGACACGAGGCACGTGCCCGCCGTTGCGCCGACGTCCGTGCTCGTCGGCGCCACACCGGGAGCCCACATGGAGAGGCTCCCGTCCGACGCCGAGTAGTGTGTGAGGTTGACCGGGCCAGCGCTGTACTGTTCGTAGTTCACCGTCGTCGTGTCACGGCTGTCCGCTTTGGTCTTCGGCTTCGGGTTCGTCTTGCAGGTCGGGCAATCCTTGTCCGACAAGAGGAAGTAGCCCGGCGTGATCGACCCGTCGGGGTTCAAGGCCGCCGGGACGTAGGTGCTATCGGGCGGGGCGCTCTGGAAGAGGCCCGGCACGAATCCATTCGGCGGAATGTCACCCATGCCTGTCTCCCTCCGTTGCCTCCGTCACTCTAGCGCCGCCCGCTGCGACGGCGAGTCCTTCGCTTGGGTGACAGCGCACCTCAGCGCTTACGGGTACCCGGCATCGGGACCAGCGGGGGGAGGGGATCGGCGATGCTGCTCGGCGTCGGGAGTGGTGGCGGCCTGACCGAGCCGGAGCCGGGTGGCGGCCTCACCGAGCCCGACGCGGGTGATGGCGGCCTGACCGAGCCCGACCCGGGTGGCGGTGGCCTCACCGAGCCCGAGCCGGGTGGTGGCGGTCTGACCGAGCCCGAGCCGGGCACGCTGACGTAGCCCGAGACCCCGGACGCCCCGACGCTCGTGCGCGTCTGGGCGGGGTCGTCGAACTGCACGGTGTCGAGCATCTCCAGGAACACGGGTCGATGCTGCTCGGCCGTCGCCACCGTCGCCGTCATCGAGAAGATGGTCACGACCGGCTCCGGCTCCCCCGCTGGCGCCACGAAAACCATGGTCTGGTCCAGGCGGCCGACGGGGCTGTCGAAGCGAAAGCGCACGACTACCGCTGTCCTCCCGAACACGAGGCGGTCCTGTTGATCGAGCAGGTCGAGCCCCCCCGCGCGGCGCCCGATCTCCACGAGGGTTCGGTGGTAGCACGCGAGGAAGCTCTCCTCCGGCCGTTGCGGGCTCTGCTCCACCATGATGGTCGGCACGGGGGGATCGCCCGGCGCCCCCGCAGGAGGGTGTAGCTGCGTGATGGAACCGTCCCTCCAGCCGTGTGGGCCCAGGAAGGTCACGTTGTCTCGTTGGTAGCGGCTCATTCGCTCGGGTTTGGCTCAGCGACGATGCTTCGGCGAGACCCAGGTCTCCTCGAACGGATGGTCAGGAGGCGGCCGGGCCGCGGCGGACGGGGGTGCGTGGCCGATTCGGATGCTCGCCAGCATGGCCTCGAAAGTGGGGCCAAGGCTCGAGGCCTGATCGGCGGGGACGCTGCACGTGATGACCGGCATCCGGTGATCGGGGTCGTTCATCGGGTCGATCATCACCATCGTCCACGCGATTGGCGCGGGATCGGCGGCCAGGACCAGGCGCATCTTGATCGCGGGGCGACCGGCGACGTGCGTGGGGGTGCTCTCGTCGAACGAGACGACCCGGGGCAGCGGCCCGAGGCGGCCGAGCTCGAAGAGCACCTTGCCGACCCGCACAGCCAGCGACTCGCCCGGCTCGAGCCTCTCGTGCACGACGGTCATGCTGGCCCTTCCGGCCGTAGCCTGAGGGCCATGCACCGAGAACACGACGTGGTCCGTCCACGAGTCGGGCAGGTCGAGGCGGAGGAACCCGAGATCGTGCGTGCGCGTAGCAGGCATCGGTAACGCCAGGAACCGACGGTAGCACGAGCGGCTCGCCTGCGCAGATCTGGTAGCCTCTTCTCTGTTCGATGGTGCGTCATTGGGCCAAGGCTCTCTCGTTCGATGCTCCGCCCGACTGGGCCTACGCCACGGTCGCGCGCTTTTCTCCAGCGGCTTCGCCCGCACCCGGGAGCATCACCGTGGCCCGCGAGCCCCTACGAGCCGGGGACACGCTGCTGACCCATGCCTCCCGGGCGCTCATCCGGATCGCCGGTGCGGTCCACGGTTTCGAGCTCCTTCGCGGGACGGAGAGGCTGGTGGGCGGGCGGCGCGCCGTCTTGCAGCAGTTCCAGTTCGGCGCCCCGGGGGCTCGCGTCGAGCAGACCGTCTTGCTGATCGACCCTGCCGACGATCCCGAGCGAAACGTCACGATCATGTCGTGCGCGGCAGCGGTGGAGAGCGCGAAGGATGTCACGCGGGTCTTCGAAGAGATGCTCGGGACGGTGACGTTTGCCGCGGGCGCAGCACCGCGCAGGACGGGGCTCGAACAGGTACCGGTCGTGCCAATGCCGAAGCCGCGACCGTGAGCGTCGCGTCGCCCCGGTTCGAGCCCTACGAACCCGCGCGGCTGCCGCGCATCCCCACGACACGGCCACCGAGGAGCGCCCCAAGGGCCGCGAGCACCAGCACCGGCAGCGCATGCCCCAGGGTCACGTGCGTCATCGTGATGACCGAGCAGCGCAGATCGATCATCACGGCGCCCCACGCGCCGGCCGCGGCTCCAAGGGCGGCGCCCGTGACCCTCGGATGGACGGGATCGGTCTCCCGGCGCGCGAGCAAGAGCGCGCCGAAGGGCGCCGCGGCCATGAAGAGCGTGAGCAAGAAGCACGGGATGCAGTGCGCCAGGCCGCACGTCGTCCCCGCTTCCGGGTAGCGCGCGTCCCACACAGCCAGCCAGCCGAGCAGGGCGATGGGAGTGGCGAGCGCCACGGCGAGGAGCTGGCCGCTCGGCCTGCCCAGCATCGACTTGCCGCGCGCGAAGGCCTGCCACGTGGCCACCCCTGCCACCGCGGCCCACCCCAGTGCCGAGCCCGCGACCTGGAGTGTCGGCCTGCCATCCGTGTGCAAGCCGCCGGCGGCCAGAAAAGCCGCCGCGAGCCCCGCGATCGACGCCGCAATGAGGAGGGCGACGCGGCGCTTCACCGCCGGCCGGGTAGGCGAGGGCTCCGCGCGCGCCGCGCCGAGTATGCGCAGCTTCAGGCCCGGGGGGGGCAGCGTGGTCACGGGGTCTGCTCCTTCTTGGTCGGCACTGCCTGGAGATCGGCGTCACCGAGGACGCGGCGCAGCGACTCGTAGGCGCGGTGCGCTCGAAGCTTCACCGCCGAGACCGTGGTCCCGAGCACCTGGGCGGCCTCCGCGATCGACAGCCCCTCCTGCTTCACGAGCTCGAAGGCGACGCGCTGCGTCTCGGGCAAGCCGGCGAGCACCTGCTGGATCCGCGTGGCGAGCTGCTGGGCCTGGACGAGATCGTCGGCGGCCGCGTCCGTCGCCACGGGCGGGGTGCCGGTCGCGTCCTCTTCGTTCGCCACGAGGACCTCGCGCTTCCGGCGGCGCAGGCCGTCGATGAGCAGCCGCCGCGCGATGGCGAACGCCCACGGCATCACCTCGGCCCCCGGGATGAAGCGCCCTCGCGCGCGATGGATCTGCAAAAACGTCTGCTGGACCAGGTCCTCGGCGCGCGCGACGTCGCGGGTCTGCCGCACGAGGAAGCCGTGGAGCCGCGGAGCCAGGGCATCGTAGAGCTCCCCGAACGCCGCGTCGTCGCCGGCGGCGTAGCGCTCCATGGCATGGTCGGCGGCTGATGCGCTCGAGTCGGCCACGTTCTCCTCTTACCACGTGACGCTTGGCGCCAGGCGGCAGGCAACGGACGGTGTGCCCGGGTGGGCGAAAGCCACATCGTCGCCATGAGAAGGGTACGGCCGTAGGGCAGGTGTGGTTTCGGTGCGTCGAAGCGGCGACGGCATTAGCCGCCTGCCGCAATCATGCTACAAACGCTCCAGCTCGCCGCTTAGTGCACCTTTCCCTCACGTCCTTCCTCTGCAGCTTCCTCCTGCAGCCCGCTTAGGAGCTCTCATGCGTCTTCCGATCTCGTGGGCCCTCCTCTCGCTGGGCGTCCTGGGTCTGGGAACTGTAGGGGCCTCGTCGATCGGCTGTGGCGGCTCCACCAAGGCAGGAGGCTCCAGCGATGCGGGCGCAGCCGCCGACACGGACATGAACGCCGCGGACACCGAGAGCGCCCAGGACGCGCCGCCGGCCATGGAGGCCGCGCCGCCGCCCCAGGGTTACCCCGCTACCCACCCCGCGATGCCGACGGTGGCGAACCTCGGCGGGCCGGTCGTGGCGGCGCCCAAGTTCATCCCAGTGACCTTCACGGTGGTCCCGGCGGACCCCTTCGTCAGCCAGATCCAGGACTTCATGAGCAAGGTCGGCGCGACGTCGTACTGGGCCGGGAACGTGGCCGAGTACGGGGTCGGCCCGGCCACCGGCGAGACGCCCATCGAGATCTCGACGATGCCGTTCACCTCCAACCCGGTCGACGACACGGCCATCGCGTCATGGGTGGCCCAGGCGGTCGCGAGCAACGTCCTTCCCGCGTACGACAGCAACACGGTCTACGTGCTCTTCATGCCTCCGGGCCTCAGCGTCACGCTCCAGGGGGCGACGAGCTGCGACGCGTTCGGCGGCTACCACAGCGAGACACCGCTCGCGATGGCGGCGGCGCCCTACGCCGTCATCCCGCGCTGCGCCAACGACTTCGGCGACCTCTCGGGCATCGACGTGGTGACCGGCGCAGCCTCGCACGAGCTCATCGAGGCCACGACGGATCCCTTCCCGGACAGCAACCCCGCGTACGCCCAGGTCGACAACAAGGACTTCGGCTGGGAGATCGGGCTCGGGGGCGGCGAGGTCGCGGACATGTGCGCCCAGAACACGGACGCCTTCTTCAAGCCCTCCGGCTTCGAGTACACGGTGCAGCGCACGTGGTCGAACAAGGCAGGAAAGGCGAGCCAGGACCCGTGCATTCCGTCGCAGGGCGGCACGTACTTCAACTCGGCCCCCGTCATGCCCGACACGTTCTCGCTCAACATCGGCGAGCCCATCACCGTATCGGGGCTCAAGCTCGCCGTCGGGCAGAGCGCGACGATCCCGGTCGACCTTTACAGCGACAGCGACACGCCCGCGTGGTTCGTCGGTGTCCAGGACAGTGCCGCTTTGATGGGCGGGGCGCCGGAGCTCGATTTGAAGCTCAACAAGACGTCGGGGGCCAACGGCGACCAGCTGCAGCTGACCATCAAGGTCCTCACGGCGGGTCAGTTCGGCCTCGAGACGTTCGTGCTCTCGAGCGGCGCGACCCAGCAGAACCTCTGGGTGGGAACCGTCTCTAGTCAGTGATGGAGCAACCCGGCACGTCCCCGCCGACCGGCGGGCGACGATTGCTGGTATGAACCGAGAAACCGAATGGGATCTGCGCGATTGCTAGGGAAGACGTTCGCCTCGATGCTTGCGGCCAGCCTCGCCGTCACCGCGGCTGTCGCGGGCGCCGTGGTCGGCTGCAGCAGTACCAGCAGCAGCGGGACCCGCGACGGTGGCAACGACACGGCGACGGACGGAACGTCCTCGGACGTCGAGGTCGACGTCTCCGTGGTCGACGCCGGACCGGACGTCCAGCAGGATCCCAACGTCTACCCTGCCAAGCACCATCCGATCCCGCAGGTGCCGGACCTCGGCGGTCCCGTCCTGAAGAACCCGCACGTGGTCACGGTGACGTTCAATTACGTCGTCGTCGACGCGGGGGTCCACGACAGCGGCACGCCCGACACGGCCGTCTCCGATGACAGCGGCCTCGACGCGACGACGGGCGAAGGCGGCCCGACGGAGGCCGGTCCCGTGGACAGCGGCGTCCCCGTCGACGCGGGAAGCGATGGCGGGCCCCCGGCAGGCTCCGATCCGTTCGCCGATTACCTCGAAGCCTTCGGGGACAAGATCACGACGACGCCGTGGTGGACGGCGGCGCTGGGGGCCTACGGCGTCGGCCCGGGCACGGGCGGCGTTCACATCCGGCTCCCGGACGCGCTCCCCGGGACCCCGGGGCAGACGATCAGCAACAGCAGCCTGAGCGACGATCAGATCCAGCAGCTGATTCAGGCCGAGGTCATGGCGGGCGTCTTCCCGCAGCCGACGGACGACACGATTTACGTCATCTACTTCCCGGCCTCGACCATCATCAACTCGCTGGGTGGCATCAGCTGCATGCAGTTCGAGGGCTACCACGGCGCGGCCGGCTCGGTGCCCACCGCCGACGGAACGCCGGCGGCCTACGCCGTCATCCCCAGGTGCCCGCAGTTCGCCGCGGGAGACGTCGGGCTCGAGGAGCTCACGACGGAGACCGCCAGCCACGAGATCGCCGAAGCCTCGAGCGACCCCCAGACGGACACCGATCCTGCCTACTACCTCTTCACCAACGACGCGTGGGTCTTCTACGGCCAGGGAAGCGGCGGAGAGATCGGCGACCTCTGCGCCGGCATCGACGTCAGCGCGTACAGCGCGAACGGCTTCACGGTGCAGCGGATCTGGTCGAACTCGGCGGCCGCGGCGAGCCACGACCCGTGCGAGCCCACCGACGATCTGATGCAGATCTATTACAACGCGGCGGTGGAGACCCAGACCATCGTGGACTCGATGGGCCAGAAGTCCGACGGCTACGTGGTCGTGCCGCGCGGAACGACGCAGAACTTCACGGTGGACGTCTTCAGCGCGGCGGCGCTGCCGTCGGAGCTGAGCTTCTACGTGGGCGTGCCCGTGCAGATGGCCTCGGATCCGACGCAGCTTTCCCCCATCGCCACCGGCGTGACGGCTGCCCTGTCGATGACCTCGGGACACAACGGAAGCGTGGCGACGCTCGCCATCACGGCGTCGAACTCCTCGGCCCTGGGCGACACGTATTTCGTCGTCCGCTCGGTCCTCTCGCCGACCGACTACCACGACTGGCCCGTCATCCTTCACGTGAAGTGAGCTTCCCGCGAGGGGACAGGTGGATCGCCGCCGCATCATCCGCGGCGGCGAATCCAGTGCGCTGATGCGCATGGACGACACTGGCTCTCGTGTCGGTCGAAGCGCCCACACCGATGGTGCGTAGGCGACCGAAATAGCGGGCCCGACGATTGGGCCGTTGCGATCGAGGGTGCGTCTGCGAGACTCAGGGCTCGTCCCGGAGAGCCGGCTGAGCACCGACCCTGTGTGGTGCCCGAGGAGGCCTGTCGATTGGCGGCATTCCGAAGCTTCGTCCGAGCAGCGGCTCTGGCCAGTGGCCTGGCGATCTGCACGCCGGCCGAAGCCGAGCCGCTCCGGCTGCAGGTCGACTGGGTCAAGACGGTCCTGCTCGGACAGCAATGGCTCCTCGACGGCGCCGCGATGGAGAAGGCCTCGGGCGACGGCCGGGTGGTGGCTGGCGGTGGGTCGTCCGAGTCGCCCAGCGGCTGGATTGGCCTCGCTCCACACGTGTCGGTGCTGGGCAGGGACTGGGGCGAGGCGCACCTCTTCGTGGGCCGGCTGGCCACCACGGACGTCTTTCGGCTGAGTCGGTCGAACCGGATGGTGGTCACGCGCGTTCGCTTCGGCGACGGTGTGGTCGTGCCCTTTGGGCAGATCGGGGTCGGGCAGTGGCGCGTCGACACGGACATGATGCCGGGCTGGGCGTGCGATACGGAGGTAGCCGCGCAGCTCGGCGCCGGTCTCGAGCTGCGCGTGGGGCGGGTGTATGCCATCGCGCTCGAGGCCGACTTCACCGCCCTCTACCGCGACCAGCGCGAACCGCAGAACATTCCCTACCAGCGCTTCTGGGGGACGACCGCTGCCGCACGTATGCACTTCTGAGGAGCCTTCGCGCCCGGAAGTCGCGCTAGACTGGGTCGGCGCCATGATTCTCCCGCACGAGACGGCCCATGCGCACGAGGTGGCCGCGATGGACGGCACGCGCGTCAGCTGCGAACACGCGGACCGCTGCGGTGGGTGCCCCATCATCGCGCTTCCGTACCCGGAGCAGCTCTCGCTCAAGCGAGGCCGCGTCGTGCAATCCGCCGCGCGTTACCCGGGGCTCGAGCTCGTTTACACCGAGCCCGTCCTCGCGGCGGAGCCCGTCGTCGGGTACCGCACGCGCGCCAAGCTCATCGTGTCGACGGGCGGGCGGATCGGTCTGTTCGAGAAGGGGGGCGGCCACGTCGTCGTCGACATCCCCCATTGCCGCGTCCTCTGTCCCTCGCTCGTGCAGGTGGCCGAGGCGCTGCGCGACCGCGTGGCGGCCGACCAGGAGTCGGGCGGGCCGCTCGCTCCGTTCGATCCCGTCGGCGGCGGCGCGCTGCGGGCGGTGGACCTTCGCGAGGTGCGCGATCCGACGAGCGGTACGGCGCAGGTGCTCGTCACGTTCGTGGTGCAGCGGTCGCGCTCGTCGGGAATCGACGCCCTGCGGGACGCCGCGTGCGCGCTCGCGGCCATCGTGCCGAGCATCGTCGGCATCGCCGTGAACTTCCACGAGGGAGAAGCCCCGCAGATCCTCGGTCAGGAGACGACCGTCCTCTACGGGATGACCCGCGCGCCGGATCGGCTCGGCGGCTCGGTGCATCTGGCCACGTACGGCTCCTTCGTCCAGGCCCACCGCGGGCAAGCCGAGCGGATTCACACGATGCTCGGCGAGGCGCTCCTGGGCACCCCGCGTGCTCGGCCGTCCGCCGGGTTGCCCCGCGATCTGTCCGAGACTTCGCGCGGGCCGACCTCCTCGGGCCGCCCGATGCGCGTGCTCGACCTGTACGGCGGCTCCGGCGCCATCTCTCTCTCGCTCTCCGCCAAGGGCATGGACGTGCTGCTCGTCGAGTCGTTCGCGCCCGCCGTCGCGCACGCCGAGGCCGCCGCCGCGGCGCAGGGCCTGAGGCTCCGTGTGCACTGCGGCGACGTGACGTCCGCGCTGCGATCCATCCACGAGCGCGGCGAGAAGTTCGACGCCGCGGTGGTGAACCCCCCGCGCCGGGGGATGAGCGCGTCCGCGCGCGACGCCATCGCGCGCTTCGATCTCTCGATGCTGGCGTACGTCTCGTGCGATCCCGATACGCTGGCACGCGATCTCGATCACTTCGCCCGCCTGGGCTATGGCGCGACGCATCTGCGGCCCCTCGACATGATCCCGCTGACGGACGAGGTGGAGACGGTCGCCATCCTGCGGCGCACCGCCGTGCCTACCCCGCGTGTCGCGTACGAGGACGACGAGGTGCTCGTCGTCGAGAAGGGACCGCACGAGCCGACGACGCCACAGGGGGAGTATGCGGTCTCCCTGATGAGCCGCGCCCGGCGGCTTCCGGGGGCCGCGAACGCCGTCCCGGTGCACCGCATCGACATCGGCACGAGCGGGCTCGTCATGTTCGCGAAGAAGGGCGAGAACGTCATCGCCTGGAGCGAGGCCCTTCACGCGCCGAGCGCCCGCAAGATCTACGTCGCGGCCTGCCGCGGCCTCACGCCCGCGAAGGGCGCCATATCGCGTGACCTCCGCGAGGACGGCAAGGCCTACCCGGCGCGGACGCGCTACCGCCGTCTCGCCGTCGCGAGCGGCCACAGCGTTCTCCGTGTCGTGCCCGAGCAAGGGCGCACGCATCAGATAAGGCGTCACCTCGCGGCGATTGGTCACGCGGTCATCGGGGACGATCGGTACGGGCACGCGCCCACGAACCGCTTCTTCGAGGAGAAGAACGGCCTCGATCGGGCCTTCCTCCACTGCGTGCGACTGGAGCTCGACCACCCCAGGACGGGCCAGCGGCTGATCATCGAAGCGCCCCTGCCGGGGGATCTGCGCGGGGTGCTCGAGCGAACGAGCGGCCCCGGCACGCTTCGCTTCCTCGACCACAAGAACGCGCTGGGGACGAGCAGCCCGAACCTCTCGAGCTTTCCGCCTCCGCCGGACTCCTTCAGCGAGCGCCAGAGCGCCCTCGACGTCGACGCCAGCCGCCTCACGCTCCACCCGGAGCTCACGACCGGCGACGACGACTAGACGCGCATGGCGCCGACCTCGCGGACGAGGTCGTCGACGAGGCTATCGAGCTCCGCCTCCCGGGCGGCCGGCGAGGCGAGGGTGATGTCTCCGCCTCGCTCGGCGAAGAGCTGGGCCAGCCCCTCGTTCGCCTCCACGATGCCCTTCACGAAGACCACGTCCTTCGCCCGCACGACGATCTGCCGCGTGACCATGCCCTCGCCGACGAACGGCGGCACCGATTTGCTCGCGCTCATGGACCTGGTCTAGCCCAACGGATCGTGGATCTGCTCTTCTGTCTTGGCGCGCCGCTCACGGAGGCGGAGCTGGACGTAGCCGACCAGCTGCTCGACGTAGGTCTCGAACGGGGGGCAACGAATGCCGGTCCCGGCGAGGAGCGCGTCCGCGTTCGCGGAGCCGTACGTCACGGGCGTCCCGAGCGTGTCGAGGAGGGCCCGCGGGCTCTTGGCGAAGCGTTCGAGACCTGGGGTCCGTAGCAGGGCCTTCGTCAGATTGGCGGGAATGAACCCTCGCGGCATGCGGCGGCCGCCGGCCCGGGCCACGAGCTCGAAGACGCGCCGGACGGTGAGCGCCGCCGGATCGACGATGTGGTACGTCCCGCCGACGGCCCGCGGGTCGCGCCCGATCGCGAGCTCGGCGCGGGCGACGTAGTCGATGGGGACGATGTTGAGGGGCGCATCGCCCCGGCCCGGCAGCGGCAAGGCGAAGTCGGGCGGAGACGTGACGATGAGCAGGATGAGCAAGTAGACGCCGTCGAAGCGGTCGATCTCGCCCGTCTGCGAGTCTCCCACCACGATGGAGGGGCGCACCACCACGATGGGCACCCGCGCCATGCTTGCCCGCATGAGCTTCTCGGCGCGCGCCTTCGTCTCCTCGACCACGTTGCGAAAGCTCTGCCCCGCGTCGAGCTCGTCCTCGAGCACGAGCCCCGTCCGGTCGCCCGAGACGTGAGCGGTCGAGTGGAACACGAGCGCCTTCAGGTCCTTGCAGGCGTACGCGAGCTCGAGCACCTCGCGGGCGCCGCCGACGTTCACGCTCTCGGCGGTCTTGCGGTCGACGCCGAGGTAGCTCACCTGGGCAGAGTGGTGGATGCGATCGACCTCGGCGGCGAGGCTCTTCCATTCGGCGCCCGATAGCCCGAGATCCATGGAGGCCGCGTCCCCGTCGAGGATGTTGACGCGAGAGCGCTGGTCGAGCGTCAGCGCATCGAGCGCCTGCCGCGCCTCGTCCGCGAGCTTCGGGCGCACGACGGCATGCACGAGCGTGCGCCTTCCGTCGAGCAACCCCTCGCAGATTCGGCGCGCGTGGAAGGACGGGAACCCCGTGAGGAGGACGACCTCGTCGTATCCAGCACGCCCCATGTGCGCTTCTTACCCCTCCTCTGCGTTTCTCGCTAGGTGACTGGTGAAACCAGGAGTGAGGTAGCTCCTTATTGCGCGCAGTAGAACTGGCCGACGGCGAAGAGCCAGTCTCCGAATCCAGGCCCGAAGGGCTCGCAGACGGTGCCCGTGCCCATCTGCCAGGCATTCTCGATGCACTGCTCGTTGTTCAGGAAGTCCGAGCACGAGGTGTTCGTCACGTTGGTCTCGCAATCGGCGAGGCCAGCCGCCGTGCACCCGCTGCACGCCGTGTGGATGCAGTCGCTGAGGCAGCCCGTCTGCTGGTTGCAGGTCTGGCTGACGAACGAGGACATGCAGGCGAAGATGCCCGTCGGGTCGGTGTCGAAGTCGACGTTGAAGGGCGTGAGGCAGGCGTAGCAGGAGGGGTTCGACGTCTTCTCGAACGCGAAGAACGCCAGGCACGACGCCGACGTGGCGCCGTCGCTCGTCTGGTCGCAAGCCTCCTGCGCGTTCAGCAGATCGCTGTTCGGGCAGACGTTCATTTCCGTCGGAGTCGGGGTGATGACGGTGCTGGGGCAGCTCCCGAAGGTACCCGGGCACGCGGTCTGAGTATTGGAGCAGGCCCGCGGCGAGACGTCGGAGTCGCAGGTGCCGTTCCCGGTCGTGCAGTTGGAGCACGCGACGCCGTTGGCTCCGCACGCAGTGTCGATGAAGCCGGCCTCGCAGACCCCGGTCGCGTCGCAGCAGCCCGTGCAGTTGGCGGCGCTGCAGACGGTCGAGCTCTTGCACGCGTTTGCGGTGCAGGTGGCGCCGCTCGGGCAGACGGTGCAGGCCGCGCCGCCGCCTCCGCAGATGCTGGTCGTCGTGCCGGCCTGGCAGACTCCGTTGATGTCGCAGCAGCCGTTGCAGTTGCCCGGCCCGCAGGCGGCCGCGTCGGGACCCTGGCAGAAGCCGAACTGGCAGGTGTTGTTCGCGGGGCAGGTGGTGCACGCCATGCCTCCGAAGCCGCAGCTCGAGTTCGTGTCGCCCGTGACGCAGGTGTTGCCCTGGCAGCAGCCGAAGGGGCACGTGCCCGGGCCGCAGGGCGGAGCGACGCACGCGCCGTTGGTGCACGTGTCGTCGGCCGCGCAGTCCGCGCATGCCTTGCCGCCGGTGCCGCAGGCCGAGGTGCTCGTTCCCGTCACGCACTCGTTGTTGATGCAGCAGCCGCTCGGGCACGTCGTCGGGCTGCAGTTGGTGACCGCCTGCTCGCAGAGGCCCGCGGCCGCGTTGCAGGTGAAGTTCGTCGGGCACGCTTCGCAGTTCGCTCCGCCCGTTCCGCACGCACTGTTGGCGCTCCCCGCCTGGCAGAACGAGCTCGCGTTGCAGCAGCCGCCGCAGTTGTTGGGCCCGCACGCAGGCTCCTGGCAGAAGCCCTGCTGGCAGGTCAGCCCGAAGGTGCACTGCTGGCAGAAGCTACCGAAGGACCCGCAGTCGTTGCTCGTCGTGCCGGTCTGGCAAACGTTGTTCACGTCGCAGCAGCCGTTCGGGCAGTTCTGGAACGTGCAAGGAGCCGGGGCGCACACCTGCTGACCGAAGTTGTTGCCGCAGACGTCGTTGGCCGGGCAGACGGCGCAGGCCTGACCGCCGGTGCCGCAGGCGGAGGCCGTCTCACCGGTCGTGCACTGGTTGCCGAGGCAGCAGCCGTTCGGGCAGTTCGAGGGCCCGCAGTTGGTGACCTGCATCTCGCAGATCCCCTTGGTGCAGGTGAAGCTCGTCGGGCACGTCTGGCAGGCGCCGCCGGCGCTTCCGCAGTCCGTCGTAGCGGCTCCCGTCTGGCATGTTCCGTTGACGTCGCAGCAGCCGTTGCAGTTGCCCGGGCCGCAGGGCGTGGGCGCGCAGAAGGCGCCTCCTACGGGGCCAGGGCCCCCGCCGAAGATCTGGCAGGTGAGGCCCGCCGTGCACGTCATGCAGCTCACGCCGCCGATGCCGCAGTCCGCGGACGTGTTGCCCGCCTGGCAGACGCCGTTGCCGTCGCAGCAGCCGTTCGGACAGGTGGTGGGGCTGCACACGGGCGTGACGCATGTCCCGCCCTGGCAAAGGTCGGTCGTCGGGCAGACGTTGCACTTCTCGCCGCCCGTGCCGCAGCCTGCGGCGCTGTCGCCCGTCGTGCAGGAGTTTCCGTTGCAGCACCCGTTGGGGCAGTTCGAAGGCCCGCAGCTCGTGACCGACTGCTCGCACAGACCTCCGCCGGTCGTGACCGACTGGCAGGTGAAGTTCGTCGCGCACGACTCGCAGCTGCTGCCGCTGTTGCCGCACTGCGTCCCGCTGTTGCCCGACTGGCAGAACCCGTTGAGGTCGCAGCAGCCTGAGCAGTTCTGCGGCCCGCACGTGGAGCCCATCTGGCAGGCGCCGGCCTGGCAGGTGGTGCCGGGGGTGCAGGTCGAGCAGCTGTTGCCGAACTCCCCGCACGCGTTCGTGCTCTGGCCCGGCTGGCAGGTCCCGGTGAAGTCGCAGCAGCCCGGGCAGTTCTGCGGCCCGCAACCTCCCTGCTGAGGAACGCAGTTCCCGTTGGAGCAGGTGAGGCCGGGCGGGCACGCAAAGCACAGGTTGCCGTTGACCCCGCAAACGGCGGACGTCTCGGAGACCTGGCACGTACCCGTCACGTCGCAGCAGCCCGGGCAGTTCTGAGGACCGCACGAGCCCGTCGAGACGCAGGTGCCGTTCTCGCAGAAGGCGTTGGACGCGCACGAGCCGCACTGGACGCCGCCGAGGCCGCAAGCGAACTGGGCGCCGCCGCCCTGGCAGATACCGTTCTGGTCACAGCAACCGCCGCAGTTGGCGGGCGAGCAGAGCGCGACCGTGCACGCGCCGCCGTTGCAGCTGCCGTTCGGTCCGCAGTTCTGGCACTGGTTGCCGCCCGTGCCGCAAGCGTTCTGGTTGTCTCCGCCGATGCACATGCTGCCGAGGCAGCATCCGTTGCAGTTCTGCGCGCCGCACGGGGTGGCGACGCACTGCTGCGCGTTCGGATCGCACACCGCGCCCACCGACGTGCAGCTCTCGCAGACCTGGCCGCCCGAGCCGCAGGTGCTGTCCTGCGTGCCTGCCGCGCACAGAAAGCCTCCCATGCCGTCGGACTGGCAGCAGCCCGTCGGACAGGTCGTCGCGTTGCAGGCGGCTTGCGGCGTGTCGCAGACCTGGAGGGTCGGGTCACACTGCTGGAATCCGGCGGACGGGCAGTTCGCGCACGCCTCGCCTCCTGTTCCGCACAGCGTCGCCTGGGTTCCGGGCTGGCAGGTACCGGTCGTGTCGCAGCAGCCGGTCGTGCAGTTGCTCGCGTTGCACGCGGGCGGGGGCGCGGTACAGGTCTGTGTCGACGCCGCGCAGGTCGATCCGCTCGCGCAGGCAGCGCAGGCGAGGCCGTTGGCTCCGCATGCGGCCGTCGCCGTGCCGGGCTGGCAGGTGTCGTTCGAGTCGCAGCACCCGGTCGGGCACGTCGAGGCGTTGCACGTGGGCTCGGCCACCACATCCGCGCTGGCATCCAGGAAGTACCCCTGGTCTAGGTCGGAGCGCCCGCAACCACCGAGCACCAACGCGAGCGCGGCGAACAGCAGCGCGTACATACACCCGGTCAACCTGCCGCGCCGACGTGCGTGAGACATCGAGTGAGCCTCCCTGAGCTAAACCAGAGCTTTCGCCGATCGCAAGAACGGCGCCAAGCTGGTCGAGACTACGCGGAACTGTCGTCGAGCACCATGGTTGCGGGCAATTGAGCGGAACGGGGGAGGGGGGCGTCACTTCCCTACCGGTGGCCCCGTGATCGCCCGTTCTCTATCTGGCACAGCACCGTCAGTGGCACATCGCCTCTTCCCTCCCTATGGCCACCCGAGGCGGTCGTCGTCGTGCAATCGGACGTCGCCTCGACCCAAGGGGCTAGGGGCCGGCGCGCCTGACCACCTCGCGCACGAACCCGAACGAGGCGTCGACGCGGGCCCAGGCCGTGGGACCCCTGCTGCCCCATCCGGCCGTGAGCACCGGGAGGCTCGCGGAGTCGGAGGGAAAGGGGCGGGCGATGACGGCGAGGCTCGTACGATCGCCGAGCGCGCCCAGCATCGACGTGACGAGGGGATCGTCCGCGAGCGTCTTCGCCGTGACGCCCGCGAGCAGCAGTCCGCGCGCGTCCTCCGCCGCCGCGATCCGGAGGTCGCCCTCCCTTGCCCCCCACGCCACCCCAAACCCCGCCGCGCCAGGCTTCTCGCGTATGAACATCGCCATCCCGGCCCTCTCCAGACCGGGCATGTCCTGGTCGGCAACCGTCATACCCGTCGCGCCGACGAGGGACTTGAGAGGCCCCTCCATGGCAGGGAGCGTCGACAGCTCGACGATCTCGCGCGCGGCGTGCGTCGCTGCGGCGGCGTCTCCGGAAGCCGGGGTTCGAGCCGTCAGGCGCACGGTCTTCCCGGACGCGAGCGCTGCCGTGAGCCAGTCACCCCGCGCGTTCGTCCAGTCCGCGATCGCGCCGTGAAGCTTCTTCTTGTCGTCCGCGCCCGCACGCGCGCCGAGCGCGGCGACGATCGCGGCTTCCAGGGCGACGGCATCCTCCGATCGCGTGGCGGCCGTGTCGCGCGTCATCAGCCCGAGCGTCGTGTCGGCCGGGAGCTGCTGCAACGGAGTCGCGTCGCCTACCGCCATCCGTGCGAACGCAGCGGTGGCCGGGCCGGCCCCCTGCGAAGGCGTCAGGGTGACGACGGCGTGCACCGTCGCCTCGTCCGCGTCGACCACGGCGTGCACGCCGTCGAGGTCTCCCTCGATCGCCATCAGCCGGTCCACGACGGAGCCGACCGACGCGAGTATCGCCGGTGCATCGCCGAAATCGGGAGCTCGGCCCCCGTGCTGGGCCCGGAGGTCGGCGTCCGCCTTGAGCGCGTCGGCCCTGGCGCTCGCCCAGCGCTGCACGGCCTCCGCGCGCAGCGACCCGACCAGCGCTGCGTGAGGCACGTCCGCGGCCAGTCCACCCGGAGGGACGGCCCGCGTGGGTAGCGTCCGGTACGCGTATGGCCCGAGCGCGGCCAGTGCTCCCTCACTCGCAGCGACCAGCAAGTATCCGTTCCTCGTCAGCGCCACCGCGAGCGAGGTGGGCGCGCCGGACCGGGCCGCGATGATCGTGAACGCGCCGCTCTCCTTCGCCTCGAAGTGGCCGGCGTCGGCTGCGAGCGCCGCCCGGGCGTGGGGCCCGTCGACGAGGCGGGCCGCGACGACGAAGGACCACGATCCACCCTGCGACGCCGTGTCGCGCGCGAGCACCGCGAACGCGGGCGCAGCACCGTCGATCTCGGAGGCGAAGGCGACGTCGAGGCCGGCGGCCGCAACTAGCAGGCCGCCGAACGAGGCAGGGAGGATCCCCAGGAGGCCACCCACGCCGCGCTGCACGCGCCCCCACAGCGCGTTGGGAGACGCGATCACGACATCGGCGACGAGCCCTTCCGGCGCCTGGACCGCGGGCTCGAGCTCGGTGACCTCGGGCGGGGGCGGCGCCTTCTTGTGGCAGCCGCCCGCCCCCGCGAGCAGCGACGCAAGCAGGACCACGCCACGGAGCCTCATCGTCGCGTTCGCCAAGCTCGTTCTTCTAGCAGAAGAGGCTCTCCTTTCCTCGGGTCGGGCTCACTGGGCGCAGCGGGAGCCGCGCGAGTCGGTGACGCACTTGGAAAACCCGAACGACTTGCAGAAGTAGCTCCTCGGCTTGCCCGCGAAGCAGTACTTGATGCTCGCTCCCTCGCAGCGTGCTGGTGCGTTTGCGTCGCACGCGCCGGTCGTGGCGGCGGGCGAGGCGCAGGCGCCCACCGTGGTCGATCCGGGGCCTCCTCCGCACTGGAGGCCTGCCGCGGTGCAGTCCACGCGAACCTCGTGCCCGTTGACGCAGCCGACGGACACGTTTCCATCGCACCGCTTCGCGGTCGCGTTGCACGCGGGGGTCGGGGGCGCGCAGCCGGGGCCGGCCGGGCCCGCCGCGCACTTGAGGCCGAAGGCGCCGCAGTCGAGGCTGACGAGGCGCCCCTTTTCGCAGTGGAGGATCCGCGTGCCCGACGGAGAGCACACGGCGGCGGCGCCGTCCTTGATGTCCGGCGGGCACGGCCCGAGCGAGCAGTCGGCCGTGCCGTCCCGCACCGAGCACTGCTCTCCGCCGCGTGGGCAGTCCCGCACGGCGAGCACCCGCTCGTGCCAGCAGCTGATGGCCCTGCCGTCGATGTCGCAGTACCCCGCCGCCGCCTGCTTCCCGCGCCCCACGCAGACGTCCGGCTTGGCGCCCCGCAGAGCGCACGCCCGCAGCTCGCTGCACGAGTTGGACTTGAGGCCGCACTCGCGCATGGTGAGCGAGAACGTGATCGCGCTCGCGGCGGTCATCTCCTGGGCCATCGTCCGTACGCAGCTCGCGAAATCCGCCGGGACGAGGGACGGCGGAAGGGGCAGGTTGTCGCATGCCGTCACGAGCGCGCACATGTCCTCGAGGTCATCGGTAGCGGGTGGCGCCACCTCTCCACGCCCGGCTCCGGTGGGAGCCGTTGCCTTGGGGCTCGCTGAGCTCGTCTCGGGCCCAGCCGTGGCGCGGCTTCCCATGGACGCGGCGCTCCCTATGGCGACGAAGCAGACCCCCAGCACGTGGCGCCTCCACCGCCCCATCCGCGCATCCTCCGCCACCCGCCTCGTTAAAGCCACTGGGCCCTTCGAAAAGCTGGGCTCGGCGACGCTTGGGCGTCGAGTCGATTGACGCTATGGTGGGGGTCGTGCCAAGTAGGACACCTCTTTCGTCCTCATCGAGTCCGTCGACTCGGTCAGCTCGGTCAGCGACACGGTACCGGTCAGAGTCAGCGTGCGTCAGCCTCGAAGGGGGGCGGCCTCAGTAGCGAAGAGCCTGGAGAGTTCGCGATGTCGATGCTGGACGACGTTCACAAAGAGCTGGTCACTGCGATCGGGAAGGCCCACGACGCCCTCAAGCGCGACGTGGCGAAGCTCCGCGCCGGTCGCGCGAACGCGAGCCTGCTCGAAGGCGTCCGCGTCGATTACTATGGCACGATGACGCCGCTCTCCCAGATGGCCAACGTGAGCGTTCCGGAGCCCCGGATGCTGACGGTGAAGCCCTGGGACAAGAGCGCCATCAAGGCGACGGAGAAGGCCATCCGCGAGGCTGACCTTGGCCTCAATCCGCAGACGGATGGCGATCTCATCCGGATCCCCTTGCCTCCGCTCACGGAGGAGCGGAGAAAGGAGTTCGTCAAGATCGCCCGCAAGTACGGCGAAGAGTGCAAAGTGACGATCCGCAAGGCTCGTCATGAGGCCCTGGACATGCTGCAGCAGCTCGATTCCGACGGAGAGGCTTCGGCAGATGACGTGGATCGCGCCAAGAAGAAGGCTGAGGAGGCGATTGCCGATGGCACGAAGCAAGTCGACGCCATCGTCTCCCACAAGGAAAAGGATATTCTCGAGGTCTGACCTCTCCCACGCCCGACGCCCCACGCGAGAAGAGCGCCTGAACGGACCAGTCAACGCTTTCGGCGCTTGACAGTCCCCCCATACCGATGAAATCCTTTTCCAATTAGAGGAGCGATGCCGTTGATGCGGGCGATCGCAGCGGGGCTTAGCGATGTCGGGCTCCAGCGCGAGCACAACGAGGATTCGTTCATTGTTTTGAACGAATACGACCTCTACGTCGTGGCTGACGGGATGGGTGGCCATCGCGCTGGCGACGTTGCCTCGCGCATAGCCACCGAGACGATCAGCGAGTTCTTCAAGTCGACGGCCAACGACGACGTGACCTGGCCGTTCCACTTCGACACCAACCTGTCGGAGGAGGAGAACCGTCTCCTCACGGGCATCCGGGTCGCCAACCGCCAGATCTTCGAGCGAAGCACGCGGTCGCGCGAGTACCAGGGGATGGGTACGACCGTCGTGGGAGCCATGTTCAGCCCCAAGAAGCGGCGGATGTACATCGGCCACGTGGGCGATTCGCGTTGCTACCGCGTCCGTTCCGGCGCCATCCAGCTGCTGACGCGCGACCATTCGCTCATCAACGACTACCTCGTGGCCATGCCCGACCTGACCGAGGAGCAGCGGAGCGAGCTGCCGAAGAACGTCATCACCCGCGCGCTCGGCATGCAGGACCAGGTCGTGGTGGACCTGCAGCACGACGACCCGCTCGCGGGCGATGTGTACGTCCTCTGCTCGGACGGCCTCTCGGGCATGATTCAGGACGAGGAGATCCAGCGCATCGTGGCGGGAGCTCCGGACATCCGCGTGGCCTGCAAGCAGCTCATCGAGCGCGCCAACGAGCACGGCGGAGAGGACAACATCACCGCGGTCCTCATCAAGATCGAGGACCAGCGCGATTCGCAGGCCGAGGTGGTCAGCGGGAACGCGGACACGGAGCGCGGGAACAAGCTCGTCGTCGATGTGGCGAAGAGCGCCGGGCAGAAGCTCCCCGACGCGAAAGCACCGCAGGACAAGCCGCTGAACGAGGTGAAGATCATCACCGATTCGGCCTCGCGGTCGGCGGCTGCCAGCGACAAGGACTTCGGCGAGGCCGAGACGAGCCCTGGCTTCGTCCTCGTCACCCCGGTCCTGCCAAAAAAGTAGGAGCGGGCCGCGTCGCCCATGGCGGCGTGCTTGCCTTTTGAGGGCGGGCACAGGTAGGGACGGTCGTAATGGTTAGGCACATCGCGCGCCGATGGAATAGACACGGTTCCCATGCTTCATGAGCTGCTGAGGACGTGGTTCCACTGGGTCGAAGCGTGGGGTTACCTGGGCATCTTTTTCCTGATGGCCATGGAGAGCTCCATCATCCCCGTGCCCAGCGAGGTCGTCATCCCTCCTGCGGCGTACTGGGCGGCGCAGGGCCGCATGAGCATGGCCGGTGTCATCCTGGCCGGTACCGCGGGGAGCTACTTCGGCTCGGCCGTCAGCTACTGGGTCAGCAAGTGGGTCGGGCGGCCGGTCGTGGAGCGGTTCGGCAAGTACGTGTTCATCGGCCCCGACAAGGTCGCCTCGGCCCACGCGTGGGTCACGCGCTTCGGAGCTGGCGGCGTGTTCTTCGCGCGGTTGCTGCCGGTAGTGCGTCACCTCGTGTCCATCCCGGCCGGTATCCTGTCGATGCCCTACGGCCGCTTCAGCCTCGCGACGACGGTTGGCGCCGGGCTCTGGTGTACGGTGCTGGCCTTTTTCGGCCAGCAGGTCATCGGCGACCAGCCCCACCTGCTCGATTCCCCTGAGGAAATGGTGAAGGCCGTGAAGGCGAAGGTCCTCTGGATCCTGCTCGGCATCATCGCGCTCGCCATCGCCTACGGGGTGATGATGTTCCTGCGTAGCCGCGCCGCCCAGCCGCAGGCGGAGGCGAAGTAGACGGACGTTTCGGGGGCGCGGCGAAGAAGTCGTAGCTCGCTACAAGCCGGTGGGGGAGCCAGGGCCGGCGTGGGGCCTGCGGGGGGCGGCTCGCGCGCTTGCGCTGGCCGACGGCGCCGCAGGGCCCGTCGATGGCGCGATGGCGCTGCGCGCGCTCGGCTCTGCGGACTGTGGCGGGGAGGCGAGGCTCGGGGCGGTCGGTGCGGGGTGGTCGGGGTCCGAGGTTTGTGCGGTTCGCCACCGGAGCACGAACGCGGCGCCGAGCCCGAGGGCGAAAGCAAAGGCTATCCCGAGCGCGAGGAGCCACCCCGAGATCGATCGCTCTGGAGGCCGACGGCGCCGCGACGAACGGGCGGTCTCCGCCGCCATCGGCGTGACCGGAGGCGTCGCCGCTCTCCCCGCGGACGGCTCGGGCCCCTTCGGAGTTGGCAGTAGCGGGCTCGCGGACTTCTGCGTGAGCTCTTCGAAGTTGGGCACCGACGCCGGGGTCGGGGTCGGGTCACGAATGGTCATCGGCGAATCGATCAGCGTGGCCCCGAGCTCGCCCGCCGGAGTTTTTATCGTGGGCGGCAGCATGTCGTCGGTGCGCGACGACAGCCCTTCGAGGGTGCGAATGAGCTCTCCCATGTCCGGGAACCGCTGCGAGGCGTCGCCTGCGAGCGTGCGAGCCACGGCGGCAGCGAGCTGGAACGAGACGTTCGGCACGAACTCCGAGAGCAGCCGCGGCGGATCCACGCCGAGCGGATCCGCCGCGCCACCGCGCGGGTGAACTCCGGCGATCACCTCGTAGGCCGTCACGCCCCACGAGAACTGGTCCGCGCGGCCATCGCAGAGCCCGCCGCGGAGAGCCTCGGGAGCCATGTAGCGGGGCGTTCCCACGACGTGCCCCGCCCGCGTCTTGTAGTAGGGCTGGGTCAGCGGAACGGAGTCGTCCTCGACGACGGGCTCGGTCGGCTTCGCCAGCCCGAAGTCGAGCACCTTGGCAGAGCCGCCCTTCGTCACCATCACGTTCTGCGGCTTCACGTCGCGATGGAGCAGGCCGGCCTCGTGCGACGCATGAATTCCGCGCGCCACGTCGATGAGCCAGGCGAGCCTCTCCTTGATGCTCCTACCCGACCTGGGACCCGTGAAGTCCGAGAGCAAGTGCCCCTCGACGAGCTCCATGGCGATGAAGGGAACGCCGGCGACCTCGCCGAGGTCGTAGACCGCGACGACGTTCGCATGGTGCAGCGCCGCCGCCGCGCGCGCCTCGCGCAGGAAGCGCGGAGCCTCGGCGGCGCGTTCGGGCTTGAGCACCTTCAGCGCGACTTTGCGCCGGAGACGGGTATCGATCGCGCGGTAGACCTGCCCCCAGCCGCCTTCGCCAAGCAACTGCTCGATGCGGTAGCGGTCGAAGGTCTCGCCGGCAGAGAGGGGCACTCGCCAAAGGGTACAGGCAGAAGTGACGGACCGAGAAGACCGAAGCTCGTGGGTCGCGATCTGCAGCGCTACGAGCTAGATTCACCCCATGGCGCAAGACGTTGTCTCAAGCTCTGGTAGAGCTCCGCTCTCCCCGTTGGCTCCGCTCGATGCCGACCACTACACGGCCAACGGAGAGGCGCCCGCCGTCGATGCCGCCACGCTCCGGCGCGCCGCCGAGGACTGGCGCACGAACGTGGTCGCCAAGGCCGAAGCAAAGGTGCCCCCTCGCCGGGCCCGCTTCGCCACCTGGAGCGACGTGGAGGTGCCCGACCTGCGCACGCCCGCAGAGGTGCCCATCGATTACGCGAAGGACCTCGGCTTCCCCGGCGAGTATCCGTTCACGCGCGGCGTGCAGCCGACGATGTACCGCGGACGGCTCTGGACGATGCGTCAGTTCGCCGGATTCGGCACGCCCGAGCAGACGAACCTCCGCTTCCACTACCTGCTCAAGGAGGGCCAAACGGGGCTCTCCACCGCCTTCGATTTCCCCACGCTGATGGGCTACGACTCGGACTCGCCGCGCTCGCTCGGGGAAGTGGGCATGTGCGGCGTCGCCGTGGACACGCTGCGGGACATGGAGGTCCTCTTCGACAAGATCCCGCTCGACCAGGTGACGACGTCGATGACCATCAACGGTCCGGCCATCGTCCTGCTCGCGTTCTACATCGCCCTCGCCGACCTCCGCGGCATCTCGCGCTCGAAGATCGGCGGCACCATCCAGAACGACTGCCTGAAGGAGTTCATCGCCCAGCACGCCTGGCTCGTGCCGCCGCGCCCGGCCATGCGCATCGTGACTGACATGATCGAGTTCTGCGCCGCCGAGGTGCCGCGCTGGAACACCGTGTCCATCAGCGGCTACCACATCCGCGAGGCCGGGAGCACGGCGGGGCAGGAGCTCGCGTTCACGCTGGCGGACGGCATCGGGTACGTGGAGAGCTGCGTCGCGCGAGGGATGGCGGTGGACGATTTCGCCCCGCGCCTGTCGTTCTTCTTCGACGTCCACAACGACTTCTTCGAGGAGATCGCGAAGTTTCGGGCCGCGCGCCGGCTGTGGGCTCGCACGATGAAGGAGCGCTTCGGTGCCAAGCGGGCCGAGTCGATGAAGCTGCGGACCCACGCGCAGACCGCGGGTGTGTCGCTCACGGCGCAGCAGCCGTACAACAACGTCGTGCGCGTCGCGCTCCAGGCGCTCGCGGCCGTGCTCGGCGGGACGCAGAGCCTCCATACGAACTCGCTCGACGAGACCTACGCGCTGCCGACGGAGGAGGCGGTGATGATCGCCCTCCGGACGCAGCAGATCATCGCGGAGGAGAGCGGCGTCGCCAACACGATCGACCCGCTCGGAGGCAGCTGGTACCTGGAGGAGCTCACGCAGAAGCTCGAGACCGAGGCGCTCTCGTACATCAAGCGGATCGACGAGATGGGCGGCATCGTGACCGCCATCGAGAAGGGGTATCCGCAGCGCGAGATCGCAGCCAGCGCCTACCGCTTCCAGAGGCAGCTCGAGTCGGACGAGCGGGTCATGGTGGGCGTGAACAAGTACACCGTGGAGAACGAGGCCAAGGTCCCCCTGCTCCGCATCGACGAGGAGGTGCAGAAGAGGCAGATCGCAAACCTCCACGCCGTCAAGGCGTCGCGCGACGCGGCCGCCGTCCTCGCCGCCCTCGGAGCGGTGCGTGCGGCGGCAAAGGAGGGCAAAAACCTCATGCCCCCGATCATCCTCGCGGCGAAGGCCTACTGCACCCAGCAGGAGATCTGCGACGTGCTGCGCGACGTCTTCGGCACCTACACGGACCCGGCGGAGTTCTAGGCCCGACACTCCCCGGCTAGAGCCGCGCCCTCCGAAGGAGCGGGAGGAAGATCGCGATGAGCGGGGCTCCCGTCGCGATGGGCGAGGCTCCCGTCGCGATGGGCGAGGCTCCCGTCGCGATTAGCGAGGCTCCCATCGCGAGGAGCGGGGCTCCCATCGCGATTAGCGAGGCTCCGGTCGCGATTAGCGAGGCTCCGGTCGCGATTAGCGAGGCTCCCATCGCGATTAGCGAGGCTCCCATCGCGATTAGCGCGGCTCCGGTCGCGATTAGGGAGGCTCCGGTCGCGATTAGGGAGGCTCCGGTCGCGATTAGGGAGGCTCCGGTCGCGATTAGGGAGGCTCCGGTCGCGATTAGGGAGGCTCCGGTCGCGATTAGGGAGGCTCCGGTCGCGAT
>Ga0302279_10001580_pt1 | contig 32058 bp, 30 predicted proteins | sample III_Bog_N3_3_FD_194541 | JGI IMG/M metagenome (GOLD analysis project Ga0302279, IMG submission 194541) | Peat permafrost microbial communities from Stordalen Mire near Abisko, Sweden - III_Bog_N3_3 | ecosystem: Environmental > Terrestrial > Soil > Wetlands > Peat | place: Sweden: Abisko...
CTCTCCGCTCTGGCCGAGACCAAGCCGCCGCGCGGTTACGGGCGGGATTAAGAGGCAATGAAGTAGGAGACTTCCGGGCGGTCACGGCACGCTGCCGCTTGACCCGGCTACGACCACCATGACATGACCAAAACCGGCTTGCGAGACGACGCTACCTGGCCGCCATCAAGTTGGAACGGTGGCCGCGATCAGATTGGAATCGGTGGCCGCCTTCGTCGGAATCCGCACGACGGCACTTTTTTCGCCGAAAGCTGTTTTATCTTGGCGTGGACCCGGCCCATATAAGGGCTGATCTGGACGGGCTGTGCGAAACGCTGGAATGGCAGTTGATCCACAAGATCGCCGTAGGGTCGTTCAACTATTAGGAGGTTCGGATCGTGCGAAAGATCGGCGGGCCCAGGCGCCGGCCCTATGCCGCAATGGTCGATGACATCGTCGAGGCGGTATCGCATGCCAAATTAACAGAATACGATGCATGGAATGACCTGAATGCCCTGTCCAGCAATACCGATGTTGACGGCATTGATGTCGATCCGGCTGGTGTCACGCTGGAGGGAGAGCGCTTCACAGGTCTCGCCACAATTTACGTCGCGTCGCAATATGGTACGACCGGTGTGGACGGGTTCGAGACATCGGACGCGTTTGAAGGCCACTTCGACGGCAAGCGTCCGGTTATCGACAAGATCACCGTCGATACGACACCGTTCTACGAGTGACCGCGCCGCCACGGGCGCGCACCTGTTTGGCCGGCGCGGTGTCGAACGTGAAGCCAACCCGCCAGATCAGGCCTGCACCTGCCGCATCAACGCGGCCCAGCGATCGAGGATCGGCAACACCACATCGGCTTTCGCGGACGGCATGCTGACGGCTACGCGCGTGATGCCCAGGTCGCGATAGCGCTTCAAGGTGTCGGCATCCTCCGGCGAGGAGAACAGCGAGATCGGATAGGTCGCGGGATCGCGGCCGGCTTCCTTCAGCATCTCCCGGAATTTTGGCACGATGGTGAAGACGTCGCTGTCCTGGCCCATTCGCCCCGCCAGCGGAATCCATCCGTCTCCGTACCGGATCGCTCTGCGAGCGGCGTGCGGGAAGGCGCCGCCGACGATGACCTCGGGGTGCGGTTTCTGCACCGGCTTCGGCCATGTCATCATCGGATCGAAATTCACGAACTCGCCGTGATATTCCGCCTTCGATTTGGTCCAGATTTCCTTCATCGCCTCCACCCGCTCGCGCACCAGCTTCGCACGCGTCGCGAAGACCGTGCCGTGGTTTTCCATCTCGTCCTGGTTCCAGCCGACACCGATCCCGAACAGGAAGCGCCCGCCCGAGACCTGATCGATCGAGGCCACCAGTTTCGCGGTCTGGATCGGGTCGCGCTGGTTGACCAGGCAGACGCCGGTGCCGATTTTTAACGTCCTGGTCGCCATCGCGGCGGCGGTGAGCGTAACGAAGGGATCCATCACGTCATAGTAATGCTTTGCCAGGTCGCCGCCGCCGGGTGTCGGGGTCTTCCGGCTGAGGGGGATGTGCGAATGTTCGGGGGCCCAGACCGACTCGAACCCGCGCGCCTCCAGCGCCTGCGCCAGTTCGGCCGGTGTCATCGAGTAGTCGGTGAAGAACATCGAAGCGCCGAAAAGCATGGGACTCTCCCTGGGTTGTCGAAAGTTTAGCGCATTGCGTCCGCCAGGGCCACCACCGCCGCCCCGTAATCCCGCAAGGCGCGTTGGTGGCTGACCTGGCCGCCTCGCAGGTCCGCCGCCAACGCCGCTGGGTCGCGCGTGGCCGGATCGCCCAGCCCGCCGCCGCCGGGTGTTTCCAGCCGTGTCGTTTCACCCGCGGCCAGCACAATGCTGGCGGTTTTCGACGACAGTTCTTCCTCCCGATCGGTGCCAAAATTGCGGATCAGACGAGCCGTGCCGCCGGGCAAGCCGCCGTCCAGTCCAGGGGCACCCAGCACATGCCCGTCGGAGCGCACCGAAAACACAATGTCGTCGCAGGTGGCTCTGATCTGGCGGGCGATGCCCAATCCGCCGCGGAAGCGGCCGGCGCCACCGGAGTCGGGCACCAGCGCGTATTCATCGACCCGTAACGAATATTCGTTCTCCAGCGCCTCCACCGGCAGGTTGGAGGTGTTGGTTAGATGCACGTGGATCGCCTCCATCCCGTCGGCATCGACACGCGCGCCCATGCCGCCGCCCATGGTTTCCAGATAGACGAACGTGCCCTCCCCGCCGCGGCGCGGGCCGGAGAAGATGATCGCCGGCACCACATCGTGTGACGCCGCCTGGGCGCGGTCGGCCGGCAGCAGGGGGGCAAACGCGCCGAACAGGGCGCGCGCGATCTTGTTGCAGGTGATACTGCGTGCGCCGACCGCGGCAGGGAAGTTCGGATTGGCCAGGCTGCCCGCCGGTGCGGTGACCGAGACGGCGTCGAACAGGCCGCTGTTCGGCAGCAGGTCCGGGTCCAGCAGCGCCTTGACCGCGTAATAAACCGACGCCAGCAGGGCGCTGCGCGGCACGTTCAGCGCGCCGCGCGTCTCCGGCCCGGTGCCGGCGAAGTCAACCGCGAGCGCAGCGCCAGCGACCCGGACGGTGGCCTGGATCGGCACCGGATCGCCGCCCAGCCCGTCATCGTCGAGATACGCGACAAAGCTGGAGCAGCCGTCTTGCATCGCGCTGACCCTGCTGCGCAGGCGGGCGGCGGTGTAGGACAGCAGGTCCTCGATCGCCGAGGCGACTGCATCCCAGCCCATGCGGTTTGCGAGGTCCCGGGCAAGGCGGGCGCCGCGGTCGTTGGTGGCAATCTGGACCTTCAAGTCCAGGGTCCGTTCATCCGGGTCGCGGGTGTTGTGGGCGATCAGGGCCAGCAGGTCCTCGTCGAGTTCGCCGGCTCGGACGATGCGGATGACGGGCAGGCGCAGGCCTTCCTCGAACACGCTGCGTGCGCGCCCGCTGATCGATCCCGGGACCGGGCCGCCGACATCGGAATGGTGCCCCACATTGGCGGCAAAGAAACGAACACGGCCATCGAGGAACACCGGCGTGATCACGGAAATGTCGGGCATGTGGGTGCCGTTGGCCAGGTACGGATCGTTGCAGATGAATGCATCGCCGTCGCGCATCCGTTCGGCGGGCAGATGGGCCAGCACCGCCTGCACAGAGCCGAGCAGGGAGCCGAGATGGAGGGGGATGTGGGAGGCCTGGGCGATCAGCCGGCCGCCGGCGTCGAACAGGGCGACAGAGCAGTCCTTGCGTTCCTTGATGTTGGTGGAGAACGACGAGCGGATCAGCGTGTTGCCCATGTCTTCCGTGATCGAGAGCAGCCGGTTGCTGAAGACTTCCATGGCAATGGGGTCGGTCAGGCGCATCACAGGGTTTCCAGGATCAGGTTGCCGGCCGGGTCAACGTGGAGGTTCCAGCCTGGCGGGACCAGGGTGGTGGCGCTCATTTCATCGATGACGGCGGGTCCGGGCAGGCTGGCGCCGACGGCTAGGGTGGCTCTGTCGAAAATGGGCGTGTCGTGCCACGTGTCGTCGAAATGAACGCGTCGGGTCGCCTTGGCGGTTGGCGGGCCGCTGCCACCTGTGAAGCTTGCGGCCGGGCGGTCGATCAGGCCCACCGCCTTCAGGCGGCAGTTGACGATTTCGACGCCTCGGTCGGCGGTGTAGCCGTACTCGCGTTGATGCGCGGTGGCGAAATGATGAAGGAAGGTGACGCGGTCGGAAAATTCGCCGTTAACCTGGACTTCGTGGTTCTGGCCTTTGTATCGTGCATCGATCACGCGATCGAAACGGCGATGATCGGTTGGCACAGCTTCACGCTCCAGCCAGGCACGTCCGGTTTCTATCATCGCGGCGAAGGCCTCGACGATGCGTGACCAGTTGGTATCGTCAACCGGTATGATGGCACTGCGCACCTGGTCCTGGCTGAGATCCGACAGCAGGATGCCGCGCGCGCATAAGGTGCCGGGCTCGACCGGCACCAGGACGCGGCCGATGCCGCTCTCCGCCGCCACCGCGGCGACGTGCAACGGGCCGGCCCCGCCGTACGGGAACAGCGCAAAGTCCCCCACGTCATGCCCTTTCTCCGTCGAAACCGACCGGATTGCTCGGCTCATGTTGGACACGGCGATGCGGATGATGCCCAGCGCCGCCTGTTCCACCGTCAGCCCCAGCGGTGCGGCGATCCGGTCGCGGATCGCGGCGTTGGCCGCCGCCTCGTTCACCGGCATGCGACCGCCCAGCAGAGCGACCGGATCAAGCCGGTGCAGCACGATGTTCGCATCGGTCAAGGTTGGCTCGCTGCCGCCTTTTCCATAGGCGACCGGTCCGGGATCGGCCCCGGCACTGTGCGGCCCGACCTTCAATCCGCCGGCATCGTCCAGCCACGCAATCGAGCCGCCACCCGCGCCAATCACCTGCACGTCCACCATCGGCGTGCGCACGGGGTACTGCGCCACCTGACGCGCGGTGGCGAAGGCAGGTCGGCCGTCCGCAATCAGTGACACGTCGGTGGAGGTGCCGCCGGCGTCAAACGTAATGACGTTGCGCAAGCCGGCAAGGCCCGCGATCTCGGCCGCACCGACCACGCCCGCGGCCGGGCCGGACAGGCAAATTCGGACCGGAAAGGCGCGCACCGTCTCCACCGACATCAGTCCGCCATTGGAATGGATCGTGTGGGGTGGTGCGGTGATCCCCAGTTCGGACAGCCGATGCAGCAGGCGCTGGAGGTAGCGTTCCACACGCGGCCCGATCGTGGCGTTGATTGCTGTGGTAGAGAAACGTTCGAATTCGCGGAATTCCGGCAGCACGCCGGATGAGGTGGAGAGAAACACGTCCGGCAGCACGCTGCGCACCAGGTCCGCGGTCCGGCGTTCATGGGTGTCGTTGAGGTAGGCGTGCAGGAAACAGATCGCGATCGCCTGCACGCCTTGCTCGCCCAGGGTTCTGGCCGCGGCCAGGACGGCGGCGTCGTCCAGCGGCAGCAACACCGCACCGTCGGCATCGAGGCGTTCGGGGACCTCGATGCGACGCTCGCGCGGGACCAACGGCGGCGACGTGCGGACCGTGTAGTCGTACAGATGCGGGCGTACCTGGCGGCCGATCTCCAGCACGTCGCGGAAGCCCTTGGTCGTGATGAGGCCAGTGGGGACACCGCGGCGCTCAATCACCATGTTGGTGGCGATGGTGGTGCCGTGGCCGACGAAGCTGATCTGGTCCGGTGCGATCTTGTGGGTGGCCATCAGGGCGGCGACCCCGTCGGCGATGGCCCGGGAGGGATCGGCAGGGGTGGTCGGCAGCTTGAAGTGGTGCAACGCGCCGGTGCCGGTGTCGTGCAGGGTGAAATCGGTGAAGGTTCCGCCGACGTCGAAGCCGATGCGATACATTTGGGTCCCGGGTTTGCCTGGCCGGAGTATGGCGCGGCGGGCGCGGGTGGCAAACCGGGGGCTTCGGGTTGAAGGAAATTCCGTTATAAGAATGATCTGTGTGTCGCCTTGTGGTCGGTAACCGGCCTGCCAGAGATCACCGCAGCTTGCGCCGCTCTGTCTGAGAACGCGGCGACGATGGGTCACTGCGCTGAGGCAACGAGACGATCTCGCTGCCCGCGTGGGTTTCAGCGAGCCTCAGGTCGTTGCCGATCGGCAAATCCATCCAGACGGCGGGCCCGTGCCGAACCAATGGCCGAGCCGCTATGCCGTGTCGCCGGTGATGGCGCGTTTGCCTTGCAGAATCTGGGTCATTTGGTTGTGCGGCACAAGAATCTGGCGGGCCCGTTCGCTTGGGGTGATGCTGAGCGCGGCGAGTTCCTCGGACGGGATGTCGCCGGGGTGAACGGGGGCGTGGCATACGGCGTTCGCTAACGGCTATTGCCGCATTGCCATGGCAGAAAATGGCCGCGACAACCGCTGACGTGGTAGTGCGGATTCCGTTGATGGTTACCCGCGTAATGATATGGGCCAGTGGATGACAGAGACGACTGAGCCGGCGAATTGGGTCTCGAAACGTCCGTGGCGCGCTCCGTGGAACTCCGTGCCAACTCGGTGATACTCCCTGTCCACTGCAATGCTGACTTGGCTGCACGGGGCCGGAGATTCGATCGTGATGGCAGGCGACACGGGCCATCTTCCGCTGCTTGGTTGCTCCGTATTGCAGTGGACACGGAGTATCACCGAGTTGGCACGGAGTTTCACGGAGTGAGCCCGTGGCCGGCACCGCTCCGCCCCGGTCGACCTTGGCCGCGACAAGCGCTGGGTCGGCGGTGGCGTATTCATGTCCGGATTACGTCGCGTGCTGGATGGACTCCGGCTTTGTTCCGGCTTCCGGCATCCTGAATTCGGCATCGCTTACTTCGCGAAACGCGCGAAAGTGCAATCCATCGGCGGAGAAATCCACGCGGTTGGGCCATTCGAGTCCGAGGCGGTCTGTCGCGATCCGCATCTCTCGGATAAAATAGGCGCCATCTTGCATGGCGGCGAAGACCGGCCCCTTCGCAATGACCGGCGCGAGGTCAACGACCGCCATGACTCGGTCCGACCATGTGACGGCCACAGTGTGATCGGGGTACGCGGTGGAAGGATTGATCCGGAAGAGCATAGTCCGTCTTCGATGTCCTACGCAGGTCACTCCACCGTCACCGACTTCGCAAGATTCCGCGGCTGATCCACATCCGTCCCCTTCAGCACCGCCACATAATACGCCAGCATCTGCACCGGAATCGCGTACAGGATCGGCGCCACGAACGGATCAACCGTTGGCAGCACGATCGTTTCCGCCGCGATCCCCCGCAGCTTCGCCGCCCCCGCCGCATCGCTGAACACAATCACCTGTCCGCCGCGCGCCGCCGCCTCCTGCACATTCGATGCCGTCTTCTCAAACAACGGCCCGCTTGGCACAATCGCGATCACCGGCACAGACGGATCGATCAGCGCGATCGGCCCGTGCTTCATTTCGCCCGCAGCATACCCCTCGGCGTGAATGTAACAAATCTCCTTCAGTTTCAACGCCCCTTCCAGCGCGATCGGAAAGCACGACCCGCGTCCCAGATACAGCACATCCCGGGCCGCCGCGATGCGCACCGCCAGAGCCTGGATCGGGCGGGAATGTTCCAGGATCGACGCCGCCGCCGCCGGCACCTGCAACAGCGCATCCGTCATCGCCGCCTCCCGCGCCGCATCGATCGACCCGCGCGCCCGCCCGATCGCCAGTGCCAGACAGGCCAGAACCGTCAACTGTGCGGTGAAGGCCTTGGTCGAGGCGACCGCGATCTCCGGCCCCGCCATCGTCTCCAGCACCGCATCGCTCTCGCGCGCCATCGTGCTTTCCGGCACGTTCAGCACCGACAGCACCGGCACGTTTTGGTCGCGCATGTATTTCAGCGCTGCCAGCGCATCGGCGGTTTCCCCCGACTGCGACACCAGCACGCCCAACGTTCCCGCACCCAGCGGCGGATTGCGATAGCGGAACTCGCTGGCGACATCGATATCGGCGGGCAGGCGGGCAAATTCCTCGATCCACTGCCGCCCGGCCAGCGCGGCGAAATACGCGCCCCCGCACGCCGTCAGGGTGACCCGGGAAAACGATGCCAGATCGAACGGCAGGTCCGGCAACGCCACCGCGCGCGTCGATGGACTGACCATCCGGTGCAAGGTATCGGCGATCGCCGCCGGATGCTCGTGCAGCTCCTTTTCCATAAAGTGACGATAATTGCCCTTGCCAATCGCCGCCCCGGTCAGCTTGGTCAGCTTGATCTCGCGCTGCACCTCAGTCCCGTCGATATCGTAAAACCGGGCCCCGTGGCGATCTAGCACGGTCCAGTCGCCATCGCGCAAATAGGCGATCCGCCGGGTCAGGGGCGCCAGCGCAAGACCGTCGGAACCGACGAACATCTCGTCTTCGCCGAATCCCACCGCGAGTGGCGCCCCATGCTGCGCGCCGATAATCAGTTCGGGATGCCCGGCGAAAATCATCGCCAGAGCATAGGCCCCCTCCAGCCGCCGCAACGCCGAGCCGGCAGCCTCGACCGGCGCCATGCCGCGTTGCAGGTTCAGGTCCACCAGTTGGGCCACGGTTTCCGTATCGGTCTCGGTGCTGAATTCCTGGCCTTCGGCTTCCAGTTCGGCGCGCAGTTCGGCGTGGTTCTCGATGATGCCGTTATGCACCAGCGACACGCGCGCGGTGCCGTGCGGATGGGCGTTGCTTTCGGTCGGCGCGCCATGCGTCGCCCAGCGGGTGTGGCCGATGCCGGTCGTCCCGGCCAGCGGCGTCAGGTCCAGCGAGGCCGCCAGATTGGCCAGCTTCCCCTCGGCCCGCCGCCGGTCGATGTGACCGTTGACCAATGTCGCGATTCCGGCGCTGTCGTAGCCGCGATATTCCAGTCGGAACAGCGACTCCAGAATCAGCGGCGCCGCCGCTCGCGACCCGATCACACCGACGATGCCACACATTCAATGTTTGCCTTTCTCTGTCCGAAATGCCGCTGCCCAGCCGGGTTTTTCCACTTGCTGCCCGCGCCCCAGGGCCAGGGCATCGGGCGCCACGTCGCGGGTGATCACACTGCCGGCGCCGACAAACGCGCCGTCACCCACCGAAACCGGCGCGACCAGCACCGAATCCGACCCGATGAACGCATGGGCCCCGATCGAGGTCTGATGCTTGGCGAAGCCATCATAGTTGCAGGTGATCGTCCCGGCACCGATATTGGTCTCCGCCCCCACCGATGCATCCCCAATATAGCTGAGATGGCTGGCTTTGACGCCGGCGGCGATCGTTGCGGCCTTCAGCTCCACGAAATTGCCGATATGGACGTCGTTCGCCAGCACCGTGCCAGGCCGCAGGCGCGCGAAGGGGCCGATGATGCAGCCGGGGCCGACGGCGCAGCCCTCCAGGTGGCTGTGGGCGCGAATTTGCACACCGGTCGCGATCCGCACCCCGGGGCCGAACACCACATTCGGCTCGACTGTCACGTCGGGCGAGAGCTGCGTGTCCCAGCTCAGGAACACCGAGGCGGGATCGATCATCGTCACGCCCGCCTCCATCGCCGCGGTGCGCAGCCAGCCCTGCACCACCGCCTCGGCTGCGGCGAGTTCGACGCGCGAATTCACCCCGGCCAGTTCGTCGGCCGGCGCCTCGATCGCGGCGACCCGCACCCCCTCGGCGCGCGCCAGCGCAACCACGTCGGTGAGGTAGTACTCGCCCTTGGCATTGTCCGCCCGCACCGCCCCCAGCCAGCGCGCCATGTCGGCGGCATGGGCGCACAGCGCGCCGGCATTGCACCGATCGACGGCCCGTTCCTCGGCGCTGGCATCGGCCCATTCGACGATCCGCTGCACATAGCCGTCCGCGGTGACGACCCGGCCATAGCGCGCGGGATCGGTGGGACGGAACGCCAGCAGCACCAGGCCGGCATCGCCTTGCGCTCGGCGTTCGCGCAGGCGGCGCAAGGTGTCCGGCCGGATCAACGGGTTATCGGCATACATCACCGCGACCTCGCCGTCGCCGAACTGTTCCACCGCCTGCAAGGCTGCGTGTGCGGTGCCCAGCCGTTCCGCCTGCACCACGCAGGCGTGGGGTTCGGCTTCGCGCCGCACCGGGTCCATGTCGGGGCCCAGCACGACGGTGATGCGGTCGAAGGTGGCCTCGCAACTGGACAGCAGATGGCGCAACATGCTGCGGCCCGCGATCTTGTGCAGGGTCTTGGGCAGCGCGGACTTCATCCGGGTGCCCATCCCGGCGGCCAGAAGAATGGCGGTTGCTTGCATCGCGTGACCCTGCTTGGCTGGTGGGACTGGCCTAGCGGTGCGGCCTCGGCGCTGTCAAAGGTTGCCGTTATGCCATTGGTTCAATTCCCATTGCGGAGTGCAACAGAGTGCCCCGGTTCTCGCTGGTTCTCGATCTCGATGGTACCCTGGTGGACACCGTGCCGGACATCGCCGCGGCGCTGAACCGGCTGATGGCGCAGCGGGGGCTGCCGCTGTTCTCCCGACCGGAAACCGCGGCAATGGTCGGTGACGGGGTGGCGAAGCTGGTCGAGCGTGCCTTCGCCGCGCGCGGTGTGGCGCAGGATGCCGCGGCATTGCATGATTTCAGCCGCGACTATACCGCCCATGTCGCGGCGGACAGCGTGCTGTATCCCGGCGTGGGCGAGGTATTGCAAAGCCTGGACCGGGACGGCTGGCGCCTGGCCGTCTGCACCAACAAGCCGGAAGCGGCGGCCCGAGCCCTGCTGGAGGCGCTGGGCGTGGCACCGCTGATCGCGGCGGTCGGCGGCGGGGACAGTTTTCCGGTGCGCAAGCCGGACCCCGAACATGTGCGGGCGACCTTGCGGCAGGCGGGCGGGGAGGCGACGTCGGCGGTGATGCTGGGCGATCACGCGAACGACGTCGCCGCGGCAGCCGGCGTGGGCATGCCCTGCATCTTCGCCGCCTGGGGATACGGGCCCCTGGCGATGGCGGAGGGCGCGGCGGCCGTGGCATCGGACATGACCGCGGTTCCCGCGATTGCCCGCCGGCTGCTGGAGGGCTGACGGTCCGCTCGGGTCAGATGAACACTCCCTTCATCCCGCCCGCCGGATACCGCGTGCCGGCCGCGGCCCCGGTCGGCACCGCGGCCGACATCGCTGCCACCTCCGTCTCGGTCAGTCGCACCGACAAGGCGCCGAGATTCTCGTCCAATCGCGCCGCGTAGCGCGTCCCCGGGATCGCCACCACATCGGGGCCCTGGGCGAGCAGCCAGGCCAGCGTCAGTTGCGAGGGCGTGCAGCCCTTTTCCGCCGCCATCGCTTCGATCTGCGCCACCAGCGCGCGATTTTGGGCGAAATTCTGCTCCTGGAACCGCGGATGGGCGGCGCGGCGCCCGTCGATATCGGCGAAGGTCTGGATCGCGCCGGTCAGGAACCCGCGCCCCAGCGGCGCATAGGCGACGAAGCTGATGCCCAGTTCGCGCGTCGTGCGCCGCGTCTCCTCGGCCTCCGCCCGATAAAGCAACGAATATTCGGTCTGCACCGCGGCGATCGGATGCACCGCGTGGGCGCGGCGGATGCGCTCCGGTGCGGCCTCCGACAGGCCTAAATAGCGGACCTTTCCCTGCTTCACCAGTTCGGCCATGGCACCGACGGTGTCCTCGACCGGCACGTCGGGATCGACGCGGTGCTGGTAATACAGGTCGATCACCTCCTCATTCAGGCGTTGCAGGCTGGCCTCGCAGGCGGCGATCACGTGTTCGGGGCGGCCGTTGACGCCGTTCGGCAGGCCGGGGCGCTGGGTCTGGCCGAACTTGGTGGCGAGCACGACCTGGCCGCGGCGGCCTTTGATGGCGCGGCCGATGACTTCTTCGTTGTGGCCCCAGCCGTACATGTCCGAGGAATCCAGATGGTCCACGCCCTGGTCGATGGCGTGGCGGATCAGCGCCTCCGATTCCGCGTCCACTGCGGTGCCGTAAACCCCGGACAGCGACATGCAGCCCAGGCCAATGGCCGATACTGTCAGGCCGCCGGTGCCCAGCGGGCGATGCTCCAGTTTCGTCATGTCGAACTCCCCGATTGCGTTGGCCTGGATATAGTGCCACGGGCGCCGCCAGGGAACCGTCAGGTTTGCCGCCACCGGCAACGGCCGGTATGCGGGACGGGATGACCGCTCCGTTCCTGCCCCGCTGGCTGATCCCGCGCCTGCCATTCTATTACGGCTGGCTCATCCTGGCCTGCGTGAGTTGCGCCGGCCTGTCGCGCCAGGGCGGGGCCAACGCCACCCTGTCGGTGTTCGTGGAGCCGATGACCCGCGAACTCGGCTGGTCGCGCGCCGCTTTGTCGGGGGCGGTGTCGCTGGGCGGGGTCCTCGGCGCGATCGCCGCCCCGAAGCTGGGCCGGATCCTGGACCGCGACGGCGCGCGCTTCGTGCTGTGCCTGGCGGTGCTGACGACGGGGCTGGCGAACCTGACCCTGTCGCTCACCGTCTCGCTGCCGATGTTCTACATCCTGTTCTGCGTCGCTCGGATGAACTTCGCCGCGCCGTTCGACCTGGGCATCTACGGCGCGGTCAATACCTGGTTCATCGCGCGCCGCGGTTTCGCGGTGGGCATGGCGACGGTGGGGCAGATGGCGGGCCTGGTCATCCTGCCGCTGGTCGCGCAAGCCGCGATGGGTCTCGGCTTTCTCGGCCAGCAGGGCTGGCGGGCCGGCTGGCTCGCGGTCGGGGCCACCGTGCTGGTGGTGGGCTTCATCCCGGTCTGGCTGTTCATGGTCAGAGCGCCGGAGGATGTGGGGCTGGAACCGGATGGGCGCCGCGTTCGGGTCGCGCCGGGCGCGGGTCCCGTCGCCGAACCGGCCTTCTCCCGATCCGAGGCTTTGCGGACCCCGGCCTTCTGGCTGTTGGCGCTGTTCACCCTGTTCGCCTACCCGGTGCAGGCTGGTGTCAGCCTGCACCAGGCGTCGTTCCTGATCGAGCGCGGCCTCAGCCCCGCCATCGCCGCCACCGTCGTCGGCTGCTTCTCCTTCGCGTCCGGTGTGGCGAGCCTGGGCTACGGGTTGCTGCCGCGATCCTGGCCGGTGCGGTTCAAGCTGGCCTCGATCGGCGCGTTCCTGGTCTGCGGCACGGGGCTGATGCTGGGGGTGGCCTCGGCGCGCGACGCCTATCTGGCGGCAGGGTTGTTCGGGCTTGGCATCGGCGGGCTGCTGACGATGCTGCCGCTGGCCTGGGGCGACTATTTCGGCCGCCGCAGCTTCGGCGCCATCCGCGGAATTGCGCTGACCATCCAGGTGCTGGCGCAAGCCTCCGGTCCGCTGATTTCCGGCGTGCTGCGCGATGCGACCGGCGGGTATGAGGCCTCGCTGACCGTGTTTGCGGTGCTGTCGGGGTTGAGCCTGCTGGCGGGGCTGCTGGCGCGCCGGCCGTCATAAGGCCGCATCCACCCGGCGCACGTGGTGGCGGATGCCGGAGACCGCGATCAGCAGCGGTGCAGTCAAAGCGAGACCCGCCGAGACCAGCAGCGGCACCCGATAGCCTCCGGTCGCGTCATGCAGCAGCCCCATGAACTGCGGCGCGAGATAGCCCGACATGTTGCCGATCGTGTTGATCGCGCCGATCCCCGCCGCCGCGGTCGCCGGACCGAACCAGGCGGTGGGCAGATTCCAGAACACCGGCAGGGTGGATGACAGGCCCATCACCGCGACGCAGAACGCGGCCATCGCGATATAAACATTGTCCAGCGCGAAGGCCGCGACCAGCACGCCCGTCGCGCCCAGGGTCACCGGGCAGAGCACGTGCCAGAACCGCTCCCCGGTCCGGTCGGAACTGCGCGAAATTGAAATCATTCCGATCGCCGCGCACAGGCTGGGCAGGGCCGCGACATAGCCGACCGCGAGATTCGACAGCCCCAGCCCCTTGATGATCAGCGGCAGAAAGAAGCCGATGGAATAGACGGCATACAGGATGAAGCTGAAGGCAATGGTGATCAGAATGATCCGCGGATTGAGGATCGCCCGCAGCACACCCATGCCATGCGTCGCTTTGCGGGCCATTTCCGTGTCGAGCCGTCCGCGCAGCCAGGTCTGTTCGGTGGGCGTGAGCCAGGGCGCCTCGGCCGGATGGTTTCGCAACAGGCTGTAGCCGAACAGAGCCAGGATGACGGCGGGCAAGCCCTCGGACACGAACACCCATTGCCAGCCGGTGAGGCCCAGCGCGCCGTCGAGCCGTAGCAGGTTGGCCGAAAGGGGCGCGCCGATGACGCTGGCGGTGGCACTGGCGGCGAAGAAAAACCCCATCATCCGGCCGCGGTACCGGCCGGGGAACCAGCAGGTCATGAAGTAGGCGACGCCGGGGAAGTAGCCGGCCTCCGCCATGCCCAGCAGGAAGCGGGCGACGACGAAGCTGGTCTCGCCGGTGACCAAAGCCGTGCTGGCCGAGGTGAGGCCCCAGACCGCCATGATGAGCGACAGCCAGATGCGGGCGCCGAGTTTGCGCAAGATCAGGTTGGCAGGGACCTGGCAGAGCACGTAGCTCCAGAAATACGCCCCGGCGGCGAGGCCGTAGCCGGAGGCGCTGAGGCCCAGGTCCTTGTTCATCGTCAGCGCGGCGATCGAGACGTTGTAGCGGTCGAGCGCGTTGATCACATAGCCGATGCACAAATAGGGCACGAGGCGCCAGGCGACCTTGCGCATGACGGTGGTTTCGATGTCAATCACGGACGGTTCCCTCGGGGCGATTCTTCGTGGCGGTCATCTGATGACGGTCCGGGCGGGAAGTCCAATGCGGCGGGTGGCATGATGGGACCGGCCGACCTGGCCGTCCTTCGGGATCGCATGGTCAAGAAATTCGCGCGTTTCGGCGAGTTGAGGCATTTTGTTAAAGAAAAAGAATTTTAGACGCAGATTACGCAGATTAACGCAGATGCAGCCTTTGCCACGCCGCGATGTTTGTTGCAGATCTCGGTGGCAACAGGCTGCCTTGAACAATCGACGGGGCGGGTTCCGTTAGGCGAAGTTTCATGATAAAATAAGCGATGTTTAATTTTGCCAGAACGTGCCCCCACCATCTGCGTTAATCTGCGTAATCTGCGTTGAAATTTTCTTATCGGCCCGATCCGAACCGGTGCCGCCCATTGAAGCCAGAACCGAAACCGCAATTCAGCCTTCAAAGTCCATCGACAACACGTTTGACCTCCAGGCTCCGTGCCCCGAAATTGATCAGCAGGCAAAGCTGCAATCCGGTTGCCTTGAGATAGCTCAGGCACTGTGCCCGATGCACCTCATCCAGCCCTCTGACGGCCTTGAGTTCCACCATCACGGTATCCTCAACCAGCAAATCCACCACATCTTGCCCGACAATGACGCCATCGTACCAAACGACAATGCCCTGTTGTTGCACAACCGCAAGACCCGCCGTGCGCAGTTCGTGCGCCAACGCGTTCTCGTAAACCTTCTCGACAAAGCCGGCCCGCAGGGTGTTGGCCACCGTCATGGCACACCCGATGATACGGTCGGAAAGATCGCTCAGGATCGCCGCGTCGTCCGGCATCGGCGTTCACCCCACAGGCTGTTGGCGCGGCCAGCATCCTGACATGCAAGGCTTGCCAAAACCTTAACGCCGGCCCCTTCCAGGACGGCCACAACATCCAGGCCACGGTCGGAATGATGCGGCGAACCAGTTTTGTTGTCGTGGCGGCCGGTCATCCCTATCTGAGAGAGGGAGACCCCATCCGATGCTGCACAAGATCGCCACCCTCGCTTCCGGCCTCGCCCTCGGCGCCTGCTCCGTTGTGGGCATCCGCTCCGGCACCCCCGAACCCGCCTACACCGTCACCGCCCGCGTGGGGATCGTGGAAATCCGCCAGTACGGCCCGCGCATTGCCGCCGAAACCGCGGTCGAAGCGAACGAGGACGCCGCCCGCTACACCGGCTTCCGCCGCCTGGCCGGTTACATTTTCGGCGCCAACAAAGCGAAGACGCAGATCGCCAAGACTGCCCCCGTCGCGGTCAATCAAACGATCGCGATGACAGCCCCGGTCGCACAGGCGCGTGATGCCGCCGGCCGCTGGGTGATCCGTTTCTTCATGCCGGCAAACTGGACGATGGAAACGCTGCCCATCCCCAACGATCCCTCTGTCCACCTCATCATGGTCCCATCTGAAACCATCGCCGTGCTCGGCTTTTCCGGCGACCGCGGCCCCGATGCGGTCAAAGCCCGCGAACAGGACCTGCTGCAACGCCTCGCCGGCACCCCATGGCGCGCGGTGGGCGAACCGGTCGCCTGGTTCTACGATCCGCCCTGGACCCTGCCGTGGCTGCGCCGTAACGAGGTCGCCGTGCCCGTCGTCACCCCATGAGCCGCTTGCGGATCGCCTGCAGTTCCGTCACCCGTTCGGCGCTGGCTTCGGGGTAGCGAAGGTCAAGGTCCGCGATCGTGTCGAGGATGATCTGCGAGACAATCAGCCGCGTGGTGTGCTTGTCGTCCGCCGGGACCACATACCACGGCGCATCGCGCGTGCTGGTCGCACCCAGACATTCCTCATAGGCCGCCATGTAATCGTCCCAGAACGCCCGCTCCTCGATATCCGCCAGGCTGAATTTCCAGTTCTTCGCGGGCTCGTCGATGCGTTGCAGGAAGCGCTTGCGCTGCTCATCCTTCGACAGATGCAGGAAGAACTTGACGATCCGCATCCCGTTGTCGTGCAAATGCCGCTCCAGGTCGTTGATGGACCGGTAGCGGCTGTGCCAGACATGCTTCTGATGCGGCAGGCCTTCGTTTTGGAGGATATCCGGATGAACCCGGACGATCAGAACTTCCTCGTAATAGGACCGGTTGAAGATGCCGATCCGCCCGCGTTCGGGCAGATCCCGCGTGGTGCGCCAGAGAAAATCGTGCTGCAGCTCTGTGGCGCTGGGATGCTTGAAACTGAAGACCTGACACCCCTGCGGGTTGACTCCCGACATCACGTGCCGGATCACCCCGTCCTTGCCCGCCGCATCCATCGCCTGAAGAATCAGCAGAATGGCAAACTGGTTGCTGGCATAAAGCAGCTCCTGCTGCGCACTCAATTTCGTAACGTGTTCCGCCAGCAGGTCGCGGTAGTGGCGTGTCGATTTATAAACCGGCTCGATCAAGGTCGGCCATTGGCGCAGGTTGACGGTGTCACCCTCCCGCACACGGAAATCTCCGGGATGGATTGCCATGTCTCACACCTCGATCGGAAACGGTTTGGCGAAATGGCACGCTGCCCGGTGCCCATGACCAAGATCGCGCAGCGCCGGGATCGCTTCGTGGCAGACATCCCTCGCAACAGGGCAGCGGGGATGGAAATGGCAGCCCGCGGGGACGTTGGCGGGGCTTGGTACGTCGCCTTTCAGAACGATCCGGGCGCGCCGCCGTTCCGGGTCGGGCACGGGCGCGGCGGACAGCAGCGCCTGCGTGTAGGGATGGTGCGGGGCGCTGAACAGCGCATCGGTTTCTGCGACCTCCACCAACCGGCCAAGATACATCACAGCGATCCGGTGCGCGATGTGGCGCACCACCGCCAGATCGTGCGAGATGAACACGTAGGCGATGCCGAACCGTTCCTGCAGGTCCTGCATCAGGTTGACGACCTGTGACTGGATCGAAACATCCAGCGCGGACACGGGTTCGTCCGCCACGATCAGCCGTGGCTGCGGCGCCAGAGCGCGCGCGATGGCGATGCGCTGCCGCTGGCCGCCGGAGAACTCGAACGGATGCCGCCGCAGATGCACCGCATCCAGTCCGACCAGCCGCAACAGCTCAATCACCCGGTCCCGCCGAACACCTCGGGATGAACAGAGCCCGTGTACATCAAGCGGTTCGGCGATGATGTCTTCCACCACCTGGCGCGGACTCAACGACGCGTAGGGGTCCTGGAAGACGATTTGCAGGTCCCGCCGCCGCTTGCGCAGCGCGCTTCGGCCCAGTCCCAAAAGGTCGGTGCCGTCAAAGTCGATCCGTCCTGCCGAGGGTTCGATCAGCCTCAGCAGCATGCGTCCGGTGGTCGATTTGCCGCAGCCGGATTCGCCCACCAGAGCCAGCGTTTCGCCTGCGGCCAGATCAAAGGAGATGCCATCGACGGCCTTCACCGACCCCATCGACCGCACACCCAGCGGCCCACCGGAAATCGGAAATCGCTTGGACAGATCGCGCACGGATAACAGAGGCTGGTTCATGTCAGAGCCCAGCACGCGGCCTGTGTGCCATGGCCGACCTCGGCCAGCGGTGGTTCGCGGTCGCGGCAGATATCGCGGACCAGGGCGCAGCGCGGGTTGAAGCGGCAACCGTGCGGCATGGCATGAGCAGGAGGCACGGAACCCTCGATGGTGCGCAGCCGGTGTTCGCGCAATTCCAACGACGGGACCGATCGTAACAAACCGCGCGTGTAAGGGTGCTTCGGATCGGCGAACAGCCAGCGCACCGCAGCGTGTTCCACGGCTTTGCCAGCATACATCACCATCACCTCGTCCACCAGGTCGGCGGTGACGCCAAGGTCGTGCGTAATCAGAATGATCGCTGTGCCGAACTCGCCTTGCAGGCGGCGCAGCAGATCCAGGATCTGTGCCTGGATCGTGACATCCAAAGCCGTGGTCGGCTCGTCGGCAATCAGCAGTTTGGGATCGCAGGCCAGCGCCATGCCGATGACCACGCGCTGGCGCATCCCGCCGGACAATTGATGCGGATAGGCGCTGGTAATCCGGTCCGGGTCCGGAATGCCGACCAGGCGTAACATTTCAATCGCGCGCAAGGCGGCTGATGCGCGGTTGTCGCCGCGGTGCAGGCGGACAGCCTCGGCGATTTGTTCACCGACCGTCAGGACCGGGTTCAGTGTCGTCATCGGATCCTGGTAGATCATCGCGATGTCGCCGCCGCGCAGTCCGCGCAGGCGTGCCGGATCCATGGTCACGACGTCCTCGCCGTTGAATTTGATGGTGCCGCTGACGATACGCGCGAGCGGGGACGGGATCAGGCGCATCAGCGCCAGCGCGGTCATCGTTTTGCCGCAGCCGGATTCGCCGACGATGCCGAGGGACCGGCCGGTTTCGACGGTGAAACCGACGCCATCGACGGCGCGCACCACGCCGGTTTTGGTGAACAGATGCACGCGCAGGTCGATGACCTCAAGCAGGCTCACGTATCGATCTCCGGGTCCAGCAGGTCGCGCAGCGCGTCGCCGACCATGTTGAACGCCAGCACCGCGAGCGTAATGGCCGCGCCGCCGAAGGCCGCGGGCCAGGGATCGCCGACGAGATCGCTCATGCCGTCACGGATCATGTTGCCCCAGGACGGAGTCGGTGGTTGCGCCCCTAACCCAAGAAACGACAATGCGGCCTCCAGCCGGATCGCCGTCGCGATCCACAGGGACAACGCAACGACCAGCGGGCCGGCGATATTCGGCAGCACGTGCCGCCGCAAGATGGCGGCGGGGCCGCGGCCGGCGGCGACCGAGGCATCGATGAAAGGTTCGCGCCGCACGACCTGTGTCGCGGAGCGGGCCAGGCGCACGAATCGCGGAAACAACGCGATGGCGATTGCGATGATGGCGCTTTGGAAGCTGGGGCCCAGCGCGGCCGCAATCATGACGCCGAGCAGTAATGACGGGAACGACATTAGAAGGTCTGAGAAACGGGATAGCAGCCGGTCGGTCCAGCCGCCGCAATAGCCCGCGAGCATGCCGATCCATACACCGAAGAAAGCGGCAATCAGGGGCGCGGCGATGCCGATGGTCAGCGACACGCGCGCGCCGGCCATGACGCGGGAGAACACGTCGCGGCCGAACGCATCGGTGCCGAACCAGTAGTCGCCGGATGGTCCCTGGTTGGCGCTGAGGAAACTCTGATCCAGCGGATCGTGCGGCACGAGGACGGGTGCGGTGACGGCGATCATGATCAGCACAAGGCTGAGCCCCATGCCCGCGGCGGCGATGCGGTTGGCGGCGAGATAGCGCCACAGCGCGAGACGGCGGACATTCATCGCAGGGTGATCCGCGGATCGATCGCGGCGCACAGCAGGTCGGTCAGCAGGTTCACCACGACGACGAAGAATGAAAACACGACGAGCCCGGCTTGCACCATCGTGTAATCGCGGGCACTGATGCCGCCGATGAGCAACTGGCCCAGGCCGGGGCGGGAGAACACCAGTTCCACCGTAATGGTGCCGGACAGGGTCGTCAGCAGATAGATGCCCATGCCGGTCGTTACCGGTATCAATGCGTTGCGCAGCGCGTGTTTGAAGATCACCTGCGGCTCCGCGACGCCTTTGCCGCGCGCGGTGCGGACATAGTCTCGTTTCAGCACGTCCAGCAGCGACGATCGTGTCAGCCGCATGATGAAGGCTGCCATGACCAGGCCAAGGGTGACGGTTGGCAGCACGAGATGGTGCAGTGTGTCGAGGAAGCCCTCGCCGCCGCCCAGCATCGGGAACCAATCGAAGTGCAGGGAGAACGCCAGCAGCAGCAGGACGCCGAGATAGAAGTCCGGCAGCGAGAAACCCGCCAGTGCGAAGAGGCGGCCGAACGTGTCGACCGGTCCGTCGCGGCGCACCGCGGTCCAGCAGCCCAGCGGCAGTCCGATCACCAGGCCGAACAGCAGTGCGGCGAAGGCCAGTTCGATGGTGTAGGGCAGGCTGTCCGCCAGCAGCGCGTTGATGGATGTGCCGTTGGTCATTGACTGGCCGAAGTCGCCGCGCAGGGCATGGCTGAGGAAGCTGATGTACTGCATCCACAACGGCTGGTCGAGGCCGAGTTTTTGCCGGAACGATGCCACCGCATCGGGCGTCGCGAATTCACCGAGTGCGGCGATGGCGGGGTCTCCCGGCAGCACGCGCAGCGCGAGGAACACCAGTGTCAGGACCAGCAGAATGGTCGGGACGACCTCCAGCAGGCGGCGGACGATATAGCCAATCATTCTGAGCAGACAATTTTCATGGTTTGGATGCTTTTGCCAGGGTGAAGGTGCCCATGTAGGCCTGCACCGGATAGCCGATCTGCAGGGTCCGCGCGTTATGCATCCAGAAGTTCGCAGGGCTGGGCAGCGGAATCGACGGCACCTGGCGCAGAACGTCGATCTGGATCCGTTTCAGCAGCGCCAGCCGCTTCGCGTCGTCCACCTCCTGGTTCGCCTGGTCCATCAGCGCATCGGAATTGCCCGCCACATCACCGTAATGACTGAAGTTCATGTTGCGCGTCGGCTTGTTGACGATCGCCCGCGAGTCGTAGAATGCATTCAGCACGGCCTGAGTCAAAGGCGGCTGGCCCGATCCATAGACAATCATCGAATTCAGGTCCCGCCTGATATCCGCATGATAGCTGGGATGATCGACGACCCGGATATTGACCTGGATGCCGACCTTCCGGAGCTGTTCCTGGATGATCAGAAGGTTCGATTTATACTCCTCACGTTCGCTGATGAAGGCGTCGATCTGAAAGCCGTTGGGAAAGCCAGCCTCGGCCAGCAGCTTGCGGCTTTTGTCAGGGTCATAAACAAACGGCCAGTCGGCTGGCAGATCGGCCTTGGTCAGTGCCCCGTAGAAGCCGACCGGCGAGACGCCATACATCGGCTGCATGAAATCGCCATAAGCGGTCAGCCAGATATTGGTGTCGATCGCATGCGCAATCGCCTCGCGCACGCGCAGATCGTCCAGCGGTTTGCGCGTCATGTTCAGGAACATGGCGACCGTCGCACCCGGGCGGCCAAAATCCAGCGTCAGGTCGGGCATCTGCTTTTTCAGGCTGTTGAGCCAGCCGGGAACCGATGCGCCCTCGATCATATCGACATCGCCCTTGACGAACCCCAAGGTGCGGGCTGCGGTTTCCGGCAGGTACAGCACTTCCAGTCGGTCGATGGCCGGTTTGCCGCCCCAGTAGCCGGCAAAGGCGCGCAGCACGATCTTTTGTTTCGGTTGATAGGACTCGAACGCGAAGGCGCCGCTGCCCACCGGGTTGTGCCTTTCCTCGTCACCGAGTTCCTCGACCGCTTTCTTGCATTGGATGTAGCCGCCGAAGCGTGGCATCAGCGCGAAGGCGTGGAAGAACGGGTTCGGCACGCTCAGGTGCACGACGACCGTGTAGCGGTCGGGCATGTCAATGCTCTCGATCTGCCGGAAATTTGACGAATAGGCTGTGCCGGTCTTCGGATCGCGCATCCGTTGCAAGGTGAAGGCGACGTCGTCCGCGGTGACTTCGCCGTAACCGCGGTGCCACTGGACGCCCTTGCGGAGATGGAAAGTGAAATTCCGGGCATCGGGCGACATTTCCCAGCTTTCCGCGAGTTCGCCCTGCAAATGATCCAGCCGGATGTCCGCTGTGCCGTCGGGCGCGCTGACCAGGGTATTGTAAATCTGGCGCATCGGGAATTCATCGCCATTGCCGATCCCGAACGCCGGGTCCAACGCCCCGAGATCGCGGGAGGACACGCCGACTCGGGCGACAGACTCTGCCATCACGCCGCCTGCGGACACAGCCAGCGCCAGGATCGCCCAGCCAAATCGGATCAGATGTCGCACTGTCGCTCTCCCCTCGGCATTGTTCTGGTTTGCCGGCGGCGCGACCCTAGGCAAGCGCGGCGCGCGGCGTCAACCGACGCGGCAAGGGTGGGCATTGCCAATCGTCAGACGAGGCCAGGCAGGCGTTGACCGGACGGTGGAATGTTCCGGATCGGAGCAATTCTTGACTTCGATCCGATCATAAAACCAGTCCGGACTGGTGTTGCGACCCGGCACGGAGCATCAACGTTTGGGTAACCTTTTGGGCGGATAAAACAGAAGCCGGCGGGGCATACCCCCCAACCGGCTTCTAACCAGGAGTCACGAGATGTTCGAGCATCGGCTGCTCCTGTCGCGTATTGTGGTGACCATCAAGGTTAAAGTCAAGATCATCATCAAGCAGCGATAAGGGGTAGGGGCAGCGCCGTTTTGGCTGCCCCGCTCCTGGTGGCGGCGCCTCATTCCGCCCAGGTTGAACGCCCCTGTATGCCCCACCGCCCGTCCTGCCACGTGACGATGTAGAGCGACCGGTAGCTGCCGATCGCGCTGCCGTCGTCCCGGTACCGGGTGAACTGCACGCGGAAATGCACCTTCTCGGGTCCCGCATCGATCACATCCTGGTAATCCCACGCGGTCCGCGCCCAGCCGACCGACTGACCGGTGCCACTCCAGACCAGGTTGTGGTAATCCTCTGGCCGCTGCATCACCGTCACTCGTCCACTATGGAAGCGCACATGCGGGAAATGGAACCAGCGTGTGCGAATGGCGCCCGCATCCTTTGTGTTGAACGCGGCCATGAACCCGTCCAGCGCCGCGCGCGCCCCGGCGATCGCCGCATCGAGCGTGCCTGTCATCCTGTCCTCCCTGTTTGATCGCCACGCGATGATACCAGAGCCTCATCGCTGGCGCGTCTGTCTGCTTGGGCTGTGTGCCGTGCTGCTGGCGCCGCTGCTGCTGGTGGATATGCCGCCGCTGCTGGATTATCCGAACCACCTCGCCAGTCTGGTGGTGCTGGCGACCGACGGGCACGATCCCATCCTGGTGCGCTTCTACGCGCCGCATTGGGGAATGATCCCCGATCTGGGCCTGGATGTCGTCGGGGTCTGGCTGCTGCATCGCCTGCCGGTGTCCATCGCCGGACGGTTGCTGATCGGCGGCGCGTTGCTGCTGCAGGTCCTCGGCGCCGTTGCCTATGCGCGCGCGGTGGTTGGCCGGTCGTACTGGTCGCTCGCGGTCGGGCTTGTCGCCGTCAATGAGACCTTCCTGCTCGGCTTCCTGAACTTCACGGCGAGTACCGGATTGGCGCTGCTGCTGGCCGCAGGTTGGCTGCGATGGCGCGATGAGCGGCCGGGTCTCACGATCGCCGTGGCCATCCCCGGCGCTGTCGCAGTGTACTTCTGCCATCTGATGGGGCTGCTGCTGCTCGCGGTGCTGATTGGCGGTCACGAGCTGGTCGTGCTGTGGCCGCCGCGTCGTGGGCTGTTGCGCCTGACGCGACGCCGAGCGGTGGTTCTGGCGGCGGTGTTTGCGGCGCCGGTGGGGCTGTATGCCGAATCGGCGCTGCAAGACATGCCCGGCGAGGCCGAGTTCCTCTCGCCCGCCGCCAAGCTCGGCCAGTTGCTGGTGCCCTTCGTCAACTACAGCCTGCCGCTTGATATCGTGACCGCCGTCGTGTCGGTCGGCTTCGTGCTGGCCTGCGCGGTGACCGGCCGGTGCCGGGTCCCGCTGCGCGCCGGGATCGCGATCGGCACGCTGGTGCTGTTGTACGTGGTGGCGCCGTTCGGGTTCAAAGGCACCTTCAATCTCGACACCCGCTTCGCCATCATGCTGGGATTGATGCTGTTTGCCGGCTGGGCGCCGGTGGGGCTGCCACCTTGGGCCGCTCGTAGCGCGGCGGTGGTCTTTGTGGTGCTGTTCGCCGCGCGGATGACCGTTCTGGGGGCCGCCTGGCATCAGCACAGCACGGATCTGGCCGAGCTGCGGTCGGTGATCGCATCGGTGCGGCCGGGCGATCTGGTGTTCCTGACCACAGTGTCGCAATCCGAGGCTCCGGCCTATTGGCGGGATGGCCCTTGGTCGCGGCGGCTGTCGAACGGGGCGCGCACCGATGTGCACACCGCCGCGCTGCTGCTGATCGAACGGCGCGCCTATTGGCCGTTCCTGTTTGACAACGCCTCCCAGCAGCCGATCACGACCCTGGAGCCTTACCGAACCCTGGCCAACGGGGTCGAGGGGATCAAGGACCATGGCTTGCTGACCGCCGCGGACCTGTGCGGTTTCGACGAGCTGCTGCTGCTGGAGGCCGGCGCGGACCCCGATCTGGCACGTTTCGCGGGCGACCGGCTGCGGCTGATCGCCGCCTCGGACTTCGCCGCCCTGTTCGCGGTGCTGCCGAACCCGGTATGCTTGGGGCCGGAACAAGGGGGAACGGGTCGATGAAAGCAAATCCGATGCGTGCCGGGGTGGAGCGGGGTGAGGTGCAGATCGGCACCTGGCTGACCATGGTCCGCAATCCGGCGATTCTGGCGCTGATGAAGGCCGCGGAGCTGGACTTTGCGCGGGTGGACATGGAGCACACCGGGTTTTCGATGGAAACGATTGCCGACCTGGCGGTGATGGCGCGCGCGCTGGACTTCCCGATCGCGGTGCGGCCGCCCGCCGCCAACCGGGAGTGGATCACGCGGCTGCTGGATGTGGGCGTGTGGAACCTGCACTGCCCGCAGATCGAATCGGCGGATCATGCGCGAGAGATCGTGGCCGCGTCGCGCTATGCCCCGATGGGCCAGCGCGGCAATGGCGGGCTGAGCGGGGCGACCGATTTCGAAACGCCGGGAACTGTGGCGGAACGGCGGGCCTACGCCAACCGGCAGGTGTTCGTGACGGTGATGTTCGAGACGGCGGGCGCGTTCGAGCATCTGGAGGCAATCGCGGCGATGGACGGGATCGATGCGCTGACCCTGGGGCCGGCGGACCTGGCGCAGAACCTTGGGGTCGCGGGCACGCCGGACGAGGCGCGGGTGCTGGACGAGAAGCGCGACCTGATCCTGGCGGCGGCGAAGAAACACGGGAAGACGTGTGCGATGCTGTGTTCCAGCGCGGAGCAGGTGAAGCAGTGGAAGGACGCGGGGGCGTTGTTGCTGGCGTATTCCAGCGATGCGGACATGCTGCGGAGCGGGTATAGTTTGGCGTTGGCGCGGCTGCGGTAGGGAGGGGACGGCCGGGGGTGAACGGTGTGAAAGGGGTGAAGGTGTGAAGACTCTCCCCCTCCCCTCGTGGGAGGGGGCCGGGGGGAGGGGGCTCCGCCAGTGTGGCCCGATCGTCCGTTCCGGTCTTCAGTGGCGCGATGCCGCACCGTCAGGCCGGTCGCCATGGGCGACGTTCCGTGCTAGACGACAGCGATGGAAAAACGTGCGTCCGCTGGTGATCTCGTCTTGCAGCGCCTGATAGCCGCGCGACAGGAAATCTACGGGAACCAGATCGATGGCGTGGTGCTGTTCGGCTCTCGCACGGGTGGCGAGGCACGGCCCGATTACGACGTCGCCGTCTTTCTCAAGCAACTTCCCGACGCCTGGAAGGAGCGATTTCGTCTTGCCGGTCTCCGGATTGATTTTCTCGATGAGACCGGCACATTCATCGATGCCAAGCCGTACCCCACAACGGCATATCGTGGCCGCACGCCGCTGGTGCATGAGATCAGGCGGGATGGGGTGGACTTATGAAAGTCGAGATGACCATCGGGAACCTCAACCGAGAGGGCAACGGATTTAGCCATTGATCAGGCGACCACCGGATCAGCTTCGGGGACGTGCCTTGGTTGGACGAAAGCGTGGCCCATCGTTGGCATTGCGCCTGATTGCGCTCAGAAGATAACCGAATGCGGTGGCGGGCGCCCGGCACAAGGCATGCAACCTGTCACACTTACCGCGGATTCGGACGTAGCTCAGGCGGAATGGTGAGATCGGCCAATTGAATCAGGTCTTTCGCATCTGATTCGTTTGGTAACGGGTAATCATTGGGCCAAACGTAGCCGAGCGCTTCATTACATTTATGGTGCCCGATCGAGACGTGCGTTGGGATTCCGGGGACGAAATCCCAGGGGTGAAGTCCAAGGCGTGCACGTTGCACTCCCTGATTGCCACCGAGTACATCGATCGATCCGTCGGGAAAGGTGTGCCAGACCATCGCAACATGTCCGCCGCCTTGTCTCGGGAAGACAACCACCGAGCCGATGATGGGCCGGATATTACTCAATCGTCGTCCGCCTGGCCAACCCAGCCACGACTTGGCTGCTGGATCCCTGGTTCCGGCTATGCCAGCCCGCGCAAAGCACCAATTCACAAATGCCGAACACCAAGGTGCGGTCTCATCCTGGATATTGCCCTTCGTCGACGAAAAATACTCGATTATTCTCGGATTATCCACGAATGGGCGGATCGGCTGCTTTTGCGCGTCAACTGAACCAAATCGATGAACCCGAGCCAAAAGTTGTGTGTAGCCGTTAAACATCCAAGGAAACATCGACCACCGATCTCGGCTCAGAACGCCGTATTCAGGACCGAGAGAACCGTTAGAATCATAATTTGGCGCAAAAGCATCTTGAGTTAGCATATCGGTGCCGCTGGGCATGACCATTCTCAATCTAACACGCGTCTGACGTCAGAGTGCCATTGTCGACATATACAAAGTGTTGGCCATTTGGTCAAGGGCTCAGCCAACGCCTCGACAGACTTCTCGGTCGGGTCGGCGCGTTCGCGAGATGTGAGGCGTTCTCCAAAGCACACCAGCGCCGCCAATCTCATCGCGCCAGCGGCATACTCGTCTCGTTACTCAGCGGCGTAACCGTCACCGCACCTGTCTCTGCCACAATGGCCGTCGTCCCCGCCAGCACCCCCCATCTCATCTTATTCACCGCCAAGCAGGACTTCGCGATGGGGGTGGAACGGCCATCAGGACTCAAATAGAAATCGGGTGTTGAGGCTACTCGGGATCAGGCGTCGTCCGCTTCGTCAGCCAACCTCCGGAAACAGCTCAGCAACAGCCAACGCCACCCCCGGCAGCAGCACAATATCCAGCGCCTCTCCAGCGCCAATACGGCGAACGTCCTCGTAACGGCCGTTCCGCGGCTGACGGTAAACCTCCACGACGCGGCACACCAGGTTCACGATCCAGCACTCCGCAATCCCGCTCTCGGCGTAAAGCGGCATCTTGATCGCTCGGTCGGCGTTCAGGCTTGTGTCCGCGACCTCGATCAACAGCAGGACGTCCGCCGGGGCCGGCGTCGCCGTCCCGTAGTCATCGGTTCGGGGCGCCAGCACCACGACATCAGGTTCCGGCTCCGAACCGTCGTCGAGCCGGACCGGGTTCTGCACGGACAGAATGCCACGCCCGGCGAGGACACCTGGCAGAAGACGGGTGAGGCGGATTACCATACCATGGTGCGGGGCGCCGATGGGTGCCATGTCAACGATCTGCCCCCTGATCAGTTCAACCCGGGAGTCCTCGTTCAGTATCCCGGCCTCCGCCATGCGGTGGTAATCTCCCACCGTGAAGCGGTGCGGCCTGACCTGTGTCTCCACGTTGTCCATCGTCTGCCCTCCGTCTTCAGCCGTGCCGCCATACCGCACCCCGGGTGGCAGCCGCAACCGCCGCGTCGGTCAGCCGTTCCCGCGAGGATGCATGACAGGCCGGGAGCCACGCGCAACAGGATACAAGAGGAACGCTTGCCATCAGGCAGCGCGTTCGTATCCCAGGGCCCGCAAGGCCGCCTCCGGCTCGCGCGCCAGAATGGTCATCAGCGCGCGGGCGCTGGGGTCCATGGGCGTGCGGCCCTGTTCCCAGTTCTGCAAGGTCGCAACCGGAACACGGATCACCGCGGCGAACCGGCGCTGGGACAGCCCCAGCCGCTTGCGGATGAAGGCGGGGGAGACGACGTCCGTGTCGCGGATGTCCTCGTCGGGGTCATAGCCGTCCTCCCGCATATGACGACGGATATCTGCCTCGGTGGTGGCGTCGATCCGGGCGATGTCGACGTCCGGGGCTACCGCGGCAACCTCCGCCAGGGTCATACGCGGTTTTGCCATCGCCTCAGGTCCTTTCCACCGGCTTTCCAGGCGCTGATGATCCAGCGCACTGGACCACGGTCCGTGTAAACCACAACAAAGGCTCGGCCGTCGATTTCGCCGATGGCCCGCACCCGCTCCTCGCCGTAGTTGCTTCGCCGATCGACCGCCTCGACCGTTTGTCCCAGGAAGATACGCGCCGCATAGTCGAAGCCAAAGCCTCGCTCGCGCCGGGTCCCAATCGAAGTCCACGGCCTGACATAGCGTGCCGAGCTATCCGCTTCAAGCGGATAGCGCGCATAGCTTTCTACCACAGTCCAACGCAACGCAACGCTTGCAGCCCCCCACTCGCTCCGCCACACTCAAGCCCGCCACCAACCCGGAGACCCGCCCTTGTGATCCTGCTGCAAGTCGTCGTCAGCGGCCTGCTGATGGGATCGGTCTATGCGCTGTTCTCCTCCGGCCTCACCTTGATCTGGGGCATGATGAACGTGGTCAACTTCGCGCATGGCGACTTCGTCATGCTGGCGATGTATGCGGCCTTCTTCGCCTTCACCCTGCTGCACCTGGGTCCCGCCGTCTTCATCCCCGGTGCGGCGGCGCTGCTGTTCCTGCTGGGAGTCATCGTCTATCTCGGCCTGGTCCGCCACATCGCCAAGGGGCCGCCGCTGGCGCAGATCCTCGGCACCTTCGGCCTCGCGCTGGTGCTGCGCTACGCCGCCTTCTGGGCCTTCACCGCCAATTTCGTCTCGTTGCCCGACAACCTCGTCGGCGGCACCTTCGACATACACGGCCTGCGCATCGAGGCCTCCCGTCTCCTCGGCGGCGTCATCGCGCTGCTGATCACCCTCGCCATGCACCTGGTCCTGACCCGCACCGCGCTCGGCTCTCGCCTGCTCGCGGTGGCCGAGGACCGCAACGCCGCCATGCTCATGGGCATCCGCCCCGACCGCATGCAGGCGATCGCCTGGGGAGTCGGTGCCGCCTCCACCGGCATCGCCGGCGCGTTGATCGCGCTGTTCTTTTACATCTCCCCCACCGTCGGGGAATCGCTCGCGCTGATCGCCTTCGTCGTGGTCTGCCTGGGCGGCTTCGGCAGCGTGCCGGGTGCGCTGATCGCCGGCCTCGCCATCGGTGTGATCGAGGCGCTGTCGGCCTACTTCATCGGCGCGGTTTACAAGGACGTGCTGGTTTACAGCCTGTTCCTGCTGGTCCTGTGGGTCCGCCCGCAAGGCCTGATGGGCACCACATGAGGCAATGGAAGCTGGTCCTCGCGGGTTTCGTCCTGATCGCCGCCTGGCCGCTGCTGGTCCACGACGTGTTCTACCAACGGGTGGGCGCGCTGGTGCTGCTGGCCGCGATCTCCGCCTCGGCGTGGAACCTGCTGGGCGGCTATGCCGGGCAGGTCTCGGTCGGGCATGCGGTGTATTTCGGCACCGGCGCCTATGCCGCGCTGGTGGTTTACACGGAATGGGGCTGGCCGCCGATCGCCGGCGCGCCGGTCGGCATGCTGGTGTCGATGGCGATCGGCCTGGTGGTGGGCACGCCGACCTTCCGGCTGCGCGGGCACTATTTCTCCATGGCGACGATCGCCGCCGCCGAACTGGCGCGCATCCTGGCGTCCAACTGGCCGCTGCTGGGCGCCGCCGTCGGGCTGATGGGGCCGCCACGCCCGCGCAGCCTGGCCGATCTGAGTTTCATCAGTCCGGTCCCCTATCACTATCTGTTCCTCGCCGTGCTGACCGTGCTGCTGGCGCTGACCGCGGGAATGCAGCGCAGCCGCCCCGGCTACTACCTCGCCGCCATCCGTGGCGGCGACCGGGCCGCCAGGAGTCTCGGCGTGCCGGTGCTGCGGTACAAGCTGTTTGCGCTGATGCTGTCGGCGGCTTTCACCGCGCTGGCGGGGTCGCTGTACGCGGTGATGGTAGGCTTCATCGACCCGGACAGCGCGCTGGGGATCCTGATCTCGGTCAAGATGCTGATCGTCGCGGCGCTGGGTGGCGCCGGCACCCTGTTCGGTCCGCTGATTGGCGCGATCATCCTGGTGCCGCTGGAGGAGACCACGAACGCCCTGTTCGGCGGCGGTGGCACCGGCATCACCTTCATCATCTACGGCGCCATCATCGTGCTGGTGGCCCGCTTCCAACCCGGCGGCGTCGCCGAACTCTGGCGCAGCGCCACCGCCAGGAGCCCGCGCCGTGCTGCTTGAAGCCAGCAACATCATCAAGACCTTCGGCGGCTTCCGCGCGGTGGACGGCGCCAGCCTAACGGTGAACGAGGGCGAAATCATCGGCCTGATCGGCCCCAACGGCGCCGGTAAGAGCACCTTCTTCAACTGCCTCGCCGGCGATGCGCAGCCGACCGAGGGCACCATCCACTTCCTGGGCCGCGACGTGACCCGAACCAGCCCCGAGATGCACGCCCGCCTGGGCGTGGCCCGCACCTTCCAGATGCCGGTGACCTTCGAGGACATGACGGTCGCCGACAACGTCATGGTCGGCGCCTTCCTGCGTCACCCCGGCCGGACCGCCGCTCGCCGAGCCGCCGAGGAAGTGCTGGATTTCACCGGCCTCGCGCCGCTGGGTGCCACGCCGGCCCGGTCGCTGGGCACGCCGGGGCGGAAGCGGCTGGAGATCGCGCGCGCTCTGGCCACGGAACCGCGTCTGCTGCTGCTGGACGAGGCGCTGGCGGGGCTGACCCCGGCCGAGGTCCGGCTGGCGATCGAACTGGTGCGGCGGATCAAGGCGCGCGGGATCACCCTGGTGATCGTCGAGCACATCATGGAGGTGATCCTTTCGCTCGCCGAACGCGCGGTGGTGTTCCACCAGGGGAAGGTCATCGCGTCCGGCACGCCGCGCGCGGTGGTGGACGATCCGGCGGTGGTCGCGGCTTATCTCGGGCATCACATGAGGCGGGTGCGGCGCGATTAAACCAATGCGGGCGCCGCGCGCTGGTTCAGATGCAGCCCGCACTCTTTCGCCGTTTCATCTTCCCACCACCAACGGCCGGCCCGTTCCGGCTCCCCGGTGGCCACCGCTCTCGTGCAGGGGGCGCATCCGATCGACAGGAAACCCCGCTGGTGCAAGGGGCTGCTGGGGATCGCGGCGGCCTCGATCAACGCCGCAACCTGATCCCGCGACCAGTCCAGCAGCGGATTGGCCTTCAGCACGCCATGGACACGGTCATCGCTGACGTAGTCGAGACCCTGCCGAACCGCGGACTGCTCCGCGCGCAATCCGGTGATCCAGCCCGACGCGCCGAGCAGGGCCCGCCGCAGCAGGTCCACTTTGCGCGCTTCGCAGCAGGCCTTGCGCGCGGCCTGGCTGTGATAGAACCCGTCGATGCCTTGACGATCAACCAGCGCCTCGATCGCGGCGGCATCGGGATAATAGCCGCGAATCCGGATGCCGTACTGCCGCTCTGTCGCTGCCCACACCTGATAGGTCTCGGGAAACAGCCGGCCAGTGTCCAGGGTCACATGCGCGACGTCGATCCCGGCGGTGGCGATCAAATGCGTCAGAACCTGGTCTTCGAGGCCAAAACTGGTGGTGAAGACCAGAGTGCCCGCAATCTGCCGCCGCAGCAGTCGCAGCCGGGCCACCGCATCGATCGAACTGCAAGCGATATTGAGGGTTCGGGCGCGCGCGGGTGGGGCGGCCACGGCGAGATCGGATGCAAGCAGGCTGGTCATGACGCGGTCGGCTCCGGTGCGCGATCAACCGCCCACATCGGACGGATGTTCATACGATTGCAAAGTGGCGATGGCACCGACATACAACTATAAGTTGATTAACAGAAAGTTAACACACCTGTAAAGAGATCGCCGGCGGCGGGAACGGTCCGCGCAAGGTGACCCCGCCGCATCAGTGACCGCTCAGGACCCCGGTCAGGTCAATCCGCTGATAGACGACTAGTTTCATCGCGTCGGGCAGGTCGGTCGGCACCAGCGTCTCCAGGATGTCCAGCCAGATCCGGCCATCCGGCGCGTGGTAAACCGCCGGTGCCGCCGCGGGGAACCGGGTGGCGAGTCCGTTGGTGG
>Ga0302279_10001581_pt1 | contig 32037 bp, 26 predicted proteins | sample III_Bog_N3_3_FD_194541 | JGI IMG/M metagenome (GOLD analysis project Ga0302279, IMG submission 194541) | Peat permafrost microbial communities from Stordalen Mire near Abisko, Sweden - III_Bog_N3_3 | ecosystem: Environmental > Terrestrial > Soil > Wetlands > Peat | place: Sweden: Abisko...
TCGTGCCCCTTCCGCGGCCGGAACGCGATGTTGGTGAGCCACGTCAGCAACGCCACGACCAGGAACAGCAGCCACGACATCGCGCTCGCGCCGCCGAAGTCGTTGAAGTCGAACGCCTCGCGGAACAGGTACACGGCAGACGTCATCGCCGATTGCTGCGGCCCGCCCTTGCCGGTGGTCAGGATGTACGGCTCCTCGAACAGCTGCAGCCCGCCGATCACGCTGAGCGTCACGCCGAAGAAGATCATCGGCTTGATGCTGGGCACCGTGATGTGCAGGAACTGGCGCCAGCGGCTCGCGCCGTCCAGCGTCGCGGCTTCGTAGAGGTCGCCGGGAATGGTCTGCATGGCCGCCAGGTAGAGCACCGTGTTGAAGCCCACGTAGCGCCAGAACACGATGAACGCGATCGCCGGCTTGATGTGCGTGGCATCGTGCAGCCAGTCGATGTGGCGCATGCCGAACACTTCGGCGAGCGCCGCGTTGATCATGCCGTAGTCCTGCGAGAACAGCGCGTTGAACATGATGGCGATGGCCACCGTCGACGTGATGTAGGGCAGGAAGTAGATCGCGATCACGCCGTCGCGCAGGCGCTTGAACGAGGTGTGGATGAACGCCGCCAGCGGGATCGCGACCAGGTGCTGCGGCACGCCCGAGGCGACGGCCAGCCACAGCGTGTTGCGCAGCGATTTCCAGAACCAGGCGTCCTTCAGCGCGAACGCGAAGTTGGACATGCCCACGTACTCCATCGCCTTCAACCCGCCCGTGGGTTCCCACGACTGGAACGCGAGGTACAGCGAGAAGCACAGCGGGAACACGCCGAACACGCCGAACAGGATCAGGAACGGGCTGATGAAGACGTACGGCGCCCAGCGGGTCGACAGTCGGAGAAAGCTCGGCAACCGCATGATCAACGACGCGCCCGCAGTTCGAGCAGCCGCGCGACGTCGGCGAGCGCCTGGCGGATGTCCACGCCGTCGTCGAGCACGCTGTCGAGCGCGGCGTTGACGGCATCCTCGGCGAACTTTGCCTGCTTGTGGACGGTGGACGGGGTGATGTGGCTCGCGGCCTCGCGCCAGAGCTGGCGCGCGCGCTGGCCGTCCAGGAAAGCCAGCGGCTCGTCGATCACCGGGTCGTTCTGCGCGGCCAGCAAGGCGGGAAACGCGTCCTGGGTCTTCAACGCTGCGACCTGGCGCGACGGGTCCAGCGTCATCATCGTGATCAGCTCCCAGGCCAGGGCCTTCTTCTGGGGGTCGGAGTCGCGCGGGATCGCGTAATACGTGCCCCCGTACGACGCCCAGGTGTTCTCCGGCAGCTGCGCGGCGCGCCACAGGCCCTTGGTGCCGGGCGCGACCCAGTTGGCCAGCTGACCCACCATCCACGAGCCGCCCAGCTCGGTGGCCGTCAGGCCGCGGCGAAAGCCTTCGGCCCACTCGTTGCTCCAGGTCTCGAGATGGCCTTCGAGGTGGTTGCGCCGCATTCGCAGCGAGAGTTCGAAGGCACGATGGAACCGCGGCGTGTCCACCAGCACGTTGGAGTCGCTGTCGAAATAGATGCCCTGCCCCTTCTTCAGGCCGCCGCGGATCATCAGGTCCTTGAACGTGCGCACGTTGCCGATCAGGTTGGCGCCGGTCGCCTTCTTGATCTTGATGCCGGCATCGACGTAGGCGTCCCACGACGACTGCAGGTCGCTGGCCAAGAGGCCGGCGCGATCGAGCAGGTCCTTGCGATAAAGCATGGTGCCCGGGCCGATGTCGGTGGGCGCGGCCACGACCTGGCCCTTGCGGTTGGTCGCCTCGTCATACGCGTAGGCGACGAACTCGGCGCGGTGGCGGCCGATGTCGTAGCGCGGCTGCAGCAGGTCGGACAGTCCGCCGCCGTTGGCGAACTTGCCCACGTACGAGGCCTCCAGCGCCATCACGTCGGGCAGGTAGACCGAGGTCGACAGCGCCGTCGTCATCGCGGTGTGGTGGTCGTCGAACTGGCGCATGACGATGTTGACGGCCATGTCGGGATGGCGCTGCGACCACTGCGGGATCGCGTCCTTGACGATCTGGTCGACCAGCGGATACGCGGCCACCGTCAGCGTGCGCGACGGCGTGGCGCGCACGCCGGGCGCGACCAGCGTGGCCATGCCCGCGGCCAGCATCTGGCGGCGGGTCGTCGCCCGGGTGCGCGCGCCTTGCGGGAGCTTGGACGAATTCATCGAATCGCAGCCCGGCAACGGCCGCGGGCCGGGGTGGAGCGCGACGTGGGCGTCGTCTGCATGGTGGATCGGGTCTGCACTTCTACGGGTATCGGAAAAAGCCGCGCGGCACTGCCTTGAAAGCGCTTTCAGCATTGTTCAACGAGCACGCATCCAGGCGCTACAGCGTAAACCCGGGCAACCGCACGCGTCCAGGAAGCAGGCGCCGGCGCAATGGTTTCAACCCGCGGCGCGGCGGGTCGATTCGCGCACGACGAGCTCGGGCGCCGGCAGGTCCACCGCGGGTTGCGCGCCCTCCAGCATGGCCAGGATGGCCGACGCCGCCTCGCGGCCGATCTCGTAGATCGACTGCCGGATCGTCGTCAACGGCGGCACCGCATACCGGCCCAGCGTGAGGTCGTCGAAGCCCACCAGCGCGACGTCGTCGGGCACGCGCAGCCGGCGCCGGTACAGGCCCAGTCCTGCGCCGATGGCCATCTGGTCGTTGGCGGCAAAGATGGCGCTGAACGCGATCCCGCTGCCCAGCAAACGCTCGACCGCGGACAGCCCGCCGGCCTCGGTGAAGTCGCCCTCGAGTACCAACGCGGGATCGAACGCGATGCCCGCGCGCGCCAGCGCATCGCGGTAACCGGCCGCGCGATCGAGCGCGTCCTGGTGCAGCGCGATGCCCGCGATGAACGCGATGCGGCGATGCCCGCGCTCGATCAGGTGCTGCGTGGCGAGCAGGCCGCCGGCGTGGTTGTCCAGGTCGATCGAGAAGATGCGCTCGGTTTGCAGCGCGCGCCCCACCACCACCATCGGCACCTGCTGCGCGTAGGACTCGAGCGCCTCGTTGGACAGGCGCCCGGCCAGCACGATCAGCCCGTCGACGCGGCGCGACATCAACGCCGCCAGCCCCTTGTGCTCCTCGGCTTCCTGCCAGTGGCCGCTGACGAAGATCGGGATGTACCCGGCCACCTCCAGGCGATCCTCGATGCCGCGCAGCGCCTCGCCGTAGAACGGGCTGTTGATCGCCTGCGTCAACACGCCCACGCTGAGCGTGCGGCCGCCGGCCAGGCCGCGCGCGATCGGGTTGGGCCGGAAGCCCAGCGCGCGGATCGCCTCATCGATGGCCGCGCGTTTCTCGGGACTCACCGTCGCGGTGCCGTTGAGGATGCGCGAGACCGTGCTGGGCGAGACCCCGGCTGCCTGGGCCACCATGCCCAGCGTCACCGGGCCCGCGCCGTGCAGATGGGACGCGGTGCTGGGCAAACGCTTGCGGCGAGCGGGTGGCGGGGTCATCTAGATGGGCAATCTTCTGGACGGACGATGCGGGCAGTGTAGGCGTGCAAGCGCTTTCGCGGTCGCGATCGTGATTGCCGGCTCAGAGCACCGTCCGACTCGCCATCGCCTCCAGCTCGCCCGGCGCCAGCACCCGCAGCGACGGCTCGCCGTCGTGCGTGGCCAGGCCGTGGATCTCGATGGACTTGCGCATGCGCATGATGCGTGTGAGGAACGCCAGGATCTCGGGCGTGATCACCTGCCCCGGCACCAGCACCGGAATGCCCGGCGGGTACGGCGTGACCTGGTCGCAGCACACGCGGCCGTCGAGCGCGGCGTTGGGCTGGCCCTGCTCGTCCAGCAGCGGGATGCGCTCGCCGTACTCGTAGAACGCGTCGCGCGGCAGGCAGGCCAGGCGCGTGAAGTGCGGCAGCTCGGGCAGGCGCGCGCTCGCGCGCACGGGGCGGCGCTCCTTGGCCAGCCGCAGCAGCGCGTCGAACAGGCGCGACACCTTCGAGCGCGTCGTGCCCACCGTCAGCAGCAGCGTCAGCGTGTTGTGCGTGGACTTCTCGACCTGGATGTTGAAGCGCTCGAAGAGCTCCTCGCGCAGTTCGTCCGCCGAGAAGCCCGACGCGGTGATGTCGATCGTGATCTTGGTCGGGTCCAGCCGGATGTCGTCGCCGGCGAGCTCGGGCGGCAGCAGGTCCTCCAGCGCCAGCGCGCGGAACACGCCGGTCGCGTCTATCTTCTCGCGCAGCTCCTGCGCGTACTTCAGCGAGCGGTCGAGCAGCCGGTAGCCTTCCATCACGGCCTGCCGGCGCGCGACGTCCAGGCTGGCGATCAGGTTGTACTGCGGGCTGGTCGACGCGTGCATGTTGAAGTTCTCGCGGAACAGGTGCTCGTCGAACCGCGGGTCGTTGACGTGGATCATGCTGGCCTGCGAGAAGGCCGACAGCACCTTGTGCGTGCTCTGCGTGCAGTAGTCGGCGCCGCACTCCAGCGCGGTGGGGCGCAGCGCGGGATGGAAGCGCGCGTGGCCGTACCAGGCCTCGTCGACGATCACCTTGATGCCGGCGGCGTGCGCGGCTTCGATGATGGGCTTGAGGTCGTAGCGCAGGCCGTCGTAGGTGCACGACGTGAGGATCAGCGCGCGCGCATCGGGATGCCGCGCGATGGCCTCGAGCAGCGTCGCGCGCGGCACCGGCCCGAACAGGCCGTACTGGCGGTTGACCGACGAGTCGAGGTAGACCGGCCGCGCGCCCGACAGGATCACGCCGTGGTGGACGGACTTGTGGCAGTTGCGATCGAGCAGCAGCTTGTCGCCGGGCGCCAGCAGCGTCTGGAAGATCACCTTGTTGGCGGTGGACGTGCCATTGGTGGCGAAGTAGGTCTTGCTCGCGCCGAACGCGCGCGCGGCCAGGCGCTGCGCCTGCACGATGACGCCGGTCGGATGCAGCAGCGAATCGAGCATCTCCACCGAGACCGACAGGTCGGCGCGCAGCAGGTTCTCGCCGGCGAAGTCGTAGAAGTCGCCCACCCACGGGCTGCCCTTGAACGAGTCGCCGCCGGCGTGGCCGGGCGTGTGCCAGCTGTCCTTGGCCATGCGCACGTACTCGCGCAACTGGTCGTAGAACGGCGTGTCGGACTTCTCGGCGATCTCGGCCGCGAGGATGCGGGCCCAACCGTTGTAGTCGCGCTCGCCGCGATGGAAGTAGCCGTGCACGACGTTGCTGGCCAGTTGTTCCAGCAGCAGCTTGTTCTCGTCGTCCTCCAGCGTGACATACAGCGACAGCTCGGGCCGCAGCGCGATGATCTCGCGCGCCAGCGCGGCGACGTCGTGGTGGCGCGCGCTGCCCTGGTCGCCGTGGTCGATGAGGACGATCTGCACGTCGCCGTCGGCCTGCACCGCGGCGATCGCGGCGGCATCGTCGGCGGCCGGCACGGCCGACAGCTCGAACGGGTCGCCCAGCGTGTGCGCCGCGGCGTTGATGCCGGCGACCAGCTCGTCGCGCCAGGCCGGGTCGGCGCTGGCCACCAGCACGTGGACGACCGGACGCCGCGCCGTCGTGCGGCCCGCGGGCGGCCGGGCGTCGCCCGGCGGGGTCGTCTCGTTCTCGGGCATGCGGCAATCTCGTCGTGAACGGTCATCCTGGAGGCTGGCCTGCAACGTGAAGGCCGTCACGTTGCGAGCCGGCCTGTCGTCCGTCGATGGTAGAACACAACACGCCGAGAGGAATTCTGGCAGAATGCGAGTTGACGCTGCGAATGCACTTCAAAAACGGCAACCCTGCGCAGGGAAGTCGCCAAGAAAGCGCGCTCGTCTTCGCTCATCCCCTCTGACCTTCTCAAGCCGGTCTGCTGCAAATCACTGATTGAAACAGGGTTATCCCTGAGTCAATCGCACGGTGACAAGCACTCGGAAACGGTTGTGGTCGGCGGCGATGCCGTCGCTACCAGACGTTTCCTGGGCAACAACCCTCCGCTCGCCTCTTGGCGCCACGCGGCGGCAGCCCCGTTATCTTCTTACGCGACCTGATTGGTGCTGCCAAGCTCACACATTGGCAGGCAGCGCCGTGGCGCACCTGTCGTGCCTTGGGGTTCACCCCGGGCGCGTGGGTGGTGCCGTGCTTGAAAGTGATCCATGAGTTTCGACCATCAGCCCCCCCTGGGCCAAGAAGAACAACAATCCGACGCGACGCAACCCGAATCGCAGGCCTCCGGCTTCGAGATGCTGGGCCTCGCCCCCGAAATCCTGCGCTCCGTGACGGAAGCGGGCTACACCGAGCCGACCGACGTGCAGGCGCAGGCCATCCCTGCCGCCATCTCTGGCGTCGACCTGCTGGTGTCCTCGCGCACCGGCAGCGGCAAGACCGCGGCCTTCGTGCTGCCGGCGCTGCAACGCGTGATCGAGGCGCGCCGCGATCCTGCCAAGAAGCGCGAACGCGGCCAGCCCAGCGGCCCGCGCGTGCTGGTGCTCGCACCCACGCGTGAACTGGCGATGCAGGTCAGCAAGGCCTGCACCGTCTACGGCCGCAACGTGCAAGGCCTGCGCGTGGCCACCGTCGTCGGCGGCGTGCCCTACATCGCCCAGCTCAAGGCGCTGCGCGGCCCGCTGGACATCCTGATCGCCACCCCCGGCCGCCTGATCGACCACATGGGCAGCGGCAAGGCGATGATGTCGCAGGTCGAGCTGCTGATCCTGGACGAAGCCGATCGCATGCTCGACATGGGCTTCATCGACGACATCCACCACATCGCCAAGGAACTGTCGGCCGAGCGCCAGACCATGATGTTCTCGGCCACCTTCGACGGCACCGTCGGCGGCCTGGCCAAGGAACTGACGCACGACGCGCAGCGCATCCGCATCTCGGCCCCCACCGAGCAGCACACGCAGATCGAGCAGCGCCTGCACTGGGCGGACAACCGCAAGCACCGCGACGACCTGCTCGACCAGTTGCTGACCGACCGCAACATGGAACAGGCCGTCGTCTTCACGAGCACGCAGCGCGATGCCGACGAACTGGCCGACCGCCTGTCGCAGATCGGCCACTCGGTCGCCGCGCTGCACGGCGGCATGCCGCAAGGCCGCCGCAACCGCGTGCTGGGCGCGCTGCGCATGAAGCAGCTCAAGGTGCTGGTGGCCACCGACGTCGCCGCGCGCGGCATCGACGTGCCCACGATCACGCACGTCATCAACTACGGCCTGCCGATGAAGGCCGAGGACTACGTGCACCGCATCGGCCGCACCGGCCGCGCGGGCCGCTCGGGCCTGGCGATCACGATCGCCGAGCGCCGCGACATCCCGATGATCCGCCGCATCGAGCGCTTCACCACGCACAACATCCCGGCGTCCGTCGTCCCCGGCCTCGAGCCGCGCCTGCAGGCACCGGCCGCGCAGCGTCCGGGCAGCGGCCGCTTCGACGAGGAGCGCTCGTTCGGCCATCGTCCGAGCTTCGGCGGCAACCGCGGCGGCTTCAACGGCCCGCGTGGCGGCGACCGTCCGGGCTACGGCCCGCGTCCGGGCTTTGGCGGTGATCGTGGCCACGGCGGCCCTGGCGGTGATCGTCCCCAGTTCCATCGCGACGGCGGCAACGATCGCGGCCATTTCGGCGGCGACCGTCCGGCGTTCAATCGCGACGGCGACAACCGCGGCAACTTTGGTGGCGAGCGTCCGGCGTTCAACAACGGCCCGCGCGGCGACTACCGCGGCCAGCGCCCGGACAACCGCGGCCCGGCACATCCGTTCCAGGGCGGCGCGCCGCGCGAAGGCGGTGATCGTCCCGCGTTCAACCGTGAAGGCGGCGATCGCCCGGCCTTCAATCGCGAAGGTGGCGACCGGCCGTTCGCGCGGCCGCAAGGCGACCGCCCGGCGTTCGGCGAGCGTCCGTCGTTCGGCCCGAAGCGCGCCGGACCCGGCCGTCCGGGTCCCGGCCCGCGTGGCCGCACGCCGCGCTGAACGGCTTGAACGGGCTGCGCTTGGTCGCGCCGCCCTGATCGGCTGAAGGCCGCCCCGCAACGGGCGGCCTTTTTCGTTGGCGTCGCGATCGCGAAGATGGCTGGCCCCGCCGATCCAAGGCTCGCCGCCGACGACAGGGGCCTGGCATCTCCGAGTTCGCGCGGTGACGGCGAACACTGCCGAAAACGCTGGCGCGGACGGGGGCAATGCCTGGCCCCTCGTCGCTTGCGATCGCGCGGCCGACGCGCCATCACGCATCCCCCTTGCCCGCCCCGCGCATCGCATCGCGCCCACGCATGTCCCGCGCGCGCCGCTTCATCTGCGCGACGTGGCGCCGGCGCTGGAAGACGTCCTCGCTCTCACGATTGGCCTCGCGCAGCAGCTTCTGGAAGCTGACCAGCCGCTCCGGCGCCACCTGCTCGCGCACCGCGCAGCCCGGCTCGCGTGCATGGCGGCAGTTGCGATAGCGGCATTGCAGCGCCAGCGTGCCGATCTCCGGGAAGGCGCCACCGAGCGTTTCGGCATCGGCGTCCAGCCACAGCTGGCGCAGGCCCGGCGTGTCGATCAGGCAGGCGCCGCCGTCGGTGCGGCGCAGCGTGCGCACGGTGGTGGTGTGCTGGCCGCGTTCGTCGGCCTCGCGCACGGCGCGAGTGGTCGACGATGCGCCGGTCAGCGTGTTGGTCAGCGTCGTCTTGCCCGCGCCGCTGGAGCCCAGCGTCACCAGCGTGCTGCCGCGCGCGAGCCACGGCGACAACGCGCGCACCGCTTCCGGCGAGCGGCCGTCGACCGCAACGATCGCGATGTCGTCGCGTGCGTCGCCCAGGTGCGCGCGCACGCGCGCGAGCGCGCCGGCCGCGTCCGCGCACTCGTCGGCCTTGGTGAGCACGACCACCACCCGCGCATCGGCCGAATGCGCCAGCACCAGGAAGCGGTCGAGGCGGCGCAGGTTGAAGTCGTGGTCCAGGCCCATCACCAGCAGCGCGACGTCGATGTTGGCGACCAGTCCCTGGCGGCCGCCGGCCGGGTCGCGCCGGGTCAACCGGTTGCGCGCGGGCAGGCGCGCGACGGCCCAGCCGCGATCACCGTCGGACGCCGAGGCACGCCACCACACCCAGTCGCCGACGACGAGCTGATCGCGCTCCTGCTCGAGCACGATGCGCAGCATGGGCCACATCACGACGGCGTGGGCGTCGTCGCCGTCGTGCACCAGCAGGTGGTCGCGTTGGACCTCGACGACGCGCGCGAGCCGCGTGCCCTCCGGCCGCGGCTGCGCGAGCGCGGCCTGCACGGTGGCGTGGGAGAGTCCGATGTCGCGCAACGCGCGAAGATCGAGAGAGTCTTGCATGGGAAGGATTCCGGACGCGCCGCACCGACTCGTCGTCGATGCGGCAGCCTCGCTCGCACTGCGCGGAGCGCAAACGAATGAAGGCCTTGCACGGTCAAGGCCGGCCTGGGGATGTGTGGGCGTCGGAACCGGATGCGGTCGGTGCGCAGCGCCGCGCGTTCGTCGATGAACGCGGGCTTCGCGCCGGAGGCGCGGCCTGTGATCGAAAGATCAGTGGCCGGACACCTTCGAGAACCGTGACGGCAAGGCGGTCGACGCGCTGGTGATGGCAGTCTTCATGTCGACCTCCTGCAGGTGAAAGGGTTGAACGAGAAAGCGACTTTGCGCCCGCGCGCGATGCGCTGTCAAGGCCACGCGCGGCCATGGCGGCATCTGCGCCACACGATCACAATCGGCCGCGTCCGCATCCACTGGAGCAAGTCCGCCATGCACCGCCCTGCCCTGCTGCTTGCCGGCACGCTTGCGTCGTCGACACTCAACGCTTTCGCGGCGCCGCTGCCCACTGTCACCGACCTCGCTGCCATCGCCGCCGACGTGAAGGCCGCCGAGATCGCCTTCGCCAGGACCATGGCCGACCGCAAGCTCGACCAGTTCGCCGGCTTCGTGGCCGAGGACGCGGTCTTTGTCGGCAGCACGACGCGCATCGGCCGCGCGGACGTCATCCAGGGCTGGACGCCGTTCTTCGTCAAGCCGGCCGCGCCGTTCAGCTGGGCACCGGACGCCGTCGTGGTGGCCGCGGACGGGCGCAGCGCCGTGTCCACCGGGCTTGCGCACGACGCCAACGGGACGGTGATCGGGCGCTTCACCAGCCTCTGGCGCAAGGAGGCCGATGGCCGCTGGCGCGTGGCGGCCGACCAGGGCGTGGATGCCAGCTGCGCCGGGCCCGCGGAGAAAAAATAGCGCGCCTGTTTCCGGATGCAGGCGCCTTCATCGGCAAGCCAAAGCATCATGATTCGCAAGCCGAAACGCAGTCATCCTCAAGCCAAGGTCGCCGTCATCCTGCGCCTGCGAGCAGGATGAAAACACTTGTGCCCGCGCTCGGCACTGCACCTGTTCTCACTGCGCTCAGTACTCCACATCCTCCGGCAACAACCCCCGCTTGCGCAGCAACGGCTCGATCGACGGCATGCGCCCGCGAAACGCCGCGTAGGCCTGTTGCGGCGCCACGCTGTCGCCGGCGCCGTAGATGCACTGGCGCAGCCGCGCCGCGGTGACCGGGTCGAACGCGTTGCCGGCCTCCTTGAAGGCGTCGAACGCGTCGGCGTCGAGCACCTCGGCCCATAGGTAGACGTAGTACCCCGCGGCGTATGACGAGCCCGAGAACAGGTGCTGGAAGTGCAGCAGCCGGTGGTTGACGCCGACTTCCGGGGGCAGGTTCAGGCGAGCCAGCGTCGCGGCCTCGAACTCGGGCAGGTCGGGCGGCGGCTCCTTGTCGGTGCGCGAATGCACGGCCATGTCGACCAGCGCGCTGCCGGCGTAGCGCACGGTCTCGTAGGCCTGGCCCCAGCGGCGTGCCTCCTGCAGGCGGCGCACCAGCGTCTCGGGGATCGGCTCGCCGGTCTGCCAGTGGCGCGCGTGGCGGGCGATCACCTCGGGCTCCAGCAGCCAGTGCTCGAACAGCTGCGACGGCAGCTCGACGAAGTCGCGCAGCACGTTGGTGCCCGACAGGCGCTGGAACGTCACGTTCGACAGCAGCCCGTGCAGGCCGTGGCCGAACTCGTGGAACAGCGTGCGCGCGTCGTCGAACGACAGCAGCGTCGGCTCGCCCGGCGCGCCCTTGGCGAAGTTGTTGTTGTTCATGATCACCGGCAGGTCGACGCCGCCATTGCGCGACTGCTGGCGCAGCGAACTCATCCACGCGCCGGAGCGCTTGGTCTGGCGCGCGAAGTTGTCGTGCAGGAAGATGCCGATCAGCTTGTCGCCATCGTGCACTTCATACGGAACGACGTCCGGGTGATAGACCGGGATCGCGTCGTTGCGCACCATGCGGATGCCGAACAGCCGCTGCGCGCAGTCGAACGCGGCCTGCACCATGCGATCGAGCGAGAAGTAGGGCTTGACCTCGCCGTCGTCGAACGCATACCGCTGCTGGCGCACCCGCTCCGAACCGAAGCGCCAGTCCCAGGCCATGAACGGCGCGGCGACGCCGGCGCTGCGCAAGGCCTCGTGCACCGCCTCGCGCTCGTCCTTCAGCGCGTCCAGCGCGCGCGCGTAGACGTCGTCCAGCAGGCTGTTGACCGACGCGATGTTGCCCGCCATCGTGTTGGCCAGCGCGTAGTCGGCGTAGCTCGCGTGGCCGTGCATCCAGGCCTGTTCCTGGCGCAGGCGCAGGATCTCGCGGGCGACTTCGCGGTTGTCGGTCTCGCCTTCGTTCTCGCCACGGCCGACCCAGGCCCGCCAGGCGCGCTCGCGCAGTTCGCGCCGCGTCGAGAACGTGAGGAAGGGCACGATCAGCGAGCGCGACAGCGTCACCACATGACTGCTCTCGCCCAGCCCGCGATCGCTGGCCGCCTGCCGCGCCGATGCGCGCACGAACGGCGGCAGGCCGTCGAGCTCGTCGCCTCCCAGCTCCAGCTGGAAGCCGGCCTCGTCGGCCAGCACGTTCTGCGCGAAGCGCGTGGTCAGTTGCGCCAGACGCTCCATGATCTGCGCGTACCGCGGCTGCCTGTCGGCGCCCAGTTGCGCGCCGGCGCGCACGAAGTCCACGTGCAGGCGTTCGACCAAGCGCAATTGCTCGGGCTCGAGGCCCAGTTCGTGGCGCGCGGCGTGGACGCGGTCAAGGCGGGCGAACAGCCCGGCGTGCATCATCACGGCGCTGTCGTGCGCGGCCAACGGGCCCGCGATCTCGCGCTGCACGGCCTGGATCTCGGGCGAGGTGTGCGAGGCCGCGAGCGCATGGAATGCGGACTCGATGCGCGACAGCAGCCGCCCGCTGCGGTCGAAGGCGGCGACGGTGTTGTCGAAGTCCGGCGGCGCGTCCTGCGCGGCGATGGCGTCCACCTCGTTGCGCTGCGCCTGCATCGCCGCCTGGAAGGCCGGGGCGAAATCGTCTGCGCGGATCCGGTCGAACGGGGGCAGCGCGAATGGCGTCATCCAGTCGGCGAGCAGGGGATTGGCGGCAGTCATGGCAGTTGGGTTGGTCTCGTTCGAAGGGCAGGCGGGGCGGACGCGGCGATGATGCCAGCCGTCACGAATCGGTCACATCGGCGAGGATACGGCCCGGCTCGACCTCCCCATTCGCCGAGAGGTGATTCCCGCCGTCGAGGCGACGTGGAACCCAGAATGCCCACGAGGCCGACGGGCCCGCGCAACTGACCGCCTTTTCGCTTCGCACCCTCTGCGATGATCAAGACATTCCGACTCCTGACCGTGGCCGCCACGCTGGCGGCCGCCGCGACCTTGCCCATGGCCCAGACCAACGCCGCCTCCGCGCCCTCTTCGACCGCCGCCGCTGCGACCGAGGACGATCCCAACCTCTGGCTGGAGGACGTCCTTGGCGACAAGGCGCTGGCGTGGGTGCGCGAGCGCAACGCGCAGTCGCGCAAGGTGATCGAGGCTTGGCCGGGCTTTGCCCAGACGCGTTCGCAGCTGCGCGCGATCCTCGACTCCAAGGACCAGATCCCCGGCGTCGTGCGCCGCGGCGAATGGTTCTGGAACTTCTGGCGCGACGACAAGAATCCGCGCGGCCTTTGGCGCCGCACCACGTTGGCCGAATACCGCAAGCCGCATCCCGCGTGGGACGTGGTGATCGACCTCGACGCCCTGGCCAGGCACGAGAACGAGAACTGGGTCTGGCACGGCACCCATTGCCTGGCGCCCAGGTACGAGCGCTGCCTGGTGATGCTGTCGCGCGGCGGCTCCGACGCCCAGGTGGTGCGCGAGTTCGACGTCGTCAAGCGCCAGTTCATCACCGACGGCTTCACGCTGCCCGAGGCCAAGTCCAGCGCCGACTGGGCCGACGAGAACACGCTGTACATCAGCACCGATTTCGGGCCGGGCAGCCTCACCGATTCGGGCTACCCGCGCGTCGTCAAGCGCTGGTCGCGCGGCACGCCGCTGGCCAGCGCCACCACGGTCTTCGAGGGCGAACATGCCGACGTGGCGGCAGGCGTGTCCGTCGACGACACGCCCGGCTTCGAGCGCACTACCTTCAGCCGATCGCTGGATTTCTACACCTCGCGCCTGTGGCTGCTGGAGCATCTCGACCCCACCGGCAAGGACCCCAAGCTGACGCCGATCGACAAGCCGGACGATGCCAACCTCGCGTTCTGGCGCGACCGCGTGCTGATCGAGCTGCGCTCGGACTGGACGCTGGGTGGCACCACGTGGCCGCGCGGCTCGCTGCTGGTGGGCGACGCGGCCGCGTACCTGCAGGGCGATCGCCGCCTGCAGGCCTTGTTCACGCCGACGGCCACGCGCTCGCTGGCTGGCTTCGGCACGACGCGCAGCAAGGTGATCCTCAACGTGCTGGACAACGTGGCCGGCCGCATCGAGGAGGTGACGCCGTCGGCCACGGGCTGGCAGCATCGCGCCGTCGATGCGCCCTTCCCGGGCTCGCTGTCCACCTCGGCGCTGCACGACCCGCACGTGGCCGACGACCCGCTCGCCGAGGCCTACTTCCTCAGCTACACCGACTTCCTGACGCCCGACTCGCTGTACCTGGCCCACACCGGCAGCGACCAGCGCGAGCTGCTCAAGTCGCGCCCGCACTTCTTCGATTCGACGGGCATGCACGTCGAGCAGAAGTTCGCGACGTCCAGGGACGGCACCCGGGTGCCCTACTTCATCATCTGGCCCAAGGGTGCGGCGCGCGACGGCCAGAACCCGACGCTGCTGTACGGCTACGGCGGCTTCGAGATCTCGCTGACGCCGTCGTACTCGGGCGGTATCGGCAAGGCCTGGTACGAGCATGGCGGCGTCTGGGTCTTTGCCAACATCCGCGGCGGCGGCGAGTACGGGCCGGCCTGGCACCAGGCGGCCGTCAAGGAACACAAGCAGCGCAGCTACGACGACTTCGAGGCCGTGGCCGAGGACTTGATCGCCACCAAGGTGACCAGCCCGCGCCACCTGGGCATCGAAGGCGGCAGCAACGGCGGCCTGCTGGTGGGCGCCGTCGCGATGCAGCGGCCCGACCTGTTCAACGCCGTCAGCTGCCAGGTGCCGCTGCTGGACATGAAGCGCTTCAACAAGCTGCTGGCCGGTGCGTCGTGGATGGCCGAATACGGCAACCCGGACATCCCGGCCGAATGGGCCTGGATCTCCAAGTACAGCCCGTACCAGAACGTGCACAAGGACACGCGCTATCCGACCATCTTCTTCACCACGTCCACGCGCGACGACCGCGTGCATCCGGGCCACGCGCGCAAGATGGCCGCGCGCATGATCGAGCAGGGCCACGACGTGCTGTACTACGAGAACATCGAAGGCGGCCACGGCGGCGCGGCGGACAACGAACAGCGCGCCGACGTCCAGGCCCTGCAGTTCGCCTTCCTCTGGCAGAAATTGGGACCCCCCGGTCGCTAGCGCTCCCTGCCCCCGAGGGGCCGGCCGCGACGGGCCCGGCGGAGCCGGTTCCCGCGCTCCCTTGAACTTGCGGGGCCGTGCGAGCGGCAGCGCCGGCAACTTTCAGCTCAGCCGCTTCACCGTTTTCCAGGCACAGCGCTTGTGCGCCGTTCTCATGATCCGGAGAAACCGATGACCATCGCCGTCACCCACAACGCGGCCCGCCAGCGCTTCGAAGCCACCGTCGACGGGCAGCTCTGCGTGGCCGACTACCAGTTGCGCGGCAACGTGATGTGGATGACGCACACGGGCGTGCCTTCGGCCGTCGGCGGACGCGGCATCGCCGCCGAGCTCGTGCGCGTGGCGCTGGCCTGGGCCGAGAAGAGCGGCCACACGGTCGAACCGTCGTGCAGCTACGTGGAGGTGTACATGCGGCGGCATCCGCAGACGCAGCGCCTGCTGGCGCGCTAGGTGTACCCGGCATCCGAAAAGCGTCTTCGCGTGACCGATGCGTCACGGCAACAACGTCGCCGCTGCGACCGCCCATGAAGCGACGCGCTACGTGCCAGCAGCCTGACCCGCCGCAGCCCCGATCGCCGGCACATCGTCCACCCGCCGCGCATACCGCGCCGCCAGCACCGCGCACACCATCAACTGCATCTGGTGGAACAGCATCAGCGGCAGCACGATGGCGCCGACCGCCGGGGCGGCGAACAGCACCTTGGCCATCGGGATGCCGCTGGCCAGGCTCTTCTTGGAGCCGCAGAACACGATGGTGATCTCGTCGGCCTTGTCGAACCCGAGGCGGCGCGCGAGCCAGCCGGTGGCCTGCAGCGCGCAGGCGAGCAGCACCGCGCACACCACCAGCAGGCCGGCCAGCGCCTGCAGCGGCACCTGCTTCCACAGCCCCTCGATCACCGCGGCGCTGAACGCCGTGTAGACCACCAGCAGGATGGAGCCGCGATCGACAAGCCCCAGCACCTGCTTGCGGCGATGCAGCCAGCCGGCCAACCACGGCCGCAGCAGGTGGCCGGCGACGAACGGCAGCATCAGCTGAAGCAGGATGCGGACAATCGATTCAAGCGAGTTGCCCGCCGCGGCATGCGGGACGACGATCAGTCCCACCAGCACCGGCGTGACGAACACGCCCAGCATCGTCGATGCCGACGCGCTGCATACCGCCGCGGGCATGTTGCCGCGCGCCATCGACGTGAACGCGATTGCCGATTGCACCGTGGCCGGCAGCACGCACAGGAACAGCACGCCGGTGTAGATCTGCGGAGTGACCAGCGGCTGCAGCAGCGGCCTGAGCGCCAGCCCCAGCAGCGGAAACAGCGCGAACGTGCAGGCGAACACCAGCAGGTGCAGCCGCCAGTGGGTGGCGCCCGCGCGGATCGCATCGCGCGACAGCTTGGCGCCGTGCAGGAAGAACAGCAGGCCGATCGCGCATGTGGTCAGGCCGTCGAAGAAGCTGGCGGCCATGCCTTGCGCGGGCAGCAGCGAGGCCAGCGCCACCGCGGCCACCAGCATCAGCGTGAAGTTGTCGGGAACGAAGGCAGGACGTTTCATGCCCTCATTTCACCGCCGCCACGATCAAAAGAGAAATCGATTTGTTCCATGGACTTATGATTCATGGTCATGAATGCCACCTTGCGCCAGCTACGCGTCTTCCAGTCGCTCGCCGCCACCCGCAACTTCAGCCGTACCGGCGAGGCCATCGGGCTGACGCAGCCGGCGGTCAGCCGGTCCATCGCCGAGCTGGAGCGCGAGCTGGGGCTGCGTCTGCTCGATCGCACCACGCGCGAGGTCGAACTGACCGAGGCCGGCCGCTCCTTGTCGACCAGGCTGGATCGCGCGCTCGACGAACTCGACGCCACGCTGGCCGACGTCGCCGGCCTGGCCGACGCGGACGGCGGCAAGGTGCGCGTGGCCAGCAGCCCCACGCTGTCGGCCTACCTGATGCCCGACTGCATCGCGGCCTGCGCGCGCGCGGCGCCGCGCGTGCGCTTCCTGCTGCTGGATCGCATCCAGCAGCACGTGCTGGAAAGCGTGCGCGACGGCGAGGTGGACTTCGGCGTCGTCGTGCAGCCGCAAGCGTTGGATGACCTGCACTGCGAAGCGATCCTGCAGGAGCCGTTCGTGCTCGTGACGCCCCCGCAGCACCGCTTCGCGCGCGCCACGAGCGTGCGCTGGAAGGCGCTGGACGGCGAATCGCTGGTGCTGCTTGACGCCGCCTCGGGAAGTCGCCGCTACGTCGACGACGCGCTGGCGCGCCACGGCGCGGTCTGCAGTGTCGAACAGGAACTGTCGCATCCGACCACCGTGTTCCAGATGGTCGAGGCCGGCATCGGCCTGACGGTGATGCCGCGCCTGGCGATTCCGCCCGGCGGCCTGCACGGGCTCGCGGTGCGGCCGTTGCTGCCGCGGCTGGAACGCACCGTGATGCTGGTGCGGCGCCGCGAGCGCGCCTTGTCGCCCGTGGCCGAACGCGTGTGGAATGTGGTGAGCACGACCGTGCGCGCGCGCCGGCGCTGACGCGCGTGACATCCGCGCGGCCAAGACACCACTCGCACAGCACAGGGCAAGCGCGTCGCAGCACCTTTGCTGCAATGCAGCGATCGACACGGCAACGCGGGCGTTCGAGCATCTGCGGCGCGCTTCGCGTGACCCGTGTCACCATTGTGCGTGTCTCGAGCAGCGGGTCGCAAAGGAGACGGCGTCTGCTGCCGATATCGTCCGAACATTGCTCGCGTGGTGCATTCCGCGCCGCCAGCCCTTCATGACCACCTCCATCGACAGCGTTGACTCAGCCGACGGCGATCTGGCCCATGCGTCGCTGCCGTGCGTGCTCGACATCGAGGCCTCCGGTTTCGGACGCGGAAGCTATCCGATCGAGATCGGCTTCGTGCTGCCGGACGGCACGGCCTTCTGCACGCTGATCGCGCCGGACAGCGGCTGGACGCACTGGGACGACGAGGCCGAACGCATCCACGGCATCTCGCGCTCGCTGCTGCAGCGCCATGGCCGCGACGCCCACGAGGTGGCCGTCGAACTCAACCAGCGCCTGGCTGGCCGCACTGTCTATTGCGACAACTGGGCCCACGACTACGCCTGGCTGGCGCGCCTGTACGAATCTGCGGACATCAGTCCCCGCTTCAAGCTGCGCCACCTGCGCGAGCTGATGAGCGAGAACGAGGCGCAGCGCTTCGACGACACGCGCCGCATCGTCGCGCGCAACCTGCAACTGCGACGCCACCGCGCCAGCAGCGACGCGCGCGTGCTGCAACTGAGCGTGGCCCAGGTCTGGCGCAGCGACGCGGCCGCGCCGGATCAGCCGCACGCCTGACCCGCGCACGAGGCGCCGGCCGGCTGATGCTCAGGCGGGCGTGGCAGTGGCGCGGGCCAGCGCCGCCGCCAGTTCCCTGCGGCCCGCCGGCTTGTCGATGCGGGCGTCGAAGACGGCGTCCAGCGTCGCGTCGTCCAGGTCGTTGTAGGCCGACAGCAATGCCAGGAACGTTTCCCGGTGCCGGTTGCCGGCCGCGCGCAGCTGCTGCGCCACCTGCAGGCCGGTCAGGCCGGGCATCTGCAGGTCCAGGAAGATGGCCTGGAAATCAGCGCCGGCCGCGGCCGCCAGCCCGCTGGTTCCGTCCTGGGCCTCGACCACCTCGAGGCCGAATGAACGGATCACGTCGGCGATGGCACGCCGCGCATCGTGCGAATCGTCGACGACCAGCACCGGCAGCCTGGCGTCCGGGCGTGGCTCGGCTACCACGGCTGGTCCGTCGATGCCTTCGCCGCCTTCGGTGATGGGCACTTCGACGGTCGCCACGGTGCCCTGGCCCACGTGCGAATCGAAGCGGATCGTGCCGCCCATCAGGTCGACCAGCGCGAGCACCACGGCCAGCCCCAGGCCGCTGCCTTCGGCCATGCCCGCGGTCGCCGGCGCACGGTAGAACGGCTCGAAGAGGCGCGTCATGGCGACGGGGTCGATGCCCACGCCAGTGTCCGAGATCTCGATGCGCAGCATGCGGCGCTCGGGCACCAGGCCGGCGACGATGGAGATGCCGCCGCGCTCGGTGTACTTGATCGCGTTGGTGAGCAGGTTGTCGATCACCTGGCGCAGGCGCGCCGGATCCGAATAGACACGCTGGCCCAGGTCGGGACCGGCTTCCCAGTGCACATCGAGGTTGCGCTCGGCCAGCGCTTCCTCGACGTCGCGCAAGGCGGCGTCGACGAGCTTGTCCAGCTGGAAGCCGCGGATGCGGGTCTCGAGCCGGCCCGAGGACATCTTGGCGAAATCCAGCAGGTCGCGGATGCGGCCGCGCAGCGACCGCGTGCTCTCCTTGAGGCGCCTGAACGACGGATCCGTCGCCTCGACACGCCCGCGCGACTCGATCATGTCGATGGTGCTCCAGATCGACTGCAGCGGCGTCAGCAACTCGTGGCCCAGCGTGCCCAGGAAGCGATCCTTCTCGCGATCGGCCGTCTCGGCGCGCCCTCGCTCGGCCTGGGCGATCGCGGCGAGGTGTTCGGCGTGCCCGCGGCTCGCGCGCTCGCGGCGCGCCACCGTCACCCATTGCGCAGCCAACGCGATCACCAGCACCAGCAACGCGACGATCACCGTGAAGGCGATCAGCACCTGGCGTCGCACGTCCTCCACCTGGTCGAGGAAGATGGCGGTCATGGCCTGGCGCTGGCGCGCCTCCTGGCCGATCCGCGCGAGGCCGTCGACCACCGCCTGCGCCTGGACCAGCGCCCGCGCGCGGTCGGGCCCGCCAGGAGACGGCTGCAAGCCGCGAGCGAGCACGGCGGCCGCCTCGGCCCAAGACGCGGCCTGCGACAGCATCAGCGGCCCGGGCTGCGTGATCTGGCTGCGCAGCGCGTCGGCGGCCTGGGTGAAGCGCGACCCGTCGGCCTGCAGGCTGGACTCGACGGTCGCGGGGACGTTCGAAGCCAGGTCCCACTTGACCGCCAGCGTGGCCTCCATCGCCGCGTCGTGGAGCGCCCAGAATCGCTCGAAGCGATGCACCGTGGCATCGAACTTCATGCTCGACTCGCGCAGGCGGTTCTGCAGCAGGTCCACCGTGAACCAGGCCAGGTAGGCGGCGAGCACCAGCACCACGCCCATCAGCCACGGCGTGGCGATCGCCCACGGGCCGACTGCGCGGGCGCGTGACGCGGCGCGCACGGGAACGGGCATCCGCGCGGAGGTGGCCGCGGGCGCCGCCGCACGCACCGTCGGTGCGGTGGCGGCGGCGGCCGCGCCAGGAATGGGCTGGGTGGACAGGCTCGGATCTCCGGACGCCAGGTCGAAGCGACATGGCAGCTTTGGCCGGTGATGATACGAGCGGGTGCTGGTACGGGCTCGTGGCCGAAACCTCGCCGACAGGCTCGCGGCATCGCCGGTGGCACGAGGGCCGGAAATGCGGCATTTGGCGCTTCGCGACCGGACCGCACGACAGGCCGCCATGCCATCGCCCGCGGTTTCGATGCCGTTCATCGAGTCCTCTGCCGCGCGCACTCCCCGCATTTCGGCCCTATCGTGGAAGCCTTCAACGGAGATCGACGTGGACGTCGACAACGCACTGGAATACGCCGCCGCCGACCAGTCCGCGCCGGCCGGCGACAACGCTGCCCCGCCCTGCGGCGCATGCTGGCGTCAGCGCAACGCCACGACCGACGACAGCCAAACGCATCAGCACGCCGAGTTGCCCCTGGCTGGCGACGACCCCGGCGCGGTGCTGCACGCGACCGAGCCGGAGCCATCAACCGTACCGGGCAATCGGGCGCACGCACACTTGTCCCGACGGTTTGCGGCCACCGTCGCTCATCGAGCCATGCCAACGGGGTGACGGCTGGAGGCGCCGCGGCCGACGAGCCACGAGCGCCACAGCGCCTGCCGAGCCGAACGGCTCGCCTGTCCGAACAGTTCGCGCGCGCGCCGCAGGTCGCCGCGCACGCCAACCACGAACCACCCGTCAGAAGCTGTGAATGAATCCGGCGCACCCGAGGGGCGCGCCAGAACGTCTCGGATCAACGCGCGAAGCGCAGACGTGACTCGGGCCACGGCGAGCATTTGCAACGCAGAGCGGGCGCGTTTTGGCCTGCCAAGCGGGCGCGCCGGATTCGTTCACAGCTTTTCAGTCCTCGCAGCCTTTGGCCGAACCCTGCAAGGTCGCTCCCTCGTGCAAGTCGAACCGCCCGCAGCGCACGTCGCCGTCCACGCGCGCGCCCGGCGCCAGCGTGAGCTTGCCGCGCGTGGTGATCACGGCGCCGCCGCCGCTGTCGCCCACCGTGCCGCACACGTAGACGTCGCCCGCGGCCACCAGCCGCCCCTTGAGGCTGGCGCCCGAGCGGATGACCACCGGGCCGGCGGTGCAATGGACGTTGCCGACGATGTCGCCGACCAGCAGCAGCGCGCGGCAACGCACGTAGCCGCGCAGGACGGCGCCCGCTGGCACGACCAGCGCATCGTCGAGCCGCAAGCCGGTGGAGGATGTGGATCCGGACACGGACGCCGTGGCGGACGCGGCGGCCGGGCGGCGCTCGGGCCGCTCCGCAGCCAGCGGCGCGCCGGAACCAGGCAGCGGATCGACGAAACGCGTCGTCGCCGTATCCGACGCGCGCAGGCGGCGCTCGGCGAACGACGACTTGGCCATCGGCGCGTCGGTGTCGCGGCCGCCACCCAGGCCCACCACCAGCGCACGCCGATGACGCGCCGTCAGCACTGCTGGCGAGGCCGGCGGCGGCTCGGGCACGAGGTCGAGTTCCAGTCGCGTCATGGCTGGGCGTCCTCGGAAGGGCTGGACGTGCCGATGTCCGCGACGACGGCCGGAGCCAGCACCGCGGCGACGGACGCGCGCGCCTGCTGCGGCGCCCCGGCGGCCGGGCCATCGCCGGCAGCGGGCAGCGAACGAGCGTCGGCGGACGTCGCTTCGACCGTGGGCGCATGGATGCCACAGCACACGCCTAGCGCTGCCCCGGCCAGGCTGCCGGCCGCCAACGCCAATGCAGCGCGGGCGCGCGCGGCTGGCCGGCGCGTGCCCGCCGGCCGCACGGCATCGCGCCACACGCGCGGTGCCTGCAAGGGAAGGACGGGGCGTGCTGTGGTCATGGCCAGCGACGGGCAGGAAGTTCGAATTGCGCCATGTTGCGCCCGGCAACGCCGATCCGCCCGTGTCCCGACACCCCGAAAACCGGGCATTTGGCGCCGGTCGACCCGGCCAGGCTGTGCGATGACGCCGCGCTGCCCGCATCGGACCCGCGCCGACGGCATTCAACTCGCGCGGCATTTTGCCGATGATGAGATTTCCTGACGCGCGACGGCGCGTCGTTCCCGGGCCGTGCCCGTCGACTCCCTGCGGCTGGCCGTCGGGAGAAGGCGCGTCCAGATGCACTGAACCACGAAGAACGCAGCGCGAACCCGCCGGCTTGCGGCGCATCGCGCGAACCGAGTGACGCCTCCCGGCCCCAACGCCGGACGTCGCGGCGGATGATGCCGTCAAGCACGTCGTCCGTCCTTGTGCGCCTCCGACCCCGGTCGGGGGCGCTTCTTTCTGGGCGCTCCAGCCGTGAACACGGACGGGCGCGGCGCTTGCCGAATGCGCGCATTCGAGCAAGCTTTGCAACACCATGTATATCGGCACCGCGGCCTGGAGCATCCCGCGCGACGTCGCGACAGCCTTTCCGGGCGAGGGGCAGCAGCTCGAACGCTACGCGCGCGCGCTGCGCTGCGTCGAGATCAACTCGTCGTTCCATCGCCGGCACCGGGTCGAGACCTATGCGCGATGGGCCGGCATGACGCCGCCCGGCTTTCGCTTCGCCGTGAAGCTCCCGCGCGCGATCACGCATGACGCGCGCCTGCGCGCCGCGCGCGAGCCGCTGCGGGCCTTCCTTGCCGAGACCGCCGGCCTGGGCGCGAAACTGCGCGTCCTGCTGGTGCAACTGCCGCCATCGCTGGCATACGACGCCCGCGTCGCGCGCACGTTCTTCGCCCTGCTGCGCGAGACCTGGGCCGGAGCGGTGGCCTGCGAGCCGCGCCACGCAAGCTGGTTCGAGCCAGGGGCTGATCGCGCGCTCGCGTCGATGCGCATCTCGCGGGTCGCCGCCGATCCGGCGCGGAGCGAGGCGGCGGCGCGTCCGGGTGGATGGCTCGGGCCTGCCGGCGACGGCGCGCGCGCCCTGCTCTATTGGCGCTGGCATGGCTCGCCGCGCATGTACTGGTCGAACTACGACGCGCCGTGGCTGGCGCGGCAGGCCGCGCAGCTGGGCGACTGGCCGGCCGGCGCCGAGCGCTGGGCAGTCTTCGACAACACCGCCGCCGGCGCCGCGACCGCCAACGCGCTGGCCTTGCGCTCGCTCGTTGCCCAACCTGCACGGGCGATCAAGACGCCTTGAGCCGGCAGCGCGAACCTTCAGACGACCACGGGCTCGGGTTCCAGCCGGATGCCGAAGCGCCCGTAGACGCTTTCCTGGATCGCCTTGGCCAGCGTCAGCACTTCGGCGCCGATCGCGTCGCCGCGATTGACCAGCACCAGCGCCTGCTTTTCGTAGACGCCCGCGCGCCCGATCGACTTGCCCTTCCAGCCGCAGGCGTCGATCAGCCAGCCGGCGGCCAGCTTGAAGGTGCCGTCGGCCATCGGGTAGTGCACCACGTGCGGGTCGCGGCCGATGATGTCGCGGCACTGGTCCTCGCTGACGATCGGATTCTTGAAGAAGCTCCCCGCGTTGCCGATCACCGCCGGGTCGGGCAGCTTGGCGCGGCGGATGGCGCAGACCCAGTCGTAGACCTGGCGCGGCGAAGGCTCGGCGATGCCCGTCTCGGCCACCTTGCGTTCCAGCTCGAGATAGCCCAGCACTGGCCGCCATGGACGCGGCAGCCGGAACCGCACGCGCGTGATGATGGCCTTGCCGGCGAGCACGTTCTTGAACACGCTGTCGCGATACCCGAACAGGCATTGCGCGCGGTTCAGCGAGATGCCCAGCCCGGTGACCAGGTCGACGCCGTCGAGCGAATCGAAGCGGTCGGCCATCTCCAGGCCGTAGGCGCCGATGTTCTGCACCGGCGCGGCGCCGACCGTGCCGGGAATCAGCGCGAGGTTCTCCAGGCCCGGCCAGCCGCGCGCCAGCGTCTCGGTGACGACGTCGTGCCACGTCAGCCCGGCGCCGGCCTCGACGATGAACGCGTCGTCGCGCGTCTCCACCAGCCGCAGGCCGTCGACCTCCACCTTCAGCACGACCTCGTCGATATCGCGCGTGAGCACCAGGTTGCTGCCACCGCCGAGCACCAGCTTGGCGGCGCGTCCCACTTCCGGCGAATCGAGCACGCGGCGCACGTCGGCGTCCGCGCGGATGCGCGCGAGCCGGCGCGCGTGCGCAGGCAGGCCGAAGGTGTTCAAGGCCTTCAACGAAACCTCGGATTCGAGCCACGGGGCTGAGGACATGGCAGAATTTTCGCAGGTCCCGCACCATCCACCTTCTCGCCGTCCGGAAATCCTTCAATGCCCAGCTTCGACGTCCTCCTCGAACCCGACATGCCTGCCGTCAAGAATTCGGTCGACAACACCAAGAAGGAGATCGGCACCCGCTTCGATTTCAAGGGCACCAGCGCGTCCGTGGAGCTCAAGGAAAAGGAAAAGGAGATCTTCCTGGTCGGCGACAGCGACTTCCAGATCGAGCAGATCAGCACCGTGCTGCTGGGCAAGCTCAGCAAGCAGAACGTGGTGGCCAGCTTCCTCGACATGGAAGCCAAGATCGAGAAGATCGGCGGCGACAAGGTGCGCCAGGTCTACAAGATCAAGGCCGGCATCGACGCCCCGCTGGCCAAGAAGATCGTCACCGCGATCAAGGAAGCCAAGCTGAAGGTGCAGGCCAGCATCCAGGGCGACACCGTGCGGGTCAACGGCAAGAACCGCGACGACCTGCAGGTGGGGATCCAGTTGATCCGCAAGGAATTTCCGGATCAGCCGTTCAAGTACGAGAACTTCAGGGACTAGGTGTTGTCGAGCAGGATCATTGGAAGCTCACCGCGCGGGATCGTGCCTTGTCGCGCACTTGTTCGAAAACGGCGAATTCGTCACCGTTCAACCGCGCCTGGCGACCCATGTCCGCGAGGAGCGAACCCAGTTTCAACGCGCCGTGAGCACTGATCGCTGCCTCCAGGATCGCGCGCATCTCGGCCTCCATGCTCCAACCGTGACGAGCAGCGCGAACGCGCAGTGCGCGATGCACTTCGTCGGAAAGGTTGCGGAAAGCGCCGCTACTCCCTGTCAGGGTCGACAGCGCCGTAGACCCGAGCGAACGCGTCGATGACGTCGCGCACGATCAGACGCTGTTGCGTAGGCAGGCTCAGGAAGGCCTCGATGGCCTGGCGCTCCGCGTAGGTCACGCGCTCTTCCCATGCTCTGCGCCGCTCTGCCACGGACAAGGGCTCGGGCGCACCATACAGAAGCGCTTGCGGGTCGACCTTCAGCACGGTCGCGAGCACCGGCAGCTTGTCGTGCGTCGGCAGGTACTTGCCGCTGATCCAGTTCGAGGCCGTCTGCACGCTGATCGGCCGGCCGTGCCATGCGAGACTGAATGCACGCTCAAGTTCGGTGCCGCTCGCCTTCATGCCCGCGGCCTTCATCGCCGCTCGCAGTCGCTTGCTGAATTCGTCCTTCGCCGTCATTCGAGCGACGCTACTCAGCAGATGGTCCGGCAATCAAAGTTTTACTTGATACTTGATTCAAGTTTCAATTGATATTGAAGCGCGCCTGGGCTCGCTTCGCGCGCCGATGAATCACCAAGCCCTGTCGTCGTTCGTCTGGTCGGTTGCCGACCTGCCTGGTGGCGACCAGCCTGCCACACGCGCCATGCCAGTCGCACCTGGCACGACGCGCCCAAGCTGCCGGCGAACCATCTTGCAACGGTTCATGGCGCGTCACCCTCCCCGATACACCGCCTCGATGTTGTTGCCGTCCGGGTCGAGAACGAACGCCGCGTAGTACGCCGGGGTTCGAAAGCCTGGCGCGCCGTTGTCCGTGCCGCCTGAGGCCACGCCAGCCCTGTGGAAGGCATCGACCTGGCTGCGATCCTTCGCGGCGAAGGCCGTGTGTTGCCTGACCGAGTGCGCATGGAAGCGGTCGATCCAGAAGATCGGATGCTCGAATCCGTACCCGACTCCGTCCGTTGCCAGCCCTGGCGGCATTTCAGCGACCCGTCGCAATCCCAACGCGCCAAGCAGCGCGTCGTAGAAGGCCGCAGAAACGCCGACATCGGCGACGCCAATTCCAGTGTGGTCGATCAAGATGGACTCCTTCGGGCGACGTGCCCCGGTTGCGCGAACGTTCCGGACCGGTCGCGACAATGCTGGCCAGCCACAGGCACGACGACTGGCGGGCCGTGGAATCGACATGCGATGTCGCCCATTCGATGGCCTGATCGGCGACCTGCGCGAGACCGAGCCGACGTCGATCGTCGTCCAGGCCTTGCTTCGGCCATCGAGAACGGCACGCATGTGCGCCACGCGGCAGTCGTCGTGAACCGGGAAGTCGTCGCACGTCGACGCGGATCTCGTGCGCGGCTGGCTCGCGCGTTGGAGCCGGCGCGACGCGCAAGAGCGCCAGGCGCTGCTCAGGATCGCCAAGCCCGTGGCGCGTTCGGTCGAGATCGCGCGAGGCGCGCGCCAGCGCGCATCGGCAAACCCTCGGGCAGCTCCATCGGACCGTGGAGGACTTGCAGGCGCGGTTGGACCAGCTGGATCCTCGAGGGCCGGTGGCGGCGCCCTGACACGCCTGGACGCGTCCTCGCCGCTGGCGCTGGCGAGACCCGCCGTCCCGAGTAGCGTGCCTGTCGCCACAACGACACCTTTTTCCGCACGCCCGTGCTAAAACGCTGAACTGCGCCACCCAGGCGCCGGAGGCAGCGTCCATGGATCTGGAGTTCACGCCGCAGCAGCAGGCCTTCCGTGCCGACGTCCGCGCCTGGGTGCGAGCCAGCCTGCCGCCGGACATCGGCCACAAGGTGCGCCACGGCCTGCGCCAGTCGCGCGACGACATGCAGCGCTGGGCCAGGATCCTGGGCGCGAAGGGCTGGCTGGGCCACGCCTGGCCAACCGAGTTCGGCGGCCCGGGCTGGGATGCGATCGAACGCCACCTGTTCGAGGAAGAGTGCGCGCTGGCGGGCGCGCCGCGCATCGTGCCGTTCGGCCCGGTGATGGTGGCGCCGGTGATCATGGCGTTCGGGTCGGCCGAGCAGCAGCGGCGCTTCCTGCCCGGCATCGCGTCGGGCGACGTGTGGTGGAGCCAGGGCTACAGCGAGCCGGGCTCGGGGTCCGACCTCGCCTCGGTGAAGACGCGCGCGGTGCGCGAAGGCGACAGGTACATCGTCAACGGCCAGAAGACCTGGACGACGTTCGGCCAGCACGGCGACTGGATCTTCTGCCTGGTGCGCACGTCCACCGAGGGCAAGCCGCAGGCAGGCATCTCGTTCCTGCTGATCGACATGAAGTCGCCCGGCGTCACCGTGCGCCCCATCGTACTGATGGACGGCGAGGCCGAGGTCAACGAGGTCTTCTTCGACGACGTCCAGGTACCGGTCGACAACCTCGTCGGCGAGGAGAACCAGGGCTGGACCTATGCCAAGTACCTGCTGGCGCACGAGCGCACCAACATCGCCGACGTCAATCGCTCCAAGCGCGAGCTCGAACGCCTGAAGCGGCTCGCTCAGCAGGAAGGCGTGTGGGACGACCTGCGCTTCCGCGACCAGGTCGCGCTGCTGGAAGTCGACGTCGTGGCGCTCGAGATGATGGTCCTGCGCGTGCTGAGCGCGCAGGCGGGCGGCCGAAAGGCGCTGGACGTGGCGGGCCTGCTCAAGATCAAGGGCAGCGAGATCCAGCAACGCTGCGCCGAGTTGCAGATGCTGGCCGGCGGCGCGTTCAGCCTGCCGTTCATCTTCGAGGCGATGGAGGCAGGCTGGCAGGGCGACTTCGTCGGCGGCCCGCAGTACGCGCCGCTGGCGGCCAACTACCTGAACCTGCGCAAGACGACGATCTACGGCGGCTCCAACGAAGTCCAGCGCAACATCGTCGCGCAGACGATTCTCGGGGTGTGAGATGAACTTCGAATTCAGCGACGACCAAGAGCAGCTCGCGCAAGCGGTGCAACGCTGGGTCGAGCGCGGCTACGGCTTCGAACGCCGCACGGCCATCGCCCGGGCCGGCGGCTTCAGCGCCGAAGCCTGGGGCGAGATCGCCGAGCTGGGCCTGCTGGGGCTGGGCACGTCTGAAGACGACGGCGGCATGGCGATGGGCCCGGTCGCCGCGATGCTGGCGATGGAGGCGCTGGGCCGCGGCCTGGTGCTCGAGCCGGTGGCCGCGGTGGCGCTGGTGGCCGCATCGGTGCTCGCGCAGGCGCCCGCGCAGGTGCGCGCGCGCTGGACGCCGCGCGTTGCGTCGGGCGATGCGCGGGTAGTGCTCGCGTACCAGGAACGCGCGGCGCGCTATCGGCTGGATCATGTCGATACCCGGGCCGTCGCCGCCGGCGACGCGTGGACGCTCGCCGGCGCCAAGAGCCTCGTTCCCATCGGCGACCAGGCCGACGCGTTCGTCGTCAGCGCGCGCACGAGCGGCGATGCCGATGACGCCAATGGCATCGCGCTGTTTCTCGTCGAACGAAGCGCTGCCGGCGTGCAGACGCGCGGCTACGCGCTGCAGGACGGCTCGCGCGCCGCCGAGCTGACCCTGGCCGGCGCGCCGGCCACGCTGCTGGTGCCCCCCGGCCCGGCATTGGCGACGCTGCAGCTGGCCATCGACACCGGCATCGCCGCGCTGGCGGCCGAAGCCATCGGCGTGATGGACAAGTTGTTCGAGCTGACCGTGGCCTACATGAACACGCGCAAGCAGTTCGGCGTGGCCATCGGCAGCTTCCAGGCGCTGCGCCACCGCGTCGCCGACATGAAGATGCAGCTGGAACTGGCGCGGTCGATGAGCTACTACGCCACGCTCAGGCTCGCCGCCGATCCGGCCGTGCGCCGGCGTGCCGTCGCCCAGGCCAAGGTGCAGCTGGGCCAGAGCGCGCGCTACCTGGGCCAGCAGGCGATCCAGCTGCACGGGGGCATCGGCATGACCGACGAATACATCGCAAGCCACTACTTCAAGCGGCTGACGACAATGGAAATGCAGTTCGGCGACACCCTGCACCATCTCGGTGAGGTGAGCGCCCGCATGCTCGAGACCGCAGGTGTCTTTGCATAGATGTCGTGCCCGACACAGCTTCACAAAATGACAAGCCCGTGACAAGCGGAATCTCGGTAGACTGCATCGAATGACGCAAGTCGCCGTCGCCTGATCGATACCTCAGTGGGTATTCAATCCAGCCCGTCCTCTACCGTCGCCGCCGATGCGCGCGACACGCCGGTCGCGATCGACCGGCAGATCGAGTTCGAGCGCGTCAAGACGCTGTACGCCATCGCACAGCCGATGCTGGTCGGCGGCATCGCGTTCAGCGTGCTGATCGGCCTGCTGCTGGCGCCGTGCGTGCGGCCGGCGCTGCTGGCCGCCTGGGTCGTCGTCAAGATCCTGCTGCTCACGGCGCGCTTGGTCGATGGCCGGCTGTTCCTGCGCGACCCGCACCGCTCGCTGCGCCTGGCCGTCTGGAAGAGCCGCTTTTTCATCGGCACCATCCTGGACTCGCTGACCTGGGGCCTGATCACGGTGCTGTTCCTGTCGACCTCCAGCGCCATCGTCAACGGCGTGATGGTGGCCAGCATCGTGGGCGTGGCCTCGGCGGGCGTGCTGGCGCTGTCGGCGCACCGGGTGGCCTCGGGCGCGTCGCTGATACTGGTGCTCGGGCCGCTGATCGAGCAGCAGGCGTTGGCGCCGACGGCAGTCGAGCGCACCACCGCGGCCACGCTGCTGGTCTACGGCGTGATCCTGTTCCTCGAGTCGCGCCACAGCCACCGGCGCTTCACCGAATCGATGCGGCTGCGCTTCGAGAACGCCGCCATCGCCGAGGAGCGCCATCGCGCGCTGGTCTACGCCGAGCATTCCAACGCCGCCAAGACGCGATTTCTCGCATCGGTCAGCCACGAGCTGCGCACGCCGCTGAACGGCATCATCGGCATGACGCAGCTGGTGGGGGTGGAGCCGCTTTCGGCGCTGCAGCGCCAGCGGATGGACGTGCTGCGCCATTCCGCCGAGCACCTGGTCACCGTGATCGGCGACTTGCTCGACCTGTCGCGCATCGAGTTCGACCGCATCGAGCTGAACCCGCAGCCCACGCTGATCGCGCAGACGGTGCGCGACGTCACCGACCTGCTGCAGCCGGTGGCCGAGGAGCGCGGCCTCGCGTTCGAGGTGGTGTTCGACCTCGGGCTGCCGGCGGCGGCGCAGATGGACGCGTCGCGCGTCAAGCAGGTGCTGCACAACCTGATCGGCAATGCACTGAAGTTCACCGCGCAAGGCAGCGTGGGCCTGGCGGTGGCGATGTCGGGCGGCCTGCTGCATTTTCGCGTCAGCGACAGCGGCGAAGGCATCCCGCCCGACGCCATCGAGCGCATCTTCGACGCCTTCGAGCAAGGCCCGTCCAGCACGGCGCCGGTGCGCTCGGGCGCCGGCCTCGGGCTGACGATCTCGCGCCGGCTGGCCCGCGCGATGGGCGGCGACGTCACCTGCCGCTCGGTGCCGGGCATCGGCACCACCTTCGAATTCACGATCGCATTCCGCCCGGCGCCGAAAACGCCCACTCCGCGCCAATCGCTGAGCGAGGAACTGGCCGCCGCGGGCGAGACCTCCACGCCGCAGCCACTGCGGCCCGGACGCGTGCTGGTGGTCGAGGACAACGAGGTCAACGCGCTGGTGGTGCGCGGCATGCTCGAGCAGATGGGCGTCAACGCGGAACTCGCGGTCGATGGCCAGAAGGCGCTCGCGCGCATGGGCGCGACCGTGTACGACCTGGTGCTGATGGACTGCCAGATGCCCGTGCTGGACGGCTGGGAGACCACGCGACTGTGGCGCGCGCGCGAGACGCGCCTGCGCCAGAACCAGCGCGTGCCCATCGTGGCGCTGACCGCGAGCGCCGCCGCGGGCGAGCGCGAGCGCTGCCTGCAGGCCGGGATGGACGACTACCTCAGCAAGCCCTTCACGCGCGAGGCGCTGGGCGACCTGGTGGACCGCTACCTGGTGGCCTGATAATCGCCCCGATGCAGATCCACCGCGGCCTCAGCTCCCTTGCCACGCTCGCCCTCGCCCAAGGCGGCACTGCATTGACCATCGGCAACTTCGACGGCGTTCATCGCGGGCACCAGGCCATGCTGGCGCTGCTGCGCAGCGAGGCGCGGCATCGCGGCGTGCCGTCATGCGTGCTGACCTTCGAGCCGCATCCGCGCGATTTCTTCGCGCGCCGCGCCGGCAAGCCCGAACTCGCGCCCGCGCGCATCTCCACATTGCGCGACCAGCTCGACGAACTGGAGCGCTGCGGCATCGACCACGTGATCCTGCTGCGCTTTGACGACAGGATCGCGTCGCTGCCGCCAGCCGACTTCGTCGCGCATGTGCTGGTCAAGGGACTGGGCGTGCGCTACGTGCTGGTGGGCGACGACTTTCGCTTCGGCGCGAAGCGCGCCGGCGACTACGCGATGCTGGACGCCACTGGCAGCGCGCTCGGATTCGACGTGGCGCGGATGATGAGCTACGAGGTGCACGGCCTGCGCGTGTCGAGCTCGGCGGTGCGCGAGGCGCTGGCCAGCGGCGACATGGGCAAGGCGGCCTCGCTGCTCGGGCGGCCGTATTCGGTCAGCGGCCGCGTCGCCCACGGCAGCAAGCTGGGCCGCGAGCTGGGCGCCACGCGCAGCGGCGCCGGCGACGGCTTTCGCACGCTCAACCTGCGCATGCCCGACGCCCGCCCAGCGGCCGCGGGCATCTTCGTCTCGCGCGTGCACGGCCTGACGCCGTTCCCGCTGCCGGCGGTGTCCAGCCTGGGCGTGCGTCCCACCATCGAGAAGGCCGGCCGGGTGCTGCTCGAGACGCACTGCCTGTCCTGGCCAGAACCATTGGGCCGCGAGGCGGCCTACGGCAAGCTGATCACCGTCGAGCTGATGCACTGGCTGCACGCCGAGCGCAAGTACGAGTCGCTGGACGCGCTGCAGGCCGGCATCGCGGCGGACGTCATCGACGCGCGCGAGTATTTCGAGATCTGAGAAGGTGTGAGAGAACCGCCTCCGCAACCGCGACGAGCAGCTGCGCGGAGCAGGTTTGGGGAGATCGGCACTTGGGAGGATCGCGCGCGCCGCTGG
>Ga0302279_10001582_pt1 | contig 32020 bp, 26 predicted proteins | sample III_Bog_N3_3_FD_194541 | JGI IMG/M metagenome (GOLD analysis project Ga0302279, IMG submission 194541) | Peat permafrost microbial communities from Stordalen Mire near Abisko, Sweden - III_Bog_N3_3 | ecosystem: Environmental > Terrestrial > Soil > Wetlands > Peat | place: Sweden: Abisko...
GACCCCTTTGCGCGTAGTGGCCGGTGGCGACCGCGTCGAAGCCGCGGTCGCGGGCCCAGGCGAGGAAGACCCCGAACTTTATCTCCCGGTTGCAGAGGGCGTCGGGGTTCGGGGTCAGGCCCCCGGCATAACCGTCCAGCAGGTACTGGACGACCCGCTCGCGGTAGTCGCGCATGAGGTTCACGACCTGGAAGTCGATCCCGACCCGGTCGGCCACCCGCCGCGCGTCGTCGATGTCCTCCTCCCAGGGGCAGCGCCCGACCACCTTGTCCTCGTTGATCCAGTTCTTCATGTAGGCGCCGGCCACGTCGCAGCCCCGGCGCTTGAGGAGAAGCGCCGCCACGGAGCTGTCGACTCCGCCGGACATAGCGACCAGGATCTTTTCTCGCGGTGGCACCGGCACCGACTTTTCTCATTGTGGAAATCCCCGCAACCCCAACCTTTGCGCCATGAGCGGCCCCTCACCGAAGTTGATTCACGCCTGGCTGGATTCGCTCGGATCGGGAATCCTCGAGTTCGACCGGGATTGGGGCGCCGGACAGATACCGTTTCCCGCCTTCAGCGAGGGGGCGCCGCCCGTGGCGAACCTCGCCCCGGCCCCCGAGCTGGCCGCCGGCCGCGCCTTTGGCTACTTTTCGCCGTCCCCCGGGCAGATCGCCTTTGTCCTGCCGCTGGAGCACGGCTGCGACATCGACCCGGGCAGGGACCTGGTGTACGTCGCCGGGGACTTCAACGGATGGCAGGCGGCGATCGGGAGCGCGGACTGGCTCCTGACCCCCGCTGAGCTCGACGGCGAGCAGGTGCTGATGTGGGCGGGCCCGGCCGCCGGGCTCGGCCTGGAAAAGCCGCAGCGCTTCAAGTTCGTGACCGGCGAGAATTTCTGGCTGGGCGCGCCGGACGACGCGCCCAACCTGGCCCCCGGCGACGCCAACCGGAATCGGCTGCTCGACCCGGCCCGGACCGGCCGTCACCTGTGGCGGGTCGCCTTCTCCGGCACGGTCGACCTCGCCGCGCCGATCTCGATCGCCGCCGGTCCGGGCGACGGGGCGGGGCGGATCCCGCTGGCGCCCGGGCCGTTCTTTTTCGAGCTGCGAACGGGGCTGCCGCTGGGAGCCATTGTGACCGGCAAGGCGACCGTGTTCCGGATCTTCGCGCCGCGCGCCGCGCGGGTGACGCTGAACCTCACGCAGGACGCCGGGGGCAAGGCCGGGGTGCGGACCTACGAGCTGTCCCGCCGGGAGGGCGCCGAGGGGGCGCAGGGGGTCTGGGAAACCGCGCTGGATCGCAACCTGCACGGCTGGTTCTACTGGTACGCGCTGGACGGGGTGCGCAGCGGGCCGGGGGCCTTCAATCCGGAGGCGCGGGTCCTGGATCCCTACGCGCTGGCCTGCATGGGACGCGACGGGCCGGGGATCGTCCTGGACCGGGCGTGGATCGGTTCCGGCGACCGGAAGTTTCGCACGCCGGCCTGGCAGGACCTGGTGATCATGGAGGCGCACGTCCGCGACCTGGCGGCCAACGCCCCGGTCCCGGCGTCCGCCGCGGAGCGCCTCGGGTTCGCCGGGCTGCGACGCTGGGTTGAGAGCCCGGAATTTTACCCCCACCAGCTCGGTGTGAATTGCGTCGAGCTGCAGCCCGTCCAGCAGTTCGATAGCGCGGGCCCGGAGGAGTACCACTGGGGATACATGACCAACAACTTCTTCGCGCCGGCGAGCGGCTTCTCGCTCGCGCCGGCGGAGGCCTCCGGGGTGCGCGAGCTCCAGGGCCTGGTGGCGGCCTTCCACGCCCGGGGGATCGCCGTCCTCCTCGACGTCGTCTTCAATCACTCGGGCGTGCCCGCCCACCTCCTGGAAATCGACGGGCTGTATTACTTTGAGCGGGATTCGGACGGGAAGCTGGCCAACTGGAGCGGCTGCGGGAACGACCTGAGGGCATCCTCGGCGATGGCCACCCGGCTGATCATCGACAGCTGCCGGCACCTGATCGAGGCCTACGGGGTCGACGGCTTCCGCTTCGACCTCGCCGAGCTCCTGGGCGTCGAGGTCCTGCGCGAGGTCGAGGCCGGGCTGAAGGCGATCAAGCCCGACGTGATCCTGATCGCGGAGCCCTGGAGCTTCCGGGGCCACATCGCCGGGGCGCTGCGCGACACCGGCTGGGCCTCCTGGAACGACGGCTTTCGGGACTTTGTCCGCGACTACGCCGGCGGACGGGGCTCCTCGGCGCGCCTCGAGTACTTCCTGAGGGGCTCGCCGTGGTACTTTGCGAAATGGCCCGCCCAGTCCGTGAACTACACCGAGTCCCACGACGACCGGACGTGGATCGACGCCATAACGGAGAATCCCGGCAACGACGGCTCGGGGCCGACCGCCAACGACCGGAGGCGCACCCACCTGATGGCTGCGATCCTTTTCATGTCCTTTGGGATCCCGATGATCGCCGAGGGGCAGGACTTCCTCAGGTCGAAGCGCGGGGTGAACAACACCTACCAGAGGGGCGACCTCAACGCCCTCGATTACCGGCGGCTTCAGCGCTACCTGGGCACCCACGCCTATTTTGCGGACTGGATAGCATTTCGCCGCGGCGACCAGGGCCGCCTGGTGAGGCTCTACTCGCGGCCCGGCGAGGGGTTTTTCAAATTTTACCGGGGCGACAGCCCCGAAGCCCTCGCCGTCGTCTATAATGCGGACTGGTCGGAGGGGGCAGGACGGCTTCTATTTGCAATAAACCCCTCGGGGCACGACGCGGTGATCGGGCTCGGGGAGGCGCTCGAGGGTCCGGGCCGGTGGCGGCAACTAGCGGACCATGAACGGTTTTATGGTGAAAGGCATGGCGCAGCGGCGCTGCTTCCGCTGGAACGGGACCTGCTGGTCCCGGGTATGAGTTGCGGGCTCTGGATCGGTTCCTGACGGGCGTTTTCACTGGGTCGGCCCCCGGGACCGAGAATCCCCCTTGCAATGCGGTCCCCGCACGTTTTCGTTAAATCCTTCCATGCCAACAAAAGTCGCCATCAATGGTTTCGGCCGCATCGGCCGCCTCGTATTCCGGGCCCTGGTTGAACAGGGCCTCCTGGGCTCCGCCTTCGATGTGGTGGCGGTGGGGGACATCGTCCCCGCCGACAACCTGGCGTACCTCCTGAAGTACGACTCCACACAGGGGCGCTTCCAGGGCACGGTCGGGTCGAGGAAGTCCTCGCCCGAGCTGGCCGATCCCGATATCATTGTCGTCAACGGGCACGATATCCGCGTGGTCAGCGCGAAGACTCCCGCCGAGCTCCCCTGGGCGGCCCTGGGCGTCCAGATCGTGATCGAGTCGACCGGTCTGTTTACCGACGCCGAGAAGGCCAAGGGGCACCTCACCGCCGGTGCGAAGAAGGTGATCATTTCCGCCCCGGCCAAAGGTGAGGACGTGACGGTGGTGATGGGCGTGAACGACCAGAAGTACGACCCCGCCGCCCACAACATCATTTCCAACGCCTCCTGCACCACGAACTGCCTGGCGCCTGTCGTGCATGTCCTCCTGAAGGAGGGTTTCGGGATCGAGGAAGGCCTCATGACCACGATCCACGCCTACACGGCCACGCAGAAGACCGTGGACGGGCCCTCGAAGAAGGACTGGAAGGGCGGCCGCTCGGCGGCGATCAACATCATCCCGGCCTCGACGGGCGCAGCCCGCGCCGTCGGCCTGGTGTGCCCCGAGGTCAAGGGAAAGCTGACCGGCATGTCGTTCCGCGTCCCGACGCCGACCGCCTCGGTCGTGGATCTCACCGTCCGGACCGTCAAGGAGACCTCCTACAAGGAGATCAGCGCGGCGATGAAGCGGGCGAGCGAGACCTACCTGAAGGGCATCCTGGCCTGGACCGACGAGGAGGTTGTCTCGACCGACTTCATTCACGACCGGAACTCATCGATCTTCGACGCCGGCTCCGGGATGGAGCTCAACAGCCGCTTCTTCAAGCTCGTGAGCTGGTACGACAACGAGTGGGGCTACAGCAACCGCTGCATCGACCTCCTGAAGAAGGTTTCCGCCGCCCTGTAGGCGCGCACCGCCGCCCCGCCGAGGGGAAAAAGCCATGGCAAAATTCAAATCCATCCGGGACCTGGACCTGGCGGGGAAGCGCGTCATCATGCGCGTGGACTTCAACGTGCCGCTGGACAAGGCCACGGGCGCGATCACGAACAACCAGCGGATCGCCGCGTCCCTGCCGACGATCCGGCACGCCATCGAGAAGGGGGCCTCGGTCGTCCTGATGAGCCACCTGGGCCGGCCCGACGGCCAGCGGGTGGCGAAGTACTCCCTGCGCCCCGTCGCCGCCGAGCTGGAGCGGCTCCTGGGCCGGCCCGTGCGTTTCCTCGATGATTGCGTCGGCCCCCAGGTTGAGGCCGCCTGCGCCTCGCTCGCACCCGGGGATGTCGTCCTCCTGGAAAACCTGCGCTTCCACATCGAGGAGGAGGGCAAGGTCAAGCTGGAGGACGGGACCTCGCGCAAGGCCGATCCGGCGGCGGTCGCCGCATTCCGGGCGAGCCTGTCCCGGCTGGGGGATGTCTTTGTCAACGACGCCTTCGGGACGGCCCACCGCGCGCATTCCTCGATGGTCGGCGTCTTGCTTCCGGTGAAGGCGGCCGGATTCCTCATGGAGTCGGAGTTGAACGCCTTTGCGGCCGTCCTCGACCATCCGCGGCGGCCGCTCCTGGCCATCCTCGGCGGGGCGAAGATCGCCGACAAGATCCCGCTGATCAGGAACCTGATCGCCAAGGCGGACTCGATCATCGTGGGCGGCGGGATGGCGTACACCTTCAAGAAGGTCTCCGAAGGAATGGAGATCGGCGACAGCCTCTTCGACCCGGAGGGGGCCAAGCTGGTCCCGGAGCTGCTGGCCCTCGCCCGCGATCGCGGCGTTAAGATGGTCTTCCCGGTGGACTACCTCTGCGCGGACAAGTTCGAGGCCAACGCGGCGACCCGCCCGGCCGACGACGCCTCCGGCATCCCGGCGGGCTGGATGGGCCTGGACGCCGGGCCCAAGTCCATCGCCCTTTACCGCGAGGCGATCCTCGCGGCCCGGACGATCGTCTGGAACGGTCCCCCGGGGGTCTTCGAATTCGAGAAATTCTCGGGCTCGACCCGGGCGATGGCGGAGGCGATCGCGCAGGCGACCGCCGCCGGCTCCACGACGGTCATCGGCGGCGGGGACACCGCGACCGCCGCCAAGAAATTCAAGGTCGACACGAAGGTGACCCACTGCTCCACGGGAGGCGGGGCCAGCCTTGAGTTCCTCGAGGGCAAGGTCCTTCCCGGGGTCGCGTTCCTGGAAACCTGAGGATCGCCCGCGCCAAGCACGCAAACAACCAATCACCATGTACCGCCAAAAAATGATCGTCGGCAACTGGAAGATGAACAAGACCACGGCCGACGCCCTGGTCCTCATACGCGACATCGCCGCGACCGTGGGAAAGCGGACGGACGTGGACGTCGTCGTGTGCCCGCCCTTCACGGCGCTGGAGGGCGCCAGCCGGGTGCTCGAGGGGACGGCGGTCAAGCTCGGCGCCCAGAACATGCATCCGGAGCTTAACGGCGCGTTCACCGGCGAGGTCTCCGCGCCGATGCTCCGCGAGCTGTTCGTCACGCACGTGATCCTGGGGCACAGCGAGCGCCGGGCCTACTTCGGGGAGACCGACGCGTTCGTCAACCAGAAGGTCCTGACGGCGATCAAGAACCAGCTTCGTCCCATCCTGTGCGTCGGCGAGACCCTCGCGGAGCGGGAGGCCGGCGCGACGCTGCGCGTTGTCCAGACCCAGGTCGAGCGCGGGCTCGAGGGCGTGGGCCGGGAAACCGCCGGGGGCATCGTCGTCGCCTACGAGCCGGTGTGGGCGATCGGGACCGGCAAGGTCGCCACCGCGGCGCAGGCCCAGGAGGTGCACGCCTTCATCCGGAGCCTGCTGGTGAAGCTTCTCGGCGAGGCGGTCGCCCAGCGGGCGCGCATCCTCTACGGCGGCTCGATGAAGCCGGCCAACGCGGCCGAGCTCCTTGGGCAGGGCGACATCGACGGCGGCCTGATCGGGGGCGCGAGCCTCGAGGCCCGCAGCTTCTGCGACCTGATCCAGGCGGCGGGCGCGGCAAAATAGGGTGGACAGGACCGGGGTATTTTCATCTGATACGGGCATGTATCAACCGGCCGCCATCGCCATTATTCCCATCATTTCCGGCCGCCCCGGGGATGGAGCAATGGCGTGAACTGACCGATCAGACGCCGACGACTCCAGCACCCGGGCCCACTGCGACGCCCGGGTTTTTCATTTCATGAGCACCACCCCTGTCAGGATATACGACACCACCCTCCGCGATGGAACGCAGGGGGAGGGCATCAGCTTTTCCGTCGCCGACAAGCTCCTGATCGCGGAGCGGCTCGACCGATTTGGCGTGGACTACATTGAGGGGGGCTTCCCCGGCTCCAATCCGCGCGACATCGCGTTCTTCTCGGAGGCCCGGAAGCTGAAGCTGCGCCACGCCCGCCTCGCCGCCTTCGGCTCGACCCGGCGGGCGGGGGTCCGCCCGCAGGACGACATCCAGCTGCGGCTCCTGCTCGAGAGCGGGATGCCCGTCCTGACGATTGTCGGGAAGACCTGGCTGATGCACGTCACCGAGGTCCTCGGCACGACCGCCGAGGAAAACCTCGCGATGATCGAGGACTCGGTCCGCCACCTCGTATCCGAGGGCCGCGAGGTGATCTACGACGCGGAGCACTTCTTCGACGGCCACGCGGACAACCCGGACTACGCGATGCGCACCCTGGAGGCCGCCGCCCGCGGGGGCGCCTCGAACCTGACCCTCTGCGACACGAACGGGGGGACCCTCGTCCCGGAAATCGACCGGGTGACCCGGGCGGCCGTCGCCCGGTTCGGCGCCGCGAAGGTCGGCATCCACTGCCACAACGACAGCGGGGTCGCCGTCGCCCTCTCCCTGGCGGCCGTGAACGCGGGGGCCTCCCTTGTCCAGGGGACGATGAACGGCTACGGGGAGCGCGTGGGAAACGCGAACCTCGTGTCGATCCTGCCCAACCTCATCCTGAAGATGGGCCGGACGGCGAACTGCGCGGCGAACCTCTCCGAGCTGCGCGACCTGTCGCTTTTCTTCGACGAGCTCGCCAACCTGCGGCCCGACCCGAAGGCCCCCTTCGTGGGCCAGTCGGCCTTTGCGCACAAGGGGGGACTGCACGCGAATGCGGCCCAGAAGGTCGCCCGCAGCTACGAGCACATCTCCCCGGCCCTGGTCGGCAACCGGACGCGCGTCCTGGTCTCGGACATGGCGGGGCGGACGAGCCTTGCGGTCAAGGCCCGCGAGCTGGGGCTGGAACTCGACGAGAAGAGGCCGGAGATGAAGGACCTGATCGCCGACCTGAAGGACCGCGAATTCCGGGGCTACGAGTACGAGGCGGCCAACGCGTCGTTCAAGCTGCTCGTGGCTGCCCGCCTCGGGCAGAAGCGCACCTTCTTTGAGGTCGAGGGCTACCGGGTCATCATCGAGCGGCACAACGGCGAGCTCTGGGCCGAGGCGACCGTGAAGGTCAGGGTCAACGGCCAGCCCGTGCACACGGTGGCCGAGTCGACCGGCCCGGTCGGGGCCCTGGACGCCGCGCTGCGTCTCGCCCTCGAGCACGCCTACCCGCAGGTGCACGAGATGACGCTCAGGGACTACAAGGTCCGGATCCTCGACAGCAGCCAGGGCTCGGCGGCCCGGACCCGGGTCCTGATCGAGAGCGGCGACGGGGGATCGATCTGGGTCACCGTCGGGGTGAGCGACAATATCATCGACGCGAGCTGGGAGGCGCTCCGCGAGGCGGTCGAGTACAAGCTCATGAACTCGACCGCGGCGGAACCCGCGGCGGCGGCCCCGCGGTCCGCGCTCACAGCAGGGGCGCGAGCAGCCGGCTGATGTCCTCGGCCACGTTGCCGAGCAGGCGGCGGCGGCCGGTGGTCGAGGCGGCCACGGCCGGGACGCAGTGGGCGAGGATCCCGTCAAGCCAGCCCTTGATCGCCTTCACCTCGGCCTTCGAGTGGACGAGCACCCCGATCTCGAAGTTCACGAAGAGGCTCCGCAGGTCAAAATTGGGCGACCCGACGAGCGCGGTGCGGCCGTCGACGACGACGGCCTTGGCGTGGAGCATCCCGGGGGTGTAGAGCATGACGCGGATGCCGGCGCGCAGCAGCTCGCGGGTGTAGTACCTTCGGGCGAAGTCCGCGATCCGGTGGTTGGACACCGCGGGCACCACCAGGGTGACCTGGCAGCCGGCGCGGGCCTTCACGATCAGGGAGCGCTGGAGGACGTCGTCGGGGATGAAATAGGGCGTGACGATCCAGATGTTGCGCTCGGCCTCCTGGATCATCGCGATGATCCCCTCGTAGAGGGGGTCTCCCGGGACATCCGGGCCGCTTGCGACCACCTGGAGATCGCAGTTGCCGCGCGGCTCGACCGCGTCCGAGGGCATCCCGGCGTGGACGACCTCCGGCGACTGCCGGGTGGTGAAGCACCAATCGGCGATGAAAACCTCGTTCAGGAGGGCGGCCGCCGGGCCCTCGATCACGACCCCGAAGTCCCTCCAGCGCCTGCGGAGGGGCGTGGGGCCCATGTACTCGCGCCCGATGTTCCGCCCGCCCATCACCACGGTGCCGTGGTCGAAGATGGCCATCTTCCTGTGGTTCCGCAGGTTGGCCCACCGCGCGGAGGTCACGGGCATAACCGGCATGAAGCGGGCGACCTCCCCGCCGGCCCGCCGGAGCGGGTTGGCGAACAGATGGCTGGAGACCGGGCTCCCGAGCGCGTCCAGAAGGAGGCGGACCTTGACCCCCTTCCGGGCGCGTGCGGCCAGCAGCGACACCAGCCGGCGGCCGACTTCGTCGCGGTTGAGGATGAAGGTGGTGATGTGGATGCAGTGGCGCGCCTCCTGGATGTGCTTCTCCAGGGCGGCGAATTCCTCCTCGCCGGTTGCCAGGATGCCGAGGCTGTTCCCCGAGACGGGGGGGCCGGCCCCGGCCGCGGTGACCGCATGGGCGACCGGGCCCGCGGCCGGGGTGGCCTGGCCGACCAGCGAGCGCGGCAGGGTGGGGACGAGTTTGGACTTCCGGGCGTTCAGGCGCCGGAGCTTTCTCCCGCCGAAGATCAGGTAGAGCGGCACCCCGACATAGGGCACGAGGACGATGATCAGCAGCCAGGACACCGTATTGGCGGGCGCCCGCTTCTCGCTCATCAGCCGCGCCACGAGGAAGAACGCCAGCAGGAACCCGGCGATTGTGAGCAGGTGGGAAAGCAGGCCATGGGCTGCCAGATCCGAGAGGAAATGGCGCAGGAAGGTCGGAATCACCGTGCCCGAAGGAACACGGAACCCGCCTCATCCGCAAGCGTACCCTAAGAAAATCCTTGAACTCCGCCTGCGCACACGAGAATTTGACCATTCCGTAACTCGGTAGGATACTCAAGTGGCCAACGAGGGCAGACTGTAAATCTGCTGGCTAACGCCTTCCCTGGTTCGAATCCAGGTCCTACCAATTTTCGTCCTCCGCCGGAGGCGGAGGCGAAAATTGCCCCCGGCGTAGCTCGCTGCAGCGAGCGAAGCCGGGCCGTCGGAAAGTTATAAAAAGCCGCTTCGCGGCATTGGCAGCGGAGCGAACCCCAGAACCTTCGGATTTGGAACGATCCCCCAAAGGATTGCCCCCCGCCCCGTCTCCCCCCACCATCCGCCACCCCCAATGAGCAGCAAATACGACTTCGCCCTCGACATGGCGACCGACAACTCGAACTCGCTCATCCTGCGGAATATCAAGCCCGGGAGCGACGTCCTGGAGACGGCCTGCGCGCACGGGCGGATGACGCGCTACCTTTCCGAGACCCTGAAATGCCGGGTCGCGATCGTCGAGTACGACGCGGAGGCCGGCGCCTCGGCCGCCCGGTTCGCCTCCGACGCGCGGCACGTGGGTCCTGTGTTCGGCGACCTGGAGAACGGGCCGTGGCATGCGAACTTCATCGCGGAGGGGATGGCCTTCGACACCATCGTCATGGCCGACATCCTTGAGCATCTCCGCGATCCGGCGAAGGCGCTCGCGCGGGCCCGGGGTCTCCTGAAGCCCGGGGGCTCGATCTGGATCTCCGTCCCGAACGTCACCCACAACGCCGTCCTGATCGAGATGCTCAACGGGCGCTTCGAGTACCGGGACATCGGCCTTCTCGACAGCACGCACATCCACTTCTTTTCCTCCGGGAGCCTCGAGGCGGCGGTGCGCGGCGCGAGGCTGGAGGTCGCCCGCCGGCTCGACCCGGTCCTCGCGGTCAAGCGGACGGAACTGAAGAACAGCTACCGCGACGTCCCGTGGCACGTGGCCCTGTACCTGCGGATGCGGCGCGGCGGGGAAATCTACCAGTTTGTCTGGGAGCTCAAGCCCGCCTGAAGGGCGAGGTCAGGGCAGCCGGGCGACGACGCTGGCCATCGCGGGCCGCGCGATCGCGATCTGCTCGGACTCTGTCGACAGTTCCCGGGAGAGCGCCAGCATCGGGTTCACGCTGCTCTCGAAGGCCTTGACCACGACCCCCACGTAATTTGCGCCGCTGACCGTGTCCGGGTCGCAGCCGGCATTGTTCAGGCCCATCGCGACCCAGCCCTCGGCGGTCCTCTCGACCAGCGCGTGGGCGATCGGCCAGCCCTCCCGGCAGATATAGACGACGGTCATGCCCCGCCTGAGCTCGGCGATCGGGACCTTGCGAATCACGATGACGGTGTTGTCCCGGTAAAGGGGCATCATCGAGTCCCCGCTGCCCAGGGCGATCTGGGTGCCGGGGTGGGCGAGGATGTAGGCGCCGGCCTTGGCGGAGGCGCTCACCGGTCCGGCGTCCTCCGGGGCGGGCGACATCCGGGCCACGGTGGAGAGGGATACCGGGGCGCCCAGGCCGGCGCAGCCGGAGACGCCGAGCAATGCGATGAGAAGTCCGGCGAGAATTCCGATGCGAATCGGCGCGGATTGGGAGAGGATGCTTGGATGGTTCATTGGTTGCTTGGGTCGCCCCCAGTGAACCACGCGCGGCGAATTCCGTGAATGAGGGCTGCATCGGGGATTTGCGGGAAAGAATGACCAGTTTGCCCCCCAATCCCTCCCGCTTGCGCCCGGGATTCGTCCCAGGAGATTTTGACGCATACCGGGAGGAGCCCCCGTTTCGCCCGCTCCGGTCGGGAGAGTGGGCAGGCCTGATCGGCCTCCCTGGGGTCCGGACCCTACGTACCATGGGGACGGGGACCCCTCCGCCGCGGCGCGGCCTAGGGTGCCCTCCCGGGCCGATTCCCGGGCGGGGTTCTACGTACACCGCCTATTATCCCTACATGACACAAAAACCCCCGGATGGTGAAACCGCGGCCTTTTCGACGAACCGGCTCAGGGAGACGCTGGCCTGCGAGCGCCCGCAGGAAAGGCTCGAAAAATTCGGACCCGCGGCGCTGAGCGACACGGAGCTGCTCGCGCTTCTCCTGCGCAGCGGCACGCGCGGGCAGGATGTCCTCACGCTGGCCTCGCGCCTCATCCAGGAGGCCGGCTCGCTCGCCGCCCTGGTGCCCTGGCGCGAGGCGGAATTCAGGCGCCTGCGCGGGATCGGCCGGGTGAAGGGGCTCCAGCTTGTCGCCGTCCTGGAGGTGGCGCGGCGGGTCGCCGGGCAGCAGGGCGGGGAGTCCCCGCTCCTGACGCGCGCCGAGCTGATCGCCGCGTACCTGCAGCCGGTGGCGTCGGGACTGGAGGTCGAGAAGTTCTGGGTCCTGTGCCTCAATCGGAAAAACCGCCTCCTGAAGCGTGTCGAGGTGACGTCGGGCACGGCGACCGCCGCGCTGGCTCATCCCCGGGAGGTCTTCCGCGCGGCGATCCGCGAATCGGCGAGCGCGCTGGTCTGCGCGCACAACCACCCGAGCGGGGACCCGGCGCCCAGCGCGGCGGACGTGCAGGTGACCCACCTCCTGCGGGAGGCGGCACGGACGGTCGAAATCGCGCTCCTCGACCACGTGATCGTCGGCCGCCCGAGGGCGGACCCGCTCGGCGTGGGCTACTACAGCTTCCGGGAGGCCGGCTTGATCTGATCCTCAGATCGCCGCGTGCACCGCCGTGGCAAGGGCGTGGATGGTGCTAGGCTTGACCAGGAGACGTTGGATGCCCGCGGCCTCGAGCCGCTCGTGCGTGAGCGGAAGGCTGTAGCCGGAGGTCAGGATCACCGGCAGGCCGGGGCGGATCAGGCGAAGCTGAACGGCCAGGACAAGCCCGCTCATCCTGGGCATCGTCTGGTCGGTGATGACGAGCGAAAAGCGCAACGGGTCGGCGCGCACCATGGCGAGCGCCTCCTCGGGCCGGGTCGAGACCTCGACCTCGTAGCCGAGCGCGGTGAGCGTCTCCTGTCCGATCCGGACGAGCCATTCCTCGTCGTCAACCAGCAGGATGCGCTCGCCATGACCCCGCGGCGTCGGGCCGCCGCCGCTCACCGCGACGGTCGCCCCGCCGGCATACGCGGGAAAATAGAGGTGGAACACCGTGCCTTCGCCGGGCTGGCTGTAGACGGTCACCGCACCCTCGTGGCTGACCATGATGCCGTGCACCACCGCCAGGCCGAGGCCCGTGCCCTCGCCGACGGGCTTTGTCGTGAAAAACGGCTCGAAGATCCGCCGCAGCGTCTCCGCATCCATGCCGCAGCCGGTGTCGCTGACCGAAAGGCATGCGTAGACCCCCGGGTGCAGGAGCGGCTGGATGGCGACAAGGCTCTCGTCGACATCGCACTTGGCCAGCTCGATCTCCAGCCGCCCGGGGCCGTCCTTCATCGCGTGCCACGAGTTCGTCCCGAGGTTCATCAGGACCTGGTGAACCTGGGTCGCATCGGCGAGGACCACGGGGGTGTCCGGTGCGAGCGACGTCGCGAACTCGATCGTCGCGGGCACGGTCGAGCGCAGCAGGGCGGTGCATTCCTCCACGATCGGCTGCAGCCGGATCGGCTGGCGATCCTGCGGGTGTTGGCGGCTGAAGGTCAGGATCTGGCGCACGAGGTCCGTGGCGCGGCTGGCGGCACGGAGGATCCCCCCGAGATGGTTGCGCACCTCCGGGTTGTCGACCAGGGTCAGGAGGGACAGTTCGGCGTACCCGCTCACGGCGGCGAGAATGTTGTTGAAGTCGTGGGCGATGCCGGCGGCCAGCGTGCCGACGGCCTCCATTTTCTGTGCGTGCCACACCTGGTCCTCCAGCCGCTTTCTCTCGGCGATGTCCTGCACGACGGCGATGAAGTAGTCGGGAACCTCCCCGGGTTGCCACATGGCCGAGACGGTCACCGCAACCCAGACCTCGGAACCATCCGGGCGCAGGTAGCGCTTCTCGCGGGTGCACTCGCGAACGGTCCCGGCCCTCAGCCGCCCGGCGATTTCCAGGTCGCCACTGACATCCTTTGGGTGGGTGATCGCGGCGAACGTGAGTCCCTCCAACTCCTCCCGGCTGCGGCCCGCAATCTCGCAGAATCGCTGGTTCGCCTGGACGAAGCGGCCGGTTGCCGCCTCCACCTGCACGATTCCCACCCCGGCCTGCTCGAAGACGGCCCTCATCCGCTTTTCGCTCGAGCGCAGCTGCGCCCGGGCCTGCTTGCGCTCGGTGATATCCTCCAGCATCCCGATCAGGAACGTCGGGTGGCCGGTGGAATCCCTCACGGCCGAGCAGGTCAGCAGCCCCCAAATCTCCCCGCCGTCCTTCCGGCGGTACCTCTTGTCCATCTGGTAGCGGGCGGTGTTGCCGGCGACCATGCTCTCCCACTGGTCCCGATCGTCGGAATAGTCGTCGCTCTGGCTGATGTCCTCGACGCGAAGCCGGCCCAGCTCGTCCCGGGTGTATCCGAGCATGTCGGCGAGGGCCTGATTGGACTTCAGGATCCGGCCGTCTGCAATCGACACCAGAGCGATTCCTATCCCGGCCTGTTCAAAGATGGCGCGAAACCGGTCCTCGCTCAGCTTGAGCGCATTTTCCGTCTGCTTGCGCCCGGTGATATTGCGAACGTTGCATTGGATCACCTTCGCCCCATTGACCAGGTAGACATTGCTCACGAACTCCACGTCGACGCGCATGCCCGTGGCGGTTTCCAGGGGCAGGTCGTCGTAGCGCACATATTCATTGAGCTGGAGCTCGGTGAACTTGTCGTGGCTGGCGATGATGTTCCTGAAGGAGCCCAGTTCCCAGACCCTCTTCCTCAGCAACTGCTCCTTCGTGAAACCCAGCAGGTCCGCGAGGTAGGGGTTCACGTCCTCGACCATCCCCGTCTCGGCGTCGAGGATCAGGATGCCGTCCTTGGCCGTCTCAAAGAGCCGCCGGTAGCGAAGCTCGGATGAGACCAGCGCGCTCGATTTCCATGTTTGCCCGGTCGGCCCGCCCGATCCGCGGGCTTCGGCGGTTGTTGCGCGCCCACCTGAAGCGGACATCAGGGCCGCCGTTTCATTGTGATGGCCCCGTCTATTGATCTTCTGTGTGGGCACTGGGACGGTAAGGTAAGCGCCGTGGTAGGGTGCGGCCAGTGGGTGTTCACCTACCCGAAAGGGGCGCGGCTGCCGGTGCGGGTTGAATTACCCAGCCTTTTTCCTTGCCCGCCTCCCCGGCGGACGGGTAGTTGTCTCCCTTCCGCAAGATTGGTATGCCGGGCTAGCTCAGTTGGTAGAGCAACGCTTTCGTAAAGCGTGGGTCGCCGGTTCAAGTCCGGCGCCCGGCTTATCAGTCCTCAGAAATGCTTCACGTACCCGTCGCGGCGGAGGCGTTCCTTCCACTGCTCCAGGGCGACGGTGCTCATCTGCTGGCTGAGGATCTGCTCGATCTGGGGGCGGACCTGGTCGAGGGGCTGGATGCCGGCGTACTTGCGGTTCTCGACATACAGGACGAAGCACCCGTTGGGCGTCACGATCGGCTGCGTGGCCTCGCCCTTCTTGAGCGCGAACAGGGGTTCGCTGAACTCGGGCAGCAGGTCGGTGCGCTTGTGCCAGCCCCAGTCGCCGCCCTTGCTGCGGCGGGAGTCCTCGCTGAACTCCTTGGCCAGGTCGCTGAACTTCTCGCCGGAATGGAAGCGCCCGAGGATCGAACCGGCCTGGGTCACGAGCTGGGCATCGGTCTCGCCGTTGGCGTGGGTGAGCTGGATCAGGCGCATCTCGATGCTGTCCTCCTGGTAGAACTGGTCCTTGTTCTCCTTGTAGTACTGCTCGATCTTCACCGGGCTCACGGTGCCCTGGTTCTTGCGCTGCTCGAAGATCATGTAGTCGTACATGATGTCCTCGGCCACGTCCTTGCGGAAATCCCCGATCGTCTTTCCGCGCGCCCGAAGGTAGGCGAGAAACTTGGAGCGGTCGTTGTCAAAGTCCTCGTTGAGCCGCTGGGCGATCTCGGTGTCCACGTAGGCCTCGGGAATGTGCCGCTTGTCGTCCTTGTTGAACTCCTTGACGATCAGGACCCGGTCGATGAGGTCCTGGATCACGCTGTCCTGCAGGTGCTCAAGCTTCTTGTTGAACTCGGCCTCGCTGCGGGCCTCGCGCTGCATCTGGGGCACCAGGTCGGCGATCTTGTTCCTGACGTCGTCGACCGTGATGACCGTGTCCTCGGCAATGGCGACGATCCCGTCGGCGAAGCGCATGTTCAGGCTGTCGGCCTGGGGCGCGGGCGGCGCGGTCTGGGCCCTCGCGCCTGCGGGGGATGCGGCGAGAATGAGCAGGAGGGCGATCAGGCAGCGGGGTGTCATTAATTCGGTAGGCGATTCAAAAAGTCGATAATCTCACGCAACCTTAGAAGGGGCCGCGGCGCGGTCAACCTTGGAAACCGCGTTCCGGTCATCACCCAGTCGTCGCGCTGCCCGCTGTTCCTCAGGCACTTGAGTCGACTGGATTCGGCTTCGACCGCGAGGAGCCCCTTTTGTTCCGCGCGGACCCGGATCTCGGTCACCAGCAGCAGCGCGCGCACCTCCGGGCCCGGCTTGCCGAACCGGTCCGCCAGGTCGGCCTCGATCTGCCGGAGGGCGGGCAGGCCGTCGGCCAGGGCGAGCCGCCGATAGAAATCGATCCGCAGCCGGGTCTCGCCGATGTACGCGGAGGGGATCCGCGCCTGGATCATGCTGACGCCGACCGGGCCGCCGGCGACGTCCTCGGCGTCCTTCAGCGCCGTGTACCCGTCCTCGTGGCGGCCGCGGTTGTCGCCTGGGGGGCGGGCGCCCTCGCCGACAAAGACAAAGTCGAGCTTCACGCTGGCGCGGATCAGGGCGGCCGCCTTGTCGCCCCGCAGCCGGGCGACGGACTGGCGCAGGAGCTGGCAGTAGAGCTCGAATCCGACGCCGACGATGTGCCCGCTCTGCTCGGCTCCGAGCAGGTTGCCGGCCCCCCGCAGTTCGAGGTCGCGCATGGCGATCCGGAATCCCGCGCCGAGCTGGTTGTGCTGGCGGACCGCCGCGAGGCGCTGCCGGGCGATGTCCAGGAGCTTGGCGTTCCGGTGGAGGAGGAGGTAGGCGTAGGCCTGGTGCTTGAACCGGCCGACCCGGCCGCGGAGCTGGTAGAGCTGCGACAGGCCGAAGCGGTCGGCGCCCTCGATGATGATCGTGTTGCAGTTCGGGATATCCAGGCCGCTCTCGATGATCGTCGTGCAGACGAGCACCTGGTAGCGGCCCGCCACGAAGTCGGTCATTGTCCGCTCGAGGTCCTCCGAGCCCATCTGCCCGTGGCCTACGCCGACCGTGACCCCGGGGAGGAGCACCGACAGGCGCGCCGCCACCTGGGCGATCGTCGCGACGCGGTTGTGCAGGTAGAAGACCTGCCCGCCGCGGCGCAGCTCGTGGTGCACCGCGTCCACGACGACCTTGTCGTCGTAGGTCTTCACGACGGTCAGGATCGGGTGGCGGTTGGCGGGCGCGGTCTCGATCACGCTCAGGTCCCGCGCGCCGGTCAGCGCCAGGTAGAGCGTCCGGGGAATGGGAGTCGCGCTCATCGAGAGCACGTCCACGGTCTCCCTCATCCGCTTGAAGGCCTCCTTGTGCCGGACGCCGAAGCGCTGCTCCTCGTCGATGACCACAAGCCCGAGGTCCTTGAAGACGACGTCGCGCTGGAGGAGCCGGTGGGTCCCCACCACGATGTCGGCGGCACCCGAGGCGGCCGCGGCGATCACCTTCGCGCGCTCCTGGGGTGTCCGGAAGCGGCTGAGCATCTCGACGACGATCGGGTAGCCGGCCATCCGCTCGCGCAGCGTGTTCACGTGCTGCTGGGCCAGGACGGTCGTCGGGACGAGAAGGGCCACCTGCTTTCCACCCTGGACCGCCTTGAAGGCGGCCCGGATCGCCACCTCCGTCTTGCCGAAGCCCACGTCGCCGCAGATCAGCCGGTCCATCGGCCGCGCGCGCTCCATGTCCGCCTTCGTGTCGTTGATCGCGCGGAGCTGGTCGGGGGTCTCGGTGAAGGGAAATGAGCCCTCGAACGCATGCTGCCAGTCGTCGTCGGGGGGGAACGCAAAGCCGCCCTGCGCCTCCCTTTTGGCATGAAGCTGCAGGAGCTCGGCGGCCAGGTCCAGGGTTGCGCGCTCCGCGGCCTGGCGGGCCTTCTCCCAGCGGCCCGACCCGATCCGCCCGAGCTGGGGCCGGGCCTTGCTCAGCCCGACATAGCGGCTGACCAGGTGCGACTCGGAGAGCGGGACGTGCAGCGTGACGCCGTCGTCAAACTCCAGCGAAATCACCTCGCGCAGGCCCTGGGCGGTGTCGATCTTCGAGAGCCCGCGGTAGTACGCGATCCCATGCTGGAGATGGACGACAAAGTCGCCCTCGACCAGCTCCGAGAAGTCGAGCAGCTGGTCCACCTGGGCGCGCTGGACGACCGCCCGGGCGGGGGGGAGCGAGCGGCGCGGCCGCTGCCGGCCGAAGATTTCCGTCTCGGTCGCCACGACCAGGGAGAGCCCGGAGGGCAGCCGGCCGACCGGGGCGCCCGCGCCCCGGATGTCGCTTCGCAGCCTGAAGCCCTCGTTGAGGTTTCCGCGCAGGAAGCGCGGCTTGATCTTCCGCAGCGCCGGATCGGCGTCGAGAATCTCCCGCATGCGCTTCTCCTCGCCCTCCTTCGACGCCACGAAAAGGACCTCGAAGCCGGCGGTTTTCCAGGCGGCGACCCGCCGGAGAAACTCCCGGCGGGCGTCCTCCTCGGCCTCGAGGCGCTCGGTCGCGACCAGGCCGTCGCCCGGATAGCGGCGATGGTGGGAGAGGCTCTCGGTATCCCACGTGGCCTCCTCCGCCCCGGTGTCGAAGATCGCGCTCGCCTCGTCGAGGTCGGAGATGCCGGTCGTGCCGGCGCAGGCGGCGAGCAGGGGGCCGAGACCCCCCGCCGCGTCCTCGGCGATCGCGCTGAAGGCCTCCTGGAGCGCCGCCGGCTCGACCAGGACGAGCCGGCTTCCGGCGGGAAGATACTCGGCCAGCCCGCCCTTCGCCGGATCGAACCCGACCCGCGGGGAGGCGGACAGCGTGATCCGCTCGACGGCCTCGCCGGAGCGCTGGGTGACCGGGTCGAGGGCCCGGATCTCCTCAATCTCATCCCCGAAAAAGTCGAGCCGGTAGGGCTGCGTCGCCGTCACCGGGTACACGTCGATGATTCCCCCGCGCACGGCGTAGTGGCCGGGCGCCTCGCAGACCGCCTCGGAGTCGTAGTCGAGCCGGTGAAGCTGCTCGACCAGGCCCTGGAAATTCTGGGCCTGGCCGCGCGTGAGCGTGAGCTCGCTCGACGAGAGCTTCTCGATCGCCGGCACGGGCTGGAGCAGGGCCGCCGGCGTGGTCACGACGACCAGCCGCCCCGGCGCCGACGCGCTGGCCCGAAGCCGCGTGAGGATGTTCAGCCGGTCGCTCGAGGCGGCGAAGGCCTCGCGCATGTCCCGGCTGTCGGGGATCGACTCGGGGAAGACCCAGGCCTCGACGGCGGGCGCACCGGGGCGGGCCCGCGAGAAGAGCTCAATGTCCTCGGCGAGCTGCTCGGCCTCGCGGGCCTCGCCGGTCACCACCAGCCACACCGGTGCGGGGGTCGCCCCGATAAGCCCGGCCACGCACGCGCCCCGGGCGGGACGGCAGATTCCGGTGACCTTGAAGCGTGCGGGGGCGGGCGGCACTGGCTGGCGCTAGGGCGTTTTTCGCAGGGCCTCAAGCGCCTCGCGGGCCGCCTGCTCCTCGGCGATCCTCTTCGATGAGCCGCGTCCCCCTCCCAGCCGGCGGCCGTTGAGAAAGACGGCGACCTCGTACTCCCGCGCGTGGTCGGTCCCGCCGGTCGCGACGACGTCGTAGCGCAGGGCCTGGTTTCCGTGCGCGGGCTGGATCCGCTCCTGGAGAAGGCCCTTGGGGTTGTCCTCCTCGCCGGCGCCGGCCAGGCGGGAGGCAAGGTCGCCGTAGATCCCGAGGACCACGCGCTCGGCCGTGGCCAGGTCGCTGTCGAGGTGGACGGCTCCCACCAGCGCCTCGAACGCGTCCTCAAGGGCGGCCGACTTCGCCCGTCCGCCGCTCGCCTCCTCGCCGGCGCCCAGGCGCAGGCAGGAGTCCAGCCCGATCTCGCGCGCAAGGCCGACGAGGAAGGAGCCCTTTGTGAGGATGGCGCGGCGGCGCGTGAGCGGCCCCTCGCGGTCCGCGGGAAACAGCGCGAAGAGGGTCCGGGTCACGACGAACTGGAGAACCGCATCGCCGAGGAACTCCAGCCTCTGGTTGCTTTCGCCGGCGTCGGGATGGTCCTGCACCCAGGACGGGTGCGTGAGCGCGCGCGCGAGGAGCGCCGGGTCGTGAAACGCGTGGCCGAGCCTGCGCTGCAGGCCGTCAAGGGAGCTGGGACCGGGATCGGGCACGGGACGGGGTCGGGTCAGGAGGAGGCGCTCGCGTAGCGCCTCAACCCGCGGTTGAAGGTGAATACGGCAAGGGAGAGCCAGAGGACGGCCATCGCGGCGGCCCAGGCGACCCATCCGGGCCGCAGTCCCGCCAGGAGCGTGCGGGCCGGCACGTTGCTCACGACCACGACGGGAAGGAGCCACACGAAGAGGATCCGGGTCACGCCCCGGAACGCCTCGCGGGGAAGCCGGCCGAACTCGGCAAGCGTGAAGTAGCTTCCCTCGATCCCCTGCGCGTTCCTGAGCCAGAAGGCGAGCGACATGGTGAGGATCAGGATGCTGTAGTGAACCGCCAGCCCGCTGAGGATCAGGCAGCCGTAGAGGGCGAGCTCGACGCCGCCGGGGTGGAGCCCCAGGTGGTGCGCGGCATAGGCGACGATCCCGAGGGTCACCACGGAATTGACCAGCCCGTCGGGGTCGATCTTCCGCGTCGAGGCCATGAAGAGCGGGTTGCCGGGCTGGGCCAGGACGAAGTCAAAGTCGCCGGTGCGTACGTTGCGGCCCATCTCGAAGATGCTGCTCCAGAAGAAACCCATCAGGAGGCGCTGGATCAGCATGGCCGTCCCGACGAGGAGCAGCATCTGGTACTCGCTCCATCCCGCGATCGACGTCGTGTGCTGGTAGATGACGAGGATCATCATGACGTTGACGGAGGTCCACATCAGCTCGACGAGCGACCACACGAGGAAGTCCCCCCGGAACATCATCGTCCGGACCAGGGTGTACCGGATCGAGGCGAGCCAGATCGCCGCATATTGCCTGAGGGTCATGGTAACGGGTCAGCCGCCCACGGCGGTGTGCCGGAGCAGCCCGCGCCTCCACAGGAGGCTGGCCAGCCCGAAGAGCGCGAGCGCCCAGGCGGCCTGGATGGGAAGGTGCCGAAGGGCCTCCCAGCCGGAAATCCGGCCGGTGAAGATCGCCGCGGGGAAATAGGACTGGTAGTAAAAGGGCAGGTACTGGATCACCCGGTAGGCGCCCGCCGGCAGGAGGTCCAGGGGAAACATCTGGCCCCCGAGGACCGATTCCAGGGCCATGGACAGGATGATGAACCCCTGGATCTCGAGGAACCAGAAGGTGAGCATCCCGAAGCAGTAGGCGACCGTGAACTGGATCAGGCCGCCCATCGCCATCGCGGGGAACCCCAGCGCCAGGCGCCAGGCGCCGTGCGGCAGGACCAGGTAGTGGCCGAGGAAGGGCATCGCCACGGCCAGGGGCACGAGCACCACCAGTCCGGAGACCACCCGGGCGGCCGTGAAAATGCTGAAGCGGTAGAGGAAGTAGTTGATCGGCTTGAGGAGGAACTGGTTGATGAGCCCGTTGCGGATCTCCTCGTTGATCTGGTAGTCCTCGTTGAACGCGCCGATGAAGAACTGGACGATGATCAGCGTCACGAAGTAGGTGAGCGTCTGGGCGAAGCCGAATCCCCCCATGGTCGGGGACGACTGGTAGGCCGCCCGCCAGAGCACGAAGACGACCGCCAGCTGGAAGAACGAGAAGCAGCTCCGGATCGCGAAATTCCAGCGATAGACGACGTTGCTTTGGAGCCCGAGGAGGAACGCGCAGCGGTACTTGTTCAGGGCGGCGTGCATTCGGAGGCCAGTCCAAAGCGGCCGATCAGCTCAAGGGCAAGCGCGCGGTAGGCGAGGGCGCCCGCGCTCGAGGGATCATAGCCGAAGATCGTCTTTCCGAAGCTCGGCGCCTCGCTGAGGCGCACCGTCCGGGGAATCGCGGTGGCGAAGAGCTTCTCGGCGAGGTGCTTCCTGACCTCCTCGAGGACCTGGCGGGAGAGGTTCGTGCGCGAGTCGTACATCGTCATCACCACCCCGCCGAGCTCCAGCGAGGCGTTGATCCCGGCGGTGCGCAGCCGCTCGACGTTGCGCAGGATCTGGCCGAGCCCCTCCAGCGCCATGTACTCGCACTGCAGCGTGATCAGCAGGAAATCGGCGGCGGCGAGGCTGTTCATCGACAGGATGCCCAGGGCCGGCGGGCAGTCGATGATGATGGCCCGGTAGGCGCCGCCGGCGCGGATCGGCTCCAGGACTCCCCGCAGCCGGAGGAGGAAGTTCTCGGATTGCGCCAACTCGATCTCCGCGGCGGCCAGGTCCTCCTCGCTGGGGATAAGGAAGAGGTTTGCGTGCCCCGTGGCCGTCACCATCGCCAGGGCGTCCCCCTCGCCCCGCAGCGGGCCGTAGAGGCTCCGGCCCTCCTGTTTCTCAACCCCCAGCGAGCTGGTCGCGTTGGCCTGGGGATCGAGGTCGATCAGCAGGGTGGGGATGCCCTTCTCGGCGAGCGCGGCCGCCAGGTTCACGGCCGTGGTGGTCTTCCCGACGCCCCCCTTCTGGTTGGCGATGGTGAATACGGTGGTGGGCATCGTCCCTTACTTCACGACCAGGTTGCCGTGCATCCCCGCCTGGTAGTGCGCGGGAAAGGAGCAAAGGAAGGGATAGGAGCCCGGGGCGGAGGGCACGGTGAAGGTCACCTGGTCGGACTTTCGCGGCCCCAGGAGCCCGATCATGGCCAGGATCTGCCCCTTGAGCTTGGCCGGGACGTAGTCGGTGTCCTTGGCCACGGACGCGGCGGCGGAGAAGGCCACCGGATCGGAGCCGCCGGCCAGGAGCACCCAGTCGTGGCCCATGACCTCCTTGGGGACCGTCCCGTTGTTGGTGAGGATCACGGTCAGCACCTCGCCCGGGCGGGCGTCAATGGTGTCCAGGCTGTACTTCATGGTGTCGTTGGCGGTGATCTCGACGACCCTCGGGCTCGCGGCGGTGCCGGGACCGGGTGCGGCCGGGGCCGCCGAATTGCCTTGGCCGCAGCCGGAAAGCGCGAGGGCGATCAGGGCGGCGAGGGGAATGCTGCTGGTTTTCACAGGCCGGACTATGTGCCGAAGTGAGTGGCACGCAACCGAGAAGGCGTCGGAATGGCCGGCTTATGCGCCCCATCAGAGTATTAATAATTGGCATGGCTGCCATTCACCGGGATTGCAGGCCGTTCCCAAAAATGAAAGAAAAACCCTGAATATGGCTTGAAAACCACAGGCGTAACTGAACTTTGATCTGCAGCATTCATGCGTTGGCCCATCCTATCAGCTAAATCCACAGCCCTCCGGGCAAAAACCGCCATCGCCCTTGCAGGCGCGGCCCTTCTGCCGGGCTGCTCGTGGATCCGGGCGTTCGACCTGAACGGCCACCAGTCGACGATCGACGTCGAGGGCCCCGTCGCGCGGACCCAGACGAACCTCTTTTACGTCACCTGCTGGGTGACGCTCGTGCTCTTCATTATCGTGGGCGCGGTGCTCGCCTACGCAATGGTGCGTTTCCGCGCCAAGACCGAGGCTGACGAGCACGCGGTGCCACCCCCGCAAGGCCATGGTAATCCGTTAGTTGAAGTCGGCCTGATCAGCGGCGCCGTCCTGGCGCTGGTCATCATCGCCGTGCCGACCGTCAAGGGGATCTTCTACACCTACGACGTCCCGGAGGTCCAGAAGGGCGAGGCCTACCAGGTGACCGCCACCGGCTACCAATGGTGGTTCAAGTTCGAGTACCCGGCCGAGCAGATTGCCGGGCACGGCGCGCTTACGACGGGCAACGAGCTGGTCATTCCCGCGGGCCGGCCGATCCACATCAATCTGAGGTCGATGGACGTGATGCACAGCTTCTGGGTGCCCAAGCTCGCCGGGAAGGTGGACATGATCCCCAACCGGGCGAACCTCCTGTGGCTGGAGGCCGAGCACCCCGGGTACTACTGGGGCCAGTGCGCGGAATTCTGCGGCGAGTCGCACGCGGTCATGCGCTTCCGGGTGATCGCGCTGGCGCCCTCCGAGTTCAACGCCTGGCTGAACAGCCAGATGGCGCCCGCCCGCGACGCCCACCCCGGCGCCCAGCCCGCCACCGCCGAGGCGACCGCCCAATTCGCCTCCGTGCGCAGCTTCGGCCAGAACGAAACTGGCGCCACGGGCGCCTTCGAGGTTTCGCCGCTGGACGCCTGGCGCCGCAAGCAGCTTCCCGATTCGAACGAGGACCCCGCCCTGATCGCCCGGGGCCGCGAGCTTTTCAGCGAGAAGACCTGCAGCACCTGCCACACGATCCGGGGCAATCCCTCGGCGGTGGGCATCGTCGGCCCCGAGCTCACGCACGTGGGATCGCGCTCGAGCATCGCCGGCGGGCTTCTCGACAACACCCCCGAGCAGCTTCGGCGCTGGATCCACAACCCCGAGGCCGTCAAGCCGGGCAACAAGATGTGGGTCACCGGGTATGTGCCCAACCACATCACGCTGAGCGCCGGCGACGAGGTCTGCCTCGTGTCCTATCTCGAGAGCCTCAAGTAATTTTTTTCAATCCCACCAACCACTTAATATGGCAGACGCATTGGCTAAAACCGGATTCCTCGGCAAGGAGGAGCACGCCCCCACGAAGACCTTCGTGCTCTGGCGCCCGACCGCGAAGACCGGACTGATGAGCTGGTTGACGACCGTCGACCACAAGCGGATCGGGTTCCTCTACGGGATCTCCGCCCTGTTCTTCTTCCTGGTGGGCGGTGTCGAGGCGCTGCTGATCCGCATCCAGCTGATGGTTCCCAACAACCATTTCCTGACGGCCCAGCAGTACAATGAGATGTTCACGATGCACGCGACGACGATGATCTTCCTCGCCGTCATGCCCCTGAGCGCCGCGTTCTTCAATTTCATCATGCCCCTCCAGATCGGGGCGCGCGACGTCGCCTTTCCCCGGCTGAACGCCTTCTCCTTCTGGGTGTTCCTGGTCGGCGCGATCATCCTGAACATCGGCTGGTTCATCCACGACGGGGCGCCCAACGGCGGCTGGTTCGGCTACACGCCGCTCACGACGAAGCTCTACAGCCCGAACCACGCGATCGACATGTGGGTGATGGGACTGCAGCTGCTCGGCGTCGCCTCGATCGCCGCATCGCTGAACTTCATCGTCACGATCATCAACCTGCGCGCGCCCGGGATGACGATGATGCGCCTTCCGGTCTTCACGTGGATGACCCTGGTCACCGCCTTCCTGATCGTCCTGTCCTTTCCGGCGATCACGATCGCCCTGGTCGAGCTGATGATGGACCGGCTCTTCGGCACCAACTTCTTTGAGGTCTCCGGCGGCGGGATGCCGATCCTGTGGACCCACCTGTTCTGGGTCTTCGGGCATCCGGAGGTCTACATCCTCATCCTCCCGGCGATGGGCATCATCTCCGAGATCCTCCCGACCTTCGCCCGCAAGCCGCTCTTCGGGTACCCGATCGTCGTCTTCTCGGGAGCGAGCATCGGGTTCCTCGGTTTCGGCGTCTGGAGCCACCACATGTTCACGACCGGGATGGGCACGATGGGCACGGCGGCGTTCTCCCTGACCACGATGGTGATCGCCGTTCCCACCGGAGTGAAGATTTTCAACTGGATCGGCACCCTGTGGGGCGGCCACATCTCGATGCGCACCCCGATGTGCTTTGCGCTCGGGTTCATCTGGATGTTCATGATCGGCGGGTTCTCCGGGGTCATGCACGCGGCGGCCCCGGCCGACGCGGAGCAGCACAACAGCTACTTTGTCGTGGCGCATTTCCACTACGTGCTGATCGGCGGCTCGCTCTTCGCGCTCCTCGCCGGGATCCACTACTGGTTCCCCCTCATGTTCGGGCGCAAGGTGAGCGAATTCTGGGGGAAGCTCTCCTTCTGGCTCGTTTTCATCGGCTTCAACGTGACCTTCTTCCCGATGCACTTCCTGGGGCTGAACGGCATGCCGCGCCGCACCTTCACCTACGACTCGAACATGGGATGGGGCACCGGCAACTTCGTGGCCACGATGGGCGCCTTTCTCCTCGGCATCGGCGTGGGGACCTACTTTGTCGTGATGGTGTACACCTTTTTCAAGGGCGAGAAGGTCGCGAAGGATCCCTGGGACGCCCGGACCCTGGAGTGGGGGCTGCCCGCCCCGCCCCCCGAGTACAATTACCTGGTCATCCCCACCGTGCACGCGCGCGACGACTGGTGGTACGAGAAGCATCACCGCTCCGAGGTGGCCGCGGAGAGGGCCGTGCACGCGAAGGAGGACGCCGCCCACGGGGGCATCCACATGCCCTTCCAGTCGATCTACCCGTTCATTGCCGGCGTCGGGATCCTCGTCGGCGCGGTTGGCATTGCCGTCGTGGACGCCGATCCCGGCCCGGGGCTCGTGGGCCGGAAGCTGGCCACCTGCCTGGTCGGGTTCGCCATCCTCCTTGTCGCCTCGCTCCTGTGGTCGCTGGAGGGCAATGACGGCTATCACATCCATCCCGAGGGTGAGGTCGAGGGCGACGGCCACGGTCACTGAAACGTCAATTTTACCGACAAGGGAACCCATTCATGAGCAGCATTTCGGCAGCGGACATCGACCACCACCACGACCCGAGCACATCGACGGGCATTCCGAACAAGAAGCTCCTCATGTGGACGTTTCTTGCGTCGGACTGCATGTTTTTCGGATGCCTGATCTCGACGCACCTGATCTACCGGCTGCACCCGCCGCCGGGCGTCCCGGCCGCCCGCCAGATCTTCAGCATCGAGCTGACCTCCTTCTCGACCTTCATCCTGCTGATGTCATCCCTGATGATGGCGCTGGCCGTCAACGCGATCCAGAAGGGCAACCTGCGGAGCCTCCGGGCGTCGATCCTCACGACCGTCCTGTTCGGCAGCATCTTCCTGGGCTGCCAGGTGTACGAGTTCCACAACTTCGTCTACGAGAAGCACCTGACCATAACGAACAGCATCCTTGGGACGACCTTCTTCACCCTGACCGGAACCCACGGAACGCACGTTGCCGTCGGCGTCCTCTGGCTGGTCCTCATGTACATCCGCTCCTTCAAGCCGGCCGGAGCCGAGGCGGCGAAGGGCACCTGGCTCCTCTTCAGCTTCGCGCACCTCGTCGTCTTCGCGGCGACGCTGATCCTCACCGGCTACGTTGTCCTCGGCGTGGCCCGCGCCGGGCAGGCGGACGGATTCAACCTGAAGATGATCGGGACCTATGCCGGGGCGCAGTACCCGGCCCTCATCGCGACCCTCATCGGTTTCCTGGGCCTGCGCTGGTTCGCGCTGCCGCGCGGCGAAGTGGACTTTGACCAGCGCAACGCCGTCGACGTGGAGATGATGGGCCTTTACTGGCACTTCGTCGACATTGTCTGGATCGTCATCTTCACCGCCGTCTACCTCCTCGAATACATCTCGTAACCGCATGAGCTCCCCCGCCGCAGCCGCCTCCGCCCACGACCACGGGCACGAGGAGAACAAGTTCCAGATTTTCGTCCAGATCGCGATGCTCCTGGCGGTCATCACCGGGATTGAGATCATCACCGTCTACCTGCCCTTTGCCAGCTGGCTGCTGATCTGGACCCTGGTGATCTTTTCGGCGGTGAAGTTCCTCTTCGTGATCTTCATCTTCATGCACCTGCGCTGGGACAAGCCCTTCTGCACGATCCTGTTTTTCATCGGACTTTTCCTGGGCGGCGGAACCATGTGGGCGCTGCTCAAGCTTTTCGGCGCGGCGGCGAGTTTTCCGCTGTCGTCGGTGGTTAAGTGATCGACGGGCGGCAGTGGCGCGCCGAGCCGGCCCTTGCCGCGGGGCTCATCATTGCGGGCTGGCTGTACGCGATGCTCGCCGGGCCGCTGCGGGCGCGCCTGGCGCCCGGGCAACCCTTTCCCCGGACGCAGGCCCGGCTTTTCTACGGGGGACTCGCGCTCTTCCTCCTGGCCGTCAATTCGCCCTTTGGCCGCGCGGGGATGGACTATCTTTTCACCGTCCACATGGCGCAGTCCCTGGTCATCATGTACCCGGTCGCCGTCCTCGTCCTGATCGGGATTCCCGGCTGGCTGGCCGACGCCGCGCTGTCCCTGCCGGCGGTGCGCGGGATTGCGGCCTGGCTCTTCCGCGTCCCCGTTTGCGGCGGGATCTTCGTGCTGGTGGTGACCGGTCTGCACATGCCCCGGGTCTATGAGTGGGGCCTGGAGAGCCCCGCGGCCTCCGCCCTCGAGCACTTTGCCCTGCTCGGCGCGTCGCTTTTCTTCTGGTGGCCGCTTGCCAACCCCTCCGGAATCCGCCCGCCGGGGAGCTTTGCGGGCCGGATGGTGTACCTTTTTTGCGTCGAGGTGGCCCTGACGGCGCTCTTCACCTATCTCCTGATGGCCGACCACGCGGTCTACCCCAGCTACCAGTTTGCTCCGCGCCTGATCCCCGGGGTGAGCGCCACCGACGACCAGGTGCTCGGCGGCATCCTGCTGAGCGCCGTCAGCTCGCTGGTCCTGCTCGGCGCGCTGGGCCTGAGCTTCCGCCGCTGGGCGCACGCGGACAAGCACGCCTTTCAGAAACCTGAGACCTGAGACCTGAAACCTGAGTCGATCCTTCAAACCTAGGGATCGACAGTCTTGGTGCCTTGGTCCGATTTCAGGTTTCAGGTCTCAGGTCTCAGGTTTCTGCAGCGGCGACCCTGCCTACAGGGTCGCCGCCGGCCACCACTGGTAGAGGAAGAGATAGACCAGGACCCCGGTCACCGAGACATAGAACCAGATGGGGAAAGTGACCCGGGCCCAGGCCTTGTGGCGGACGAAGTCGCCCTTCAGCGCGAAGATGAAGGTGCGGGGCACCAGGAAGGCGATCGCGAAGGCGAGGATGATGTGGGAGATCAGCATCGGGAAATACACCGCGCGGATCCATCCGGTGCCGCCGAAGGGCGTGTGGAAGCCGTGCCGGAGCGTGTGGTAGGTCACGTACCCCACGAGGAAAAGCGCCGAGACCACGGCCGCTGACATCATGCATTTGCGGTGGGCCGAGACCCGGCCGGTCTTGATCATCACAAAGCCGGTCCCGATCAGCACCGTGGCGATGCCGTTCATGGTCGCGTTGAAGGCGGGAATCTGGAGGAGGGTCATGGCGATTGGGGGTTCAGAAAAACAGCATCCGGTCGGCCACCAGCGCCCCGAGGACGAGGGGGAGGTAGGCGATCGAGCAGAGGAAAAGCCGGCGGGCGGCCAGGTCCCGGTTTGCGGTGAACATGAAGGCGCCCGCCCGCCACAGGATCCAGGCGCCGCCCGCGGCGGCCGCGATCCCGTACCAGCGCGAGTCCAGCCCCAGGGACACCGGCAGGAGGCTGACCGCCACGAGGAGCACGGTGTTGAGCAGGGAGCAGATGGCCGACGAGCGCCCCGTCTGGTCGCGAACCGAGGGCATGGGAAAGTTCACAGCGGCATAGTCCTTCCGGTGGGTCCAGGATACGGCCATGAAGTGCGGGACCTGCCAGAAGAAGAGGACCCCGAAGAGGATCCAGCCCAGCGCCGAGATCGAGCCCGCCCCGGCCGCCCAGCCGATGAGCGGCGGGATGGCGCCCGCCACCGCCCCGATTTCCGTGCTCCAGCGCGACCAGCGCTTGGCCGGCGTGTAGAAACCCAGGTAGGAGAAGATCGTCAGCAGGAGGAAGAGCGCGGTCAGCTTGTTGATCATCGCGAAGCTGACCATGAGGGAGACGATGCACATCAGCGTGCCCAGGACGAAGGCCGAGCCGGTGGCGATCCGGCCGGCGGGGATGGGGCGGCCGGCGGTCCGGACCATCCGGGCGTCGGTGTCGCGCTCCAGCCACTGGTTGAGCGTCGCCACCCCGCCGGCGGCCAGCGAGGTGCACAGGACCGTCCAGAGAAGCCCCGGAAGCGGGTGCTGGGGCCGCGACGCCGCGAAGGCGATCAGCGCGGTGATGACCGACAGCAGGCTGAGCCGCGGCTTGGTCAGCTCAAGGTAGTCGGAAAATCCCGGCGCGGTCTCGTTGGCTTTCGTCATGTTTCGATCCGGTCGCGGTGGGCCACCAGGGTCAGCCAGAAGGTGGCCGCGAGCGTGAGGGCGCCGATCAGGACGTGGCCGGTGGTGATCACCGGGTCGCGGTAGGTGCGGATGATTTCAGCTCCCAGGAAAATCTGCAGCGCCAGGAGCCCGGCAAGGACGAGGGCCCCCAGCCGGATTCCGGCGGGCGCCGCCCGCTGCCGCCAGACCGCCGCGGCAAACCAGAGAAGGAAGACAGTGACCACCAGGGCCATCGCCCGGTGCGCGAAATGGATCGCCACCCGGAAATCCCACTCGACGGGCAGGATGCCCCCCTCGGGCGTCGACCAGGGAAAGGACGGGATGGCCAGGCCGGCGAAGCTGTGCCGCATCACCGCGCCGATCCCCAGCTGGACGAAGAGCAGCGCACAGCACCCGATTCCCAGCCGCCGCACGCGGGGGGAGAGGAGGACCGGGCAGTCATGCCAGGAACGGGAGCACCCGACCGAGATCGCGATGAAGGTGCAGACGGCCACCTGCGCCACGCAGGCGTGGAGCATCGCCAGGACCTGCGAATCGAAGCGGACGCGCAGTCCGCCGAGGACTGCCTGCACGAGGATAAGCACGATGCCGAACAGCGAGAGCCTCCGGAGCCAGGCCCGGGACTCCGTCCGCCACACCCAGGCGGCAAGCGCCAGGGTGATCGCGATCAGGACGCCGACGCTCAGCCGGTGGGAGTGCTCCGCGAACATGGCCCGGTCGGAAAGCCAGCCCGAGGGGTTCAGCGAGCCGTTGGACAGGGGCCAGTCGGGAAAGGCCATCCCCGCGTTGATGGTTGTCGTGTAGGCCCCCAGGATCACCGGCACGAGCGCCCATGCCGCACCGAGGACGGCGAAGGCCGCCAGTCCGGGCTTGCAGGCGCCGGTCCTCGTTTGCGGGAAGGGAGTTTCCATGGACAAAAAGAGGACAAATCAGAAGCCAGCGTGCCCGTTTCCGCAAACTCTTTGACAATTCTTTCCGGGGGCTGATGGGTATTCGGGTGAGAATCCGACCCGAATCGAGCCCGTTCCGGGGCGCCCGTGCCGCCGCGTTCGGGCTGGCCCTGGCGGCGCTCCTGCCGGGGTGCGCCCGGCAGCCGAAGCCGCCCGCGGAGAAGACCTATGCCCTTCGCGGGGAGGTTGTGTCGGTGGACGCGGCGCATCGCCTGCTGACCGTCCGCCACGAGGCGATATCGGGCTTCATGCCGGCGATGACGATGGATTTCCCGGTCTCCCGCGGGGACGCGGCCCTGGCCCGGCCCGGGGAGCGGATCCGGGCCGTCCTTGTCGTCGACGCCGCGGGCGCGGGCCGCCTCGAGGAGGTCTGGCCGGACGATTCGCCGTCGCGCGTGGCCATTGACAACGGGGCTTTCGCCCTGCGCCAGGACACGCACGACCGGGGCGGCGGGGCGTACCGGGAGGTGGGCGAGAACATCCCCGACTTCGCCCTCTACGACCAGACCGGCGCCGTGGTGCAAAGCGGCCGGTTTCGCGGCAAGCAGGTGATGCTCAACTTCATCTACACCCGCTGCCCGATTGCGAACATGTGCCCGCTGTCCACGGCCAAGATGATGGCCACGCAGAAGCTTGCCCGGGACTCCGGGATCCGGAACCTGGAACTGGTGACCATCACGCTCGATCCCGCCCACGACACCCCGGGTGTGCTGCGCGAGTATGCCGAGCTACGGGGGATCGACACCTCGAACTTCACCTTCCTGACCGGGCCGGAGGGGGCGATCCGCGACCTGCTGCTCCAGTTTGGGGTGATCGCCGAGTTCCAGGACGGCGTCCTGAAGCACACGCTGGCGACCCTGCTCATCGACGAGAAGGGCCGGATCACCGCCCGCGCGGACGGCAGCGTCTGGGAGCCGCAGGACTTCGTCTCGAAGATGCACCGGCGATGAACGAAACCGGCGCATGGCGGCAGTCGCTCCTGATCACCCTTGGGGCATGCGCGCTCTTCGGGGCGTATTTTCTGCTGCCCGCCGGCCCGAGGCTCTCGCCGATGGACTTCCTGGGCGACCTGCGCGCCGTCCTCCAGTTTTGCGACCCCGCCAATCCCCGCCCGCTGCCCGCCACCGCCGGCCGCCCCGGTGTCTCCCTTGTCCCCGATCTGGCCCCCGCCGGCTCGCCAGGGCGAGTCCAGACGTTCTCATTCGCGCTCATCACGATAAGCGGGAAGCCGGTGACTGCGGTGGACCTGGTTTCTCATGCCGGAGTCGAGGTGAAGTTCATCGTAAATGATCCAGCCGGAATCCTCGTTCCTGTCATTTCCTCGGGTCCCGGCGCAGCCCAAGGTCGCTGG
>Ga0302279_10001584_pt1 | contig 32010 bp, 21 predicted proteins | sample III_Bog_N3_3_FD_194541 | JGI IMG/M metagenome (GOLD analysis project Ga0302279, IMG submission 194541) | Peat permafrost microbial communities from Stordalen Mire near Abisko, Sweden - III_Bog_N3_3 | ecosystem: Environmental > Terrestrial > Soil > Wetlands > Peat | place: Sweden: Abisko...
CCATCCCCACCACCGGCGAGTTGAGGTGGGTGCCGCCGGCCGAGCCCGCGAAGGTGGCGTCGCCGTAGGCGAACACCCCGCCGTCGGCCGCCACCAGCCGGTAGCCCCTGCCGGACGGGGCACCGACGACGACGGTCCCGGCCTGGGCCGATGCCGCCCCGCTCTGGAGGTTGCCCACGTGGTCGGCGCCGGAAGCGAAGAACGAATAGGCATGACCGATCTGGCCGGTGAACATCACCGAGTTGACTGTGGCGTCCTCGACCACGGGCGTGGGCGATCCGCCGTCCTCGGACACGTAGACGGTGGTGCCCGCCAGCCCCGATCCTCCGGGGTCGTCCCCACCGGACCAGGTGACCTCGAACGGGCCGGACTCGGTGGTCGGCAACGGGTTCACGGTCACTGCCGGCGCCCCGGCGTCGATGGTGTTGACGGCCGCAGGCGTGACCATCGCCGCGTTCGTGTCGAACACGATCGAGGCGGCGGCACTGACCACGGTCCCGGTGACGTCCGACGCCGCCGGGTCCACGGTGTAGTCGACGAACGCCTCACCCTGGGGAGAGGTGACGTCGGGGGGGAGGAACCCGGCCACCGGGTCGGCGGGCGTGTCTCCAGTGGCCGGGTCGATCGTCGTGAAGTCCCACGTCACCACCCGGGTCGACCGGTCGAGGTCGGCCGACACCCGGACGGAGTACCCGCTCACCGCCGTATCGTCGATGGTGGTGGTCCAGCTCTGCAGCCCCGGCGGCGGGGTCACCAGGTGCTTGGCGAACCCGATCGACCCCAGTGCGAAGGTCGACTCGTCGACGGCAGGCGACAGTGTCTCGGTGACGGACACCGTCTCGGCCGGCAGGGACGCGGTCGCCTCGTTGGTGAAGTCGATCTCGTAGGGAAGGGTGGCCGTCTCCGGTACGAAGCCGGCGGCCCCGTACCCCGCGGGTCCGACCATGTCGTTGGGGTCGCCCGGTGTCTTCGACTGGCTGGTGGTCGAGTTGTGCGGCCCCTTGTGGGGTGGGATGCCCGGCTCGAGTTCGGGGTGGGGATCGTCGTTGCCGTAGGCGAGGTCGAACAGGTAGTTGCTGCCGGTGTCGGCCACGCTCTCCACCCCGTCGATCAGCAGACCGCAGAACGGGCACTCCGCCACCGCCAGCTTCAACGGGGCGTTCACCAGGTGACGGACCGCATCCCCGTAGGCCTTGTTCCGGTCGGTCGTGCTGAGGCTCGTGTCGTAGTAGGCGTTGAGGGCCGAGGTCCCGGACTGGGCCAACTCGGACGTGACCGTGGCGATCGGCGCCGCCTTACCGATCGCGTTGGTCACCCCGTTGCTTTGGCCCAGCACCTTGTAGAGGTCGGCCGCGTTGCCGCCCGTCATCCCCACGGCATCGAGGCCGTAGCCGATCTTCGTCGAGGCGGTGGCCTGGGGCTGGCCGGTCTGCTGGTTCGTGACGTAGTCGTGCGGTGCCGTATACAGGGGCCCGAACAGGGCACCACCGAGGTCATCGGCCGTCTGGGTGATCCGGGAGAGCCCGCTGGCGGACTCACCGGAGTACCCGGTCGGATCGACGTAGTCGACCGGGTCGTTGTTGCCATAGGCGTAGAGGTTGCCACCCGGCGACCCGGCCAGGTCGGGGGAGGTGAACTGGCCGGTCACCGGGTCGAGTCGGCGGACCCCGGCTCGCAGGAGTCCGGAACCATCAGAGTGGATGCCGTAGGCACCCCCGAACCCGAAGGGGGTGGCCGTGGACCCGGTCGAACTGAGCACCTGGCCGAACGGGAGGTAGGAGGCCGTGTCGGTTACCGTTCCGGTGGCATTGGTCAGGGCGGTGGTGTTCCCCGACCCGTCGAAGCTGAACCACGAGGAGTTGCCGTTGGCGTCCTGGCTGACCAGACCATTGCCGTACGTGTAGCTGGCGCTGGTCGCCGCGGTCGGGCCGCTGGCCGCCAGCAGCTGGGCCGTCTGCGGGTCCTCGAGGAGGTTGGTGGTCACCCCGTCGACCGTCTGGCTGAGCGGGGTTCCCATGGCGTCGTAGGTGTACGTCGTGGTGTGCCCGGGTCGGGCCACCGATGCCAGGCCCCCGGCGACGTCGTAGGTGTAGGTGGTGGTGACGCCTCCGGTGGTGGAGGTGGCGATGCGGCCCAGGCTGTCGTAGGTGGCCGCCGTGGACCCGCCAGACGTGTACGCCCCGTCGGCGTTGGTCTGGTAACTGCTGGTCCCGGTGGCGGAGTCGGTCACCGACGTGCGGTTGCCGGCGGCGTCATAGGCGTAGCTGATGGTCCGACCACCCGGAAGCGACACCCCGGTGAGATCACCGTTGTCGTCGTAGGTGAAGGCGGTCGTCCCCGCCGACGGCGTGCCCGCCGGGGACGTGGCGGTGATGACCCGCTCGTCCAGGTCCCGCGTGTAGGTGACGCTCGACACCACCGCCCCGCCGGTCGCCGTGGTCACCACCGACAGGGGCAGCCCGGCCTTGTCGTAGGTGTACGCGGTGGTGGTGCCGTTGGCATCGGTGGCCGTGGCGATGGTCCCGTCGGCGTTGTAGGTGTAGCTGACCGAGGGGGCGGCACTGGGTGGGCCGGCCGTGGCCAGCTGACCGGCCGGGTCGTAGGTGTAGTCGGTCGTCTGGCCGTCCGAGGTCGTCTCACTCGATCGCCGCCCGCCCGCGTCGTAGGTGAAGCTCACCGACTGGCCGTTCGGATAGGACACCGAGGTCTCCTGGTCGTCGGCGTTGTAGGCGAAGGTGGTGATGCCGGCCGGCCCGGTGGCGGTGGTGAGGTTGCGGTGGGCGTCGTAGACGTAGGTGAGGTGCACTCCCCCGGCGAGGTCGATGCCGGTCAGGAGCCCCACCCCGTTGAAGTGTTCGGTGCTCACCGCACCGCTGCGGTCGGTGACCGTCGTCGGATCACCGTTGGCGTCGAAGGTGGCCGTCGACGAGGTGCCGTCGGGATAGCTGACCCCGGTCACCCCGCCGGCCGGGTCCACCTGGGAGTTCGTCTGGTTGCCGAGCGGGTCGGTGGCCGAGGCCAGGGTCCCGGTACCTGCCTCGTAGGAGAACTGCGAGTAGTTGCCGAGCGGATCGGTGATAGAGGTCGGCTGGCCCTCAAGCGAATAGGTGGTGGAGGACGTGGCGCCGTTGACGTCGAGTTGAGCCACCGACTCGTCGGCATTGCGCGTGTAGGAGATGGTCTGACCGTTCGGGCCGACGGCCTTGACCACCTGGCCGCTGGAGTCCTCCCACTCGGTCGTCGCCGCGCCGTTGGCGGCGGTGATGGTCAGGGACCCGTCGGCGTTGTGGGCGGTCGAGGCGACGGTCGTACCGGTCCCGTCGGTGACCACCGTGGGGTTCCCTGCTGTGTCGTAGGCGAAGTGCTGACCGGTGCCGTCCGGATTGACGACCGACGCGACGGCGTTGGTGGTGGCGGGATCAGCTCCACCGGTCCAGGTGTAGCTCGTGGTGAGGCCGGCAGCCGTCACCGAGGCCAGGCGGTTCCCGGTGGCGTCGTAGGTGAAGGTGGTCACCCGGCCGGTGGGGTCGGTCACCGACGCCACACGTCCGTCAGGCGTATAGGTGTAGCTCTGGGTGTCGCCATCGGCCAGCCTGGCCGTAGTCAGGTGTCCGTTCCCATCGAACGTGTTGGTCGTGGTCTGCCCGTCCGCAGCGGTGACCGATGCCAGCTCGCCCTGGGCGGTGAAGCTGGAGGTGTTCCCCAGACCGTCGGTCATGGTCCACCCGCCGGCCGGTACGGCCACGAGGGTGGCCGTCGTCTGGTTGCCGGACTGGAAGCTCCCGTCGTACTGCTTGAAGAACTCCACCGTGCCATGGCCGTCCGTGACGGTGACGTTCCCGCCGGCGTCGGCGGTGGCGGTCGGCGCCAGCTGCGGGGTGCCGTAGCCGAACGCCCCGAGCTGCCATTCGCTCAGGATGGCGGCGTCGGCGGTGGCCCGGTTCATCTCCAGTGCGAGCAGCTGTCCCACATCGGCGGACGGCTCGCCGATGGTGTCCAGATAGCTGGCCGCACCGTCGAGCATGGTCAGGTAGGAGGCCAGGTCGGCGAAGCCCCCGGTGGCGGTGAGGTTCGACTCGATCGCGGTGACGGCCTGGGCCGGTGCCGTCGGGGGGATGAATGCCCCGATGGCGTCGGCCAGGTTGACCGGCGACGCGCCGTCGGCGCCGTCGTCCACCTCGGCGACGGTGAAGTTGACGAACTGGTGGGCTCCGAGCTGCGAGTCGAAGATCACGGGGACCGTCTCCTGCTCGCCGGGCTGCAGCTCGGCTCGGCTCCCCACCTGTCCGACGCCGAGCACGTCGACCCCCGTGCGGGCCGATACGTCGGGCTCACCGGGGAAGTGCAGTGTCGCACCCGACGCCTCGACGTCGAACAGGGGCGCGGGGATGGCGTAGGGCCACGGGTTGGAGTACTCCACGAACAGCGTGGCGTCACGGTGGGGCCGGTTGATCGACGGGGCCACCAGGCTCACGACAGCATTCAACTGTGGCTGCGCCGGCGGGGGTGGGACAGGAGCGCCGACGACGGGCGACGAGGTCGAGCTCGAGTTCCTGGAGATGGCGTTCCCGAACGGGATGCCGTTCGGAAGTGCGACGTGGGCACCGCCGCTGGTGACCGTGACGTCACAGGTCCCGCTCGGGGCCGTCTGGGGGACCGAGCCGTCGTAGTTGGCGAGCGACACCGGCGGTGCGCTCAGGGTCGTCTCGATCAGGTTCGGGTCGAGGTACTGGGTGGCCGTGGCCGACCCGCACGACGACTGGACCGTCGTCCCGGGCTGGAATCCCGCCCCACGGATCAGCACGATGGCAGGGACCACCTGGAGCGGGTAGTAGGTGGTCCGGTTGGCCGCGTTGCTCTGCAGGTCGGTGACCGAGCCGGCGAAGTAGGTCAGCTGATCCGGAGCGGCCGAGGTGACCAGGAGGGCCGGAGTGGTGGCCGACAGGGTGAAGGTCGCGGACGCACCGTCGTTGTGGAGGTCGAGGTAGTAGTCGCCGGACTGCGGCGAGGAGACCACCAGCGGTGCGGTCGGATCGACCCCGGCGGCCTGGTTGTGGACTCCGGCGCTCGGGACACGCCCGAACGACGAGTAGATGCTCGCCGTACTGTCGGTCGCGCCCGGTGTGACCACCAGGTTCGGAGGCCCCGACGAGGTGTCCACGGCGAAGTAGGCGTCGCCGCCCGAGGGCACAGTCACCGTGGCCGAGCCACCTACGGCCAGCGTCGGGACCGAGCTCGGCACCGGTGACGGCGACACGACGGTGTTGTTGGCCCGGTTCGGGTCCGCCACCGCCGCCCCCGAGTCGACGATGACGATGACGTAGTACGTGCCCGGTGCCAGCCCGGGCACCGGGGCGGAGAGCACGCCCGTGTAGCCGCCGGCGGCGGCGAGCCCACCGGAGTGCACGGAGCGGCCGAGGAGGGTCGCCTGGGGACCGAACGACGGGGTGGACGACAGGTAGACCGAGTCGTCCCAGGCCTGTACGGCGATGGGACCACCCGTTTCGGACACGGTCCACGTCACCGTGGCCGGTTGGCCGTCCACCAGCGAGAGAGGGCTGGTAACGCTTGTGGCACTCAGGTCGGTGATCGCCGAGGACACGACCACGTCGGCCGAGCCGGCGGTGTAGGTCGCCTGGTAGGCGAGCCCGGGGCCCGGGGCCGGTCCGGTGATCGCCGTGAAGGTCCCGGTCAGGCCGGAGGCCGACGAGGTGGCGACGGCGAAGTTCTGCCCGGCTACCGGGCTGAACCCGGCGGCCGTAGAGACGGCGAGGACGCCGGCAAGGGTGACCGATCCGGTGGACGAGAGCACCGGCGTCGGAGCCGGCCCCAACTGGACGGACAGGGTCCCGTTCGCACCCTGGGTGTACGAGGGGAGGTCGACGGCGGCACCGTCCTGGATGGCGAGGATGCCGTCGTTGGTGGTCGCCCCCAAGGTGGCCGTCGCACCGGTTTCGACCTGATAGACCCCGCCCGGGTCGATCGTGGCCAGGCTGGCGAGGGGCACGGGCGATCCCGGAGTGCCGTCGGAGATGTCACCGCCCGGCCCGATCTCGAAGGTGGCGGCAAGGTCGGTCACCGACGCGAGACCGTTCACCGTGATTTCGGCGTTCGATGTCGCGGTGCCCACCGCCCGGTACGTGCCGCCCGTCAGCGCGTGGGTGCTCACGTCGTAGTTGGTGAGCTGGTCGGTCAGATCTATGGCGCCGCCGGGGCCGGCGGTGACGGTGCCGGCGTTGGTGACCACACCGGTCAGGGTGCCGGTGGCGCCGGCGGCCGAGATGTCCCCCGACGACGCGTTGTCGACGGTGCCGCTGACCGTCGACTGCCCGGGACCGCTGAGTGTGGAGAATGCCAGCGTCCCGGTGTTGGTCAGGGCGGCCGCGGCCGGGACGACGAGTTCGCCGGGCGCCCCGCTACAGCCGCCTCCCGTGCTGTCCACCGTGATGGTCCCCGCGTTGGTGAAGCTCCCGATGGAGGTGAGCATGGCTCCTGGTCCACCGCACATGCCGGTGGCGAACCCGTCCACCAGGATGCTCTGGCCGGCGCTGACGTTTCCTTGGACTGTCGGCGACGCAGGGGATGTCACGACGAAGGCCCCGGCACCCGAACCGGTGAAGTCGAGTGCCGCTGAATTGGTTAGCGTCACCACGCCGGAGGACACCACGCCCGCTCCCTGGCTCCAGTCACCCACGACGTCGAGCGTCCCGGCGACGGCGACGGTCGCCCCGACACCGTCGGTGATCGTCGTCTGGGCAGCAGCCGACAGGGTGGCGCCCGCCTCCACGGTGAGTTGTCCCTTGACGTCGAGCGTCGACCCGGCACCGGTGTAGGCGAGGGTCCCCGATCCGGCGACCACGTCGACGGTGCCGGTGGACACCACGTCGCCCTCCAGGGTGAGTCGGCTCCCGTTGCCGGCGGTGTCGAGGGTGCCGCTGTTGGTCAGCGTGGCGCCAGCCGGGACGATGAGCACCGCCCCTCCGCTGCCGCAACCCGGGGACTGGGCGACCATGGTGATGGTTCCCGCGTTGGTGAAGCTGGCGGCGGCCGTCAGCGACGTGGTGTCGCTGCCGCACGGGGTGACGCTCAGTCCGTCGACGACGACCGCCTGTCCGGCGGCCACGTTCCCTTCCAGGACCTGGGTGCCGTTGGGTTCGATGTCGACGGTCACTGCTCCGGAGCCGGTGTCGTCGAGTACGCCGGCACCTTCGAGCTGGACGGCCCCACCGGTCACCGTGCCACTGCCCTGGGTCCAGGTACCCGCGTCCTGGAAGTTGCCCGCACCGCTGATCGTGGCACCCGGTCCGGCAGTGACGTCGACGCCCGCGGCAGCCGTCATGGTCACCCCGGCGGGGATCTGCGTCGGGCCTTCGAGCAGCAGGCTCGACGACGGTCCACTCGGCCCGAAGGCGACGGTCCCGGTCTGGAGGGCCTGGATCGTGCCGGTGCTGGTGACCGAGCCGTCGACCATCCAGAGGTTGCCGCTGCCGTTGAACGTGATCGACCCCGTGTTGGTGAGCGTCCCCCCGGACACCACGGTCACGACCGCCGTGCCGCCTGCGCAGCCGCCGCCGGTGCTCCCCACGGTGATCGTCCCCGCGTTGGTGGTGCCCGCAGCGACGGTCAGGTCGGTGGGCGTGGTGGCGCACTGCAGGATGGCGGCACCGGAGACGTCGACCGACTGGTCGGCGGCCACGGCGCCTTCGAGCGTCTGGGAGCCCTGCGGGTAGATGGTGAACGCGCCCGCCCCGGTGCCGGTGGCATCGAGGATCCCGGCGCCGACCATGGTGACGCCGGCGCCGGACACCGATCCGGCGGCCTGGATCCAGGTGCCGCCGGCGTTGATCGTTCCTGTTGCGACCACCGAACCACCGGCGTCGTCGTCGAAGGTCGAGGCCGCACCGAGCGACAGCGTCTGACTCCCGGACACCGTGACGGCGCCCTGGTCGTCCACGGCTCCTGAAATGGTGCTCGAGGACGACACCGACACCGTGGCGGCGGGCTCCACCGTCGTGGTACCGGTTCCGCCGAGGGTGCCGCCAGCGAACGTGGACGAGCCGACCAGCCCGAGGACCCCTGCCACGGAAAGGGTCCCACCCAAGGTGAGTCCGGAGATGGTTGACGGGGCGGTCCCTGGACCGGTCAGGTCCAGCTCCCCTGAGCTGATGGTGAGCCCCGCTCCCTGCACCGTCAGCCCGGCGATCGACGTCGGTCCGCCGGCGAAGGAGACGACCCCGGCAGCCGGTCCGATGCAGGCGAAGTCCGCGGGCCCCGGGGCGACACTGCCCGACCAGTTGCCGGCGGTCTGCCACAGTCCGTCACCCGCGGAACCGGTCCAGGTGGTCGTACAGGCGGGTGACGTCGGGGGGAGGACGAGCGGTTGGAGCGATCGCACGGCAGGCGCCGGCGTCGTCGCCATGTTGGCGGAGGCCTTCAGACGGGGGGCGGCCGGGAGACGTGTCGCCTGTGCTCGCTCCTGTCGTCCGTGTGCGTTCGGAGACTGGGGCAGTGGTGGAGTGGCGGGAGTGGACGACGATGCCACAGTGGCCGAAGAGGTCCGGCCCAGGATGGCTGCCGCCGCGGTGGCGTGCGGGGCCGAACTGCTCCCCTGCCCGGCTGCCGCCGCTGGGAGCTCGCCGAGCGCGGAGCCCGCGAGCAGGGCTGTCGCGACGACGCCGAGGACGAGCCCGCGGCGGACAGGCCCCGGTCGCATGACACCGCTCACTCCGGAGTCTGCATGCATGCGCATCGACTACTCACTTCCGCTCGAGGCCCCACCGTCAACCTCATCGTGCTCGCGCACCGATGGCACAGCAATACGTCGATCGACGTAGGTGTGCCGCGACATCTCACGGAACGTCAATCAGGCAAACGCCCTTGGTGATCAACTGACCGAGCGGAGCACGCACGAGGCGACGCAGCAGAACGACGGCAGCCACCACCCAGGCCTCAACGCGGACCGGAGCATCCGGCATGTCCGCGTCCACCGTGCACGTCCGGCGTCAGGGTTCTACGTGGCACATCTTCCGATTCGAGGCGAACGGACCGTCCGATCTTGTCCCGGGGGGTGATTCGCGCTCGGCCTGCTGGAGAACTACCCCAACTGCGGCGTGTCCTCAGGTGACCATCGCAACGGCTTCGGAAGGCGCCCCCGAAATCCGGCACTCGGACAACTCGACCATCGTCGTGAGGAAGCTTGACGCGACGGCCATGTTGGCAGGCCCGAACGAATCCCCACTTCGCCAGTATCCGGAATGATTCCGCCCCAGAGGCGACGGGAAGGACCGGACTCACGCAGTCTGGCGCAGGGTGGCAAGGATCGGTGGCTCCAGTCCTGCAGGAAGGATTTCGTCCTCGGACGAGGGCTCGAGGGCTTCCTTCAGATTCGCACGAGCCTCGTCGGCCGTCTCACCCTGACCAACGACGTCAACGTCGAGACGACGCCCGACGTACCAGGGATCCTCGTGAGCGATCGCGACCGTGAAGTCGGTGGGTTTGGCGTGCGGGACGGTTCGTGGACCGCACCGACAGGAATTGAAATCATCGAGGTCACTGACCAGGTGGGCGCTACCGGACTCGAACCGATGACCTGCTGGTTGTAAACCAGCTGCTCTAACCAACTGAGCTAAGCGCCCGACGGCCCCGAGGTTACTGCGCCCCTGCGTCCATGAACTCCTGGAGCAGGGCCGGGGTGGCCGCCGCGAATGGCTCCCGCCGCTCGTCGTGGACCAGCGTCACCAGATCGCGGCCCTTGGCCTCGCCGAGCACGGCGCCGGCCTCCGTGCACACCAGCATGCCGCCGAGGTAGTCCCAGCTCCCGAGCCGCGAGCCGCCGAGCACCCCGTACCCGTCGAGCACCCCCTCGGCCACCGCGCACAGGTCGAGGGCGGCCGCCCCGAGGCACCGGTACTGGTTCCAGCCGAAGTGCCGGGACGGGTATCCACTGAAAGCCACGATGGCGTCGGTCAGGCGGACACACCCGGACGGTGCGATGGGGAGGCCGTCCTTTCGTGCCCCTCCGCCGCGTGTCGCCTCGAAGCGCACCCCCGACGCCTGGTTGACGACCAGTGCGGCCCGTGGTCCGGACGCGTCGACCGCGCACAGACTGGTGGCGTACCAGGGGATGCCGCGGGAGGCGTTGGTGGAGCCGTCCACCGGATCGACGACCACGACGATCCCCCGATCGAGTCCACGGGCACCGGACTCCTCGGACAGGACCCCGACGCCGGCCCCCTCGAGCACGGCAAGCGCGGCGGCGTCGGCGGCCAGGTCGTGGCGGTACTGTCCGTCGACCGTTCCGGCCAAGCCCCAGTCGTCCAGTCCGGCGAGCACATCGGCGATCGCCGTAGCCGTGGCGTGGAGCACCTCGAGGAGCGTGGGATCGTCCATGCGGCGACGTTACCGGAGCCCTGCGATGTCACCGGGGCCCTGCCCAACCGGTAGGGTGGCGGTCCTGTGGCAGTCATCGATGTGGCCGGATACGTGGCCGACCTCAAGGACCATTCGGTCGACCATGGCTTCCATGTGCACGACGAGCGGCATTTCGTCGAGACCTACTCCCTGCGCCAGGTCTGGGAGGTCGAGCTCCACCCCGAGGACGGGTGCGGCGGACCACTGGACCTCCATCTCGCCCTCGAGGTCGACCCCCGCACCCTGCTGTCGTTCGAGGACGCAGTGTTCGGCCTGCCCGAGGACGAGGAGCCCCCGGACGAGTTCCACTTCGCCCTGACCTTCACCTGGGCCCTTCCCCCGTTGCCCAACGGTCCCGACCTGCTGCGGCTGGCCATCGACCTGGCCGGCGTGGGGGGCATCGAGCTCCCCCTCGAGGTGTCCGCCATCGACTCCTACGCATCGGCCACCGACGCCGCCGAGCGGCGCCTCAGCATCGTCGCCCGCACCCCGGTGTCACTGGCCCGGGTGCTGACGGGCGAGGAGATGATGTGCGACGTGTTCGACCGCTGCCTGGCCGTCAGCCGCTTCCTCCTCGACTCCGCCCCCAGCTGGCTCGGGTGACCGCGCCGGTCCGGGCCCGCCTCGGCCGGATCGCCGCCGGCGGAGTGGCCCTGGTCGTGGCCGGCTCCACCCTGACCGCGTGCGCCGCCAGCGCCGGGGACCTGGCCCGGTCCTCCTGTGCCCACGTCAACGCGTCGATCGCCCTGTACGAGAAGGCACAGCGCACGAGCGACCCCACCGCCGCCCAGGCGCTCGGCGCCAGGGCGTACATCGAACTGCTGGCCGCCATCCCCATCGCCGCGCAGGCGGCCTACCACGACATCCAGTGGGAGTCGCTGTCCGCCACCCTGTCGGAGGCCAACCGGGTCCCCGAGTCCGAGCTGCTCCCGTCACTGCGGGCCCAGTGCCAGAACGCCGACGCCTCGGTGTTCGATCAGCAGCCGCCCCCCTCGACGCCCTCGGCCGGCGGCTCCGGCTGACCGGCCGTGCACGGGTGCGGGCCGGTGCCCGGATCAGGGGCCCCGGGTGCCCGACGGCGTGAGTGCGCCTGAGGCGGACACGGTGGCCGGCGGCGAGCCGGTGGTCGTGGTCGACGACGGGGTGGCCAGGCTGCGCCCGGCCTCCTGGAGCCGCCCCACCTGAACCACTTCGGGCAGGAGGTGGCCGGCCAGCCACTGGCCGGCTGCAGGTGTCGGGACGATGTGGACTCCGTCGCCGTCGCGCAGCTGCACGCCGTCGAGCGAGGTCGTATACGTCCCCCCGGGGCACACCATGCCCCCGAAGTCCTCGATCCGGACGTCGGTCGGGTGCTCCGCGGCGATCTGGTGGAGCATGTCGTTGTAGAGGGCCAGCCGGGTCGCCGAGTCCTCGGGCCAGGCCAGTCCGTCGGGCTGCTCCCCCGAGTCGAAGCACGGGGCCGTCATCAGCACGGCGTAGGCGCCCTGCCCGGTGGCCACCCGGACGGCCTGCTCGAGCGACCGACGTAGCTCGGCGTCGAACGCCGGCTCGCCGATGTGGGACCAGTGCCCGTCGATCTGGCGGTCCATGACCTCCCACCGGCCGGCCAGGATCATCACCACGTTCGGGTGGAAGGCAGTGATGTTCCCCTTCCACTGGGCCGGCCACTGGGTGGCCGTCGGGGACTGGGAGTTGCACTGCGGAGCCATGGCATCGGGAACGCCGTGGGCCACGTACTGGGTGCTCCGCATCACCCCGCAGGCCACGATCGCCCCATTGTCGATGTCGACCCCGTACGACTGCTGCGGCTGGTCCGCCAGCAGCGCGAACCCGAGCCGCCAGGCCACCGAGTCGCCCAGCACCGTGACCCGCACCGACGGTCCCTTGGTGTACGAGCCGGTGACCGGCACCGGGCCCGCCGCCTCGGCAGCGGCCGGCAGGGTGGCGGCCACGGTGACGGCCACGACGCCGAGGAACGCGCCGGACGTCACCAACCAGCCGCGCCACTCGCCCAGCGTGGTGGTGCGGCCGCGGCGGATCGGCTGCTCGACCAGGTAGAACGAGGCGGTGGCGATGACCAGCGTCGCGCCGAACCGGAGGGCCAGGAGCTGCAGCCCGTACAGATGGGTGCGCTCGGCGTCCAGCAGCATGAACAGCGGGAAGTGCCAAAGGTAGAGGCCGTAGGAGATCTTGCCCAGGAAGACGAACGGCGGGTTGGCCAGGGCCCGGGCCAACGACCCGGACTGTGCGGTCACCACGGCGAACAGGACGACCGCCACCGCCACCGCCACCGCCAGCTCGCCCCCGGCGAACAGGAATCCGGTCGGTCCCGTGAGGCGGCCCCAGAGCGCGATCACGAAGGCCAGGGCCGCCCACCCGGCCACCTGTGTGCCCATGCGGGCCGTCGTGCTCGACAGCTCCCACGCGGTGATCGGCTTGGCGGCCGGGCCGCGGCGGTGCTGCCAGTCCCGTCGGCGGGTGGACGGCGCCCCGAGTCCGGTGGTCCCGGCCGAAGGGTGCAGACGGGCGAACTCGATGACGTCCAGATCCGGCACCGGCACCGGCACAGGGCGCCGACGCTGGGCCCAGATGGCCAGGCCCGTGGCCAGTGCGGCGCCGACCAGGATGTCCTGGCACCGGGTGTCCGTCCCCTCGTACAGACGGGTGACCGATGCCCCGTGGAGGTAGGACCATCGCATATCGGCGGCCGAGGCCAGCGCGCCGACCACGGCGGCCACCAGGACCGGGTAGAGGCGGCGGGACGGCCGCAGTCGGCGACCGAGGTGGAGCAGCACCAGCACCACCGGGGGCCACACGATGTAGAACTGCTCCTCGATGGCCAGCGACCACATGTGGGAGAGCGGAGACGGCTGGGCCGCCGCCGCGAAGTAGTTCGAACCGGCCACGATGAAGTGCCAGTTCGCCACGTAGAACAGGGTGGCCAGCGAATCGAGGCGCAGGTTGGCGAATTCGCCCGGGGTGGCGAAGAAGCGGGCGTAGGCGGCCACCCCGACGAGCATCAGGAGCAGGGCCGGCAGCAGCCGCCGGGCCCGGCGGGCCCAGAACTGCCCGAGCCGGATGGTGAGGCGCCGGGCCCATTCGCCGAGCAGCAGCGAGGTGATCAGGAAGCCCGACAGGACGAAGAACATGTTGACGCCGAGGAAGCCGCCGGAGGACATCGGCGCCCCACCGTGGTAGAGGAGGACACCGAGCACGGCTACGGCCCGGAGCCCGTCGAGGGCGGGCACGAACCCGAAGATGATGGTGCGTCCACGGGGCGCCGAGCGTGCGGCCGATCCACGGGGGACGGGCACCGTGGGCGCGAACGAGTCGGTGGTCACGGTCGGGAGGACACCAGGATGGACGGTCGGCCCTGTCGGGCCCGGGCAGGGTGCGTCATGGAGCCCCCATGTTCGCAGATGAGGGCCTCCGGGGACACCCCGACCCGGGTCGGTGGACCGGCCCGGGGTCGCCGGCCGCTGGACCACCCCCCCCCCGGATCCCCTGCACCGGCCGGTCAGCGGGCGGCGCAGGGGTCGGTGCTCAGGGTGACGGCGTGTAGCCGGCCGGCAGGTTGATGGTCTTCTTCTCCAAGAAGAGCTCGAGTCCGTCCTCGCCGAACTCGCGGCCCACACCCGACTCCTTGTATCCGCCGAACGGCGACGAAAAGTCGATCGGGATCGACGAGTTGACCATGTAGGTGCCGGTCCGAACCTGGCGGGCGATACCCAGTCCACGGTCGTTGTCGGCGGTGAAGACGCCGCCGCACAGTCCGTAGTCGGAGTCGTTGGCGATCCGGACGGCGTCGGCGTCGCCGTCGTAGGGGATGACTGAGAGCACCGGCCCGAAGATCTCCTCCTGGGCGATCCGCATGGAATTGTCCACATCGACGAACACGGTGGGCTCGACGAACCACCCGGTGTCGAGACCGGCCGGCCGGCCGCCGCCGACGGCGACCTTGGCACCCTCTTCCTGACCGATCCGGATGTACCCCTCGACCCGGTCGCGCTGACGCTCGGCCACGAGGGGCCCGACCTCGGTCGCGGGGTCGAGCGCGTCGCCGACCTTCATGGCCCGGACCAGTTCGACGAGGGCGTCGGTCACCTCGGTATAGCGGTCCCGCGGGGCCAGGATGCGGGTCAGGGAGATGCAGGCCTCGCCGTTGTTCATGATGGCGTTCGGCAGCATCAGCGGGAGCGACTCGGCGAGGTTGACGTCGTCGAGGAGGATCGCCGCCGACTTTCCACCGAGCTCCAGACTGAAGCGCTTCAGGTTGGCACCGCAGGCCGCGCCGATCTTCTTGCCGGCGGCCGTGGATCCGGTGAACGACACCTTGTTGACGCCCGGATGGTTGACCAGGTACTCGCCGACCTCACGCCCGGCCGGCACCACGCTCAGCACGCCCTTGGGCAGTCCGGCCTCGGCGAGGATCTCGGCGAAGACGTTGGCGTCCAACGGGGTCTCGGGAGCGGGCTTGAACACCACCGTGCTGCCCGAGAGCAGCGCGGGGGCCAGTTTGGCGGCGGCCAGGAAGAACGGGACGTTCCACGGCGTGATGGCGGCGACCACGCCGATGGGCTCCTTGGTGACCAGGACCGGACCGAGCAGCCCGTCCTTGACCGTGTCGAAGGCGAAGGTCGAGCCGAGCCCGGCGTAGTAGTCGAGGATCATGGTCGGGGCGAGCACCTGGGCCAGCAGGCCCCATGAGACGGGCGAGCCCATTTCGTTGGAGATGAGCTCCGACAGGTCCTGCATCTGCTCACGGACGAGTTCGGCGGCGCGGGACAGCACGGCGGCGCGCTCGACCGGCGTCATGTGCGGCCACGGGCCGTGGTCGACCGCCTCGCGGGCGGCGGCCACGGCACGGTCGATGTCCGCGTTCTGGGCCTCGGGGGTCCGGCCCACGAGCTCGCCGGTGGACGGCGAGTGGACCTCGAATACGGCGGAGCCGGACGGCTCGACCCACTCCCCTCCGATGAACAGGCGATCGTACGACTTCATGGGCCCTCCCTGGACGGTGACGGATCGGTTCGCTCAGGCTGGTCCCCACCCGGGCCGGGTCACAGCACAGCCCGGGTCACAGCACAGCCTGTTCCGATGGTAGCCGGACGCCTGTCGGACCGCCCGCAGCCGGGCCGGTGGGGTTACGCTTCGCCCGATCCGCCCGAGCCAGGGCGCCGACCCCCGGCTGCAGGCCGGAGAAGAGGAGTCCGACGTGCTGTCCCCGCTCGACGACTACCCCGTCCACCAGATCTCCGAGCCGATGCGCCACGTCGGCACCTCGGACCGGAACTTCTACGACCGCTACTACTTCAACATCCACGGCACCGGCGACGTCCACGGCACCGACGAGGAGCTGTTCTGCGTGATCGGCGTCGGGCAGTACCCGAACCTGAGCGTGGCCGACGCCTTCGTGTCGGTCAAGCTGGGTGACGACCACCGGGTGGTGCGGTCCTCCAAGGTCCTGGGCGCCGACCGGATGGACGCCTCGGTGGGGCCGATCCGGGTCGAGGTCCTGAAGGGGCTCGAGAAGGTCCGGGTGATCCTCGAGCCCAACGAATGGGGTATCGAACTCGACGCCGTCTACGACGGGTTCTGCGAGGCCCACCTCGAGGCCCGCCACTTCGACCGGCAGTTCTCCCGGGTGACGTTCGACTCCACCCGCTTCGCCCAGGTGGGCAGCTGGACGGGCACCTTGAAGGTCGGCGACCGCGAGATCGCCCTCACCCCGGACAGGTGGTGGGGCTCCCGCGACCGATCCTGGGGCATCCGGCCGGTCGGCGAGTCCGAGCACCCGGGCATCCGGGTGACCGACACCTCGTTCGGGTTCTTCTGGGTCTACGCCCCGGTGCGCTTCGACGACCATGCCATGGTCACCATCATCCAGGAGCGCTCGACCGGTGAGCGGATCATGCAGGACGCCCACCGGGTGTTCCCGGTCGGCTCGGGCCTCGAGGCCGAGTGGCTGGGCCGTCCCGAGCACGAGCTCCGCTTCGCACCCGGGACCCGGACCGTCACCGGGGCGACGCTCTCGTACTTCGGCCCCCACGGGCGCAAGACGGCCGAGGTCGAGGTGGAGACGCTGCTCGCCTTCCCCCTGCTCCTCGGCAGCGGCTACGGCCTCGAGCCCGACTGGAAGCACGGGATGTACCAGGGCGACCTGGTCGTCCAGGGCCAGCAGGTACCGCCCGCCGACCCGGGCTACTCCGACTGGGGCCTGACCGAGTACGCGGCGAGGTTCACCTGCGACGGCAAGGTCGGCTACGGCATGTTCGAGTGCGCGGTCATGGGCGCCCACGAGCAGTACGGCTTCACCGGCTGAGCGACCGGGCACGGTCGCCCGGCGCCGCACCGCTCAGCTGGCTCGTCCTGCAGGCTCGTTCCGCAGGTTCGTTCTGCAGCCTCGTTCAGATGGTGCGCACCGGCCCGTCCCAGCCGGTGCGTTCGGCGCACCACGCCCACAGTTCGGCGCCGGCATCGACGAAGTCGGCATCGGACAGACGGGTCCACGGGGCCTTGTTCTCCCAGCGGGGTCGGCGGTCGAGCCAGAACCCGCCCGTCGACTCAACGGCATCGGGAGCCGCGGCCAGCCACACGATGGTGTCCGCCCCCTGCCCGGCGGTGCGCAGGGCGGGTCCCATCACCTTGGCGAACCCGGGGAGGGCGTCCTGGATGCCGGGCGTGTCGGCCCAGCCCGGGTGCATGGCGTGGAAGAACACGCCGGAGCCCTCCATGCGCCGCACCCACTCGTGCAGGAGCACCAGCTGGGCCCGCTTGGCCTTGGCGTAGGCCACCGTCCCGTCGTAGTCGTCCGGACCCAACTCGAGGGTGTCGAGGTCGAACTTCTGGGCGTACATCCCGCCCGACGACACCTGGATCACCCGGGACGGGGCGCCGGCCTCCAGCGCGGGCAGCAGCAGCCCGGTCAGCAGGTAGGGGGCGGCAACCTGCGAGGCCACGGTCAACTCCAGGCCCGAGCCGGTGACGGTCCGCTGGCCGGTGAGCGCCCCCGCGTTGTGCACCAGGACGTCGAGGCGGTCGTGGGCGGCCAGGAATTCGTCGGCCAGGGCGCGCACCTGGTCGAACTCGCCCATATCGGCCAGGAGGTAGGTGACGGTGGCCTCCGGCGCCGATTGGAGCACCCGGGCGACGGCCCGCTCGGCCCGGTCGTGGCCCCGTGCGGTCAGGATCACCTCGGCACCCAACTGGGCCAGGCCCGTGGCCGCGGCCAGGCCGAGGCCCGAGGTGGCCCCGGTCACCAGCACCCGCTTCCCGTCGAGTCGGGGTGGGGGCGTCCATCCGGCGGTGCGGCTGCGCACCTTCGGCCCGAGGGAGGAGAAGCTCCCCACGATGGTGGCCTCGAGCACCTCGTCGACGACCGAGGCCACGACCCCCCCGGCCTGGGGACGGTCGCGGGCGACCGCCGGCCCGCCGAGCTTGGCCCGGAGCCCGCCCACGCCCTTGTCGCCGATCCGGTCGAAGAACAGGCCGAGGAACGGGTTGGCCAGGGCGAACCCCCCCTTCAGGGTGAGGTCGGCGTCGTAGGTGAGGATCGAGCCGCCGTCGGCCGCGGGCACCACCGTCACGGTGTCCTCGGACCGGATGGTCGCCGACTCGCCCAGCAGCACGACCCGGTGCGGCCACTCGAAGGCCACGATCCGGTAGTCCAGCGGCGTGGTGCGGGAGCCGATCCGCACCCCCAGGCGGAAGGTGCTCCCCAGGTCGATCGGGCCGGTGTCGAGGCGCTCGGCCGTCGCCGTGCCCGGATCCCACTCGGCGGCATTGGCGAAGTCAGCCATGTAGTCGAACGTGTCCTCGGCCGATCGGGTCGAGATGACGGTTCCCCGGTAGCGGGCCATGCGCAGCCTCCTGGCGGCCCGGGTCCGGCGAGGGGGGGTCCGGTGCATCGGACGGGCGGGTCGCCTGCCCAAATATACTGAGCCACCTGCAGCTTCCGATCGGCGTCATCCCGACCGGGCGCCTGCTCCGAAGTCAGAGATGAGTGACGAGGACGATAGGAAGCAGGCGGGATCGATGAAGATCGCAATCGTGGGCACCGGGGTGTCCGGCCTGGTGTGCGCCCACCTCCTCTCACGCTCCCACGACGTCACACTGTTCGAGGCCGACGACCGCCCGGGCGGGCACGCCCACACGGTCCGGGTCGACCTGGCCGACGGCGCCTTCGACGTCGACACCGGGTTCCTCGTCTACAACGAGCGGAACTACCCCGGCCTGATCCGGCTCTTCGACGACCTGGGCGTCGCCACCAAGCCCAGCGACATGAGCTTCGGGGTGTGCGACGAGGTGAGCGGCCTCGAGTGGAAGGGCACCTCGTTCGACACCGTGTTCGCCCAGCGACGCAACCTGGTGCGCCCGGCATTCCTGCGGATGCTCGGCGACATCGTGCGGTTCAACCGGCGTGCCCGGGCCCTGCTCGACGGGCCCGCCGACCCGTCGATCTCCCTGGGCGACCTGCTCGAGACGGGCCGGTGGTCGTCCCAATTCCTCGACTGGTACCTGGTCCCGATGGGGTCGTCTATCTGGTCGGCGGACCCCTCGACGTTCGTCGACATCCCTGCGGTGACCTTCGCCCGGTTCTTCGCCAACCACGGCCTGCTCGAATACGGGAACCAACCCGACTGGCGGACCGTCGACGGTGGCTCGAAGCGGTACGTCGACGCCATTCTCCGCCCACTCGGCGGACGGGTCCGCATCGACGAGCCGGTGAGCAAGATCACCCGGACCGCCGACGAGGTCGAGCTCCATACGGCTACAGGCCCCGAGCACTTCGACCAGGTCGTGGTGGCCACCCACAGCGATCAGGCGCTCGCCCTCCTGTCGGACCCCTCCCCCGCCGAGCAGGAGGTGCTCGGGGCGATCCGTTACCAGGACAACCGGGCCACCCTGCACACCGACGTCCGGCTGCTGCCGGCCAACCGCCGGGCGTGGGCCAGCTGGAACTACCACCGGATCGCCGACCAGCCCGGCCGCGCCACGCTCACCTACCGCCTGCGCAGCCTGCAGGGCATCGACTCCCACGACGAACTCCTCGTGACCCTCAACCGCGACGACGCCGTCGATCCGGCCAAGGTGCTGCGCACGTTCGACTACGCCCACCCCGTGTTCGACGTGCCCGCCATTGCCGCGCAGACCCGCCACGAGGAGCTGAACGGGCGGCACCGCACCTGGTTCGCCGGGGCGTACTGGGGTTACGGCTTCCACGAGGACGGGGTCCAGAGCGCCCGGGTGGTGTGCCGACGGCTGGCCGGCGAGGACCTGTGACCGCGCCGGCCCCCTCCCCTGCACGCCCGGCGCCGCACCCGGCGTCCCACGCGCTGCGCAGCGCCGTCTACGAGGGACAGGTGGTGCACCACCGGCTGTCCCCGGTCGACCACCGGTTCACCTACCGGATCGCCATGGTCCTCCTCGACCTGTCCGAGATCGACGCCGTGTGCCAGCTCCACCCGCTGTGGAGTGCCGAGCGTGGCAACGCCGTCAGCTTCCGGCGGCGGGACTACCTGGGCGACCCGGGGGTGCCGCTCGACGAGGCCGTCCGCGACCTGGTCGAGGATCGCACCGGCTCCCGGCCGGCGGGCCCCGTCGCCGTCCTGACCCAGCTGCGCACCTGGGGCTGGCTCTTCAACCCCATCACCACCTACTACTGCTACGACCCGACGGGCACGACGGTGGACACGACGGTCGTCGAGGTCACCAACACGCCGTGGCACGAACGCACCGCCTACGTCCTGGTGGGGACGGGTAGCCACCGTGTGGCCAAGGGCATGCACGTGTCACCGTTCCTTCCGATGGACCTCACCCACCGGTTCGCCATCGGCGAGCCCGGGGTTCGGCTCACCCTGGGCGTCGACGACTTCTCCGGTGACGACCTGGTGTTCACGGCCCGGCTGTCCCTCATCCGTCTGCCCGACGGCCGGGAGTCCCAGGGGCGGCTTCTGTGGCGGTTCCCGCTCATGACACTGCGGGTGTCCTGGGGCATCTACCGCCAGGCACTGGCACTGCGACGCAAGGGCGTACCCTTCCACCGGCACCCCGACAAACTGGCGGTGGCCGGCAGCCGGGTCGACGCCGCACCCCGGGTCGGCGCGCCGGACCACGGACAGGAGGACTGAGGATGGCGGAACTCCCCATCGGCTGGCTGGGAGCCCGTGCCGGCACCACGGTCGCCACTGCGTTCCTGAGGTACATGGCGTCCCACCTCCGCCAGGGGACGCTCGTGGTCGTCGACCCCGACGGCACCCGGCGCTTCGGAGAGGGCCTTCCCGAGGTGACGATGGTCATCCACGACACCTGCGTCTACCGGAGCACGCTGCAGGAGGGCTCGGTCGGGTTGGGTCGTGACTACGCCGACGGCCTGTGGGACTGCGACGACCTCACGATGCTGGTCCGAGTGCTCAACCGCGGGCTGCGCCCGGTGACCGCCGTCCAGGACCGGGTGGGCCATGCGGTCGGTGCGTCGACGGACTGGTTCCGCCGGCTCCGACCCCCCACCAAGCACGACGACCGCCACAACGTCAGCACCCACTACGACCTGTCCAACGACTTCTTCACCCTCATGCTGGACGACACGATGATGTATTCGTCGGCCATGTTCGCCGACCCGTCGATGAGCCTGGTCGACGCCCAGCGGGCCAAGCTCGACCGCCTGTGCACCAAACTCGGACTCGGTCCCGACGACCACGTCGTCGAGATCGGCACCGGCTGGGGTGGCTTCGCCTGTCACGCAGCGGCGAACTACGGCTGCAGGGTCACCACCACCACCATCTCCGACGCCCAGTTCGAGTTCGCCTCCAAGCGGGTCGTGGGAGACGGGCTCGCCGACCGGGTGACCGTGCTCAACAGAGACTACCGGGACCTGTCGGGGACCTACGACAAGCTCGTCTCCATCGAAATGGTCGAGGCCGTCGACTGGCGCCAGCACGATGCGTTCTTCGGGACCTGCGCCGGGCTGCTCCACGACCGGGGCCTCATGGCCCTCCAGGCCATCACCGTCGAGGACCGGAGCTTCGAGCGGGCCAAGAACGGCACCGACTTCATCCGCGAGTACATCTTCCCCGGCAGCTGCCTCCCGTCGATGGAGGCGATCACCCGATCGCTCCGTCGGGCCACACCGATGATGGTCGTCGACGTGGAGGACATCGGCCGTCACTACGCCGAGACGTTGAGGTGTTGGCACGCCAACGTGACCGAGCACGCCGAGGAGATCGCCGCGCTCGGGCTCGACACCCGGTTCCAGCGGCTCTGGAGCTTCTACCTCTGCTTCTGCGAGGGGGCGTTCCTGGAACGGCACATCAGCGACGTCCAGATGATCATGGCCATGCCGGACTGGCAGGCCCCCATGGCCGTCCGCGACGTCCCGGTCACCACTGTCTGAGCCCGGCGCCCGGCGCCCGGCGCCCGGCGGGCGGCGGCTATTCGACGCTGCGGATCTGGTCGGCCTCCCAGAAGGCACGCAACGAGGCCAATCTGCCGTCCGGGCCCCGCCGGTAGCAGTACACCCCGTCGACCTCGACCGCTCCGCCGCCGGCGAACCCGATACGGATCACTCCGACGTTGGCCACCTCGTCGCCGCACTCGAACGACTGGCGGATGTCGAAGCGGATCGACTCGTTGGCGCCGATGACGTTGTCGTAGAAGGCGGCGATCGCCTCCGGTCCGCGGTGGCCGTGGCCCTCGGGGTCGAACGCGGAGGGGCCGACCGGGTCCTCCACGGTGGCATCGTCGGCGAAGAGGGCCAGCCAGGCCCCTCGGTCCCCCGCCTCGACCGCGGCCATCGAGGCGCGCCCCAGGTCACGGGGGCTGGGCATCCCGTCGCCGGCGCTCACCGGTCCACCTTGGCGATCACGTCGTCGGAAAACCGCTTCAGGTTGTCGAGCTTGGCCTGGAGCGGCTCGGTGTCGGGCCCGACGTCGTAGGGCCAGCGGAACCCGACGATGACGTCGGTGACCCCCTGTTCCTCCAGCCGGTGGATGCCGTCGATGCTGAAGGCCTCGAGTGAGATCACGTGCACCTCGAACGGCTTGTCGGCCGTGCCCTCCTCCACGCGGAGTTGCCGGAGCTTGGTGAGCAGGCCGGGCAGGTCGGCCGGGTCGCCGCCGCCGTGGAGCCAGCCGTCACAGCGCGCCGCCCGGCGCAGGGCGGGGGTGGCGTGCCCGCCCACCAGGATCGGGAGCGGTTCGGTGGGCGTCGGGCTCATCATCACCGAGGGGATGTCGTAGCACTCGCCGTGATACTCGAAGAACCCGCCCGCCGACAGGCCCCGGACCACGTCGATCGCCTCGTCCATGCGCCGGCCCCGGCCCTCCCACGGCACGTCGACGAGTTGGTAGTCCTCCGGCCACGGACTGGAGCCGACGCCGAGCGACAGCCGGTTGCCGGTCAGCACGGCCACCGACGTGGCCTGCTTGGCCACGATGAGCGGGTGGCGCATGGGCAGCTTCAACACGAACGTCACGAACCGGATCCGCTCGGTCACCGCGCCCATGGCCGGGATGAGGGAGAACGGTTCGATGAACGGCTTGCCCTCGAGGAATTCCCGGGTGCCGTCAGGGTTGAACGGGTAGGTCGAATCGGACACCTCGGGGTAGCAGAGACTGTCCGCCACCACCATCGAGTCGTAACCGGCCTCTTCGGCCGCTACCGCCAGCGGCAGGTAGAAAGCCGGGTCGACCATGGACTCCGCGTACGAGAACCGCATCAGGCATCCCTCCACTCGACGTGGGCCCGGACGGCACCATCGTCATCGATCCAACCACTGCTCCCGGCGTGGTCGAGCATGCCGGTGAAGTCGGCCTCCCACCCGTCGCCGAGCTCCATCCCCTCGTCGTCGGCGGCCTGTGCCGCCAGCGTCCGCAGCGAGCCGGGGGGGATCCGGGCGTCGCCGTCACCGTCCATCCACCCCGCCCCGGCCGTCTCCAGCGCCGCGGCGAGCCGGGCCAGCGCCCGGTCGTCGACTTCGCCGGGGCGCTCCGCCCGGGCACTGACGGCCAGGGACCCGAAGTCCTCCCAGCCTTCGAGCCAGACCCGCCCACCGGCCAGGTCGACCAGGACCTCCATGGTCGGACCGCTCAGTCCAGGTCGGGCCGGGCGATACCGGCCTCCTGGAGCCGTTCCGCCACCCAGTGCACTCCGTCGGTCTCGACCATGTGGCCGGCCCAGCCGTCGAGCATCTGCTCCACCTCGTCGCGGGTGGCGATGCTTCCGAGCACGGTCACCACCAGGGAGTCGACCTTGGCGTCCTCGACCTCGATGTCGCCGAACGGCGTCCACGTATCGGCCTCAGGGGTGAGTTCGAGCATGGCGTACAGCTCGCCGGTGTCCTCGACCCAGCTCAGCTCGTACCGGTTGCCCTTGGCGTCGAACCAGTTGTTGCCGAACTCGACTTCGGCCGACCGGCGGCGGCGCTCGTCGGCGCTGTAGAACTGCTCGATATCCATGATTCTCCTGACGTGACGACGGGATCCGGGACCGCAGTGGCCGTCCCTTCCCCCTTCGGGCAACGACGATAGCCGGTGCCCCTGGGACCCCCGGACGACGCATACCGCCTGCCCGCGGCCCCGATCGGCCCGTCCCTGGCTACGATCGCATGCGTTCGAAAGGATCCGTGATGAAGCAGTCCCCCGCCCGCGTCGCCCTCATCCTCCTCTTCATCTTCATCGGCTGCTTCGGTACCGCCTTTGCGGCCGCCGGCATGCTGACCGCGCTGCCTGCTCCGGCAGTGGGTGGGACCTGCGGTCCGAGCACCGCCTCGGAGACGGCCCTCGAGGCCCTGGCCGAGCCCGGATCGATCGGCGCCGGCCCGAAGCCACCGGTGTCGAACGTCACCGCCCACCGCCAGTGGACGACCTTCGTGCAGCAGTGCCAGGACCTCGCCGACCGCCGGGGACTCGCCTCGCTGGCCATCCTCGTGATCTCGTTGGCGGTGTCCGCCATCGGCCTGATCTGGGTACTTCGCAAGCCCCGCCACGCCGACGGGCCGGGCGAGAACGTCGACGGGACCACCGAGTGGCTGGTGGCGCCCGCCGCCGACGATCCGTCCCGGCTGGTGGGCGCCGGGGCCGCCATCGCCCCGCCGCCAGCCCCCGCTTACGGAACGGTGCCCTATCCCCCTCAGCAGCAGGCATGGCCGTCTCCGCCCGCCGCCCCGTATCCCTATGCGGCGACACCGGGCCCGCCCGCCGCCCCGTATCCCTATGCGGCGACACCGGCCCCACCGCCGCCGGGCCCACCCGCCGGCCCGAATCCCTATGCGGCGACACCGGCCCCACCACCGCCGGGCTACATCCAGGAACCGACAACGCCCGCCCCGTCTGCGTACCCCGCGCCGGCGGCCCCGTACCCGCAGGCCACGGCCCCGTACCATCCGGCACCACCGACGGCGCCGCCCGCGTCGTCGACGGAGCCGGACGCACCGGGATCCACGCCGGACGCTGGCACAGCACCCGGAGCCTGAGCCGACACGGCCTGCCGGCCTGGACCACCGGCTCGCTCCCGGTCCGGAAGTCGGCAGCACTCCGGTTCGGGCCGGACCGAGTGCGGGATCCGTCCGCGCACGGACGTCCGAGTGGGGCAGGCAGGGATCGAACCTGCGACCGAGGGATTATGAGTCCCCTGCTCTGACCACTGAGCTACTGCCCCGGGGGGAGGGCGCCCCCCTTGGAGGCGGACCCCACCGGGATGGCAGCGTACCCTTCCGGCTGCCAGACCTGGCCGTGCCCCACCGGACCACACACCGGGTGAGTCCCGGGCCGGCTACCCGTCCACCCGTCGGGCGGCCACCCGACCGTCGCCCGGAAGGGACAGCACCACGGTGGGTCCGTGGTCCGGTGGTCGCCCGAAGGTGGCGTAGCCCACCGGTGAGTCCGGCCGGGGGTCGTAGCCCCGGGTGACCAGCAGGTAGGCCACCCCGGTCTCCACCGCGAAGTGGGTGGCGCTCCCCGGGCCGGCGATCTCCAGCCGGAACGGCCCGTGCGGGGCCACCTGCTGCACGGCGTCGGCGGCCTCAGCGGTGGCGTGTACGGCCGGCCAGCCGACGAGCGCGGGGGTGATCCCGTCCATGCGGTCGAGCCCCCGCCACACCACTCCGGCCGCCAGGGCCATCAGTACGACCGCCGTGGCGACCATCGCCGGTCTCGTCCACCCGGGGTGCACGCCCCGGCCGTGGCCGTCGTCCCGACGGCGACGGACGACCACGGCGACCACCGACCCGGCGGCCCAGGCGAATGTCACCCACACCGCGGTGCCGACGAGGACCCACAGGGCGCCCAGGTACCCGACCACCAGGAACTGCGAGGCAGGCACCGAGGCGATCGCCACCACCGCTCCGGCGGCCAGGATCAGCACCACGGCCGCCGTGGCGGCCAGTGGCATCCGGCCGGTGTGCCACGCCACCCCGGCCACGGCGGCCAGCAGCACCAGCACCCCGACACCCCACCACGCCGGGCCGGCGAACAGCCGGGCGCGGCCCCGGGCGGAGGCAGCGGGTGGACCCAGGACGGCGGCAGCCACGTCGCCCCGCCCAGGGCACGCAGTGCCGCGGTGACGCCGATGGACGGCCCCGAGTCACGGGCGGCGCGGGCGAGCAGGGTCAGGTTCCCCGGACCGGACGTCACCTGCTGCACCACCGGTGGGACCCATAGGACCGCGCCCACCACCGAGCCGACCATCAACCCACCGAGGCCGGTCCGCCCGGACGCCGGCCGGGCGGCCACCACCCCGATCACGGGTGCGAGCACGCAGACCGCCACCGCCGGCGGGGCGAAGGCAGCCTGACACTGGACCACCACGGTGGCCGCCACCACCGTCACCGGCCACCATCGCAGGCGTCCGGTCGCCACCGCCGACCCGGTCGCCACGGTGGTGAACAGGAAGAACAGTCCGAACCAGACGTTCCATGCCACGTCCAGGGCCACGTCGGTGCGGGCCAGTCCCAGGACCAGCACCGACCCGGAGGCGGCGGCGGCTCCCCGCCATCCGGCGACGGACCAGGAGGCCTCGACAGCGAGCGCCATGGCGATGACGACCGCCACCACGGAACCCCACAGGACCCCCTGCGCCGGGTCCATGCGCACGGGCACGGCGAGCACCCAGTTCTGCACGGGTCCCGGGCCGAACACGGGATGGGTTCCCACCGAGACGGCCATCTCGTGGCCGACCAGCGGGGTGTGCGAGCTGAACACCTGATAGCTCCGCAGGGCGAGGTCGGCGTTGTCGTACAGGGGTCGCCAGCCCCGGGCGAGCTCCACCACGCCCAGCACCACGATCGGGAGCTCGGCGGCCAGATGGCTCACGGCCCGCAGGGTGGCGGCGGCGCGACCGGTGGCCCGGGCCCCGGTCGGGTCGGCGACCGCCGGCGAGTGGGCCAGCGGCGGTGCCGCCACGGCAGGTCCGTTCACTCTGCGGCGATGGCGGCCAGCACGTCGAGCTTGGCGGCGCGCCGGGCCGGCCAGCTGGCCGCCCCCAGCCCGAGGACCCCCGAGAGCACCAGGAACGCGATCAGACTGGATACCGGTACCACGATGTCGGTGATCCCCTGGTCCTTCAGCGACGAGGCGAAGGCGATACCGAGCGCGGTCCCGACCAGGACGCCGATGATGGCCCCGAACAGCGACAGGATCACCGACTCCGAACGGATCATGGCCCGGACCTGCCGACGGCGCATGCCGACGGCCCGCAGGAGGCCGATCTCGTGGGTCCGCTCGAACACCGACAGCATGAGCGTGTTGACGATGCCGATGAGGGCGATCACGATGGCCAGGGCGAGCAGGACGTAGACCAGGCCCAGCAGCTGGTTGACCTGTGCCTGTTGGGCCTTCTCGAAGGCGGTCCGGGTCTGCAGCTTCAGGTTGGGATAGGCGGCCACGGCTCGCCCGAGCTCGGCGGACGTCGCCGCCCCGCCCGAGGTGCGAACCAGCACGGCCACGGGCAGCGGACTGGCGAAGTGCGCCAGGAAGTACGTGTCGCCGACCACGTAGCTGCCCAGGACGGCGTTCGGCTTGTAGGTCCCGCCCACCCGGATGGTCGAGCTGCCGGTCTGGGCGAAGGTGACCGGCACCACCGACCCGACGACCAGGTGCTTGCTCGTCGCCGTTGTGGTGTCGACCAGCAGCTCTCCGGCGGAGAGGGCGGGCGCGCCCGAGCCGCTCTCCATGCGCAGGATCACCGTCTGCGACAGGTCACGGGTCGACACCGCGGCAAGGGTCGACACCGAACCGCCCGACTCGAACTGGCCGCTGTAGACCGTCGACGTCGCGATGACCCCGGGCACCGCCGCGACCGCCGGGGCCACGGCCGTCGAGAATCCGGTGGCTCCGACTCCCGAGGAGGTGATGATGTAGTCGGCGCTGACGGCATCGTCGACGCTGCTGGTGGCCGATCGGGACACCGACGCCCCGAACACGGCGATGGTGGACACGAGTGCGAGCCCGACCATGAGTGCCGCCGACGTCTGGGCCGTCCGGCGCGGACTGCGCATCGAATTCTCCCGCCCGAGCTTGCCCGCCGTGCCGAGCAGGAGGGCCAGGGGCCGCCCGAGCACACTGGCCATCGGCCTGGCCACGATCGGGGCGAGCATGCCGATGCCGAGGAAGCCGAGTACGGCTCCGAGACCGACCAGCTGGATGGCCGGAGCGGTCAGCCCCGACACGAGGATGGCCACGCCGACCAGCCCGAGCACCGTCCCGAGCACGATCCGTCGCCGCGACGACTCACCCTCGTCGGTCCGGACGTCGGCCAGTGCGGCCACCGGGGGGACCCGGACGGCCCGACGGGCGGGGCTGACGGCCGACACCACGGTCACACCCACACCGACGAGCAGTGCGGCGGCCACGGTCCGCGACTCGAACACGAGCGGCCCCGTGGGCAGGGTGATCCCGAAGGCCCCGAGCAGGGCCTCGAGGCCCAACGCCGCCAGCACCCCGAGGCCCAGGCCGACCAGCGACGCCACCAGCCCGACCAGCGCCGCCTCGAGCAGGACCGACCGGAAGATCTGGCGGCGGCTGGCGCCCACGATGCGGAGCAGTGCCAGCTCCCTGGTCCGCTGCCCCACGATGATCGAGAACGTGTTGAAGATGGTGAAGCCGCCGACGAACAACGAGATGAACGCGAACACCAGCAGGGCCGTCGAGAAGAACCCGAGTGCCTGGTTGATGGCGCTCGACTGCTCGTCGGCCACGGTCTGCCCGGTCACCACCTCGACCCCGGCCGGCAGCACGTCGGCGATGTCGTGCCCGACCGCCGCCTTGTCGGCCCCGGGGGCGGCCACCACGTCGATGGCGTCGAACTGTCCGTGGAGGTCGAACAGCTGCTGGGCGGTGGGCAGCCAGAACGCGGCGATGGTGGCGCCGGCCAGGTTGTCGGCCGAACCGAAACGGACGATGCCGGTGAGCGTGAACGTCTGGGGTGGGCCGGCGAGCAGGACCTTCACGTGGTCGCCGACGGCGAAGTGGTACTTGGTCGCCGTCCCCCGATCCATCACCACGTCCTGCGGGGTGGTCGGGGCCGTGCCCTGCACGAGGGTGAGGGCGGACATCTGTGGGACGGGGTTGAAGGAGACCCCGATCGTCGGCGCCCCGCCGGTGGTGACGGCCTTGCCGTCGGGGGCCACGAACTGCGCGTAGCCGCTGACGGTCCCCTCGGCCGCGGCCACGCCGGGCACCCCGCGGACCGGGCCGAGGAGCGATTCGGGGATGGCCTTGCGCTGGGTACCGTTGCCCGACGTCCCGGTGAAGGCCGCTTTGCCCCGGACCTCGAAATCGATGTTCTGGTAGATGTGCCCGAACAGGGTGGTGAACGTGGCGTGCAGGGTGTCGGTGAGCACCAGGGTGCCGGAGATGAAGGTCACCCCGAGCACGATGGCTGTGGCCGTCAGCGCCAGGCGGAGTTTGTGGGCGAGGAGTCCCGAGACCGTCACCTTCCACATGTCAGCTGCCCAGGCGCTTCATCTGCTCCAGCACGGAGTCGGCGGTCGGATCGAGGAGCTCCCCCACCAACCGGCCGTCGTCCAGGAACACGACCCGGTCGGCGTAGGCCGCCCCCCGGGCGTCGTGGGTCACCATCACGATCGACTGGTGGAAGTCGTTCACCGACCGACGGAGGAAGTCGAGCATCTCACCGGATGCATTGGAGTCGAGGTTGCCGGTGGGCTCGTCGGCGAAGATCAGGTCGGGACGCCCGATGAGGGCCCGGGCGCAGGCCGCCCGCTGCTGCTGACCGCCGGACAGCTCACTCGGGCGGTGGTCGAGCCGGTCGGCGATGCCGAGCTGGTCGACCAGGTAGTCGAACCACGCCTCGTCCACCTTCCGCCCGGCCAGGTCGGCGGGAAGGGTGATGTTCTCCCGGGCGGTCAGGGTGGGGACCAGGTTGAACGACTGGAAGACGAACCCGATCCGGTCGCGGCGCAACTGTGTCAGCCCGGCGTCGTCGAGCTGTCCGATCTCCAGGTCCCCGATGAACGTGCGGCCCGAGGTCGGCGTGTCCAGACCGGCCATGCAGTGCATCAGGGTGGACTTGCCCGACCCCGATGGCCCCATGACCGCGGTGAACCGGCCGTGCTCGAACTCGATGTCCACCCCGGCCAAGGCGTGCACGGCGGCGTCCCCGGTGCCGTACGTCTTGACCAGTCCCACCGCCCGTGCCGCCGGGGATACCGCCGGCTGGGCCGGGGGTGCATCGGTCGACGTCACGAGATGGCCTCCTCGGCGGGTCCGGCTGGGCCCCGCCGAGATGTTAACGGGCGTGCGACGATCCGAGGGATGTCGGAACGAGGGCCCGGGGCGAGTGGGCTACCGCAGCGGCACCATACGTCGCCGGAGCTCGTCCGCGAACCGGCCGGCGGCCCCGGGCTCCGTCGCCAGGAAGAACGCCGGCTCGGCCAGCTCCACCTCCAGGACGACATGGGTGCCGTCGTCGAGGGTGACCACGTCGATCCGTGCGTACAACAGGGGCTCGGTGATCCCGAACCGCTCGTCCACCAGCCGGGCCGTGGCCGCCGACGCCGCTTCGACGAGCCTCCGGCGCTCCGGGGTGAGCACCTCGGGCACCAGCTGTTCGGTGTAGGTCCCCCCGATCAGTCCGCCGCCGAGGGCCAGCAGCGGGCCCTTGCGCACCGAGTGGGAGACCGTGCCGCCGAACACGAGCGTGCTCACCTCCCCCCCGGCCGCCACCGATGCCACGGCCGGCTGCACCAGCACCGACGTGCCCCCGGCGAGAACCTGGACCGCCAGCGCCCGGGCCGCCGGGTCACCGTGGGTGAACCTGCCGGTCAGCCGGCTCCCCGCCGACACGACCGGCTTGACCACGACCTCGCCGTCGAGTGCCGCCAGCGCGTCGTCCACCTCGGCCACGCTCGCGCACACCCGGGTGGGGATCACCGGCACTCCGGCTGCCGCCAATTCCAAGAGGTAGCGCTTGTCCAGGTTCCAGTCGATGACCTCGACAGGGTTGTGCACGGTCCCGAGCGGGGCGAGTCGGGCGAGCCAGGCCCGGAACTCCTCCAGGTGCGCCAGATAGTCCCAGGTGGAGCGCACCACGACCAGGTCGTACTCGTCCCACGGCACGCCGGGGTCGGACCAGACGGCGTGTTCGAGGGAGATCCCCTCGCCGGCTAAGGCCAGCTCGTGCAGGGGGCGGTCGGCGTCGATGTCGCCGAGGAAGTCGGCCGGCGCGGTGGCGAACACCACCCGGGCGGTCACGACCGGGCCACCGGCCGGGTGGCCCGGCTCAATTGTGCCCGGCTCAATTGTGCCCGGCTCAATTGTGGTGGGGCGGGCGCTCGTGGCGTTGCCGCTCGGCCCAGCAGCGGTCGCAGTCCTCGCACGGGGAACGGCCCTGGCCCCTGCCCCGGTGGATCCCGGGGTGGCCGCAGTCCCGACAGGTCTCGTCTGTTGCCATCACACTCCTCCTGCGACCCCGTCGGCCGATCGGAGATCCCGTCGACCGGTGGTGGGTGGGATCCTTGCGTGGGCGGCCCGGCGGGCGTACCGGCCGGACGGTCCGCCTGGTCCGGCACCACGATGGCTCCGGGGGTGAGACTCGAACTCACAACCCTCTGATTAACAGTCAGATGCTCTGCCGATTGAGCTACCCCGGAAACAGTGCCACCACGCCCGATCCGCTCCTGCGAACAGCCCCGGCGTGCCAGTGGAGATTAGCCGTTCGCCGCGCCTCCGAGAATCGCAGGTGCACGCCGGTGCGAACCGGGGCACAATGGCGCCCGTGAAGTTCCTGATCGCCACAGTCACCGCATTCGCCGTCGGATTCGCCCTCGGCTCCCGGTCGGGCCGCACCCGGTTGCGGGTGGTGGCCGACGACGGGTCGACTGACCGGGCCCCGAGCGCGTCCCGCCTGGTGGCCAGGGTGCCGGCCAAGGCCAGGGCCGTGGTCGTGCTGGGCAGCGTCCGGGCCCGCGACGCCATCGGGGTCCGCCTCGGCTGGCGTGACGGTGAGGAGGCCGCAGACGCCCTCGTGATCGAGATGGCGGGCGACCTGGCCACCGTCATCAACGGCCGCAGCACGCTCGCCAGCTGAGCGGGTCGACGGCGGCCCGGGCCGAACTCGATGCGGTGACCCGGGCCCTGGCCGCGG